>Ga0209801_1001663_pt1 | contig 13655 bp, 16 predicted proteins | sample GraSoiAngelo_127_FD_185884 | JGI IMG/M metagenome (GOLD analysis project Ga0209801, IMG submission 185884) | Grasslands soil microbial communities from the Angelo Coastal Reserve, California, USA - 14_0927_09_40cm (SPAdes) (version 2) | ecosystem: Environmental > Terrestrial > Soil > Grasslands ... | reverse complement strand
TTCCGGCGACACTTCGGCGGCCTGAAAGGTCGAGCAAGAGTCATGGCCTCTCGACGCACGAGACGGCCGTGGCCGCGATGTTGACTCGCGCGACACGGCGCGCCGCCCGTCGGCGCGCCGCGTGAAAGCCGTTACGCCGCGAGTACGGGGAAAAGCTCTGACGGCGGACGCGCGGCCCGCGCCAGAAGATCGTGGCAATCGAGGACGTCGTCGGCGGTGATCGGATCGACCTCGACAGGACTGGTCCCGAAGTCGAGGATCGCGATCCCGTCCTGGCCGCAGGACCGGCAGCGCAGCCTCACGATGAGACGCGAGGGTTCGGTGACGACCGCGGCGATGTCACCGCCGTGGTAGTACTCACCGCACCCGCTGCACGTCACCTGCTCGAGATGACGGATCAGCTGATCGATCCAACTCATCGCGATGCCTTCTGACGTTTCACTTTGTTTGCCTGCTTTGCAAGAGCGGTCCGCGTGCGCTTCGGAAGATGCGCGATTGTCCGCTTTCGCTTGGCCGCTGCCGCGGCCTTTCTGACATTCCGGCGCGCAGCCGCTGTACGCGTAGCCATACCTCCCGAGACACGCACTTCTCGTGCCTCTCGACTGGGGGGTCGTTCCCGTCGCGGACGGCGCGACCGTAACGGAGTTGTGACGATGACTAGTGGATCACCTGTTCGGCATTAAGAGGCCGTGGATGCCGCCGGTCGGGTTCGAAGAGCGTCCCTCGGGACTAGATGGCGAGCTGAAGTTGAACCGTCTCGGGCTCGCGCGGCCTCGGGGCGCGCGATGGCCGTTCGCGGAACTCGTAACGGGCTCGGACCCGGCGGACGCGCTCTTCGAGCTGGCGCTCGTAATCCTTCGCCGGATGCGCGCCGCTGCCGTAGAGCGCGGCGTAGCGGGAGACCATCGCAGGGAACTCCGTCGCGAGAAAGTCGTAGTAGTACTGCTTGATCTCGGGGTCGATCTTGAGCGGGCGGTGCCGGAACGCGGTCGCGCCCGCCTCGCTCGCGGCGCGAGCCGCGGCGTCGAGAGATTCCTCGCTGTCGGTAATTCCCGGTAACACCGGCATGCAGAGGACCGCCGCGTCGATGCCCGCTTCGCGCAGCATCCGCAGCGCGCGGAGGCGCTGACGCGGCGGCGCGGTGCCTGGGTCGGTCTTGCGCACGATCTCCTCGTCGACGCACGGGACGCTGAAGTACACGGTCAGGTCAGTCCTCTCGTCGAGCTTCTTCAAGACATCGATGTCGCGTACGACGAGGGGTCCCTTCGTGACAATGCTCGTCGGCATCGGATACTCGACGAGTGCTTCAAGACACCGTCGGGTCAGTCTGTACTTGCCCTCGATCGGCTGATACGGATCGGTCGCGGTCCCGATCGCGAGAGAACCCTCACGCCGACGGCGGAGCTCCTTCCGGAGAACGTCCGCGATGTTCACGCGCACCTCGACGTTGCTGTCGAAGTCCGTGCCGACATTTTTTTCGCGGTAACGCGCGTGATAGGCCCTTGCAAAGCAATAGGTGCACTTGTGCGCACACCCGCTCCAAGGATTGAGGCTCCAATCGAAGGGCATGCCTTTGACAGCGTTCAGCGCGCTCTTGACTTCGACTTCGCGGTAGACAACCGATGACATTCGGGCTCCCCAAGAGACTATAGAACATCTGTTCTCAGGCGTCCTTCTTACCCAACCCATACCCGTCGTCAAAAGTCGCGTGCCTACACTCGAACTCGACTCGTGCCCACCAGAGCGGACCGGCCTTACGGCTCGTTCCCCCGCGGCCATCACGAGGTGGCGCCCGACCCGGGCGTCCAGCCAACGCCGCAGCGAACCCGGATCCGGACCGCTTTGCGTCGGGCCCTTCCGTGGACGGCCGTGCTCGCGGCCCCCGCTCTGCTCCTCGCGATCTCGATGGCACCGGCGCCGCGGGCCGAGGATATTCAGCCCTCACCTACACCGACACCGCTCGTCAGCGAGGTGTACGCCAAGGTCGCCCCCTCGGTGGTGCAGATCAAAGCGCTTCGCTCGGACGGCACGCTAGCGAGCTCCGGGTCGGGCGTGATCATCGATGAAGCGGGTGACATCCTCACCTCACTCCACGTCGTCCAGAACGCCGGCACCCTGACGGTCGTCTTCGCCGACGGATCCGAGTCGGCAGCCGTGATCATCTCGGAGGTGGCGGCGAGCGACATCGCCGCCCTTCGGCCCGCCAACACACCGGCGCAGCTGACGCCGGCCACGCTCGGGAACCCATCCAGGTTGCACATCGGCGACGACGCGATCGTCGTCGGAAACCCATTCAACCTGACGCGTTCCCTCTCAACAGGCGTGATCAGCGGACTCGACCGTTCGGTCCAGGTGCCCAACCAGAATCGCTCACTTTCCGGTCTCATCCAGTTCGACGCGGCGGTGAACCCGGGGTCCTCCGGCGGCCCACTTGTGAATAGAGATGGTGAGGTCGTCGGCATCGTTACCGGGCTTGTGAACCCGACCGGACAGCCCGCGTTCAGTGGCGTCGGTTTCGCGGTGACCATCGATACAGCGGCAGGCGCGCTCGGCGTGCCGCCGGATTAGAGGAGTGAACGACTGATGCCAGAAGTACAACCGGCGGTACCGCCGGACACCGGCCGCCTTCTATTCGAGATCAAGAAGGTGATCGTCGGGCAGGACCACCTGATCGAGCGCCTCATGGTCGGTCTCCTCGCGCGCGGCCACCTTCTCGTCGAAGGGGTACCGGGTCTCGCCAAGACCCTCTCGGTAAAGACGATCGCGCAGGCCATCACCGGAGACTTCAAGCGCATCCAATTCACGCCCGACCTGGTTCCTGCCGACCTCGTCGGCACACGGATCTACAACCAGCGCGCCGGCGACTTCCAGACATCGCTCGGCCCGGTGTTCACCAATCTTCTCCTCGCGGACGAGATCAACCGTGCACCGGCGAAAGTGCAAAGCGCGCTGCTCGAAGTCATGCAGGAGCGCCAGGTCACGATCGGGCGTGAGACGCACAAGGTCCCAGATCCGTTCCTGGTCATGGCGACGCAAAACCCGATCGAGACGGAGGGCACCTACGCGCTTCCGGAGGCCCAGGTCGATCGGTTCATGCTCAAGGTTCTCGTCGGATACCCGAGCGAGATGGACGAATTCGTCGTCGTCGAGCGGGTGACCGGGCACATGTCGCCGGTCGTCCCAGTGATGACGACGGACCGCCTGCTCCAGCTGCAGCGCGAGGTCGACGATGTCTTCGTGGATCCGACGCTCATGGAATACGTCGTCCGGCTGGCCTCTGCGACGCGGCACCCGGCCGAATACGGCATCGGCGACGTCTCCAAGTACATCAGCTACGGCGCGAGCCCGCGCGCTTCGATCAACCTCGTCCTCGCCGGTCGCGCGCTGGCCTATCTCCGTGGCCGCCGGTACGTCACCGGTCAGGACCTACAGGACCTCGCGCTCGATGTGCTGCGCCATCGGATCGTGCTGTCCTTCGAGGCTCTCTCGGAGGACGTCTCCGCCGACGACATCGTCAAGCGGGTGCTCGCGCGTATCCCCGTGCCGACGGAGCCGCTGCAGGGACATGTCGCCCTCCGCGCCTGAGCGCCGGCTCCAGCGTCTTGAGTGGACCGTCGTGCGCAGGCTCGACGGCCTCCTTCAGGGCGACTACCGCACGATCTTCAAAGGCCAGGGCCTGGACCTCGCGGACATCCGCGAGTACGCCTTCGGCGACGACGTCCGTCATATCGACTGGAACGTGACGGCGCGGCTCGATGCGCCATACGTGCGTGAGTATCTCGAGGACCGCGAGATCAACGCGCATTTTCTCCTCGACCTCTCGCCGTCGGTCGATTTCGGGACCGTGGACCGGCGCAAGCGCGACCTTCTCGTGGATTTCACTACCGTGCTCGCTCGCCTCCTGACGCGCCACGGCAATCGTGTCGGCGCGACGCTCTACGCGTCCCGGGTCGAGCGTTCGATACCGGCGCGAAGCGGCCGCATCCAGGTCCTTCGCATCCTGAACGAGCTGGAGAAGCGCCCGCGCCTTCAGAGCGCACCGCTCACGTCGCTGAGCGACCTACTTGACGCGGGTATGCGTGGGCTCAAGCGCCGGTCGCTCGTCTTCGTGGTCTCCGACTTCTTCAGCACGGCCGGTTGGGAAGACCGGCTCGAGAGGATCTCGCGCCGTCACGAGACCCTCGCCATTCGTTTGGCCGACCCGCGTGAGGACGAGCTGCCGGACATCGGCACGGTCATCCTCACCGACAGCGAAACCGGTGAGCAGCTTCGCGTGAACACGGGCGACCAACGTTTTCGTGAGCGCTTCGCGCAAGCGGCAAGACGGCGCGAGGAATCGCTCAACGCGACGTTCGCGCGCGCCGGGGTGGACGTGCTCGTACTTCGCACGGACGAAGATCTCGTCCGCGCTATCGTCAGGTTCGCGTACGGGCGGAAGAGGCGCGCCGGACGGCGCGCGGCGATGGGGGCTTCGGCATGAACTTGATCTGGCCTTCGGCTCTGCTGCTACTCGTCGTCGTCGCCGGCCTCGCGGTGCTCTACGTGCTCGCCCAGCGGAGGCGAAACCGCTACGCGCTCCGGTACGCGAACCTCTCGCTCGTTCGCGAAGCCATCGGCAAAGGACCCGGCTGGCGCCGCCACGTTCCGCCCGCGCTGTTCATCCTGGCGCTGGCGTTCATGGCGATCGCCGTTGCGCGGCCGCAGGCGGTGGTCGCGGTGCCGAGCCAGGAGGGCACGGTCATTCTGGCCATCGATGTCTCGGGATCGATGCTCGCCGAGGACATGAAGCCAAACCGCATGGAAGCCGCAAAAGCGGCGGCGCGCGCTTTCGTCGACAAGCAGAGTGAGAGCGTGAAGATCGGCGTCGTTTCCTTCTCGGGCGACGCGTCGATCGTGCAATCGCCGACGAGCGACAAGACGCTCGTGATCGCCGCGATCAACCGGCTGCGTGCGCAGCGCGCGACGGCGATCGGGAGGGCAATCCTCGTGTCGCTCGACGCGATCGCCGAGTCGCAAGGGAGCGAGGCGGACCTGCCGAGCTCGATCCTCCAGAACCAAGGGCAGCCGGATGCGTCATCGCCGCCGCGGCCGAGCGCCACGATCCCGCCGTATCTCCAGGGCCAACATGCCTCCGCCTCGATCGTGCTGATGTCCGACGGCCAGAACAATCAGTTCCCGGCACCTCTCGACGTCGTCGATCAGGCCACGAGCCGTGGGGTGCGCATCTACACGATCGGTTTGGGCAGCGCGGCCGGCGCGATCGTGCGGCTGCAGGGTCGCGCCGTGCGTACGGCGCTCGATGAGGCGACGCTCAAGAAGATCGCCGAAGTGACCGACGGGCAGTACTTCAACGCCAACACCGAAGCCGACCTTCGTACCGTCTACGAGAACCTCACCACCGAGCTCGTCGTCCGCAATGAGAAGACCGAGCTGACCGCCTACGCGACCCTCGCCGCCGCCGTCCTTGCAGTGTTCGCCGGAGCCTTCTCGCTGCTCTGGTTCAACCGCCTCCCTTAAGACCACCTAAGACCACCGCACCTTCTAATCGGTCCGCGCTACGGGTCCCTGTCCCCGGTCATGCCACGGGCCCTGTCGCCGTCCCACCCGCGGCGCGTGATTAGTCGCTAGAGCGCTTTGATTTTGGGAGGCGGTTGACCAGGAGCATCTTTACGAGGACCGAAGAGATCCTTCAAGGGGGTCGCGGCGGGGGTCGGCGCGGCCGTGGGTTTGGGAGTTGAAAGGGGCAACGTTGGGGTCGGCGTTTTCGGTTTCGGTGTGGCCGACATGACGGGAAGCGGCGGGAGGGTCGCGACCGGCGGCAGAAAAGCGCTCGTCGGCGACGGCGCCGGAGTGCGCTTTGGCGCTGCGGTCGGCGTTGGAGCTGCGGACGCGGCCGTATTCGGGCGGGACGTCGATGTCGCCGGCTGCGCAAGGGGCGCCTCGGTGCGGACGGGAGCAGGTGTCGCTCCGGGACTGCTTACCGTCGTTGACGAACCGGCGGGCACGGAGACCTCGGTGCCGCCTGCGCTCGTATCCACGGTGCCGGAGATCGTCACAACGCTTGTCTCGCCGTTCGGCGACACGGTGACGTACGAATCCGACCCAGCGCGGATGACCGATGCCATTCCGGCGCTACGGACTTCGTACCGGCTACCCAAGGCAACGGCTCTCGTCACGGCGTACCAAACACGGCCGAGGGTCTGTTGCATCCGCACCACGTAGTCGCCGGCGCTCGTCTGAACGAACTCGATCGTCAGCGCGCTTTTCTCTTCGAGCAGCGCTGTCGAACCATCTGGATACGTGACCACCGCGCGTCCGGTCTCGTCGGTCGCGACCGTGTCGCCGCTCCGGATGATTCGTTCGACAGCGATCTCATCGGCCACGCCGCCGGAGTGGGCAAGCGTGACCCGCGACGAGAGAGCGTCAAGGAGTGCGGACTGCGCCGATGCTGGTGCGCTCGCCGCGAAGAACGAGAGCACAAGCGCCCCGCCCAACCCAATACACACGCACACGCGTCCCACCACGCCCATGGCTCCATGAGCGTGCAAGCAGACGGATGATCGCCCCTCCCCCGATCGGGGGAGGGCACGTCATCGCTACCCTGCGGCTACTGCTGCGCGACTCGAAGAACAGTCGCGCTAACCGGGTTTGTCGCTGCGACGATCTCGCGTCGTATTACCCGGACATCGGTGCGCTGCCAAAGGTCGCGAACTCGGACATCTGTCCGCGGCTCAATCCCCAGCTCCTCCAACGAGATCCGGACCTCTCGATGATCGAAGCCGCGGTTGAACGCGGCGACCACGCGATGACCGGCCGCGAGCTCGCGGATCCAGATTTCCGTATCGCCGTCGCGCCGTATGCGCCGGCCCTGTTTGCCGAGCGAGTCCTGATCGATGGCCACGATCTCCGGTGCGATCAGGATCTCGCGCACCTCATCGGTCATGGTGCGGAGATCGTTGCCGGCCATGAGTGGCGCGGCGAGCATCGCCCACATCGCGAAGTGCGCGCGGCTCTGGTCTCCGGTCAGCTCGCCGTTACCGACTTCAAGCATGTCCGGGTCGTTCCAGTGATCCGGTCCAGCGAAGGGATGGAGCTCGGCCTGACGATCGAGGATCGTGACGATGCTCGACCATTCGGGCTGAATGTCCCAGCTCGTGCGCCAGAGATGCCCGAGCTCACCCGCCCATTCCCACGGGCGCGCACGTCCCCACTCGCAGATCGACAAGACGATCGGCCGCCCGGTGGCGCGGAGCGCCATGGCCCACTTTGCGTAGAGCGCACGCGGCCCCATGCCGTCGGTGTGGCACCAATCGACCTTGACGTAGTCGACGCCCCATTCGGCGAAGCGCCGCGCGTCGCGGAACTCGTAACCGAGGCTCGCCGGCAAATCCTGACATGTCTTCGTGCCCGCGTCCGTGTAGATGCCAAAACGCAGCCCGAGTGAGTGGATGCGATCGGCCAGCTCCTTCATCCCCGCGGGAAACTTCTCGGGATCGGCGACGAAATTGCCATTTCGGTCGCGCTCTGACGCCATCCAGCCATCGTCGATGACGACATAGCGGTATCCGGCGTCGCGCAGCCCCGACGTGACCATGGCCTCGGCGGTCTCGAGCACGAGAGCCTCATCGATCTTCACGCCGAACCGATTCCAGCTGTTCCATCCCATGGGTGGTTTCGGAGCGAGCCCGTCCGAGAGCCGGCCAATCCCCATTACGGCACGATCGCGACGACGTGCCCGGCTCCGTCATAGCCCTCGAGTACTCCGGCGGCGAGCTCGCGCCCTTCGCCTCGCTGCACGAGCGCGATGATGCTTCCGCCAAAACCTCCGCCGACCACGCGGGCGCCGAGCGCACCGGCGGCGGTCGCAAGCACGACGAGCTGATCGAGCTGGGGCGTCGAGACCTCGTAATCGTCGCGGAGCGAACGGTGCGACGCATTCAAGATCTCGCCGAGGGTCACATCATCCCGTGACCGAACCGCTTGCACCGCTCGGCGCACGCGCGCGTTCTCGGTGACGACGTGACGGACTCGCCGGTCGAGTGGCGGGGGCAGCCGCTCCAACATTTCGTCCAGCGGGCGCTCGTCGATGTCGCGGAGCGAGGCGACGCCCAGCTGGACGCATGCCTCCTCGCACTCCGCTCGTCTACGGTTGTAGCCACCCGTCGCATGTTCGTGGCGCGTGCCCGAGTCGATGACGGCCAGTTCGATGGTCGGTGAGAGCGGGATCACCTGGGTGCCCTGGTCGCGCATGTCGATGAGCAGAGCGTCGCTGGAGTGGCCGTAGACGGATGCGAGCTGATCGAGCATTCCTGAGCGAGCGCCCGCGAACTCATTTTCCGCAGCGTGGGCGATGCGGGCGGTCGCCGTGTCGTCAAGCGCGAGATCGAACAGCGTCGAGATAGCGCGCAACAGCGCGATCGAGAACGCCGCGCTCGACCCGAGTCCCGCGCCGATCGGGAGATTCGACGTGATCTGGGCGTCGAAGCCGCCGAGGGCGGCGCCGTCGCGCGCGAGAATCGCGGTCACCCCCCTCGCGCGGTCCACCCACGTGCCGTCTCTCTCCTCAGCGCCGAGGACGTACGCAACATCGCGCGGGGCGACGGCGGCGTCGGTCGTCAAACGGATCATGTTGTTGTCTCGCGAGGTCGCCTCGATCGCGACGCCCAAGCGTAGAGCTATCGGCATCACCAGGCCGTCGTTGTAATCGGTGTGCTCCCCAATGAGATTGATCCGCCCCGGCGCAAATCCAGTCGCGCTTCGCATCGCCAGGCACGATAAGCGTGGTGGCGATCGGTACTCACGGGAGCAGCGCGGGCGCCCAGCGGGTGGCACGGGGGAGCGGGTTGCGCGCGAGCCGCTGACCGGCCGCGTCACAAGCGACTGGTCCCAAGTCGTGAGGAGCGGACCGGTAGGCGAGCGCGCGACCCCGACCCCGGGACAGGACCCGCTGCGCGGCCGTCGCGCACACTAAGGCGATGAAGTTCGACAAGACGCTTGACGTGCAGCGGGCGATGGCGATTTACGCGCACCCTGACGACGCCGAGTTCGGCATGGCCGGGACGGTCGCGAAGTGGGCGAAGGCGGGAGTCGAGTTCACCTACTGCATGGTCACGAACGGCGCGTCGGGGTCCCAGGATCCCGACATGACGCGCGAGCGTCTCCGCGATATCCGCGCCGCCGAGCAGAGCGAAGCCGCCAAGATCCTGGGAGTCCGAAACGTCGTCTTCCTCGAGTTCGAGGACGGCTACCTCGAGCCGACGATCGACGTTCGTCGCGCCGTGGCTCGACAGATCCGCATCCATCGGCCCGACGTGATCTTCACCATGGATCCGACGATGCGTTATGGCGGCGGGTACGTGAACCATCCGGACCACATCGCCGCCGCAGAGGTCGTGCTCCGCTCGATCAATCCCGACGCGTCCACGCGTCAGATGCTGCCGGAGCTCTGGCAGAAGGAGCAGCTCGAGCCACACAAGCCGAAGGCGCTTTTTCTAATGGCATTCGGCGAGCCTGACACGATCGTCGATGTCAGTGACGTCGTCGACGTGAAGATCAAAGCTCTTCTCGCCCACAGGTCGCAGATCGACGAAGACAGTGTCGACTTCATCAAGGGCTGGATGAAGGAGGCCGGCAAGAAGAAGCGCTATGCCTACGCGGAAGGCTTCAAGGTGCTCCGGTTCGAGGAAGACGGCGCGCCACCGCGAGACGCTAGGCGCGAAGGGCGGAGAGCACCTCAAGCGCGTGGCCGTCGGGCTTCACGGAGTACCACGCCTTCTCCACGCGCCCGTCGGAGCCGATAAGGAAGGTCGAGCGGATCACGCCCTCGCCGCGTCCAGGTCGGTCGCCCCACGCTCCGTACGCGTCGTGCGCCTTGCGGTCGGCATCGCTCAGCAGGCGGACGCGAAGGCCGTACTTCTTGCGGAACGCCTGGTGCGCCGCGGCGTCGTCCCGTGACACACCGAGCACGGGAACTCCGAGCATCTCGAACTGCGGGAAGTTGTCGGTGAACTGGCACGCCTCGGTGGTGCAGCCCGGCGTGTCGTCCTTCGGGTAGAAGTACACGACGTACCGTTTTCCCTTGAGGTCTTTGGTGGAGACGGTCTTTCCTTCTTCGTCGGGAAGGGAAAACTCTGGAGCCTGGTCGCCGGGCTTAAGTTCCATCACGCAGAGGGTAGGACGAAGCGCGCGTAGGCGACGAAAGCCGCGAGAGCGCCAAGGAGCAGATTGAAGACGACGTTCGGCCACTCGCGCCGGGTGACGTGAAAGATCGTGGCCACCACCATCAGGGCCACGAGCCCGAGAGCGGCAAGCGGGGTCAGCCACGGGAGGATCCTCGTTGCCGCGGGAAGGATGAGACCGATCGCGCCCAGGAGCTCGGCGACGCCAATGAACCGTTTCAGGGCCGCCGGAACCTCCGTAGCCCACGGGTACTGCTTCATGGCCTGCTCGGGCCTGAAGACGAGGGTGTAACCGTGCGCTCCGAAGAGAAGCGCCGCAACCACCTGAGCTACCCACGCTGCGATATCCACCGTTACGAGACGAACACCGGCCGCGTCCGCGTCCTTCCCGACGTGCCCTCGGGACGTTCACGGTTACCGCACGTACTGGGCTCGAAAGACCTCGAAGCGGGAATAGAACGCGTCCGTCGTCTCGCCGAACGCCGCCGCGAAAGCGGCGTGCCACTCCTGGCCGGTGCCGACCCTGGTGCACCAGTCGCGGACGGCGACGAGGCCCTTCGGAGCCAGAAGCCGGTCGACGGCGAGGTAGCTCACCGCGAAGGGATTCGCATTTGCGGGAAAGCTCGATTCCAGAGACTGCAGCGTCACGTGGTTCGTCGCGGTCGTGAGCTGGCGTTTGGTGAAGGTGTCGAGGTTCGCCGCCGGGATCACACCGTCCGCGACGAGGGAGCGATATGCGAACGACTCGGCCATGCCCTCCCCGATCCATCGCACACCGACCATGCATCCGTTGCCACCGATGGCGTACTGCCAGAGATGGATGAATTCGTGCGCGGCCAGTTCGGTCCGTTCGGTGTCGGCCGTCCAGGTATCGGGAGCGGCCGCGGGCGGGGTCGCCCACGCCGGATTCGACGTGACGATCCTGAAGCTGTCGCCGACCGTCAGGCAGCAATACGGCTGGGAGTCATCGGCGACGATCACCTCAACGGTCGCTGGCTTGCGACGCGTCCCACCGGCGGCGCTCTCGAGATAGGCGCTCGCGTGCTGCACGCCTTGGTGCACGAGCGCGATGTCCTTCGCGTTTACCCCAGGGGCGATGCGGAACGTGATCCCGATCGGGTCGGGCGGAGTGGGGATCGGCATCGTGCCGTCGGGGTTAAGGACGAGCACCTGCCAGAAGACGCCGATGTCCTCGAGCCAGGCGGTGCCCTCGATGAGTGGCCGCACGTACAGGCGGTACGTGCCGGGAAGTGAGGGCGCCTGCAGGTTGAACTGGAACCATGCGACCTGCCCCGGGCCGACGTACGGTGCCGGCTGCAACGCGATGCGGTTAAAGCGCGGCCATCCGGTGGCGGGCGATCCGAGCTGACCGTCGCCGCCGAGGATGCTGGGCTGGTCCTGTCCCGGTTCGCTTCCCCAGGTGCCGAGATACGCGACCTCGCCCATCCGTCCCGCGACCCAGCCGAGTGACCCTGAGTTGTAGTACGCGAGCGTCGCCCGGGCCGTGCCTCCCGGGCAGAGGCGCATGTATCCGCTCTGCCCGTACCAGGCTGCGTGAAAACCCGCCAGCTTGGTCGGTGTTGCGACAGGCGGGGCGATGCCGGGGCCGAAGTTTGGGGTGCAGGTCGCGGCTGCGGCTTGTTGCGTCGCAGGCGGCAACGTCGCGGCGACGATCAGGACCAGTGAAAGAAGGAGGCGCACCAGTTATTGAACCCACGCCGTCGGAAGGCGTTACGGCATCTGCCGTAGCCGTTCGTCCGGTTAGGGTTCAGCCTCTTCGTCGTCTGGCCAATCGAACTTCGCGAGCGCGGCGCGGGTGATGCCGCCGGTTTTGAACCATCTGTGGCCGTCTGCTTCACCGCCGGGGCAGTACGCCCATCCGCCCTCTTCCGCGACGTTGAATGGGCTCGAGGGATCGACAGGCGGCTTACGGCGATGCGTTTTGCGGATGCAGATGAATTGGATGAGGGCGCGGTCCACTATGCGTCCGTCACTGAGCGGGAGACGGGTCTCGAACCCGCGAAACCTTCTGCTTGGGAAGCAGACGCTCTACCAACTGAGCTACTCCCGCGTTTCGTTGGAATTGTATTCGTCCTTGGCGAGCCAGCGCGCGTATCCCAGATCGCGAGCGGTCTTCCGGCGGTGATCGTTCGCGCATCTAACTTCGCACTTTCCGATCTCCGCGGTCAGCCCGACGAGATTCTGCTGCCGGATGAACGATGAGACTTCCGCTGATTTGGTTGTCGGATCGATGTGATCGAAGTCGAGCACGATGGGGTCGTCCTCCCCACAGTCGACGCAGGGATGAGCCATCAGGTAGTCGTATGCGAATAGCTGGCAGGCGTTGCGATCGCGTACTCGCCGCTTCCGAGCGCGTTTGAGGTATGCGCTCCGGTTTTGACGGTAATGCTCCCGGCCGTACTGGCGACAACACTCTCTGCAATAACTGCGCAGGGTGCCACGGCGGCGGTCCTTGTAGGGAAAGTCGTCAACCGGTTTCCAGGAATCGCATCTCGAACAATGACGCAGGCGGTTGTCGGCATTCCCCACCGGAAGAGCAGTCACGAGGCCATCTCCACAGCTAACAGTCTCCGTTCCTCAGCGGTCCAACCACGAGCCTTGCGCCATCCAAACTGCGCCGCGGTCCGTTTGCGGTGGCAGTTTGCACAGCGGACCTCGCACTTCGCGATCTCGGCGAGAACACGCTGCCATGACTTGTGCGTAGCCAGGACGATCACACTGTGGCTCTTCGCGGCAGGATCGCGATGATCAAAATCGAGAACGACTATGTCTGTCTCGCCACAATCGACGCAGGGATGACTCCTCAGGTATTCCCGAAGGAGCGGGCGATTTTCGTGGCGGTACCTCTCAATGCGTGACATCTCTTGCCGGATGTAGATGTCGCGGTTGCGGACGTAGTGCTGACGCCGGTACTTCGCGTGGCAGACGCGACAGCGCCCCTGACGAGTTCCCTTCGCCTTGTTGTAGAAAGCGAAGTTGTCGATCGGCTTAGTCAGCCCGCAGTCATAGCAACGCTTCGTCTCGATGAGCGCGACCGCCACGAAGGACCTCTGAGGTCGGGGTCGGCCCTTTGCTCCGCCTGACGAGCCTCTAGAACACTTGTTCTATCAAATATCCAGCGAACAATCAAGCCCCGGCGCGCGAATAATCGACGGCGTGGCCTGGAAGAAATCTCCGCCCGAGCTCATCGCGACATTCGAGAAAGCGAAGCCGGCCGACCCGGCCGTGCAGCAGCGACCGATGTTCGGCTATCCCGCGTTCTTCCTGCACGGCAAGATGTTCGCCGGCACCTTCCAGGACAAGATCGTCGTGAAGTTCGGCGACGACCTCAGCATTGCCGGCGCGAAGACCGCAGAAGGGTTCGAGCCAATGCCTGGACGTCCGATGACCGGGTTCTTTATCGTCCCTGAGGGCGTGGTGAAGAGTCCAGCGAAGCTGCGCGCCTGGGTCGATCAC
>Ga0209801_1001659_pt1 | contig 13665 bp, 10 predicted proteins | sample GraSoiAngelo_127_FD_185884 | JGI IMG/M metagenome (GOLD analysis project Ga0209801, IMG submission 185884) | Grasslands soil microbial communities from the Angelo Coastal Reserve, California, USA - 14_0927_09_40cm (SPAdes) (version 2) | ecosystem: Environmental > Terrestrial > Soil > Grasslands ... | reverse complement strand
TGGACTGGCGCGGCAGACCTATTACGTCCGATTCATCTCACGAACGACACGGGTGATGCGCTCCTCCTTCCCGTGATTGACAAGGCAATTTCGTGACACCGATGATGCATCACAATTCACGCGCGCCGCTCCGTCTCCTGCTCGTTACGGATGGCAACACGATTCCTACCTGGTTGTTCAAGTGCGTAGAAAACGTTGAGCGATCCGGGGCCGCAACGTTCGCCCTGGTCCTGCGAACGGGTCCAGACGATGCGCGGGGCTCATTCCGATTCGTTCACCGGCTGCGCCGGTTCTTGTTCTGGTTGTACAAGCACGTCGATCGGCGTCTGTTTCGCGGCGTTCCAGACGCCCATGTGCCAATCACCCTGCAATCCGCACTCCCCAATCGTCGTGTGCTCGACGGAGCTGATCTGCTTCAAGAAGAACAGCTCGACGTGGTGTTGGATCCGTTTTGCTTACTGCCCGATGGACGGTTGGCCGAACCATCTCGGTATGGCGTTTGGAACATAGCGTTCGGTCAAAGCGGCGACCAGAGAACGCAATCGACCCCTGCCTTTTGGGAGGTTATCGAAGGGAGGCCGAGCACAGAAACGCGCCTCTGTATTCACCGGAAGGGCTTGAACAACACGCTGTCGCTTTACGAGTCCGTGGCACCCAGCGATCGCCGTTCAGTGTCGCGCAGCCAGAGTCATGTCTATTGGAAGATCTCCGCCGCCTTGGCGAGGAAGATTCAGATGCTGTGGGAAGATCCAGACGCATTCGTCGAGAGGCTCCGGGCAGCTGCGTCGTTTGACGTTACCAGGAACCCATCCCTCGCTCCAGGTAACCTTGAAATGCTGCGGGCAGCGACTCTCCTGCTACGACGTTACGTGTCCGACAAGTGGACGAGCGCCCTTTATCGCGAGCAATGGACATTGGCATATCGACACGGGACGGATGATCGACTTCTGAGGGAACCCTTCCACCAATTGATTCCTCCACTAGATCGTTTTTGGGCCGATCCGTTTCCCATTCAGGTGGGGAACGACCACTACATATTTCACGAGGAATTGCTCTTTTCGACCGGGAAGGGATCCATTGTCTTAACCGTTATGGACGACAAAGGGCACACGGCCCAGCCCATCCCCATCCTCGAAACGGACTACCACTTATCCTATCCCTTCGTGTTCCAATGGGATGGAGATTTTTTCATGATGCCTGAGACGGCTTCACGCCGTCAGGTGGAACTGTATCGCTGCGTGGATTTTCCGGTGCATTGGAAATTGGAACGCGTTGTTCTCCGTGACCTGAAAGCTCTCGATCCAACACCAGCGTTGCTGTTTGGAAGATGGTGGTTGTTCGCGAACATACCCGCGTACGGTGCAGGGACTTTGGATGAACTCCACCTATTTCATGCAGACTCACCATTGGGGCCCTGGACACCCCATCGTGACAACCCAATAAAGAGTGACGTTCGCTCGGCACGGCCGGCGGGACGGATCTTCGAGGATAACGGCCAGTGTTATCGACCAGCGCAAGACTGCTCCACGCGCTACGGGTCCGCTGTCACCATCAATCGTATTCTCGAGCTGAACCCCGAACGGTATGAAGAAATTGAGATGGGCAAAGTAGGACCCAATTGGTGTCCGGGGGTGGAAGGCGTGCACACGTTTAACGTGGCGGGGAACCTCACCGTGATCGATTGTCTCTTGAAGAGGAGGAGGTGGCGCCACCGCGGCGGAGGACATCCGAGGGCAGCGACCGTCGGTACCGCGCCGACGCCACATAGCACCGAGGCCACGCCGCACGCTCGCCACGACTCGATCGAATCGCGTACGCGATAATGTATCTCCATGTCCTGCGGTGAGTTATGGCTGGCCACCGGTGTCGGTCGGCTGTGCGCCGCCAGCGGCGCTAACCTTGCAACTCCTCTCAGCCGAGCGGTCACGCACGCAGGCGGCTTCACGGGTGACCAGGTCCATCGGCAGAGAGGGATTGCATGCTCGGAGCGCGCGCGTCACGGTGTCTTGTCACGGGTGGGGCGGGCTTTATCGGTTCCCACGTCGTCGAGCGGCTCGTTGCTCTCGGGCATCACGTTCGGGTCGTGGACAACCTCAGCACGGGCGACAAAGCAAATCTCGCTGGCTTGGACGGGGAGATCGAGTTTCTGCGCGGCGATCTCTGCGACGCCGCGGTGTGTCGCCGCGCGGTCGCTCGGATCGAGGTGGTCTGTCATCTCGCGGCGCTCCCAAGCGTAGCCCGGTCGGTCGAGGATCCATGGGCTTCCCACGCGGCGAACGTCAATGCGACCATGCGCTTGCTCGAGGCGTGCCGAGCGGCGCAGGTCAGGCGCATTGTCTACGCGAGCTCCAGCTCCGTCTACGGTGACACGGCCGTCTTGCCGAAGACGGAAGCGGTGGAACCCCTCCCGCGCTCGCCCTATGCGGCGTCCAAGCTGGCGGGTGAGCAATACGTGCTTGCCTTCGCTCGCGGCGGCCTGGTGGAGGGGGTGGCGCTCCGATATTTCAACGTGTTTGGTCCGCGGCAGAGTCCGCACTCCGCGTATGCCGCGCTCATTCCGGCTTTGTTGCTCGCTGCGCTGGAACAGCGGGAGGCGACTCTGTTCGGGGACGGGACGCAGACACGTGATTTCACCTACGTGGGCAACGTGGTGGACGCCACCCTGCTTGCGGCAACGAGGCCGGGGGAAACGGTGAGCGGGTCGGTGGTGAACGTAGGTGCAGGAGCGCGGACGTCGCTGCTCGACCTGATCGAGCTGGTGGGGGAGATTACTGGCCGGGAGCTCACCTACCAACGGTTGCCCGCTCGGGAGGGGGACGTACGTCACTCGCTCGCAGATCTCCAGCGGGCCGAGCGCCTGCTCGCTTATCGACCGCGCGTCTCGTTGGCCGAGGGCCTGCGGCGGACCTGGGCCTGGTTCGAGCGCCAGCTTGCCGCCGCAGCGTGACAGCGCGCGAGCACGGTTGACATACCCGCCCGGGGGGTGGGGGCAGTGGGGAGGGAGCATGGCTCACGCTATCGAGCCGATCCTTGCGATGATTGGCGCCGAGCGAGGCGCGAGTGCAGACGCTTCACGGTCCCTTCCAGAACGAATCGCGGCGTTGGTTCCTGACGACGCGATCGGTCCTGCGCGCCAGGTGACCGCTCTGGCGCGTGCGCTCCACCGTGCCGGGATCGATTGGCTGGTCATTGTGTTCCATCGGCGCGGCCGACCCCCCTCTAGATGCGCTCACTACCTCCAAGAGGCCGGAGTGCAGCACTGCGTCGTGGAAGACCGCGGGCCCATCGACTGGCGAATGGCCTTGAGAGTAGCAACCATCCTGCGCCGGTGGCGACCGTCTATCGTGCAGACCCACGGCTACAAGGCGACGGCGCTGGCGTATCTGCTGCGCCGGCTGCGCTCGCCGTGGCCCTGGGTAGGCTTCCTTCATGGTGCCACAACCGAGAACCTCAAGGACCGATTCTATCACTGGGTCGACCGGCGGTTGCTCGGTGCGGCCGAGCGCATTGTCGTCATGTCGCAGGCTCAAGCCCGAGCGTTCCGCCATTGCGGCCGCCGGGTTCGCATCATCTACAATGCAGCCCTGGCCCCGCCGTCTGCAGGCAACCCAGCGGAGTGCGATCGAATCGCCGCCCTCGCCAGCAGTCTTCGGCGGCCCATCATCGGGGTCGTCGGCCGCCTGAGCTCGGAGAAGGGCGTGGACCTTTTCATCGACGCCTGCGCCGTGTTGGCTCGGAAGGGCCTCGCCTTCTCCGCGCTCGTCGCAGGGGACGGCCCCGAGCGCGCGCGTCTCGAGGCGCACTGCACTGGCCTCGGGTTGGCGTCGTGCGTCCGCTTCCTGGGGCAGGTGTCCAACACGGATGTCGTGTATAGGCATCTCGACCTGTTGGTTCTGCCCTCTCGCAGCGAGGGGTTGCCGAACACAATGCTCGAGGCCATGGGGGCGGACGTGCCCGTTGTGGCGACGGCGGTCGGAGCGGTGCCGGAAGCGGTCGGCACGTCATCTGCCGCTCACTTGGTGGCGCCCGGATCCGCTGCTGTGCTGGTTGAAGCGATCGAGCGCGCACTAATTCACGGCGATTCGCCCGAGGCTGCGTTGGCACGCCGGGAAGTTGTGAGCCGCTTTTCGCTGGAACGCCGGCTGGAAGCTCACGTGCAGTTGTATCGCGAGCTCCTCGAGGAGCGGACGGGGGTAACGCCAGCATGTGCGGGATCGCCGGCGCAGTAGCCCTCCAGGACAGCGCTTGCCTGGACCGCGAACGCCTGTGTCGCATGGCGGGTCTCATGAGCCATCGCGGGCCCGACGGCGAGGGCTTTTGGGCCGAGCCCCGAGGCCGCGCGGCCTTCGCACACCGACGGCTCTCCATCATCGACATCGCCGGTGGGCGCCAGCCGATGTGCAGCGATGATGGGCGGATTGCCCTGGTGTTCAACGGCGAGATCTACAACTACCGCGAGCTGCGCCAGGCCCTGTCGGATCAAGGGGTGCGGTTCCATACGGCGTCGGATACGGAGGTATTGCTGCGGCTGTACGAGCGCTACGGCAGCGAGGCGGTGCACTATCTCCGCGGCATGTTCGCCTTCGCCGTGTGGGACGGGACGCGCGACGAGCTGGTGCTCGTACGGGACCGTGTGGGCAAGAAGCCCCTGTTCTACACGCTGGACGACGAAAGCTGCTACTTCGCATCGACCCTGGGGGCGCTCCGGGATACCGACCCCCTAGCCCGTCGCGTGAGCCTCCCGGCGTTGGACGCGTTCCTCACCCTGGGATATGTCCCGGCTCCCCAGTCGATCTGGGACGGCATCAACAAGCTCCCCGCGGGGACGATGCTCCGGGTGAGCTCCTCGGCGTCTCGGTCTCTCCGGTACTGGGCGCTCGAGCAGGCGGTGAAGCCCTTCGCGGGGAGCTTCGCCGAGGCCGTCGATCAGCTGGAAGATCTGCTGACAACCGCGGTCACCATGAGGCTGCGCAGCGACGTGCCACTCGGTTTGTTCCTGAGCGGTGGCATCGATTCGAGCCTGGTAACGGCGATCGCTGCTCGCCACTGTGGCGGGGACGTCTCGACGTTCTCGATCGGCTTCCCCGAAGCCGCCTTCGATGAGAGTGGCTACGCCGAACGCATCGCGCAACACCTCGGGACCCGGCACCGCACCTTCACCGGACGCCCGGAGATGCTCGACGTTCTCCCAACGCTCGTTCGGCATTTTGGAGAGCCGTTCGGTGATGACGCGGCATTGGCCGTGTGGATGCTGGCGCGGGAAACCCGCCAACACGTCACTGTCGTCCTGACGGGAGACGGGGGGGATGAAGGCTTCGCAGGATACGATTCGTATCGGACGGCGCGACGCCTCAAGCGCTTACGCCGCGTTGCGCCGACGATGGCCCTGCGACTCGGCGCAGCTGTGCGCAGCGAGCGGCCCTGGGTGAAGCGGATCCGCCGCGGACTGCGCACCCTCGCGTTGGACGAACCGGAGCGCTTCGCTGCGTTGCGGACCTTCGTGGGCCCCGACGAGGCGAAAATACTCTATGCGGGAGATCTGCTGCGAGAGCGGCGGGACAGCGGGAACGCCGTGGCCACTTGGCTCGCGCAGTTGTACCGGAGCGGCAATGGCACCGCGCTGCGGCGCATGCGGCTGGTGGACCTGAGTACCTCCAACGCAGACTGGCTGATGCCCAAGGTGGATGTCGCCACCATGGCCCACGGCCTCGAAGCGCGCTCGCCGTTGCTCGACCAGGAAGTGCTCGAGTTCGCGCTGGGGCTTCCGGATCAGTGGCTCCTGGATGGCAATGGCGGCAAGCCGCTGCTCAAGGCACTACTGCGACGGTTCGTCCCCACCGAACTCTTCCAGCGACCCAAGCAGGGCTTTTCCGTCCCGTTGCGGGAGTGGTTCGCGCGTGGGCCGACCGGCGCCTGGGCCGACCGGCTCGCGGAAAGTGAGAGCTTGCGCGATTGCGGCTGGCTCAACCCGGCCGGGATTCGCGTTATGGCGCGGGAACACCGTGACGGCGTGCGGGATCATAGCCAGCGGCTGTACAACCTCGTGGTGTTGCGCGAATGGCTGAACCAGCACTGACGCTCGACTCCGCCCTGGCGAGGTGGGGAAGGGGTCAACCCGGTCGGCGGCTGACCAGCGTGTTTTCGAGAAACAGAAACTCGATTCCGGTGCCGAGAAACGTCTCGAGCGCTTCGCGGGGCGTGTTGACGATCGGTTGGCCCTTGACGTTGAAGCTCGTGTTTAGCACCATCTCCCGCCCGGTCACCTTCCCCACTGCCTCCAGCAGCGAGTGAAACTCGCGGTTATCCGTCGCCGAGACAGTCTGCACCCGTGCTGATCCGTTGACGTGGGTGATGGCGGGCAGCTCGCGCCGGAATTCGCGGCGGACATCCACGGTCATAATCATGAACGGCAACGCGGTCATCGGGGGCACATCGAACCAACGATCGACCTGTTCGATGGACACGGCTGGCGCGAACGGCCGGAACGCCTCCCGCATTTTCACCATGGCGTTGATGCGGTCGCGCATCTCCGGGTGGCTGGGGTCGGCGAGGATGCTGCGGTGGCCGAGCGCTCGCGGCCCGAACTCCATGCGGCCGCGATACCACGCCACCACCCGGCCGCCGGCGATGAGCCGGGCGGCCTCCGCACAGGACTCGGCCAGGGTGTCGAAGCGAGTGACCTGGATTCGATCGCCGTACGCGCCGAGGGCCGCGTCGATCGCGGCCTGCGTGTGCCCTGGTCCGAGGAAGGGCACCGGCAAGCGCTCGCTGCGGACTTCGCCGCCCAGGGCGGCGCGGTAAAGCGCCGCTCCCAGCGCGCTGCCGTCGTCGCCCGCCGCCGGCTGCACGTACACGTCGTCGAACATGCCCGAGCACAGGAGCTTCCCGTTGGCCGTGCAGTTCAGCGCCACGCCCCCGGTCAGCGCCAGTCGCCGCTGCCCCGTCGCGGCCGCGAAATGGCTGCACAGGTGCAGCATGGTCCGATCGAGACAGGCCTGCAACGCCGCGGCGACGTCTCGATGCGCCGGTGCGATTTCCTGCGCCGGATCCCGCGACGGGAGCAGGCGCTGCGTCAGGTACGCCCGCGTCGCCAGATAGCGCTCGCGCTCCTCCGGCGTGCGATTCATGCGCAGGAGGGGGATGCAAATGCCGCCGTCCGATAACAGCTCGACCCCCTCTTCGAAGAAGCGGCGGAACCGCTCGGGGTCCCCATACGGCGCCAGCCCCATGATCTTGTACTCATCGGCGTTGAAGTCGAAGCCCAGGTGCAGGGTGACCAGAGAGTAGAGGATGCCGATCGAATCCTGTGCGGCAACTTGGAAGATCAAGTCGAGCCGACCGTCGCGCGCACAGTACACGCTGACGCTGTGCGCCTCACCCATGCCGTCGATCACGACGACGAGACACTCGTCCCATCCCGACGTATAGTACGCGCTTGCGGCATGCGCGAGATGGTGACTGACGTGATGGACCCGCTCCGCGGGGAAGTCCGGGAAATCGCGGGCCACAAGCGCGAGCAGCGCCTCCCGGGAGTACACGTCGCGATACAGGTCGTGAGACCCGGGATCGAGGGCGTAGATCGCCGCGTAAGGCGCGTAGTCGAAGCCGTGCGCCAGCTCGTCGATCTGGTCTATCGTGACGCCCGCCTCGGCCAGGCAGCAGGCGATGGCGCCCCTCGGGAAGGCACCGGTATGCTTCCTTCGGTTGATCCGCTCCTCGGCGACAGCGGCGACAACCGCACCGTCGACCACTAAGGCAGCGGCCGAGTCGTGACCCTGCGAGATGCGATACTCGCGCTCGTCGAGCTGCGGCCAACGCGCCCGCTTGAACGGTATCGCCCCCTCGAACCCGCTGATCCCGAGGATCTTCATCCACAGGCCTTTCCATCACAGTCCGGAGGGGGGTGTGGCAAGAAGCGTACGCGATGGGTTCGGGTGCCGCCCGCTAACGACGCAGCGTTGCGTCGACGCGACAGGCATTGGGTACGTGTCTCGGTGTGGCAGTGTCGGGGCGTAGTGACGGACTCGGAGGGCCGTTTCGCGTGCAGGGTGGCCCGTCTCTTGCGTTTGTTGCGGGGAGGCGGGGTGTTCAAGTGCTCGTGCGCCGTCTTCCGAGGTAAGGACATGGCCAGCAGACTGACTAACGGTGTTGTTCGCGCCCGAGACGGTGGCCGCGGCGCGATGACCACGACCGGCGCCCTGCAGGCGGAACTCTCCGATCTGTTCGCAAACATGCTCCACGTGCAAGTGCCATCCCCTGACACCGACCTCCTGGCGACGGCCCGGCTCGACTCCGTTGGGATGGTAGAGTTGCTACTCCAGATCGAGAAGCGGTTCGGCGTGCGGGTGGACATGCGAGAGTTCGAGATCGATCATTTCCGCTCCCTGTCGGCGATCGCGGCGTTCGTCGCCGAGCGACGACGGGACCAGACCGCGTGAGCGTGCGAAGCGGCACCGCCCCTGCTGCGTAGCGGCCACGCTGTGGCGCAGCGGCGACGCTTTATCGCAGTTGTGCCATGCCGCGGTCTCCTAGGCCAGCACGGAAAGGGTTGAAGGGGCACCCAGGCGCTTGGTCTCGACGGCCTCATGCCGCATCAGGGCGTCCACGAAGAACTTGGTCGCCCAGTTCAGGACCTCGTAGGCTCCGTAGTCGCCACCCATCGGCCATGAGCCTTTGATCCCGCCCCGCACCCCGGGCTCACGGCTGTGCCGGTTCTGCGTCCGCTTGAGGAAGCGCAAGACGGCGGGCACAGGCTCGAGCCATTTCGAGTCGCCCGTGATGACGGCAAGGCGCATCCAGTTATTCGCCATCTGAGCCTGACCCGTGAGACAGGACCAGCGCACGGCAGGAGACCAGTCGGAGCTGTAGCGACCGGGCATCCAGCCGTCCGCCCGGACAGCCGCATGGAGGGCGCCTGCCGCGCGCTCGGCCGCGTGGAGGAGACGCGGGTCGCCGAGCACCCGCCCGCCTTCCAGCAATCCCCGGATGGCGTATGCGAGCGTGTGCAGCAGCGGCCGCTCGGGATCGCTGAGACAGCAGGAAGGCAGCCAGCCGTTCTGCGACTGCAGCTCGGCGGCAGCGCGCAGGCTGCGGGCGGCGGCATCGGTGAACCCGCCATCATTCAGTCGAGCTCCCGCCTCCGCGAGCGCCCAGGCGGTGCGCGTGTTGTACAGCGTCGCGTCAGCGCGGGCGAACTGCGAGTTCCCCCTGCGCCAATGCCCATCCGAGTCGAGCGTTGCCACCAGGTAGCAAGCGGCGCGGCGGGCGGCGTCGGCGAAGGTCCCCTGCCCCGTCTCCTCGAACGCGGCGAGCCAGCCGAGGAGTACCTGTCCGGTGTTGAACACGGCGGGGGATTCCGGCGCGCCGATCACGCCGCCGCGGACCGCGCCCGTGGGCAGCTGAATCTCGATCTCCCAACGTGCGGCGCGCTCGGCACGGGCGGCGAGCTCGGCACGTCCCAGGCGCCTTGCGGCGGCGTACAGGGTCGGGATGATGTAACCCGTGGTCTCCGGATACGAGGGCTGCCAGCCCCGGCCGCCGAAATAGGCGTGCCATGCGAGGCTGAACCCGCGCGAGATGCCGCCGTCCGGAGTCGCGTCCTGGGCACGGACGAGCCACTCGATCGCTGCCGCCAGGTGGGGCTCGTGCTCCGGATCCTCCAGATAGCCCCCGAGCCGCTCGCGCCACCCCTCTATTAGAGCAGTCGGGTTGAGGAGCGGGTGAGCGCGGATCGTCCGCAGCCGACCCTTAACGGAGGGCTGGTGCACGAAGGATCAGTTCTTGACGATATCCCCGCTCGTCACCATGCCGGAACGCCCGATTCCCCCCGCCGAGGGTTTGAAGATGAAGAAGCTCAGGAAGTCTCTGCCGCTCCCCTGCGGCCCGTCATCGCAGGCGATCACGGTGAAGGGCACGAGCTCCGGCCCGTCACGGCCAATGGCGTCGAGCTCCACTCCATGGCTCGGATCGCTGCACGCACTCGAGCTGGTGCGGTAGGCCTTAATAAAGGTCGCGGGGTCCCTCGACGCATCCGCGAAAACGTTGGCGATGCTCCCGTCCGGGTGAATGTCGTCGTACGCGGTGATGGAGAACCGCCCCGTGAGGTCGGCTCGCACGTCAAAGTCGAAGATCTGCACGTTCTGGTGGGGCGTGGGAGAGCCCAACCCAAGCTGCCCCGTGCCGCTCACGCGCGCCCCTGGGACGAAGCATGTCACACCGAGGGTCGCCGTGCCGGTCCCGCCCGCTGGCACCGTGACCGTGCCCGGATTCGCCCCACTCACCGAGCAATTTGAGGCCACTCCCGACAGCGCCACCGGGTTGGCGCCCGCTGGCACGGTGAAAGTGGCGCTGCCGTTGGTCGCGATCGCCTGGCTGGCGGTGCCGTCGACCGTCACCGTGTAGCCATCGGGATCCGGGTTCGCGCCGGTCGTACCGGTCGTGATGGTCAAGGTGCCGGTGCCTGAACCAAGCGGGGCGCAACTCGCCGAGAAGGTTAGCGACGCCGTTTGGCCCGCCGACACGTTGACCTGTTGCGTGTTCAGGCCGTTCACCGTGCAGTTCCCCGCAACGCCCGAAAGAACGACCGTGTGACTGGTTGCGTACAGCAGAGTGAACGTGACGTTGCCGTTCGGCGCTATCGTCTGGCTCGCCCCGCCGTCCACCGTGACCGTGTAACCGCCCCCCAAGTCCACGCCGGTGGCGTTGGTCGTGACGAACAGCTCGCCCCACGATCCGCACGCCAGGGAGAAGTCCGCGGATCCCCCCACGCCGGTGATGAGCGAGACTCCCCGCGGGTTGTTGGGGCCTTTATCCGGCGTGCTTACTCCGCAGTTCGGGGCAATCCCATAAAGGGCGACTTCATGATCGCCCCCCGCTAGCCCGCTGAACGTGACCACGCCGTTCGTCCCGACAGCCTGGCTGGTCGAGCCGTCCACCCAGACGGTATACCCATCTGGATCCATCGAGCTTGTACTGCTGACGTCGGGGAAGGCAAACGTGGTGGTGACGTCCACTGCGAGCGTAGCGCCGTCCGTCAGCAAGGCCTGGGGACGCTGCTCTGGACTCTGTGGCTCGTTACACGCGCTCGCCACCGCCAGCATCGCGGCTGCCACTGCCCACCAGTTTCGACCAACGGTGCGTACCACGAGACTCCTCCAGCTTGACGTGTGCGGGAACCGAGGTGCAAGAACCGGACCGCCTGCAGGTAGCGGAACGCAACCGACCCAGCACCGTATCGCGACGCCTTCACCAACATGGAGCACTAAATCGCTGCTGCTGCTCCGTCGCCACAGTGCGGACGCGCCCCAGTCCAGCGTTGCACCGGCCTCACACAGGGGTGGGGTGGGTCAGGCCTCGGGCCTTACCGCCGTAATCGCTCGCTTTAACTCCCGCACGCAGCGCTCGATGCGGGCATAGGTCTGCTCGAACACCGCCAGCGGCTGCCTCACGGGATCGCGGATCATGCGGGTCTCGATCGGCTGGGGGTCGAGGTCACCCAAGACCAGCACGTCCCGCTCGGCCCGCCCGAAGCGGATGCAGATCTCATGGCGCTGGGTGAGGTCCATGACAACGATGAGGTCGGCAGCGCGCGCGGCCTCCGCCGTTACTAGTTGCGACCGGTGGACAGAGAGATCCACGCCATGGCGTGCAGCCGCCGCCACTGCCTCGGGTGGCGGCCGCCGACCGGGGGCCGTGAAGCCCATGGAGTCGACGCGCAGCTGGTTCCGGGAGAGCCGCCGCAGTAACGCGGCTGCGAACGGGCTGCGGCAGACATTGCCGCGACAGACCACGAGCAGGGACTCAAAGCGGGGTCGGCGCCGCAGCGCATTGAGGGCCCGCTGCCGGCACAGTCCGTGCACGACGCGACGGGGCACCTGGCGGAGCCGTGCCAGGAGCTCAGCCACCGCTCACCGCACAGGTCGGAAGGGCTTGCCGCTCGACTCCCGCGAGACAGTCAGCAGGGCAACGAGCCACAAGACCAGGGCCAACGCTGCTTCCTCTATCCAAGTTAGCTGAGACCGCTTCACGCGAGGCGCTCATGATCAAGCTTCGGATCCGAAACGAAGCAGGAGTCATGCCAAGAGCGGGGGGAAAGCTCAGGAATAGAGGTTGGTCTCTCACTGTCGTACCGGAGCCTCGGCTGACGACAAAGCGATACAGATGGGGCGCCGCGCCGTCAGCCGGCGGTCACGCGCTCCAGCATTTCACGCAGCTCGTCGAGGCTGAAGGGCTTCCGCAGCACGGGCCGGGCGGCGCGCTCCAGCGCGTCACGGGTCTGGGTCGAGATGGAATCCCCCGTCGTGAACACAATGCGCTGCTCGAGCCCCTGACCCGCGGTCCGCAAATGATCGAACAGGTCGAACCCGGTGTGCGCTTCGTCCAGGTGCACATCCACCAATAGAGCGTCGTAGCGCGCGCCCGGTTGGGCGAGACGCTCGGTCGCGTCGGCGAACCGGCCGACCGTCGTCACCTCGTGGCCGAGCCGCTTGCCGAGCAGCGCCATGGCGCGCCGCACTGCCTCCTCATCCTCGACCACGAGCAGCGCGAGCCGCTTCCCGTCGGCGCGCGGCGTGGTCCGTGCCGCGCCGTCGGCGGCCCCGGCGTCCACGGGGAGCTCGAAGGAGAGCCGCGCCCCGCCTCCTTCGACGTTCTGCATCCACATGCGACCGCCCATGCCCCGCACCAGTCCGAAGCTGATCGCCAACCCCAGCCCGGTGCCGTGCTCGGCTTTGGTCGAGAAAAACGGCTCGAATACCCGGTCGAGGATCTCGGGTGGCACGCCGGGGCCCGTGTCGTCCACCGTCACCAGCACGTGGTGGTCGGTGGAGCGACCCGCGATGGCGATCTGGCCCGGACGACCCGTGCCCTCGATCGCCTGCCGGGCGTTCACCACGGCGTTGAGAACCACCTGCTGCAGCTCTTGCGGGTCACCTGCCACGGCGGGTACGTCTTTCGGAACGGACACCGTGGTGCGAATGCGCGCTTTCTTGAGCGCGCTGCGCTGCAGCGCGAGCACCCGCTCGGCAATCTCGCCCAGGTCCACGGCCGTCTGCTGGCGCGGCCGCTGGCGGGCGAAGTCGAGCAACGTCTGGACGATGCGACCGGCCCGCATTGCTTCGCTCCGAATCACCTCGGCGCTCTCCTGCAGGTCCGACTGATGTGGCTCCAGGGCAAGCGCCTCGCCGAAGGCGGCGATCGCGGCCAGCGGATTATTGAGCTCGTGCGCCACGCCCGACACCAAGGCGCCGAGCTGTGAGAGCCGGTCGGCCTGGAGCAGCCGCTGTTGCAAGAGGATCTCGCGCGACACGTCGAGGGCCAGGAACAGGAGCTTCGGTGCCGCACGCACGGGATCCACGTTCACGACGACGGCGCGCACCTCCCGCGCCGGCTCACCGGCGAATTCGAAGGAGAGCGCCACGTCCTGCCGTTTGGTGACGGCGTGCCGTAGCCCGGCGGCGAGCATCCCCTGCTGTGCCGCGGGAGCCCACTCCGTCAGTACGCGGCCGCGCAGCGCCGTCGCATCCGCCCCGCCCAACAGTTTCGCTCCCTCGGGGTTGGCATCGAGGATCTGGCCGCCCGGAGAGAGCACCAGAGCGGGTGTGGGCAGCGAGCTGAACAACTGCAGATACAGCCGGCGCTCCGCCTCGAGCGCGCTCAAGAGCTGCG
>Ga0209801_1001658_pt1 | contig 13684 bp, 14 predicted proteins | sample GraSoiAngelo_127_FD_185884 | JGI IMG/M metagenome (GOLD analysis project Ga0209801, IMG submission 185884) | Grasslands soil microbial communities from the Angelo Coastal Reserve, California, USA - 14_0927_09_40cm (SPAdes) (version 2) | ecosystem: Environmental > Terrestrial > Soil > Grasslands ... | reverse complement strand
GGGGGCGGCGTCGTCGGCCTCCTCTATCGCCTCATCGCCGGCTGAGCGCTTCGTGCATTTGCGGCGCGCCCCCGACCACGCTACGATCACGGGCGCCCACATGAAGCGACGTTGCGCGTGGCCAAACGGGGACGCGGGGATGATCCGCTACCACGACGAGGAGTGGGGGGTGCCGGTCCACGACGAACGGCGACTCTTCGAGTTCCTCATTCTGGAGGGCGCGCAGGCGGGGCTGAGCTGGGCGACGATTCTCAGGAAGCGCGCGGCGTACCGGCGGGCCTTCGACGGCTTCGAGCCCGCACGGGTCGCCCGGTTCACCGCGCGCCGGATCCAGAAGCTCCTCGGCGACGAGGGCATCGTGCGCAACCGTGCGAAGATCGAGGCGGCGGTTACAAACGCGCGCGCGTTCCTCGCCGTGCAGCGGGAGCACGGGAGCGTCGACGCCTGGATCTGGCGGTTCGTCGCCGGCTCGCCGCACCAGAACGCCTGGACGTCGCCGCGCCAGGTGCCCGCCGAGACGGATGCGGCGCGCGTGCTCAGCCAGGAGCTGAAGGCGCGCGGCTTCAAGTTCGTGGGGCCGACGATCTGCTACGCGTTCATGCAGGCGACGGGGATGGTGAACGATCACACGACGGATTGCTTCCGATGGCGAGCGGTCCGGCGACTCGCGAGGAGAGGACGATGAGGCTGGCGGTCGCCGTGCTCACGCTGCTGCTCACGGCCGCGGTTGCGGCGGCCGGTGGCTCGAACTACGGGATCGCCCCGGGCGCCCGCGCCCAGGTCGAGGGACGGATCTCGGAGTGGGCGGTGCCGACGCCCCAATTCGCCCGCGATCCGGCGCCGGGCCCCGACGGCAACATTTACATCGCGGTGATGTTCGGCAACAGGATCGCGCGCTTCGATACGCGCGCCAAGACGTTCACCGAGTGGGAGCTGCCACCGGGCGCGCGGCCACACGGCCTCCTCGTCGATCGCGCGGGCCGGGTCTGGTACACGGGCAACGGGAACGGCACGATCGGCGAGCTCGACCCGAAGACCGGCAAGGTCGTCGAGCACAAGGCGCCCTCGGGCGGCGACCCCCACACGCTCGTCATCGACGAGCAGGGGATCCTCTGGTTCACCGTGCAGTCTGGCAACCGGATCGGCCGGCTCGACACGCGCACGGGCGCCTTCGCCGAGTACAAGGCCCGCGGCCGCCCGTACGGCCTCACGCTCGACCGCGCGGGCAACGTCTGGTTCTGCGAGATCGCCGGTGACCGCCTCGGGCGGCTCGACCCGAAGACGGGCACGATCACCGAGCTTCCGCTCGAGCGCGGCTCGCAGCCTCGCCGCATGGCGACGGCGCCCGACGGCTCGCTCTGGGTGACGCTCTACGGGAGCGGCAAGCTCGTGCGGGTGGACCCGGCGACCCAGAAGGTCCTGAAGGAGTACGCGCTGCCCGCGGGCGAGCGCGGCGGGCCCTACGCCGTGACGATCGACGGCGCGGGTGTGGTGTGGGCGAACGAGATCCAGACGGACACCGTGGTACGCCTCGATCCCGGGACGGGCGCGCTCAGGGTCTTCGCGCTGCCGTCGAAGGACGTCGGGATCCGGAAGATGGTCGTGGACGCCGATGGGCGGCTCTGGTATATGGGCAGTCACAATGGCCGCCTCGGGGTGATCGAGTAAGGGAGCGCTCGATGGTAGAGGCGCGACGGGTGAAGGTCGCCGCCGTCGGCGACCTGGCGGCGGGCGAGGGCAAGGTGGTTGAGGTCGAGGGGAAGACGCTGGCCCTGTTCAACGTAGACGGCACCTACTACGCGATCAACAACTCGTGCGCCCACCGGGGCGGGCCGCTGGGTGAGGGCGAGCTCGACGGGCGCGTGGTGACCTGCCCCTGGCACGCCTGGCGCTGGGACGTCACGACCGGCGCTAACATCAACAACCCGGCGGTTGAGGTGGCGTGTTATCCCGTTCGGGTCGAGCGCGGCATGATCTTCGTAGAGCTGCCCACTCACGATTCTGAAAGGAGGTGACTCCATGCGCCGATCCCTTATCACGCTCGTCGTCGTTGCCGTCGCGGTCGTCTTCGCCGCGGGCCAGGCGCTGGCCTTCCAGTGCCCGAAGCTCGTGGCGCAGATCACTGCGGCCACCGCAAACCGCTACGATGCCACCGCCGCCGACGTCAAGGACAAGGTCGCGATGGTGCAGCAGCTGCACAGCGAGGGCAAGCACGCCGAATCCGAGAAGCTGGGCAAGGAGCTTCTCGAGAAACTGAAGTAAATCCCTTCCATGCGGCGGTGCCCGGGTCGTCTCCGGGCGCCGCCGTGCTTGACACTCCGTGACCCCCTGCTAGCATGCTTGTCGTGGAGGCCGTCCTCTCCCCACCGCTGGTGATCGGCGCGGCGCTCGCGGTCGGGCTCGGCCTCTTCTGGGGCTGGCGCAACTATCAACGGTGTCCGCACTGCGGGCGCATCGTGCCTCGCGTCTCCCAGGGTTGGTTCCGGTGCCGCGCGTGCGGGCGCCAGTACCGGAAGGGGTTGCGCGTGCGATGAAATCGCTCCTCCGATTCTTCAGTGCTCGGGCGTCCCTCGTGATCGCGCCCTCGCGGCGTACGCTCCTCGTCCTCGCTGGCGCCGTCCTCGCGGTCCTCGTTCTGGGCGGCGCAGCGTGGTTCTGGTACGCCGCCGAACAGAGCCGGGCCAGGGCGGCATACGCCGACGTCATGGTCCGCGTCGCCGCCGCGGAAGGCCCGCAGGCCACGGCCGAGGCGCGGACCGCGGCAGCACGCGACCTCGAGGCCATCCTGGCGCGGTATCCGTCCGCCGCCGCCGTTCCTCAGATGGCGTACCAACTGGGGAACGTTCGCTACGGCGCCGGCCAGTACGCGGCGGCGCGCGCCGCCTATGAGGTCGTGCTCGCCCGGGGAGCCACGGGAACGCTGCGGACGCTCGCCCAGGTCGGGCGTGGCTACACGTGGGAGGCCGAGCGCGACTGGGCGAAGGCCATGGACGCCTATCGCGCCGCGCTCGCCACGCTCGGCCCGAAGGACTTCTACTACGAGGCGCTCCTGGTGGACCTCGCGCGGACCCAGGAGCTGGCGGGGCGAAAAGATGAAGCCGTGGAGACTTACCGACGGATCCTTAAGGAGCTTCCGCAGGCCCGCCGCGGCGAAGAGGTCCGGGCCCGCCTCATGCGCTTGGGTGGCTAGGAGGCCGCCTTAGACTGCGATGAGCACACAGGCGCCTCTCAATCCCGCGGAGATCGCGGCGCTGCAGTTCCTCGATCGACAGCCGGGCGAGTGGTTCTGCACTCAGTGCTGGGCGCGGGGCGTCGGCGGTGATGTGAGAGCCCTGCATCGCTTCTCGATGCTCATGGAGACGACGCAGACGTTGGCGCCGGGGTACGAAGCGATCGCCAATGGCCCCTGTGGAACGTGTGATCCGAAGGGGCCACGGGGCGCCGTCCTCAAGAGTGGCAGGTCCGTGCGGAGTCGCGGTACGACGGTCAGGCCCTAGAGAGAAAAGGGAGGGCGGCCGACGCAACCCCGCCGCGCAGAGCTTCCGATAAGAGGTATTATGTCAACTTCGAGGGCTCCCAAGCGCGATTCCCTCTCTCGTCCTATTACCCGACATCGCCGGCCGCTATTGGCTCACCGCTTCGCCTTCGCCCGCTGCACCACGAGGTCGTAGCGGCGGCTCAGTCCCGCGCGAGGAAGGCCTTGGCCCGCTGCAGCTCCGGGCGCTCCGTATCGGCCTTCTCGCAGAGCGCGACGAGCTGCGCGTAGTGACCTCTGGCCTTGTCCCGATCGCCTGAGAGTTCGGCCGACCGAGCCACGCCGTAAAGGCTGTTGAAGCGGTTGGGCGAACTGCGCAGTGCCGCCTCGAATTCCATCAGGGCCTGCGCTGGCTGCTGAAGATCAAGGAGCAATTCGCCCAGCAGTTCGCGCGCAGGCACGATTGGCCCGGGCGTCACCGGGTGCTTCTCCGTCGAGTCCTCAAGGTCAGCGGCTGAACGCATGAGCGCAAGCGCTTCCGTGGTCTTTCCGTCTGCTCGGGCGACCCACGCCGCCGCAGCCCGGCGCTGGATCTCCACCTGCTCGGCCCAATAGGTCTGCTTCGCCTGGGTCAGGCCGTCACGCAGGGTTTCCAGTCGCTCGACGTCCTTGCGAGCGCTTGTCGCATCGCCGCCTCGGGCGGCGCCGAGGGCACGCGCGAAATGCGTGATCGCTTCAGTAAAGGTGAAGCGGCTAGGACGTGGCTCGAGTAACGCTGCTTCGGCCCAGCCGCGCGTCTCGATGGCGAATCGGGCCGGAATCGCCGCGAAGCCGTAAGCCGCGGCGATGAGCTCCTGCTCCATCCGACCGATCGCGTTCCGGTCGTCGACGACGCGCTTCGCCTCCCGATCCTGCGCACCCTGGAGGTACGCATACATCAGGTAGTCCAGCGAGTGGAGCTGCTCGAACACGGAGTTTGCGTCCCGCGCGGCGACAGCGGCAGCACGGTCGGACCGGATCGTCTCCTGCCAGAGCCCGAGGCGGATGAAGATGTGCGACGGCATGTGCTGCGCATGGGGGCTCGACGGCGCGACCTGAGAGTAGCGGCGCGCCGCCGTCAGCGCTCGATTCCCAAGCAGGGAATAGTCGTAGCTGTGGATGATGTAGTGGGCGACGCCCGGATGGTCCGGCTGCTCAGCGAACACTTTCTCGAGAATCTCGCCGGCCTTCTTCTGGTTAGCGTACGTCTTGTCAGTAGGGAGCGCCGTTGCGTTGAGCGCGAGGGCGTAGAACACCGCCGCCTCGCGGTCCTGCGGATAGCGGACGTACAGACGCTCCATCGCCTTTTCGTAGGTGAGGCCGCGCGTGCGGTGATCAAGCTTGTCGGAATCTCTATAGAACGCCTCGATCGCGGCGATGTAGTCTCGCTCGCGTTCGGTGCTCGGCCTGAGGGTCTTCGCCTGTTCCACGGCCACCCACCCCTTCTTGAGGGTCGCCGCGTCAGGCGGCTGCCAGAGCGGATACCAGAGGCTCATCGCGATTCCCCAGTGCGCCATGGCGCACGCGGGGTCCGTCGCCGCGACGGCAGTGAAGGCCTTGACCCCTTCCGAGTACCAGAAGGAGTGGAGCAGAGCCACCGCGCGATCGAACTGCGGCTGGGCCGCGGCGCTACAGGAGACGGGGAAATGGACTGTCCCGAGCTTCTCTGTGCTCGTGGTCTTCTCCTGGGCACCCGCCGTGGAGACCCAGAGGAACGATGCGATGGTGACGACGAGAGCGAGTCGGCTATTCGTGTCGCGATCCATGGTCTTTGCCTCCTGCACGTCCACGTCATTCCTCAGTTCGAGGGTTACCCGGAAGGCTGCGCGACCATCGGGCCATAGACCTCGTGCACGGCACCGCCGGGCTCCTCGACAGTGATGACGTAGATGCCCACGTAGTCGCCGCGGGGGAAGAAGACGAAGCCACTGACCGGCAGCCCCGGCTTGGAAGTCTTGGCCCCGAGATACAGATCGCCGAGCTGACTGATGATCTCGCGCTCGGTCTTGGTCTTCGACTCGTAGAAGCCGGCGATCGCGCCGACCGCGATCCCGATTCCCGCGCCGACAGCCGCGCCCTTGCCGGCGCCGGACGCGCCGCCTGATGCGGCTCCGAGGATCGCACCGGGGATGGCTCCCAAGAGACCGGTGAGCAGCGCACCGCCCCCGGCTCCCTGCAGACCCGCCACCAGCGCGGTGGCGCCGCCCGCCTGGCGAGCCGCCTCGACCACCGAGAGAGGGGCGACGCGGTTGCCGGCCTTGTCGACCGCCAGCACGCGATCAGCCGTGATGACGTAGTCCTTCGCCGAGCCATTCGACACTCCCACGCCGATGGCCACCATATCCCCGAACTGCTTGGCGGTGGTGGCGGCCGCTCGAAGCTCGGAGGACACGGTCGCGGGCACCACGGCCCGCGGGGCGGTCACGGGCTTCCTGACACAGCCAACCACCAGGAGACAGACCACCAACGTGGATGCGATCAGCGGTGTGGATTTCACGAGGCGCCTCTAGCCCGGGATGTGGGCTTCTTCGGGGAGCTCGGCCCACTTCGGCTTCCACTCGGGAACGGTCAGGCCGAAGGTGTCGCAGAGACCCCGGATCTCGTGGGCGAAGGCCTGGCGGACCTCGTCGTTGTCACGGAGCTTGAGCTTGTACCTCCGGTAGAGCTGGTTCTTCGGCGACCCCGGGCGCCCGAAGATGTTCATCGTCCGGATGTACCACTTGTTGAAGGTCGCCTGGGCTTCGGCGTGGATCTTCGGGTCCTCGGCTAGCTTCTTCACCCAGTACTCGCCGTGGCGAATGTGGAACTTCTCCTCTTTGAAGATCCCCTCGATCGCGCGCACCCAGGGGCCGTAGGAGCAGCCGCGGACGTCTTCGAGCTGGTGGCCGGCGCCCCGATCCATGCAGAAGTTGAAGAAGATGAAATCGGCCCACGTCTCGATCGGATAGTAGAAGATGTTCACCCGCTTATCGCTCGTGATGCGCGCGGTCCCGATATCCGCGTCCGACTCGATGCGCATCGTGAAGATCTCGTCGTGCCGGCGGACGTGGCTCTCGACGTCGAAGCCGAGGTCGGCGAGCAGGCCGTACATGACTGTGGCGTGGCGCAGCTCGTCCTTCACGATCTGGGCGACGACGTGCTTCTCCTCGACCGTCGGCGCCTTGGTGATCCAGGGCACGTAGCCGTAGCCCCCCGCCAGCTCCGAGTCGGCCTGCATGGTCAGGAGGTGGACGAGGTTCTCGCGATAGTCGTCGGTCATTTCGTGGGCGGACTCGATGCGCACGCCCGCCTCGATCTTCGCCAGCATCTCGCGAGCCAGGTTGCTCATGGATGTCTCCTCCCGAGCCCCAGGATACCCTACCGCCGCTCGATCACGCGAACCGCCTTGCCCTCGGAGCGCGGCAGCGTCCGCGGCGCCACGATCGTGAGCTGGACGGAGAGGCCGATCGCCTTCTGGAGGCGCTCGGCGACGCGCCGGCGGAGGCTGGCGATCACGGGGTGCTCGGCGTCGAAGCCACCGCAGCGCTCCACGAGCTCGGGCCCCGGCTCGACGTGCACCTCGAGGGTCGCCAGGGTCGAGCGCCGGTCCACGACGAGCTGGTAGTGGGGCACGAGCTCCTCGATCTCGAGGAGTGTCCCTTCCACCTCGGAGGGATAGAGGTTCACGCCCTTGATGATCAGCATGTCGTCCGAGCGCCCCTTGACCCGGGCCATCCGCACCGAAGTCCGGCCGCAGGGGCACGGCTCGTCGGTGAGCGTCGTGATGTCGCCCGTGCGGTAGCGGACGAGCGGCAGCGCGCGCTTGGTCAGGGTCGTGAGCACGAGCTCCCCTTCCCGCCCCGGTTCCAGAACCTGCTCCGTGGCGGGGTCGATGACCTCCGGCAGGAAGTGGTCGTCCTGGATGTGGAGCCCCGCGCGGACCTCGCACTCGCCGGCGACGCCCGGGCCGATGATCTCCGAGAGCCCGTACACGTCGTAGGCACGGCAGCCGAGCGCACGCTCGAGCGAGGCCCGCATGCCTTCCGTCCACGGCTCGGCGCCGAACAGGCCGTAGCGGAGCCCGAGCGCGCGCGGGTCCCCGCTCTCCGCGGCGAGGCTCTCGGCGATGTGGAGGACGAACGAGGGCGTACCGCAGATGCCGGCGGGTGCCAGGTCCCGCAACAGGAGCCGGTGGCGCGCGGTGTTGCCCGACGAGACCGGCACGACGGTCATGCCGACGCGCTCGGCGCCCTCGTGAAAGCCGAGCCCGCCCGTGAAGAGCCCGTAGCCGAAGGCCACGTGGAGCATGTCGCCGCGGCGCGCCCCGGCCGCCGTCAGCACGCGCGCCATCACCTCGCGCCAGATCTCGAGGTCACCCGCTGTGTAGCCGACGATGGTCGGCTTGCCTTTCGTCCCCGACGAGGCGTGGATGCGGGCGACTTCGGCGAGCTCCACCGCGAAGAGGCCGAACGGGTACGCGTCGCGCAGCTCGCTCTTCCGGACGAACGGCAGCCGTGCCAGGTCCTCGAGGTGTCGGACCTCGACGCCGCCTAGCCGCTCGCGGTGGAACCCCACGCGCTCGACCGCCCAGCGGAGCGTCTGGCTCAGCCGCTCCCGCTGCAGGCGCCGCCGCGCCTCCCGCGGCATCGCCTCGGCGTCGGGATTCCAGATCACGAGCGGCGCGGAGTTTCTTGGGTCCGGTTCATTCCACCGCGATCGACTTGACGAGCCAGTGCTGCCGCTCTAGGAAGCGCGCGACAGCGTCCAGCGTGCGGCTGTCTGCGCTGGCCTCGAGGCTGATGCGATCGGGCACGATGTGACGGACGTCCGGATAGCTCACCAGGACCTTCCGAAGCGTCCGGAGTCGCGGGTCGGAGCCGAGGAGCCCCTTGCTGCCCGGTGCGGTCCACTCGCCCTTGAATACGAGGCGGATGGACCGGGGCGGAGCCGCAGGCGCGGTCATCGGACGGCGCGCCCCACGCTTAGGCCTTGTTGAACTTCTCGAAATCCTCCGGCTTGATGTTCTGCAGCCACTCCCGCAGCTGCTCCGGATCGTCGGGCTTCGCCGGCTCGGCCTCCTTCGACACCTCGAGGCTCTTGGCCTTGCGGACCACGTCCTCGTCGACGTAGATCGGCGCGCTCACGCGTAGCGCCAACGCGATCGCGTCCGAGGGCCGCGAGTCCACCGTGTACTCGGCGTCGCCCATCTGGATGTGCAGGACTGCGAAGAAGGTGTTGTCCTTGAGGTCGGTCACCACCACCTTGAGCACCCGGGCGTCGAGCGCCTCGAGGATGTTCTTGATCAGGTCGTGCGTCATCGGACGCGGCGGGGGCACCTTCTCCAGCTCGAGGGCGATCGCGTTCGCCTCGAAGATCCCCACCCAGATCTGCAACGAGCGCCGGTCCTCGTCGTCGCGCAGGATGATGATCGGCATGTTCGACACGGCGTCGAGCGCCAGCCCGCGAACCTTCATTTCGACAAACATGGAGTCTCCTCCGCGTGCGCAGCGAGCGTCCCTCGCAGGCTGTGCGGGAGCACCTCGGTCACCCGGACGCGCGTCACGTCGCCGATGGACACGCGTCCCTGCCCGTCGAAGTTGACGACACGGTTGCAGCGGGTCCGGCCCGAGAGCTCGCCGGCGTTCTTCTTCGACGCCCCATCCACGAGCACGTCGAGCGTGCGGCCGACGAGCGCGCGGCTCCGCTCGGCCGCCACCCGCCCGGCCACCTCGAGCAGCCGCGCGTTGCGGCGCGCCTTGACCTCGTCGGCCACCTGGTCAGGCATCGTCGCCGCCGGCGTGCCGGGGCGGCGCGAGTAGCGGAAGACGAAGACGTTGTCGTAGCCGACCTGCTCGACGATGTCGAGCGTCTGCTCGAAATCCGCCTCAGTCTCGCCCGGGAACCCCACGATCAGGTCCGTCGAGAATGCCATCTCCGGCACCGCGTCGCGGATCTCGCGCACGAGCTCGAGGTAGCGCTCGCGCGTGTAGCCGCGGTTCATGCGCTCGAGGACGCGGTCCGAACCCGACTGGAGCGGGAGGTGGAAGTACTCGCACACCTTCGGCACGTCGCGCAGCGCGCGGATGAGCCGGGGCGTCAGGTTGTACGGGTTCGAGGTGGTGAAGCGGATCCGCTCGATCCCCGTGACGTCATTGACCTGCTCGAGCAGCTCGGCCAGGTCGGTCGGCGGCGTGAGATCGCGCCCGTAGGCGTTGACCGTCTGGCCGAGGAGCGTCACCTCGCGGCACCCCGCGGCGACGAGGCTCCGGACCTCGGCCAGGAGCGTCTCGGGCGGGTGGCTGCGCTCGCGCCCCCGCGTACGCGGGACGACGCAGAACGTGCAGTGCTTCTCACAGCCTTCCATCACGGTGACGAATGCCTTCAGGCGGGAGGCCGACGGTGGGCGGACCGTAATCTTCACGAGCGGGCCCTCGCCGGTCTCGAGCACGGGCCGCCGCTCACGTCTCACCCGTTCCACCAGTTCCCCGACGCGCGCGATCGCCGGCGAGCCGAACACGAGGTCGACGGCCGGGACGCGCCGCTGAATCGCCTCCTGCTGGAGCTGCGCCATGCATCCCATGACGCCGATGATCAGCTCGGGGTTTTTCGTCTTGAGCTTCCGGAGCTCGCCGAGCTTCGAGAAGACCTTCTCCTCCGCCTTCTCGCGGATCGCGCAGGTGTTGACGAGGATCAGGTCGGCCTCCTGCTCGTCTGCAGTGAGCTCATAGCGCTCGGCGCGGAGCAGGCCCGCGACGCGCTCCGAGTCGTACTCGTTCATCTGACAGCCATATGTGATGAGGTGGAGCTTTGCCATCAGTTGTCGGAAAATCCAGTAGTTGCGCTGAACTGACCGTAGCATCCGCGATACGGGAAGTCAATTTGGCTCGATAGCCGATCGAGAGAGGCTCCGACGGCCTGCCCGTCCGAGTCAACTGGGAGCGCGCCGGATCACCACCGTTCGAGCGCGGGCTTTGCCCGCGCAACCCTTCCTGGGGGAGGCTCGGAGGGGGCCGTCGAGGCCCCCTCCGAGGAACTAGTCGATTTCGCCCGGACGCTTGCCCGTCCGCGCGCTCGCGGGCTTCCCTCCCCGACCGTCGTTCGCGCCGTGGCCGTTGCGGCCGAACGTGAGCGGCGGTTTCACCTCGAACTGGCGCTCGAGGCGGGCGCGCCGCTCCTTCCATCCCTCCTGGTACTCGAGCTCGTCCTCGTGGAGGGTCGCGGGCTGCTTGGTGCCGTGCGCCAGGCGGAACTGGATCGCCAGGTCGGACGCGCGCCGTCGCACCTGGTCCCACGGCGTGCCGAGCGCGAACTGGTCGGAGATCGCCCCGATCCGCCCCGTGTGGATGTTGACGGAGAGCGTGATCGCCGACAGGATCGGCCCGGACCAGTAGGACGTCTGCGAGTTGATCGGCATCGGCAGGATATGGAGGTTGTGGCTTCCGCGGCAGTCGCCGGCGACCATCGGGCATGCCGCCCAGGGCGAGGTGATCTCGCCGGGCGCCGGCCAGTCGCCCTGCGCGAAGGCGAGGAGCACGGGGTCGTCCTTGCCGCCGTAGGTGAACCCTTTCTTGGTCTTGATGTTGTGCAGCCGCTCGGCCGAGCAGACGTAACCGAGCTCGTCGCGCTCGCCCTTCTCGTCGCGGCTCCAGATGCGCGCGATGACGAAGCGCGACGCGCGGGTGAGCCCCTCGATGTCGTAGAGGTCCTCGGGCGCCCGCAGCGCCAGCACTTTCTCTTGCAGTCCCTTCGCGAGCTCCTCCATCTTGCCGTCGAGGGCCTTCTGGTCGCGCGGGTGCGCGCCCGCCTCGATCGCCTGCGCCTTGGTGTCGAGGTCGACGATCTCCATGATGTAGCCGTGCTTCATTTTCGAGGCCGCGATCACCAGGCCGGTGTTGAAGCGTGGCAGGAGGTAAGCGCCCGTGGCGTAGTAGTTGAACGCCATCGGCTCCGTCTTGTCGGCGAACGAGACGAGCACCGTCTGCGAGGGGTTGTCTTTGCGGAGGGGCAGCGGCAGCACCACGGTCGCCGGCCCCGCGCCGCGGAGGTTGCCTGTGAAGGCGTCGGCGACCAGGTCCTGGCCGGGCCCGTAGAGGCCCAGCTCGGAGGCCTTGCGCGCGCCCTCCTGCAGGGCGTCCCACATGAGCTGGTCCACCACGGACATGTCCACGGATTCGGCCATGATCCCGGTCACGGCGACGTCGTCGCCCGTATGCGTCACGATGAGCGACGTGAAGATGGGCTCGCCATTGAAGGCGTTGTTCTCCAGGACGAACTTGGCGATGACCGACTTCACCTCTTCGGCGGCGACCACGTGCCCGCCCACGCCGCCGACGTCGGCCTTCGTCGCCTTGATGTAGCGCTGGACCAGCGCCGGGTTCTTGGCGAAGACGTGCGCCTTGTACGAGAAGATGTTCGGCGTGTTGGTGACCGGGATCTTCTCCGCCGACGTCACCGGCAGCCCGTCGAGCTCCTTCCGGGACTCGTGGTACTCCGTCAGCTTGATCGGGCCGTCCGAAGAGCCGTAGCGCCTGGCGCCCATGCGCGCCTCCTTGGGGTGATCGGGATGCGGTGTGATGACTTGCCCGAGGATAACGAGGTACACTGGTGCCGTCAAGCAAGAACTTCAAGGCGATGAAATTAATTTCTCAGCCTTCGCGGGAGCTCCGGCTGATGGTCCGGTGCCTCGAGCTCTACTACCGTCAGGCGCGGTCGCAGAAGGAGATCGCCCAGGCGCTCGGCGTCTCGGCGGCGACGGTCTCGCGTCTGCTCAAGCGCGCCTACGACGACGGCCTCGTCCGGGTCGAGCTGGACCTGCCGCGCGCCGAGGAGCTGGAGGCGGCCCTCACCGAGCGGTTCGGCCTCCGCGACGCCGTGGTCGTGGCGGCGGGCGGGCGGGGTGACCTGAAGGAGGAGCTCGGCGCCGCCGCGGCCGCCTACTTCGAGAAGATCGCGTCCAACGGGATCCGCGTGGGGCTCTCGTGCGGCGTCACGCTCTACCAGACGATCCGCCAGCTTCGGGAGCGGCGCTTCCGCGACCTCGCCCTCTACCCGCTCTCGGGCGAGAGCACCCTCAAGATGGTGGACCTCTCCCCGAACACGCTGGTCGGGACCATGGCGGCCAAGTACCGACCGCACGTGAGCGCGTACGCGCTCCCCGTGCAGCATCTCCTGTCGCTCCGTGAGATCGAGCGGGAACGACGGCGGCTCCTCCGCGATCCTGAGATCCGGACGATCTTCGAGGCGGCGCAGGCGGTGGAGATCGCGCTCGTCGGTATCGGTGTGATCGCCGAGCAGACCCCGGGCTTCTGCTCGCTCGCCGAGTCCTACGGCGTCAGCGTCAAGCGGCTGCGCCAGCTCGGCGTCGTGGGCGAGATCAACTACCAGCCCTTCGATGCGGAGGGCCGCATCGTCGACCACCCCGAGCTGCGGGTCCTCATGCACCGGGTCCTCTCGGTGGAGGGCAGCCGGCTCCAGGCGCTCTCGCGCCGCCCCGACCGCCACGTCGTGGCGATCGCCGGCGGCCGGCCGAAGCTCGACGCCGTGCGAGGCGCGCTCGCGGGGCGGTTCATGAACGTGCTGGTGACCGACGAGGATCTCGCCGGGACGCTGCTGCGCCGAACGGGGTGAGGGGCGGCGTCAGGGGCCGGCGCGCGGCGTCGACGTCTCCTCGAACGCGCCCAGCTTCCGGAACTTCTCGTGGCGCTCCACGACGAGCGCGTCCGGCGACTTGGGCGCAAGGTCCGCCAGGTGGTCGCGGAGGGCGGCGCGCAGCGACGCCGCCGCTGCCTCCCAGTCCCGGTGGGCCCCTCCGAGGGGTTCAGGGACGATGGCGTCGATGACGCCCAGGCGCAGGAGGTCCGAGGACGTGATCCGCATCGACTCCGCCGCCTCCGGCGCCTTCGCGGCGTCGCCCCATAGGATCGCCGCGCACCCCTCCGGCGAGATCACCGAGTAGATCGCGTATTCGAGCATGAGGACACGGTTACCCATCCCGATCGCGAGCGCACCGCCGCTGCCCCCCTCGCCCGTGACGACGGCGACCATCGGCGTGCGGAGCGCCGCCATCGCACGCAGGTTCCGCGCGATCGCCTCCGCCTGACCCCGCTCCTCGGCGCCGACGCCCGGGTACGCGCCGGGCGTGTCGATGAGGGCAAGGACCGGCTTGCCGAACTTCTCGGCGAGCTGCATGAG
>Ga0209801_1001657_pt1 | contig 13688 bp, 10 predicted proteins | sample GraSoiAngelo_127_FD_185884 | JGI IMG/M metagenome (GOLD analysis project Ga0209801, IMG submission 185884) | Grasslands soil microbial communities from the Angelo Coastal Reserve, California, USA - 14_0927_09_40cm (SPAdes) (version 2) | ecosystem: Environmental > Terrestrial > Soil > Grasslands ... | reverse complement strand
CCTCGAGGGGATCATCGGCGCGCAGACGGCGATCTCGATGGTCGACGGCGCCAACGGCCGGCTTGTCTACCAGGGATACGTGATCGCCGACCTGGCGGAGCAGATGTCTTTCGAGGAGGTGGCCTTCCTGCTCTGGAAAGGCCAGCTGCCGGCCCGCGCCGAGCTCGACTCGCTGGCGCTCGAGCTCGCAGGTTCCCGGACGTTGACGCCGGCCGCGACGAGGGCGCTTGAGGCGCTGCCGGGTGACACCGATCCGATGGATGTCTTGCGCAGCGTGGTCTCGGTACAGGGCGTCGAGCACCGTCTGTCCAGACCAAGCGTGCCGCTCGCGATTCACGCCACGGGATCGTTTCCCACGATCCTGGCCATGTTCCACCGCCGGCGGCAGGGCCTCGAGCCGGTGAAGCCACGGTCGGACCTCGGCCACGCCGCGAACTACCTCTACATGCTCAATGGCACGGAGTCGAGCCCCGAGCTCGTCCGCGCCCTCAACACCTACCTGGTCCTCCTGGCCGACCATGGCATGAACGCGTCCACGTTCACCGCGCGGGTCATTGCTTCGACCGAATCGGACCTGACCTCGTGCCTTGTCGGCGCCATCGGCGCGCTCAAGGGCCCGGCTCATGGCGGCGCGCCCTCCGCAGTTATCGAGCAGCTGGATCAGATGGGGACGGCTGAGAACGCCGAGCGCTGGATGCGCGAGGCGCGCAAGCGGAAGGTGAAGTTCATGGGCTTTGGCCACCGGATCTACCGGGTCTACGACCCCAGGGCCAAGATCCTCAAGGAGATGTGCCGGCAGATGAACCCGAGGTTCTACGACCTCGCCTCAAAGGTCGAGGAGGTCGCGCTTCAGATTCTGCACGAGGAGCATCCGGAGCGGCCGCAGTCGACGAACGTCGAGTTCTACTCGGCGGGCGTCTTGCAGGCAATCGGCCTGCCCAAAGAGTTCTTCTCGCCCACGTTTGCGGTCTCGCGGGTGGCGGGATGGAGCGCTCACGTGCTCGAGCAGGCGGCCAACAACCGCATAATCCGCCCGCAATCGGAATACATCGGACCGGAGCCGCGGAAACCCGTGCCCCTCGCCAACAGGGGTTAGCCCTAGCTCGTCTCGACCGCAGCGGCTGGCGCAATCTGGGCGCCGCGGGCCTCGGGTGGTTCCTCCTGATCGCCATCGGCTTCACCGGGTGGTTCGTGGTCGTGCTGCCACTCCGCGCCGACCCCCTGGCCAATGACCTGACGCAGGTCTACATCGCCGTCAGCATCGCGCGGGACCATGGCTGGAGCCACATCTATTCGCTTGTCCTCCAGCAGGACCTGTTCGAGCGGCTGAGGCCGCACGCAGTCTGGAATGACGGGGCTTGGTTCACCCCGGCGCCGCCGTACGCGTGGCTGGTCTTCCCGCTGACGCTCCTGGGAGCCCCCGGGGCCGTCTACAGCTGGCTTGCGATCTCACTCCTGTCCCTCGTCGCGGCATGGTGGGTCGCTGCGCCGGGCCAGGGCCGCGCCCGCGTTCTGTGGCTGCTCGGTGCGCTGGCGTGGTACCCCGTGCTGTACGGACTCAGCCTCGTCCAGCCGGGGCTCGTCATGACCGCGATCGTGGCAGTTGCGTGGCGGCTTGGGGAGTCACGCAGGCCCTACCTGGCCGGAGCCGTGCTGGGGCTGTCAGTGATCAAACCGCAGCTCGTTCTCGTGCTTCCGGTCGTGCTGCTGACCGCCGGCAGGTGGCGGATCTTGCTGCCGTGGGCGGCGATAGGCGCCGCGCTCGCTCTCCTCTCTGTGCTCGCGCTCGGGTCGACGGGATTACAGGATTACGTGGCGACGCTGGCGCATCAGGGCCAAATGGCGAACAACCGGTACTTCACGCTCGCCTACCTGACCGGTCCAGGGCCACTCGGCTATGTCGCTTCCGGCGCTGTCATGGCGGTGGCTGTGGTGGGCGCCTACCTGAATCGCCGCGCAAGCCTCGCCCGTCTCTTCGCGCTGGGAATCGTCGCCAGCACGCTGGCCGCCACGTACTGGCACCTGCAGGACTTCACGATCCTGGTCCTTGCGGCATGGCTGTTCTGGCGCGACCATCCTCCAGCCTGGCAGCGCGCCTGCCTGCTGGTGACCGTCGTGGGGGGAGAGTTCGCCTGGGGCGTGACACCGCTCCCTGTGCTGATCGGCGTGACGTTATGGCTGGGCTTCCTCGTGACCCCGCGGGTATCCCAACCCGCAACCGCCGCGGCGACGGTCTGACTTGACGGCCGCCGACGTGCGCGTGCCCTACGCCGGGTGGATCGTGGCCATCGGCGCACTCATCGTGTGCGGCGCCCTGCTTTTCTTCACGCGCAGCTTCACCTTCTACTTCGACGAGTGGTCGTTCATCACCACAGCCCCTGATTGGACGATCGCGACGTACTTCGAGCCCCACAACGAGCACCCGTCGATGCTGCTGCGACTCCTCTACGCCGCTCTCCTCGGCACGGTCGGCCTGCGCACCTATCTGCCATACATGGCGGTCCTCTATCTCGCCCATTTCGCCAACGTCTTGCTCCTCTTCGAGCTGGTGCGCCGGCGCGCCGGAGAGCTCATAGCAGTCGTAGCCGCACTACTTCTGCTGGTCATGGGAATGGCGTGGGAGGACCTCTTCTGGGCATTCCAGGTGGGCTGGCTCGCTTCGGTGGCGTTCGGCCTTGGAGCACTGCTGGCCCTCCAGATGCGGCGGCGTTGGCGCACCGCCGCCGCGACGGGGTTGGTGGTCGTTTCACTCTCTTTCTCCGGCGTCGGACTCGTGTTCGCGGTCGCCGCCGCGATCCACCTCCTGCTGACTCCAACGCGGCGTAACGAGCTCTGGTGGTTTGTGCCGGTGGCGATATCGCTGCTCGCGTGGTACACCGCCTTCGGACGGTTCGGCACCCATCCCGACCCGCAGCCGACCGCGGCCAACCTGCTGTTCGATCCCCTTTACACCGTGTGGGGTCTAAGCCAGGGCATCGCCGGGGTGATCGGCGTCAGCGGCTGGTTTGGCTATCCGCTCCTCGGATTGGCGATCGTCGCGGTGGCTTGGAGCTGGAAGCGCCATGGCCTGGACCCGTTCCTCGCCGGCATCGGCGCCGGCCTGGTCGCGTTCTTCCTGGTCGCCGGGCTGACACGGGCGCAGCTGGGGTGGCAGCAGTCCGGCGCGTCGCGCTACGTCTACGTGGCGGCCGTCCTGTGGCTCATCCTGCTCGGAGATGCGGCGCGCTCCCTGCCCTGGCGCGGGACATCGCGCCCCGCGCTGGCCGCGCTAGCGTTCCTCGCCTGCTTCAACAGCGCGGTCGTCCTGGTCGAGTTCGGCAGCGCCAAGACTTTCCAGATGCAGCGTGGCGTCGCCGACCTGCAGGCTCTCAACGCGTCCCGCAATTACGACTGCCTCAACCCCGCCGGAAGCGTCGATCCCATGATCATGCCCGACGTGCTGCCGCCGGCCTACTACCGAGCCATCGACCGCTACGGCGACCCGGTGGCCGGCAAACCCATCCAGGATCCCAACGATTTCGAGGTCGCCGTAAACAATCTGCGCAAGCCCGGCTGTTAAGCCTCCCTACTATTGATCCCAGTGCCGGAATTCGATTTCGACGTCGCGATCCTGGGTGGTGGGATGGGCGGTTATCCAGCCGCCATCCGCGCCTCGCAGCTGGGCCTGAAGGTCGCCCTGGTGGAGTCCGCCAAGCTCGGCGGGACGTGCCTGCACATCGGCTGTATCCCGACGAAGGCCCTGCTCGAATCCTCGGAGCTTTATCACCGGGTGGCCACCCGGGGCGCCGAGTTCGGCCTGAAGGCCGAGGTCGTCGGCTACGACTACCCGAGGATCGCGGAGCGGCGCGACGCCATCGTCGCCCAGCTGTACAAGGGCGTCCAGTACCTGATGAAGAAGAACAAGATCGAGGTCGTCCAGGGCAAGGGACGGCTGCGCGACCGTAACTCGATCGACGTCAACGGCCGCTCGGTCAAGGCCAAGAATCTGATCGTCGCCACGGGGTCAACGGTCAAGACGCTCCCGGGCCTGGCCCTCGACGGGCAGTACATCATCTCCTCCGACGACGCGGTGCTCTCCAAGAACGCGCCCGAATCGATCTGCATCATCGGCGCCGGGGCTGTGGGTGTCGAGTTCGCGACCTTCTACAACCAGCTCGGCGTCAAGGTGACGCTGCTCGAGGCGATGGACCGATTGGTTCCCCTCGAGGACGAGGAGGTCTCCAAGGAGATGCTCTCGTCATTCAAGAAGGCCGGCATCGACTGCCGGCTCGGTGTGAAGGTCAGCGGCGCGAAGAAGGCACGCGATGGGGTGAGCGTGGAAACCGACCAGGGCGAGGTCTGGGCCAAGCAGCTGCTGGTTGCCGTCGGACGAGCCGCGGTCTCCAAGGAGCTTGGCCTCGAGCAGCTCGGCGTGGAAACGCATCCGAACGGCTTCATCAAGGTCGACGAGTGGATGCGGACATCGGTCGATTCGATCCACGCCATCGGGGACGTGGTCGGCGGTTATCTGCTCGCCCACGCCGCCTCTCACGAAGGAATCGTCGCGGCGGAGGACATCGCCGGCGAGCGGATGGCGCCGATGGAACAAAACCTCGTCACCCGCTGCACGTACTCACACCCCCAGATCGCCTCGGTCGGACTCACCGAGAAAGAGGCCCGCGAAAACGGACGCGAGGTCAAGATCGGCCGCTTCCCGTTCTCGGCGATCGGCCGGGCGCAGATCCACGGCGAGCCCGGCGGCTTCGTCAAGATCGTCGCGGACGCGAAGACGGGGCAGATGCTGGGCACGCACATAGTGGGCGCGAACGCCACCGAGCTGATCGCGGAGCCGGCCCTGACGCAGCTCTTCCAGGGCGACGCATGGGAGCTCGGCCGCAACATCCACCCGCACCCGACGCTGAGTGAGGCGGTGATGGAGGCGGCGATGGCCGTGGATGGCCACGCCATCCACTTCTAACTCCGATGGCCCAGTCGACGAGAACGAAGGACCCCTCGTTCAGCCCTGACTGGCGCTTCCAGGATCCGGTCGCCTGGCGCGATACCGACCTCGACGAGAACATCCTCACCGAGTGGTTCCACTTCATGCTGCTCGGCCGCCAGATCGACTATCGCTTCCAGGTTCTGAACCGGCAGGGCCGAGCGCCCTTCATCATCTCGTGCGCCGGGCACGAGGCCGCGCAGATCGGCGTTGGCTGGCCGCTCAAGCCCAAGCACGACTGGCTTGCGCCCTACTACCGAGACGTCGTGCTCTGCATGAGGATGGGCATGACCCCGCTGGACCTCATGCTTGCGGTTCTCGCCAAGTCCGGCGATCCCTCCTCCGGCGGCAAGCAGACGCCGGGCCACTTCTCGGACTCTCGGCTGAACATCACGTCGGGGGGCTCGCCCGTCGCGACGCAGATGGTGCGCGGAGCCGGCGTTGCGTACACGTTGAAGATGGACGGCACCGATAAGGTGCTGATGACCTGCTACGGCGAGGGCGCTGGCGCTGAGGGGGACGCGCACGAAGCGTTCAACTTCGCGGCGATCTACAAGCTGCCGGAGGTCTTCGTCTGCGAGAACAACGGCTTTGCGATCTCTACGCCATTTCAGAAGGAATACGCAATCCAGCACGTCGCGCAGCGCGCGGCTGGCTATGGCTTTCCAGGAGTGACAGTTGATGGCCGCGATCCGGTCACCTGCTACGCCGTGGCCAAAGAAGCCGTCGCCCAGGCGCGCGCCGGCGGTGGGCCGACGTTGATCGAGTGCCTCGTCGACCGCCTCGGCGCCCACTCCTCCGAGGACGACCAGCGCCGCTATCGGACCCAAGAAGAGATCGATAAGCTCGCCGAGAGCGATTGCCTCGAGAGGTTCAAGAAGCGGCTCATCGAGGAGGGCGTGCTCACCGCCAAGCAGGTCACCGAGCTCGAGGAAGGCGTCAAGGAAGAGGTCACCACGGCGACCAAAGCGGGCATGGACGCGGCGGACCCTCAGCCTGAGGACGCGCTGACCAACGTGTACGCGGTCGAGGCGCCGAAGGCGATCGAGCCCGCCAGCGGCGTCGAGACCGAGGAGATGAACATGGTCGCGGCGCTGCGCTCGGCGCTGACCGAAGAGATGGACCGGGACGAGCGCGTGATGGTGCTGGGCGAGGACGTCGGCAAGAAAGGTGGCGTCTTCCTCGTCACCGATGGGCTGCGCGCGAAGTTTGGCGAGGCGCGCGTGATCGACACGCCGCTGGCCGAGTCGTCCATCGCGGGGGTGGCTTTGGGCCTGGCCATCGCAGGTAAGCGGCCTGTGGCCGAGATCCAGTTCACGGACTTCGCCCACATGGCATTCAATTCGATCACCAACGAGATCGCGAAGTATCGCTATCGCAGCGACGGCGACTGGTCGGTTCCGCTGGTTGTCCGGGCGCCGATGGGCGGACATGCGCACGGCGCCCTGTACCACTCGCAGTCGATCGAGGCGCGCTTCGCGACGCCGGGCTTGAAGATCGTGATCCCCTCCACGCCTTACGAAGCGAAGGGACTGCTGCTCGCGGCGATCCGCGATCCGGACCCGGTGCTTTTCTTCGAGCACAAGCGCCTCTACCGGATGTTCAAGGAGCCCGTGCCGAAGGGCGAGTACCTGATCCCGCTGCAGGTCGCGCGCACAGCCCGGGAGGGCACCGACATCTCGGTCTTCTGCTACGGGCTGATGGTGCACTACGCGATCGAGGCGGCGAAGAATCTCGTGGCGGACGGCGTGAGCGTGGAGATCATCGACCTGCGGACCGTCTACCCCCTGGACAAGGAAGCGATCACCGCGTCCGCCCGCAAAACCGGGAAATGCCTTGTCCTATATGAGGACAACTTCAGTGTCTCGATCGGTTCGGAAGTCGCGGCCCTGATCGCAGACGAGGCGTGGCGTTGGCTGGACGCGCCGGTCAAGCGGTTCGGCGGGCTCGACGTGCCGTCGATGCCGTACGCGATCCCGATGGAGGAGTACTTCATGCCGACGCCGGACAAGATCACCAAGGTCCTGAAGGACCTGGCGGCGTTCTGATGGCCGGCAAGACCACCAGGGTCGTCATGCCCCAGCTCGGCGAATCCGTGCACGAGGGCACCATCTCGCGCTGGCTCGTCAAGCCCGGCGACCAGGTCGTCGAGTTCGAGCCGATGCTCGAGGTCGATACGGACAAGGTCAACGCCGAGGTGCCCGCGCCCGTCTCGGGCATCCTGCGCGAGATCCTGGCCAAGGAAGGCGAGACCGTTCAGGCCGGCGCCGAGATCGCCGTGGTCGAGACCGGCGGCGACAGCAAGGTGACCGCGACGCCGGAAGCTCCCGCCCCGGCGCCGAAAGAAGAAAAACTCCTCCCCACTGGTGGGGAGGTGCCGGCGAAGCCGGCGGAGGGGCGGAAGGTCGAGAAGGAGCAACTCCTCCCCACTGGTGGGGAGGTGCCGGCGAAGCCGGCGGAGGGGCCCGCACCAAGCGAGCCGCACCGGTACTCGCCAGGTGTCCAGATGGCCGCATCGGACCTGAAGGTCGACCTATCGCAAGTGACTGGCACCGGCCTCGGCGGCCGCGTCACCAAGAAAGACGTCCAGGACTTCGCCGCCAGCGCAAAGGCCGCGCCTGCGGCGCGCCCGGCTCCCGCCGCATCGGTCGCTCCGGGTGAGGGCGACCAGGTCGTCCAGCTGACCCGGGTCCGCCGCCTGATCGCCGAGAACATGACGCGGTCCAAAAGCACCATCCCGCATGCCTGGCAGACGCAGGAGGTGGACATGTCAGGCGTGGTCGCGAACCGCAACGCGAACAAGGCTGCGTTCCAGAAGCAGGAAGGCTTCTCGCTTACCTACCTGCCGTACGTGATGGCGGCTGCCCTTTCCGCGTTGCGCGAGCATCCCGAGGTCAACTCCTCGTTTAACGAGACGGAGCTGATCGTCCACCGCGACATCAACCTCGGCATCTCCGTCGGACTGGAGGACACATTGCTCGTTCCGGTCGTGCGTCGGGCCGACGGCCTCTCGATCGCCGGTCTCGCGCGGGCCGTCAACGACCTCGCGACCCGAGCCCGCAACAAGCAGCTGAAAGCCGACGAGCTGAGCGGTGGGACCTTCACGGTCAACAATTCGGGCAGCTTCGGCACCCTGTTCAGCTACTCGGTCATCAACCCCGGTCAGGCCGGGATCCTGACCATGGAGGCCATCGTGGACCGGCCGATGGCGGTCAACGGGATGATCGGCATCAAGCCGATGATGTACCTCTGCTTCTCGTTCGACCACAGGGTGCTCGACGGGCTGCAGGCGGCGCGCTTTTTGACCTCGTGCCGGAAGTGGCTGGAGGCCGTCAGCCTGGAGACGCCGGTCTACTAGGCCCCGGGCGCAAGGCGCTTGAATCCTTGGTTTCGAGCGTTAAGGTTGTCGCCACCAACATGTCAGCGACGCCCCGACCGCGAAACGAGAACCGAGATGAACCTCCTCCGATCGTCCTCAAGGAGGTTTACGACCTCCGGTTCGACGAGCGGGACCGTGCCGCGAAGGATGCGATCTGGAAGGAGCTCGGCAAGTTCTTTCAGCGCTACATCAAGCCCGGCGCCCGCGTCATCGACATCGCCTGCGACGAGGGCTATTTCATCCGCAACGTCCAGGCGCGCGAGCGCTGGGCGACCGACATCCGCGCCGTCGAGGCGTCGTTGCCGCGCGACGTGCGCTTTGTCCGCGCCAGCGGCCTCGATCTCGCCGACGTCATCACCAACGACTACTTCGACCTCGCGTTCTTCAGCAACTACCTCGAGCACCTGCCCTCGACCGAAGCCGTGCTCCAACAGCTGCGCGTCGCATTTGCGCTGCTCAAGCCCGGCGGGCGCGTGCTGATCCTGCAGCCGAACATCCGGCTCGTCGGCGGCTCGTACTGGGACTTCATCGACCACCAGACCGCGCTCACCGAAAAGAGCCTGTCCGAGGCGGCGCGCATGGCCGGCTTTGAGACGAAACAGATCATCGCCCGCTTCCTTCCCTACACGACCAAGAGCCGGCTGCCGCAAAGCGCGGTGTTTGTGCGCGCATACCTCGCGTTTCCGCCGGCCTGGTTGGTGTTCGGCAAGCAGACGCTCTACGTTGGCGAGAAACCTCTCACCAGGTAGTCAGCGTCCGCCACTGGCGCTGGCGGCCGTCACGATCGCGGCGGCATGGGGAGCGCTCTACAGCGTGGGATTGTGGATCACCGCTTATCTGACATTTCCAGTCCACGACGACGTGCGTTACGACTACGTGGCGGCGCAAGCGGGCCTGCGCTACGGGTGGTCGAAGATCTACAACATCGATCTTCTCCGCGGGCTGTCCTCGGGATTCCCGGCCCCGCAGAACACGATTCACCCGGGCGGCACATTCATCAACCCTCCACTGCTGGCATGGCTGTGGACCCCCCTGGTCGCTTTTCCCGAACCTGCCGCCTACCTCGTGTGGACGGTCTTGTGCCTGGTCGCGTATGTCTGGGCCTGGCACATCGCCGCGCCCTTTACTGGATGGGGCAAGATCGCGCTCCTGCTCGCTGGCCTTGCGCTGTGGCCAGTCATGGAAGCTTTCTACTTCGGTCAGCCGACGATGCTCGTGCTGGCGCTGGTCGCAACCGCCTGGTGGCTGATGCGTGGCGACCGGATGATCGCGGCGGGCGTGGCGCTGGCATTCGCGACAGCGCTCAAGCCTCAAGTCGTGATCATGGTCCCCGTTTGTCTGCTGGCGGCAGGAAGGTTCCGACCGCTGATTGGTTGGGGTGTCGCAGGCATCGTGATCGCCGCGGTCAGCGCGCTTAGCCTCGGCACATCGGGCCTCAACGAGTACTGGCAGACGCTCAAGTGGATTCAGACCGACACGGGGCACTCCTTCTACACGCTCGCGGGAGTGCTCGGAACGGGCCTGGTCACGTACGCATTGCTTGCGCTACAGGGCGTCGCATGCGCGTTTGTCGCGTGGCGGCGGCGCGACGACCTGGACGTCGTCTTCGCGGCCGGGCTCCTGGGCTCGCTGATGATCTCGTTTCACCTGCACCAGGCTGACTACAGCAACTTGTTGCTGGCGGGTTGGCTCGTGCTTCGGGGCGCGCCTTCGGTTGCGCACAAGGCCTGGCTTGCCATCGGTTTCGTGACGATGCAGGTGCTGACGATGGGGCTGCCCGTCCCGCAACTTGTCTGGAATGTCGTGTGGCTGGCGGTTTTGGGTTTCGGCGCCGGCTGGCGTCAGATGCGGCCGGTTTCGCTCTCGATCCCGAGGATGCTCATGAAGAAGGCGGCAAAGACCGTCTGAGTACCGAGCGCCGTCAGCACGACGGCTGGGATCACCTCGCGCATCGTGGTGTCCGGGTTCAGGTTGCCGAAACCTACGGCTGACCAACTCGCGACCGCGACGATCAGGCTCACAAGACCGGCCAGGGCAAGCAACACGCCAACCGCAAGCCCAACCTCCAGAGTGATGTATCGGAACATCGACTGCAGCACGGGATGTGGCGGATGAAATCCGACCCGGATGGCGAAGAACTTGGTGAACAGCGCGAACAGCACCAGTTGGTAGCCAAGAAGAGCAAGAAAGCCGGCGACCAGCAGCGTATGGATGTCGAGACGGACTCCGGCTACAACCACCGGGCCGGGCAGGAGCACCAGGGACAGGACTGCTCCGACGGCGAACAGGATCAAGCCCGGGTAGAGGAACAGCCAGCGTGGACTGAAAAGGAGCATGAAGCGCAGGTGGCGCCAACCGTCCCGCCAGGTGCGCAGGTGCGGCGGCCTCGATCGTCCGTCTGGGCTCAGGACGACTGGGACTTCGGCGATCTTCATTCCCTGGAGGGACGCTTTGATCACCATCTCGCTCGCGAACTCCATTCCGGTCGCGCTTAGGTGCAGCTTGGAATAGGCGTCTTTGCGAAAGCCTCGAAGACCGCAGTGCATGTCGCCCACGGGGGTGTGAAAGAAAAGCCGGCTGATCGCGGTAAGCACTGGGTTGCCGACCCAGCGATGGGACCAGACCATCGCGCCCTGCTTGATCTCACCCGCGAAACGGTTCCCCATGACGAGGTCATGGCCTTCGCGCAGACGATCGACGAGCGGCCCGATCGCGCTGAAGTCGTAACTGTCGTCCGCGTCGCCCATGATCACCAGCTCACCACGGGTCGCGTCGATGCCGCCGATGAGCGCGCTGCCGTATCCCTTGCGCACGACGTCCACCACGCGAGCTCCCAGCTCGCGGGCGAGCTCCTGCGAGCCGTCCGTGCTGCCGTTGTCGGCAACGACAATCTCTGCCTTGAGGCCTAGTCTGTCGATCGCCAACCGTGCCTTCTGAATGCAGGTGGCGAGCGTCTCGACCTCGTTGAGGCACGGCATCACGATCGACAGCTCGACGGCTGTTGGCGGCGAAGCCTCGCGCGGGGTGGTGAATCGCTCGGCGATCGTCACGGCCGCATCAGCCTAGCGCCCGCGCACGGACTCGCAGCCGGCAGAAAAACAAGTGACCCCGACGGATCGCCTCTCGGGAGCCGGTACATGGCCTTGCGGCCCTGTTCCCGCCCCCTCGAACGTGTCCCTCGGGGCCGCCAAGAAATGTAATCGGCACCCGTGAATCGCGCAAGCCCGAAAGTAAGTTCGTCGCCAACCTATGACTAGTAGCCGGCCACGGCAACTCTTCCCCACTTGTGGGGAAGTCCCGGCCGCAGCCGGGGATGGGGCGGCCCCGCGTGGGAGAAGTCCCGGCCGCAGGCCCGACCTCGATCCGTGCCCATGCGAAACTTGCACCGGGGTGCCGCTTACTCTCCACGAAGCCCAAGACGTCATCGCGCGCGCGCACGCCAAAGCTGGCGACCTCGGCATCCGGGTCACGGTCGCGGTCGTCGATGAGGGCGGCCTCCTGATCGCACTCGGCCGGATGGACGGCGCCTCGTCACTCTCACCTCAGATCGCCGAGGCAAAGGCCGTCGGCGCCGTGATGCTGGGCCGCGATGGAGCTGGCCTCGCCGAGCTGTCGAAGGACCGGCCTGGCTTCTTCAGCGTGGCGGACCGGCTGGTGCGACTTCCGATCGTGCCCGGCCTCGGATCGGTCCTCATCAAGCGCGGGGATCACGTCCTCGGCGCCGTCGGCGTGAGCGGCGGTCGCCCCGAGCAGGATCTCGAGTGCGCGGAGGCCGGGCTCAGCGCAGGCTGATCGTCCGGATCGGCTCGTACGTCGGGCCCCCGCGACTGAGGTGGCTGCGGTAGAGGATCAACTCACCGGCTCGCCACGGCGGTAACGTCGGTGGAACCGCTGCGGGCAGCGGCGCGCCCTCCGGCCTCCTGGCGCGCGCGATGGTCATGTGGGCGGCGTACGGCCGGGCTTCGGCCTCCAGGCCTTCACGGACACAATCAGCCTCCACCATCGCCGCAAGCTCGGCCGCCTCGGTCGCCCCAAGGCTCACACCGATCCAGAGTACCCTTGCGAGGCGCCCGCGCTTGAAGGCCCCGAGCTCGCCCAGCTGCATCGTGAATGCGCGCGGCGCCGACGCCTCGACGCGGCCGGCGATTCGGTCGGCGACCTCAAGCTCCAGGTGACCGAGGAAACGAATCGTGAGGTGAAGGTTTTCTGCGGGCGTCCACCTGAACTTCGGGGCCAGCAGGGCCTGCGCCTGGATGAAGGCCCCGAGCTGCGCGCGATGCTCTTCGGGGATTGGCACTCCAAAGAATGCCCGCACTCTTAGCGGGCCGGTCTCGCTCTCTTGACCCAGTTGACCGGTGCCCATGAGCTCGGCGCCGTCGGGCGCCAGCCGAACTGGGAGCTGACGGAGTCAATACCCGCGGCGAGGTTGTCGACCTGGATCATCCTGACCTCGTCGGCCGTGATCGGCGGGTTGGCCGACAGCGCCTCCATCGCCATCGCCGGGATCGCGAGCAGCGGTACCGGCAGCTTGAGCTTGGCCTTCTTGATCTTCCGAGCCTGGAGGAACCAGTCGAAGATGTTCTCGTAGGTGACGACCTCGGGACCCCCCAGCTCGACGATGTGGCCGAGCAGCTCGGGGCGGGAGATCGTCTCGACGATGCATCGTGCCGCGTCTTCGCGAAGGATCGGCTGCATCTTTGCCTGGCCGCTGCCGGGGATCACAGCGAACGGCCCGACGATCGCGCGCTCGAAGTCGTTGAGGATTCCGCCTTCCTCGGCCAGCACGAACGAGAAGCGAAGGATCGTTCCCGCGACCCCTGTCTTGGCCAGCTCCTGCTCGCCCATCCAGCGCGATGTGTAGTACTTGTAGTGCGGGTCGAGCTTCGACCCGATCGCGCTCACCAGCACCACGGAGCGGGCTCCCACCGCCTTGGCGACCTCGCCCACGATGCGCGGACCATCGACGTTGACCGCCAGATAGGACTGGGGGCGGTTTCGGCGCACCGCGATCAGGCTGATGATGTGCTCGACGCCCTGCGCCGCCTGGGTGACCGAGGCGGGGTCGAGCGCGTCTCCAACCACCACCTGGGCGCCGCGCACCTTGAATGCGGCGGCCTTCATCGGGTCACGGACCAGGACGCGCAGCTGGTGGCCGCCGTCGAGGATCTTGTGCGCCACGCCGCGGCCCACGAAGCCGGTCGAGCCCAGGAGGAGGATTCTCGCCACGGCTGAGAATCGTAGCCGGGAGACGCAATACTGAGGCTGAATGGCTGAGGCAGCGTCGAGTGGGTTCGTACTGGGAGTTTTCGCTTTCCTGCTCGGCATCGCCGC
>Ga0209801_1001654_pt1 | contig 13721 bp, 10 predicted proteins | sample GraSoiAngelo_127_FD_185884 | JGI IMG/M metagenome (GOLD analysis project Ga0209801, IMG submission 185884) | Grasslands soil microbial communities from the Angelo Coastal Reserve, California, USA - 14_0927_09_40cm (SPAdes) (version 2) | ecosystem: Environmental > Terrestrial > Soil > Grasslands ... | reverse complement strand
GTCGTGGAAAAGCCGTACTTAGCGAATAGCTTGAGACCCGAGGTCAGGATCGCCTTGCGGGTCACCGCGCTTTGCTGAGCTTTTAAGGAAACCGATACCATCATTACATACCAACCGTTCAGTATAGTAATTCAGTCGACCGGCAATGTCAATCCACGTGAGCACTTGCGTCATTTGTAGTTCGAAGTTAGGGCCGAATAGTGGCCCGTACGAACAGGCAAGCTTCCATATGTCATACAAAGGGCTATCTGTAGTACAATTCGTGCATGCGATTCGCAATTCAAGCCAGGCTGGATGACCGATCCCGGAAGAGGCTCGCAGTTCTGGTACGAGAATTGGGCTGGACTCCTTCGCAGGTTGTACGCGAAGGGTTGCGTGTTTTGGAAGCGAGTCATTTGCGGCGCAAGAAGCCAGGCATCATCGGCCTGGGTAAGTTCAAATCCGGTGTGCCGGACCTGGGATCGAACAAAAAACATCTAAGGAATTTTGGACGATGAAGCCGGTCCTGCTTGACACAGGTTTCATCGTTGCGCTCTTGGACCGCAGCGAGAGTTTTCACAAGATGTGCGCTCGGACGGTTCGAGAGGTGGCGGCGCCGCTAGTCACTTGCGAGGCCGTGATTACAGAGAGCTGCTATTTGTTGCGGAACTTGTCGGGCGCGTCGGAAGCGGTGATCGAGAACATCGCCGCCGGGATCTTCCAGGTTCCTTTTCAGCTTTCTCGAGAGACTGCTAGTGTCAAGCAAGTACTGCGAAAATACAAGGACCGGCAAATTGATCTTGCGGATGCCTGCCTGATTCGCTTGGCGGACGAGTTTGGGACCGCAGATATTTTGACGCTGGATCGGGATTTCGCAATCTACCGCTGGGGCAAAAACAAACCATTTCGAATGCTGCCGAGCGCGGACCTACAGAGGCCAAGAAAAAGACCTTAAGCCATCGCGCCGGTAAAGAAGCACCCCAGTTCGCGCTTTGGCTCGGCCCGGCTCTTTGTCGCTGCTTCGCACCGGTTCGAGTCTCGCGTCCCTTGCTGAGGCGGCGATCCGAAAACCCCGACTGTCACAAGAATGTCACGCTAATCGCGGTAAATGCTGACAAATTGTGAATAAAAGATGAGTGGAGAAGGAGAAAAGCACTTGCTCGGTTTCATCACAACTAGCTGATGGTTTTCGATTAAGCCCAATTCCGGCAAGTTTTGATTAAATCACTCTGCTGGCTGTTAACCGAAGGGTTGCTAGTTCGAACCTAGCCCGGGGGGTCAACTCCCTTGTCATGCAGTGAATTGCGAGCATTGTCAGGGAACTCTGCCCTTCCAAGATGAAATGTAGAGTGCGCGAATCGCGATTAATCTCGGACGAAGGAAAGTCAACCGGGGCAGGCGTTTCTGCGGTTTATCAGGTCAATCGCGCTCAAACCAAGCACTCGGCTCGCAACCGAATGCTTGCCAACTCGCATGCAGGTAGGGGGCCTGCCTCCAACCTGGAAGTTAGCCAGACCACTCAATACAAGGGCGTTTCTAAGTACACATGCCTCCGGCTGAAATAGCCGTCGCGTCTTCACCTCGCGCAACTGCGATAGCCTAGATGCAGCTCATATCAGGTCGACGTTGTAGTCGATCAGCAGTTGGTTGAGAAGCGCTCTGTTTGAGGAGGCCGTCAATGAACCGAGTGAAGTCACACTGAAAGTGGTCTCGGTCCGATACAACCGAACAGCCAATCGCCTGAGGCATGCGCTGGGGTACGGACCATCTATACGGCGCAGATTTAATTTTGATGACCGACACCTCTTTCCAGCGCTCCCGCATCGGCGTCAGATGGCTCTGCGCTGCTGCGACGTGCCGGAAAGTCTCAAACCATGCGCGTCAAAGTCAGCTTGCGGTGTGGCTACTTAGCGGGGAGCGTAGACCCACCAGGTTAGTGCCGTCAACCCGTAGCTCACAAGGAATTTTCAAGTAGCTTAGCTTACAAAGAAATTACGTCGTGTTTGTTCTCTCGCATTCCAAGCACCTCCTGAATAGTCCATATCACTGTAGAAGCGGGCCGACTTGGCCCGACCTAAATTAAGCAAAACCAGAAATCTCACATGCGACGAAAGAACGAGCAACCCAATCCTGACGAGGAGATGCGCAGAACGGCTAATGATCTTATCCAAGTCGCCATTCAAGCGTTTATGAAAATGCACGGCGTTGACCGGACAGTGGCGCAGCAGTGGATAGCGAGCGCAGTCGTGACCGCCGCGGAAGATCGGAAGAAAACTCCCAAGTCTTTGTAGCCTTATGCTTACGCCACAGGCCAGCAAGCAACTTCACGGACAGGGGTTCTCACACAAACCGAGTATGCTTGCCCGGAACCGGATTGCGGCGTCTGCTACGCACCCTCAAACGGATATTTCATGCCCCTCAGCATGGACAGCTTAAATCATACCTGACGCCCCGCGTCACGTGTCCCCGCGGCGGTCAACCCATGTATCTTGCGGAAACTAAACCGGAGAAAAGGGCCTTCCGCTTGTGGCGATGCCCGCAATGCGATTCGAGCCGGACTAACGAAGAAGGCTTAGTCAGCGACATTCCCTAACAACGCTAAAGCTTCGGTGGCTTCTGCCTCTGCCACTTCTCAACGCGAACGTCAAGCTGAAGGCCAACAGCAAATTTTCCTTCGTACAGACGTTGACAGTAAACTCACAAGCGCTACCGGAGCAACGACTTAGATTAGAAAGCAGAAGGCTAGGTTCGGTTTCGGCAGAAATGACCGGCGGCAAGATCACTCGGGTGTCACACAGGGAACCACTTGGCGGCTGTGGCGCCGGTAAACTCGGAAATCTTGGTCGGTCGTGAGGAGGATGGGATCAGCCAGCGTTTCGGTCATGCGAACGAGGCAAGCATCGGCGAAGCCCATGGGAACGTTGGAGTACTTCTCGATCAGCTTCGCGACTGGCTCCACGTTCTCGGTAAGTGTGAAGGCGACCTGCAAAGCGCCGCGACGAAGTAGTGCGCCGAGATGGGGGGTACCAAGCTCTCCGATAAGGTGGAAAGCCTCGGACAGAACGGCTTCGCACGTGGACCAAGGCGGAGGCAGTTCGGAGGCTTGCACCACGGCCCATTGGTGGTGAGCGTCGCGACTGCTAAGCAACGCTACAACAAATCCAGCGTCAACGAGGACGTTTCTGGCCATAGCCCGTGGTGTGCAAATATTCCTTCTTCCGCGCAGTTAGGTCGCTCGGTAGGCCATCCACCGATCCGATAAGGTCGGCGATGGCCGTGAGGGAGGCAGTGCGGCGCCGCTGGCGGGGTGCACGCTCTAGCCGTTCGCGAACTACATCCGACTTCGAGATCTTCCGTCCGCGCGATTCCGCCTCAATGTCCGCCACCAGTGGCTTGGGCAATCGTACAGTGAGACTCTTCATGAAGTAATTGTATTACATCTCCGGCAGGTGTGCAAGACAAGCGAAAAGCGAGACAGATCAGAACGAATGGGCTTTGTTCCAGAAGCTTGCTGGCAGCCAGACGCCTTCGGTGCCTATCTTGAGGAGCCTTGAGGAGCCTTCTTCTCATGGAAAATTAGGAAAAACCTGCATAGAATATCCTGAGAGTTTTATCGAGCGGGGCATGAGTCTTTCCAGCAAGCTGGCAGGGAATTTCACCAAGAATGTTCGTAAGCGCGGCGACGACTACTATTGTAAGGGCCGCGTCATGATCCACGAAGGTTCCCAATCCGAGCTTACTGCCTGCGTGCGCGGTTCCGGCTTTTACGAGGTGCAATTCGCCTGGAGAAACAACAAGCTTGCAGTTTGGTGTGACTGCCCCCATTTTGTGGAGCAGGGCGTTCCCTGCAAGCACGTGTGGGCCACCACCCTTGCCGCTGACCAACATCAATATTTGACCGCAGCCGCCTCGGCAGACAAGTTGATCCTGGACTTGGATGCTCTGGGTGCGGATGGTCTTGACGGCGGTGACTACTACGATGGCGATGAAGAACTCTGTGAGGAAGACGGGACCGCGCCGGTCCTTTCATCGCGTTCTCCTGCGGTTGTTTGGAATCCGGCAAAGCCGCAACCACCGGACTGGCGGAAACAACTCGGTGAGGTCTTTCCACCTCGGGATCGCGCGACTTGGCCGTCCAAGATGGAGATCCTGTATGTCGTGGATGTCGCGAAAAATATGCACGGCGGCGGTTTGGTTCTCTCACTGCAATCGCGCAACCAGAACGCCAATGGCAGTTTCTCGCGACCCAAAGTTCTTTCCATGAGCCAAGGCCAGATCGCCCAGCTCCCGCTGTCAGAGGATCGCGAAATTCTGTCCGCTCTGCCGGGAGGTCAATCGTATAGCTACGGCTACGCGGGAACCTATCTGCCGATCCCCGAATCCGCTCTGCTCTCGCCCGCTTTGGCCAGGATGCTCATGCCCTTGGTGGCGCGCACGGGACGTTGCTTCCTGCGGCCACTGAACGAAGCGGACAACCTACTTCCGCTTGCGTGGGACGAAGGCGGTCCCTGGAATTTCCTCCTTGAGCTGCACCGCCTTGGCGAAACGGCATGTACCCTCGTCGGCTTTTTCGAGCGCGGAGAAGAGCGCAGGGAAACAACATTTCCGGCCCTGGCCACGGGAGGTCTGGTAATCACGAGAGACCGCGTGGCACCTCTCGTCCGCGATACCTCGACAGAATGGATCATCGCTCTTCGCAAACAGGGCTCGATCTCGGTTTCCGAAAAGGAACGCGATGAATTCCTGGCGACTTTGCTGTGCTGTCCGAACTTGCCGCCGCTGCGGGTACCAGAGGAGTTACGATACGAGGAGGTTGTGCTGCCAGCCCATCCTCATTTGACAATTTCCAAAGCCCGCGTCCCGTGCCAGCACGAACGCCTGGATGCGAAACTGTGTTTTGCTTACGAGGGCCACATGTTTGCGGCGTTCGATCCGGCGCGAGGTTTTTTCGACGCCGCAGGACGGCGTTTTATACGGCGGGATTCCAATGCGGAGAAGGCCGCCTTCGCGTTTCTCGATCAGCTTGGCCTGAAGCAGCGCGCTCCCACCTACCCGGATTCCACGCCGAGGTGGGAGTTGGCGCCGAGCAAGCTGCCTCGCATCGTGCGCTCACTTGTGGAGGCAGGCTGGGACATCGAAGCCGAAGGAAAGATATTCCGGCGCCCAGGCGCATTCCGCATCGAAGTTTCGAGTGGCGTGGATTGGTTCGAGCTGCACGGTGAGGTAGGGTACGGGAACACCACAGCGCGCCTTCTCGAGTTGCTCGAAGCCCTGCGTCGCGGGGACAAGATGGTGCGGCTGGATGATGGAACCTATGGCGTGCTGCCGGAAGAGTGGCTGCGCCGTATTGCCCCGCTGGCTGGAATGGGTGAGCCGGAGCAAGGTCATATGCGCTTTCGTCAGAGCCAAGCGGGATTGCTTGACGCTCTAGTGGCGGCGCAACCAGAAGCCAGCTGTGATGAGACCTTCGCACGCGTGCGCGAGGAGCTGCAACGGTTTCACAGCGTCGAACCTGCGGCACAGCCGGCTGGGTTTGTGGGTCGCCTTCGTGATTATCAAAGCGAAGGCTTGGGTTGGATGCACTTCCTGCAGCGTTTCTCCTTCGGTGGCTGCCTGGCGGACGACATGGGTGTGGGCAAGACCGCGCAGGTGCTGGCGCTGCTCGAATCCCGCCGCGAGCTGCGCGCCGCGGGCGAGCCCGTCGGTCCCTCCCTGGTGGTCGTTCCGAAGTCGCTCGTATTCAACTGGAAGGAGGAAGCGGCACGCTTCACTCCGCAGCTGCGCGTGCTCGATCATACGGGCTTAGAGCGCAACGGCAATGACTTCGCCGCTTACGACCTGGTGCTCACCACCTACGGCACGCTGCGCAGGGACGCCTGGCGCTTCAAAGACGCCGAGTTTGATTACGTCGTGCTCGACGAGGCGCAGGTGGTCAAGAATGCGGAAACCGAATCGTCGAAGGCCGCACGGCTTCTGCGCGGACGATACCGCCTGGCGGTGAGCGGCACCCCGGTGGAAAACCACCTCGGTGAGCTGTGGACTCTGTTCGAGTTTCTCAACCCTGGAATGCTTGGCGCTGCCAATGCCTTCAAGGTCTCGGGCCGGTCGATGCGCAATCCGGACGAAGAAACGCGCCGCCTGCTGGGTCAAGCGTTGCGGCCGTTTGTCTTGCGCCGAACCAAGGAGCAGGTGGCGCGTGAACTGCCGTCCAAAACCGAGCAAACAGTGTATTGCGTGCTCGAACCTGAGCAACGGAAGCTCTATGACGAATTGCGCCAGCACTACCGCGATTCGTTGCTCAGGCGGATCGAAGCCGCCGGCTTGGCGAAATCCAAGATTCAGGTCCTGGAGGCATTGTTGCGCCTGCGGCAAGCTGCTTGCCATCCCGGCTTGCTCGATTCGAAACGCTCCAGTGATTCCGGCGCCAAGCTGGACGTGCTGCTCGAGCAACTGCGTGAAGTCCTCGACGAGGGACACAAGGCGCTGGTGTTCTCGCAGTTCACCAGCTTGCTGAAGATTCTCCGCGCCCGCCTGAATCGGGATGGTATATTTTACGAATACCTAGACGGCGCCACCGGTGATCGCCAGACCCGAGTGGAGCGCTTTCAGAATGATAAAGACTGCCGGCTCTTCCTCATCAGCCTGAAGGCTGGCGGTCTGGGCTTGAATCTCACCGCCGCCGAGTATGTATTCATCCTCGATCCTTGGTGGAACCCCGCGGTTGAAGCGCAGGCCGTAGACCGCGCGCATCGCATTGGACAGACCCGACCCATCTTCACCTATCGACTGATTGCCCGCGACACCGTTGAGGAGAAAGTCCTGGAGTTGCAGAAAACTAAGCGCGACCTTGCCGCCGCGATAATCGGCGCCGAGAACAGCATGATTCGAGACCTACGCTCTGAAGACCTGGAATTGCTGCTGTCATAGCGATGAAAACGTAGTATCAGTTGTGGTGAATGGAAGCAAAAAGCCGATAAAGGGTGAATGAAAGCTGAGGAAGTGACGCTCCGGATTTCATTGCAATTCATTAGCCTTCCTCGGTTTAGCTTAGCTCCGGCGAATTGTGATTAAAATACTCTGCTGGCTGTTAACCGAAGGGTTGCTAGTTCGGCCGGGGAGCCAAACCTCTTTAGCCTCAATTAATTACAGAGTCTGGGTAGAGCATTCGGCTCGCGACCGAATGCTTGGGCATGCGAAGTGAAATCGCCATTGCGCAAGTTGCTGAACCAAAATCTCTTTTCGAATCGCGCGTCGAAGATCAACAAGCGCTGTCATAAAAAGTCCTTTCGGGTTCCCGAGTCGCACAATCGTTCTTCTTGGTCGCATAGGCTGAGACTCCCGGTAGGGCTGATTTTGTCGTCGATAGTCGCGATGCTCATTCCCGCACTGCGAGCAACCAGGGCAAATCCTGTCCATGCTTTGCGCGAAGAGTGATTTGCCGGACGACCAGGATAGAAAGCGCCTTGTTTGACGATGCGGCGCGACGGTCGTCCGTCTACTCGAGCAGTAAGCGGAAACAGGTTCCGGCCCACAAACGGGGTTCGAGGAGGTCACTGACTAGCTACGCTAGCTATGTCCTCGAACCGGACGCGCTTGGCGCGACTGCATGTGCGGTTAATTTGAGAAATCGTTCGAGTTAGTCGTCTTCGTACCAGTCGTATTGGACGACTTTGTCTTCGAGGCGCCAACGCGCCGGAGTCATTGTATCGAGCCAATCCAGGGGGATTCCTGGTTGGCGCCTTTGAGCTGCGGTGACGAGCGCGGATGCAAGCGCGGTCTTTTGGCCGGATTGCACAGCGTCTGGATCCACGGAAACAAAAAGTGCGGTACCACTTCGGGTCACCAAATCGAGCCATTGCCGTGTGAGATTCCAGGGAATTTCGCGCGTCACCGGCACGCAGTCAGGATCCGTAGAAAAAAAAGTGTTGTGTTGTGGCAGACGGAACGCCAGGGCGTTCACGCCCATTTTCCGAGTGCGGGACCAATCGCGCCCGCTGGTGTCGTCGCCGATTCGCTGCACTTCGACGAGACCAGCCGAGAGATGGCCGATGGTGTTGCACCCGATAAGTGAGGCACCCTCGGCGGCTTTGCGAATCGCTCGATAGAGTTCCGTAATGACTTCGGCGGTCGTTTTTGATCGGTCGTGGAAATGCCAGCCCTCCTCGGTGAGGCCCGCGCCCATCTCAAAACCCCAACGCCCAAGAAGATCGAACGTTGAGAAATCGTGTTTGATCAGTTCGTAGCCCCATTCCCGAAGGATGTGCACATTTTCCGACATGTAGTTCAGCGCTTCCGGAATCGTGGGATCCATAACGATGAGATCGCCCTGAGGGCGGCCACCGGCCGGAGGGAGACGCCACGTCTCTGCTTTCTTTTCTACCGTGAGCGTAGGCCGAGTCCATATGCCCGGGCGGACTCCGAGATCTCGCATTTTTGCAGCAAGGCCGGGCATGTCTGGGTAGGAACCGTTTGTCTGTTTAGCAGGACCGGCACCGTTACGCGCGGCGTGCCAACCCATATCGATGATGCAGAAGGGGCGGTTTGAGACACTTGGTGAAACGAGTTCCGCGAGGAGTTCAGCATCGCGAATACTGGCCTTTGCGGAAGTGTTGTTCCCATACATGTAATACCAATTGTTACTGCCGTAGATGGGTTTCGGAACAAAGAGCGGGCGCTCGCACATCGCTCGGCAAAAAGTGGTCGCTACATCGAAGCAGGATTCGCCGGGCTCTCCAGTGCGCATGATGACGGTGGCAGCGAGCAAACGGCGGCTGCCGAGATGAACGCCCAATCCACCATTGCTGATGTCGAGCCAGAGGTTGACTCCCGCTGCATCGACCTGCCAATAGCAGATAGCGGAAGCGCCGGTCTTCACACCACAAGCGCGTGTGACGTTGGCATCCGAAGCGAGAAAATACCAGGGCATGAGGCGGTCGCCTGCGACTCCTCGGAATTCCAGATCGCCGTAGGAACGTTCCCAGTGATCGCCCAAGTATCGCCAACCGGAAGGGAAAGCACCATGCCAGCGCAAACGGACACGAGTCAGAGCAGTATTCGGTGCACTTACAAGAATGGCAGCCTCGAGACCGGATTTTCTCTCCCGGAGTTCGGTGACCACCTCGAGATCTTTACCCTGCCAGCTATCGCCCGTGCGCGTGAGATTGATCTGGGCCGACTTGCCTTCGCCAAAAAGAGAAACACGGTCCGGGACGCGCAGTACGTCGGGAAGAGACAAAGCGGGAGCGGCAGAGGCAGAGCCTCGACTAACCAGTGTCTTTGCTGCCGCTACAGCGCCAAGTCCCAGGAGGAAAGAGCGCCGGGCCGGTTCGGCAGGGTCATCGGAAATGAGTTTTCTAATGGATTCTTGCCGTTTCACCATGCGAGCGAGTATAGTTTTCATGTTGGACCGACATTCCTTCTTTGACATCGAACGCGTTGCTGGCATGCCAACTCCTGATAATCGGACATGGGCCCGTCGTGCCGCGCGTGTAGACGAACTGGCTACTTTGCTTCGAATCACCCGGCCCTGCGACCTAAGTCTCGCAGGGATTTTCGCAGCAGAATAGTCGAACCTTACTTCAGAACTTGATCCGGTAGCCAGTCTTTCGCACGGTGATGATGTGACGAGGCGAGGACGGATTCTCCTCAAGCTTGCGGCGCAACTCGGCGATATGTGTGTCTACGGTCCGGCTAACGACCGACGCAGAGTATCCCCAAACCTCCCTCATCACTTGCAGGCGGGAGACCACAGCTCCCCTCGCTCGCAAAAGTGCAAGCAGCAAATCGAGTTCCTTCGGAGCCAATTCGACGGTTTGCGATGCGCGGCGTACGGTGCGCGAAGCGGGGTCAACTTCGATGACGCCAAAGCGACGGACCTTCCTCACATCTCCCGCGGCGGTGCCTTCCCCGTGCATGCGGCGAAGTAACGCCTCGACTCTGGCCAGCAACTCCAGGAGCCCGAACGGCTTTGTCACGTAATCGTCCGCTCCCATCCGCAGCCCTCTAACCTTGTCAGCCTCTTCTCCCTTCGCTGTCAGGAGGAGGACCGGCGTTGCGTGTCCGCCTTGGCGCAATGATCGCAATACACGGAACCCGTCCAATTCCGGCAGCATCAGGTCCAGAATCACGAGGTCGGGATTCACCTTCGCGAATGCCTTCAGGCCAGCCACTCCATCCTCGGCCGTCTCGACTTCGTAGCCTTCGATTTCCAGTGCGCCGTGAAGAAAGGCGCCGATCCATAGTGGAGTGAAAGTCTCCACCCGGGAACTGGTTCGCTCCACCCGGTAGCAATCGGAGCGGCAGTGGAGGTGACGAAGCTGCTGGAGCACTCTGATGTAGAGGGTCGTTAAGCGACTTGGCGAGCCTACAGGCCGTAACGTGAGTGAACGCTGAGCAGGCCCCGAAACAGGCAACGCAGGAGCCAAACCGTCTGGAATCGAGGGAGGCCGATGCTGATGGGACAGCGAGCGAACAGTTCCATCGGTCCTGCCGGAGTAGTGGCGACGGCAAGTAGGCGACGTGGATCGGACGCAACACGGGAAGTCCCAGCGGAGACAGCAGTAGGGGTCAACTGGCAGCTCGCGAGAGCCAGGCCGGGCCGTATGGGATGGCGGAGAGGCTCGTAGTACCGATGAAGCCGTTAATTCCGGTGGAGGGAAGGGGCCTCAGTTGAAAGACGACGCAAGAAGCAGCGAGGGACAGGAGGATTGGCGATGAGTCTAGTAACCCCATCAAGCGTTCAGAAGCTGCAGACGGCGTTACACGCGAAAGCGAAGGAATCGCCCAACTTTCGTTTCTACGCGTTGTACGACAAGGTGTACCGGAAGGACGTTTTGGATTTTGCCTATCACCGCTGCAAAGCCAATGGCGGAGCAGCGGGCGTAGACGGCCAGACGTTCGAGGACATCGAGGCGTACGGTGAAGAGCGATGGCTGGACGAATTGGCGCAAGAGCTGAAAAGCCGAACCTATCAACCTCTTCCTGTGCGGAGGGTGTATATACCCAAGCCGGACGGGAAACAGCGGCCGTTAGGAGTGCCCGCTATCCGTGACCGGACGGCGGAGATGGCAGCAGTTTTAGTTCTCGAGCCTATTTTCGAGGCTGATCTGCAGCCGGAACAGTACGCTTATCGGTCAGACCGCAGCGCACTGGACGCAGTGAAACACGTCCACAAGCTGATCAACACCGGCCATGAAGAAATTGTTGACGCAGATCTCAGCGGGTATTTTGATTCTATTCCACACCCCCACCTTCTAAAGTCGGTGGCTCGACGGATCGTCGACGGAGCAATGCTGCATTTAATCAAGATGTGGCTGGAAGCTCCGGTTGAAGAGACCGACGAGAAAGGGAATAAACATCGGAGTACGCGCAATCGGGATGACGGACGGGGAACTCCGCAAGGAGCTCCGCTTAGCCCGCTGCTGAGCAATATCTACATGCGACGGTTCGTGCTGGGGTGGAGGAAGCTCGGGCACGAGAAGCGCCTTCAAGCGCGCATTGTCAACTACGCGGACGACTTCGTGATCTGCTGTCGTGGGAAAGCTGCAGAGGCTCGGGCCACGATGCAGGGCATGATGGTCAGGCTGAGATTGACGGTGAACGAGACGAAGACGCGGGTCTGCAAGCTGCCGGAAGAGAAGTTCGACTTTCTGGGCTATACGTTTGGTCGATGCTACTCGCCGAAGACGGGACGGGCCTATCTGGGCACGGTCCCATCGAAGAAGCGAGTGATGCGCATCTGTCAGGCCATCAGGGCGGAGACCCGGCGCAGTCAGACCCAGCGGAAGCCGCAGGAGGTAACGGGGCAGCTCAACCAGATGATCAATGGGTGGGCCAACTACTTCTGCCTGGGACCGGTCAGCCACGCCTACCGGGCGATTGAGCAACACGCTCGTAAGAGGCTGCGCCAGTGGCTGTGCGCCAAACACCAAGTGTCGTGGCCGGCGGTCAAGCAGTTTTCGGACGCTGCCTTGCACGACAAGTTTGGTTTGGTCCGGCTTACCCAGCGGACCGGCAACTTTCCGTGGGCGAAAGCGTGATTCTTTCTCCGAGAGCTGGATGCCCGAAATGGGCCCGTCCAGTTCGATGAGCGGGATGTGGAAACGGAAGCATGGCGCGGTTAATGAGGCACCGGCAGACGAAAGGGCCGGCAACGGATAGACCGCACCTAAACCACCGCGCCACATCTCGACTCTACAGTTGTTTCGCAAACCGAACGCCAGATCGCGATTGTCCTCAATCAGCAGGATTCGGCTCAAGGCGATTCCTCCAGCTGCTCCTTACGGGCGCCTTCCTGTCCTTTGGAAAGCGGTAGCTCGACGACAAACTTCGCTCCTTCGCGGTCACCTGTAGTCACTGAACACCGGCCGCCATGACGGGTCACCAAATCCTGTACCACGGATAGACCGATCCCTGTGCCCGCAATCGCTGATTGCCGATCGCGCTCCAGTCTCTGAAATCGGTCGAATATGCGCTTTCGATCGGCCAAAGGAACGCCGGGTCCTTCGTCATCTACGAAGAGACATGCCATGCCGTCACAAGCCTCAAGTCCCACGATAACCTGCTGTTTCTTTCTTCCATACTTCACGGCATTATCCAGAAGGTTGATCACGATCTGCCGCAGAGCGTCGGGGTCCACGTTTGCGATCAGGCCAAAGGACAAACGAACTTCGATCTGAGTTTCACTGCCATTCATTACTGATTCAAAGTCCTCCACGATTTCCTGAATCAGGGGCGCGAGTTCACGATTCTCCTTCGAGAGTGAGTCAATTGTTCTCTCCATTCGGGAGAATTGCAGAACATTTTCGACCAGTTGCGTAAGGCGGCGAGCCTCGCGGTCGATGATTTCGAGCGACCGTCGATGCTCCTCGGTGGAACGGATGCGATCCAGCAACAGGGTTTCCGCAAACATCCGAATCTGCGTCAGCGGTGTCCGAAGCTCGTGAGAGACGCTGGAAACGAACTCGTCCCGCAGTTGCTGGAAAGCCATTTCCCGGCGCAGTTGCAGAATGGCCGTCACGATTAGGCCCGCATTCAATGCCAGGAGCGCGAGAAAGAACGGCAGCCGGGAGCGAGGCAGTCCCCCAATGACGATTTGTCGGGAAATCTGCGGATCGATGGAGGCTTCTACCGTGAAACCTAAGAAAACTCCTTGGTACGTATCACCAAAAGACTTTATGACTGCCAATTTTGGCGCTGACTCTTCTCCCAGCTGGAAGCGTTCCACTCCCCCGTGGTCGCGAATGCTGACATGCAGAAACTCGTTCGTCACTTGTCCGTGACCCAGGGATGGCGGCACGAGGGGCTGACGGTTCAAAACGGTTCCAAACCATTGCCTCAGAACCGGGAGCTCAACTTCGAAGCCAGCCTCTATCTCTCGGCCTTGCGGTCCTCGCGTGGAGCCTGCGACAAATGTCCGCGGAGCGCCTCCGATTTGAGCGTTCAAGACTTGATATGCAGTGTCGCTGTGCTGCGCGAAGACTCGTACTAGATTCTCCCTTAGCCAGCCAGCCACTTCGTCAGGAGCCGGCTCATTGAGAAAGCTCAACCGCCCAGTGGATGGATCCAACCTCGTAGTAGCCTTTCGCCAAGCCCGAGGCGCGCTTCACGCGCGGATCCGTTGCGGAGAGCAACGTTGCTCTTATCGTTGAAGGCAGCTTTCCCGATGACTGGATTTCGTGGAGCACAGCCGCCACTAGCGGGTAATAGCCGTAATAACCAATCTCCGCACTCGATCTGCGGAT
>Ga0209801_1001650_pt1 | contig 13739 bp, 16 predicted proteins | sample GraSoiAngelo_127_FD_185884 | JGI IMG/M metagenome (GOLD analysis project Ga0209801, IMG submission 185884) | Grasslands soil microbial communities from the Angelo Coastal Reserve, California, USA - 14_0927_09_40cm (SPAdes) (version 2) | ecosystem: Environmental > Terrestrial > Soil > Grasslands ... | reverse complement strand
GCGAGTGCCGCCGACGACACGAGCGCCGCGCGCAGCGCGGTGAGCTCCCCCTCCGTCGCGTCAGGAAAGCGTCGATAGAGCTCTTCGCCGACGACGAGGTCGACGACGGCATCGCCGAGGAACTCGAGCCGCTCGAAATCGGGGGCGTTCTCCTCCGGATGCTCGTGGAGATACGAGCTGTGCGTCAGCGCGTTCTCCAGAAGCGCCGGATCCGTGAAGCGATAACCGCCGATCTCGATGTCGGTCACTTCCTCCATAAGCGCAGAAAAGGCAGGGGCTCCGATGCCCCTGCCTCCCCTACGCGCGACGTTCGACGTGATTGTGCGCGCTAAGCGACGTGCTCCTCGATATATTCCTGCGCGTCGCCCACGGTCTTGATTTTTTCCGCCTCTTCGTCCGAGATTTCCATCCCGAACTCTTCCTCAAGACTCATGATGAGCTCGACAAGGTCGAGCGAGTCAGCGTTGAGATCGTCCACGAACGAGGCCTCAGGCTTTACGTCAACCTCGTCGACGCCGAGCTGCTCGACGATGATCTTCTTGAGGCGATCGTAGGTGTTTCCCTGCGCCAACAAATTCCTCCTCCGGGTCAAGTGCGACCCCTCCCCCGCCCGCCCGCGGCGGCAGGTCGGCGCAAGTGTCACGGGCACCCATCTGGCCTGTCAATCGGGTAGCGCTAAAGAAAGAGCGCTCGGTAGGCCTCTTTATGGTGAAAGCTGATGACAGACCGCTGGCGCGAGGTCTACGAGCGCGAGTACCCACGCCTGGTGCGGGCGTTGCTCGCCATCGGGCGCGAGCCGGCTGCGGCTGAGGACGCGGCGCAGGAAGCCTTCGTGAGGGCACACAAGACGGGTCTCGAGAACATCGAAAAGCTGCCGGGTTGGCTCCTCGTCGTCGGCACGCGGGAGGTCTTCCGCAAGGCCAAGCGGGCCCGCCGCGAGACCGAGCTCTGGGCCTCGCTACCGCCTCGTGACGATGGCTTCGACACTTCAGCGGACCGCGTCGACCTCCTCGCGGCGCTCGGCGAGCTGCCTGAGCGACAGCGAGCGATCGTCGTGGCCCGCTACTACTACGGGCTCTCGTACGACGAGATCGCCGACCACTTCGAGATCAAGAGCGGGACCGTCGGCGCGACCCTGCATCAGGCGATCGATCGACTTCGCCAGATCCAGCTCGCCGGACGGCTCGCGCGAGGAGCCATGCGATGACCAATGAACGGCAGGACGACGAGATCATCGGGCGCGCGCTCTCGCGCGCGATCGAGACGATCGATGTGAATCAGACTCCGTACGAGCGATCGCGAATCGCGGCCGCACCGGCGCGTCGATCGATCTTCGGCTGGTCCCAGCTCGGCTTTGCCGTCGTTGGGATCATCCTCGCGGTCGCGCTCGGCTCGTGGCTCACACGTCCGACGGAAAGCCAGCCGGGAGTGGCGGCGTCTCCGACGACGCCCCCGGCCTCGCCTTCGGCTGCCGGGCCGTCACCGACGGCGAACCCGATCGTCGCGACAAGTGTCCCGACCTGGGTGTATTTCCCGCGCGACGGTCTCCCGCCGGTTGGGGCGTCCGTCCCGGGCTATCCGCCGAACTCTTCCTCGCGCGAGATCGCGATTGACACGCGCATCAGTGCACTCCGTCGCCTCGGCCCCGGCGAGATCCCGGCTGGGACCACGAATCCGCTTTCGTCGGTCGCGCCGGCCCAGGCTGGAACGAGTCGCTTCGGAGTCAGCGTTCGCATCGAGGGTGACCTCGCGACAGTCGAGTTCGACCTGTCGAGTGGTTGGGGTGTCCGCGGGTCCGCGCAGTCGCAAGCGCTGCTGCAGCAGCTCGTGTACACGATCACTGAAGAACCCGGGATTCGTCGCGCTCTCATCACCGAAAAGGGCAAACCCAATGCGGTGATCGACAAGCTCCTGGTCGACAAGCCGCTGACACGCGAGGATGTCTCGGGTTACACCTCGCGCGGCAGCCTTGACCCACTGCAGATCGGAGGCGTGTCCACCGCCGCGCAGCTCTCCACGAATTACTCGGTCGACTCCCTCGCGCCGGGGTTGGCGCGGTTCGTGATCACCCTGGACTACGGCACATCCGGTGGGTCGGTGACCAATCCAGAGTTCTCCGCGACTCTAATTCCGTCGACAAACGAGACAACCGGAAAGGCTGAACTCGAGATCACTGTGCCGAACGGCTCCGATACCGCCACAACCGCGACGCAGGTGGACCGCAGCCCGCTGCGTTGGATCGCCGCCGGCAAGTCCAACTCGTTCCGCGCGCAGGTCTATCGTCTCGGACTCGACGACCAGCGGCCATGGCGGGCGATCGTGCTCTCCAACCCGACACGCATCGTCATCGACATCGGCGGCGTTCCACAGGCGACGAGCGACAGCGTCGCCGTCTATTCGCCCAAGGTGGGAACGACGACCGGACGAACCGTGAACGTCAGCGGGGCCGCACGAGCCTTCGAGGCGCACGTCAACTGGCGTATCAAAGACTCCGCGGGACGGGAGGTCGGAAACGGTTTCATGAGCGCAAGCATCTTTGGCCCGACGTGGGGGACGTTCGACACATCGGTCACCATCCCCGCGAACGTCAGCGGCAACGTGACTCTCGAGGTCTTTTGGCCGAGCCCTAAGGACGGCACTGAGCTGGGTCTCGTGCAAATACCGCTCGTGGTGCGCTAGCCGGTCCGAGCGGCCCGCCACCGCGGCTGGCCGCCGCGGTCGGCAGGGGCGCCTTCGCCAGTGCCGACTTTCGACCATGATGCGATTCGCAGATATGGTCCTGGCTCAGTCGACAGAAGATGCGGAGATCGTTGGCCGCGAGGAAGAGCTCGGAGCGCTCGCGCGGTTCATCGACGACATCGACGCCGCCCCGCCGGTCTAGTCCTCGAAGGTGAAGCGGGAGTCGGGAAGACAACGCTCTGGCGAGCCGCCATGCGCATGGCCGAAACGAAAGGCCACGGGATCGGCGGCATCATCGTCTCGAACGTCAAGAGGGTCGCGATCTCGAACAACAAGCTCATTCGGACCGGAAACGCGATCGCGGTCTACACGCCGGCGTCCGAGGTCCTCGTCAGCGGCAATCAGGTGGAGGACAGCCTTTTCTCGGGCATTCGGGTCGACGGAAACCCCTTCGGCTGCTGCTCGTACCCGACCGGGCCAACGAGCATCGCGGTCGCGGATAACACGGTGAAGCGCGCGGGAACCGCTGTGCCGCAGGATGGCATTCTCCTCAACAGAACGAGTCACAGCACAGTTGTCGAAAATCGCGTTGAGGGAAGCAATCGCGACGGTATCGACGTGAGGGACTCCACAGAGATCCTCGTCGTCGACAACCAAGCCGATTCAAACGCCCGCGACGGCATCCGAAATCGCGGGACGTCCGCGGGAAACAGCTTCAAGGACAATCGCATGCATGGGAACGCCGAACATGACGCCCACGACGAGAACCGCACCTTGAACACCTGGACCGACAACATCTGCACAACGGACTTTCCGGCGGGCACGATCTGCCGCCCGTAGGACGAGGGCGCTAGGCGGACGGCTGCTCGCGACCGCCCACCGCGGTCGCGAGCACGCCGTTGACGAACTTCGGCGAGGCCTCGGAGCCGAACATCTTCGCAAGCTCCACGGCCTCGTCGATGACCACGCCGGCGGGTGCGTCGCCCGACACGCGAAGCTCGTACAGCGCTATCCGCAGCACGTTGCGGTCGATGCGCGCCATCTGATCGATCGGGAACTCCGGAGCGAGCTGCGCGATCTCCCTGTCGAGCTCCTTGCGATGGTTCAGCACTCCCTCAACGAGATCCCACGCGAACGCGCTCGCCTCGTCCGTGAGTCCAGCGCGGAACGCGCCGCGCTGCCACGTCTCCTTTGGATCGGCGCGATTGAAGTCGATCTCGAACAGCGTCTGGAGCGCAAGCCGCCGCGCGGGATGGCGGCCTCCGCGCGCCGGCCGCTCGCTCACGCTGCTGATGCGACGCCCTCGCCGAGCGCGTCGAGAAGTCGCGTAGAAACCGCGCGCTCGGCGACCTCGATCGCGCGGCGCATCATGTTCGCTCGCGCGCGCCCGTGCGTGACGACGGATATTCCGGCGACGCCCAGGAGCGGCGCGGATACGTAAGGGTCGTAATCCATCCGGCTGCGGAACTTCGCGATCCCACCGAGCGCGATGAGGCCTGCAACTTTCCCGAGCGGCCCGCCAAAAATGTCGCGGCGAATGCCTTCGACGAAAACGTCGACCACGCCCTCCATGCCTTTTGCGAGGACGTTGCCGGTGAAGCCGTCGGTGACGCAGATGTCGGTGATCCCTCGCGTGACATCACGGCCCTCGATGTTGCCGTAGAAGTTCAGGTCCTCTGCGCCTTCGAGGAGCGCGTGCGCGGCCAGCTGCATCCGCCCGCCCTTTTCGGGCTCCTCGCCGACGTTGATAAGGCCAACGGACGGCCGATCGATGCCGTGGATCTTCTCCATGAAGCGAGACGCCATGCGCGCAAATTGAAGGATGTTGTGCTCGTCGGCATCCATCGTGGCGCCCGCGTCGAGCAAGCACGCCGGTTTTCCCTTCGTCGTCGGCAACATCCCGCAGAGCGCCGGGCGGTCGATCCCGCGGATGCGACCGAGGACGAGGAGCGCGGCGGCCATCGTGGCCCCGGTGTTGCCCGCCGAGACCACGGCGTCGGCCTCGCCGTGCTTGACCATCGCCGTGGCGACTCCGATCGATGTGTCAGCGCGCCGCCGAAGCGCCGTCGCGGGGTGCTCATCCATTCCGACGACGTCCTTCGCCGCGCGGACCGTGATGCCCGGCGGGATCTCGGCACCGAGGAGCTTGCGGATCGGGTCCTCGCGCCCGACGAGAACGAGATCAGACGGGCCGCCTTTTTCTCGATACAACAGAGCGCCCCGGACTATCTCGTCCGGGGCGTGGTCGCCGCCCATCGCGTCGACGGCGATTTTCATCAGAGCGCCGCCGTCTTAGGCGGGCGTCCGCTTGGCCTTGATCGGTATGACCTGGCGGCCGCGGAACGTCCCGCAGTGCGGGCACGCCTGGTGCGGCGGCTTGGGACTCTTGCACTGAGGGCATGGAACGAGCGTCATCGCGCGAAGCGCGAGATGACTGCGGCGCTCGCCTTGCGCCGCGCGCGGTATCCGTTTCTTGGGTTGGCCTGCCAAAGCGTTCTCCTCGTGGGGGGTTCGATGATTCTAACCGGCGGAAAGTGCTCGACGGCCGATAGTCACCCCTCGGGATGGAACTCCTTGAGCTTGCTCAGGGTGCTCCAACGCTCATCCACCGGCGCATCGTGGTCGTGCGGTTCCTCATTGAGGTCGCGCCCGCACACCAGGCAGAGTCCCTTGCAATCGGGTCTGCAGAGCGGCGCGAGCGGTGTCGCCAGGATGAGCTCCTCCCGAAGGAGCGGCGTGAGGTCGATCTTGAAGTCGCTGCCGATCCGCTTTGCGTCGGGAGGCGCGGCCTCCTTCGGATCGCCGCTCACCACATCGATCATCGAGTAGTACTGCTCCGCGAAATGCGCCTCCACCGGCGTTTCGATCGGCCGGAGGCAGCGGCTGCACTGCTCGGCGATGGTCGCCTTTGCGTCGCCCTCGAGATACGCACCGGGGTTCGTATTGGTGGCCACGATGTCGGCGTCGATACTCGTTGCGCCCGCCTCGGTCAGGCCGGCGTTCTCGCCGCGAGGATCGATCGGTGATTCGTTGATTTCGTACTCGGCCTGCGTGCCGACCGGCTGCTTCAGCAGCGGCGCGACGTTGATCTTCACTTCTTGCCTTGCCCCCTGGTCCCTAGCGGACCCCGGTCTCCTGCTCTTGGGGCTGTGCGCGTCGCTCCTCTAAGACCTCGAGGCTCTTCTTGATCACCGAGAGAGTTTTCACGAGATCGCTTTCGAGTCGCACGAGAACGTCCGCGGCGTACTGGTCGGCGCCGTGCATCGTCTCTTCCGCCTTCGCCTGCGCCTTGTCGAGCACGTCCTGCGACCGCGTTTCGGCCTCGCGCAGGATCGACTGGTCCTGGAGCAAGAGCGCTGCCTGCTCCTGAGCTGCGCCGATGATCTGCTCGGCCTCCTCCCGCGCCTTCGAGAGCACGCGATCGCTCTCCTGGTTGATGCGGCGCGCCTGCTTGACCTCTTCGGGAATCGCCACTCGGAGCTGGTCGATGAGATCGAGGACGGCGGCCTGCTCGAGGATGACCTGGCTGGTCATCGGGACTTTTCTTCCGTTGACAACGAGGGCCTCGAGGCGCTCGACCAGGAACTGTATGTCCACGTCACCCTCCCGCAGTTGGGTCAATGTACCGCAGGAATAGGAGCTTCTCCTCGCCGATCTCCTTGACCCGCGTGATGTGCACAGAGGCAGGGACTGAGGGCACGTGTTTGCCGTGGGCGCGCATGACGACGAGCCCGCCTGGAGCGACCGCTGATCGCAGCGCGTCATGACCGAGGGTGGCTTCGGCTATCCCAACGTCGGCGAACGGTGGGTCGCAGAACACCACGTCGAACGGACCCCGTGGCCCTGAATCGAGGTAGGCGATGACGTTCGCCGCAACGACCTCGGACCGCGCGTCGAAACTGGTCGTCGCGAGATTGCGTCGGAGGGCCTTGATCGCCTCGGCGCCGCGCTCGACGAAGGTCGCGTGCGCCGCGCCTCGAGATAGCGCCTCGATACCGAGCGTCCCCGCGCCCGCGAAGAGGTCGAGGACCCGCGCTCCCTCGAGCTCCGCTTCGACGATCGCGAACAGCGTCTCGCGGATCCGATCAGTCGCCGAGCGCGTGGCTCCGCCGCGCGGCACCACCAGCGTCCGGCCCTTCGCCTCTCCCGCGATCACTCGCATCAGGCGAGCGCGTAGCGGCGCCAGAGTTGGTCGACCGCTCGCGCGAGCTCCGCGTGCTCAGACCGCGCGAGGGTGGCATCACCGGCCAGGATGCGATCCGCCTCTTCCGCGGTTTCGCTGATGAGCTCCGGATCGACGTCGGCCAGGTCGACGATACGCAGCTCGGGCACGCCGGATTGGCGCACCCCGAGGAATTCACCGGCCCCACGAATGGCCAGGTCGCGCTGCGCTAGGTCGAACCCGTCGAGCGGCACCTCGCGACCGTTCTCGTCGCGCTTCTTCGCGGTCATCGCGGCGAGCCGCTCGGAATCCGACGCGTCCGAAACGAGGACGCAGTACGAGCGCTCGGATCCGCGCCCGATCCGACCACGAAGCTGGTGCAGCTGCGCGAGGCCGAACCGCTCGGCACCGAGGACGACCATGACCGTCGCGTTCGGTATGTCGATGCCGACCTCGACGACGGTGGTGGCCACCAGAATGTCGATGTCGCGATCGGCGAAGCGTCTCATGACCGTGTCTCGCTCTTTCGCGGGCATGCGGCCGTGCATGAGCGCGAGGCGGAGACCGCGCAGCTCCTCCTGGCGCAGATCCTTTTCGGTCGCGATCGCGCTCGGCACGTCGTCGCCCCCCTCCTCAGCCGGATCGATCCGCGGCGTGACCACGAACGCCTGCTGGCCGCGCTTCGCCGCGAGCCGGACGCCCTCCCAGACCCCGGCAAGCTGCTCGGGTGTGCGCAGATGCGTGACGATCGGCTTCCTGCCGCCCGGGAGCTCGTCGATCACCGAGATGTCGAGGTCGCGGTAGATCGTCTGATTGAGCGTCTGCGGGATCGGGGTCGCCGTCGTGAGCAGAAGGTGCGGATCGGTGCCCGTCCCCTTCTCGCGGAAAGTCGCGCGCTGGCGAACCCCGAAGCGGTGCTGCTCGTCGACGACCGCAAGACCGAGCCGCTTGAACGCCACGTTTTCTTCTACGAGCGCATGCGTCCCGACCGCGACGTCGATCGACCCGTCGGCAAGCCCGGCGAGTATTTCGCGCCGCCGTTCGCCGGTGACGCTCGACGTGAGAAGCGCGTGCGTCGGCCCACCGCTCGCAAAGAGCGTGGCGAGCGATCGGGCGTGCTGCTCGGCGAGGAGCTCGGTCGGCGCCATCAGCGCGGTCTGTGCGTTCGCCGCCGCCGCGATACGGGCCGCGAGCGCGGCGACGACCGTCTTCCCAGAGCCGACATCACCCTCGAGCAAGCGTGACATCGGTATGCGCTTACCGAGGTCCGCGCGAATCTGCTCGAACGAGCGCAGCTGTGCGCCGGTGAGCGCGAAGGGCAGCTCGGCGATCCAGCGGGCGAGCTCCGCGTCTGGAGCCGAGAGCGGAAGCGCGGATGCTTGCGCGGTCCAACGCGCACGCCGTTGCGCGAGCGCGAGCTGCAGCACGAGGAGCTCGTCGAAGGCGAGCCTGCGCCGCGCCGCGAACAGCCGCTCGACGTCGTCGGGAAAGTGCACCTGCCGGAGCGCCGAAGCGATGTCCGGAAGCCGGTGGCGCTCGCGGATCGTCGGCGGAAGGGGCTCCGGGACCTCGCTCACAAGACCGGTCCGTCTGGTACCCCCCTCGATCGCGGTGTGCAGCCAGCGCCGCATCTGGCCGGGCTTGATGCCTTCGGTGAGCGGATAGACGGGGACGAGCCGACCGGTGTGCACGGCCTCCGCGTCCGCGCGCTCGAGGGTCGGCTGGCTGAACTGGAGCGTGCGCCCGAAGAATCTGACCTTCCCCGAGATACGGACGCGCTCCCCTTCGCGGTGCGTCTCCTTCACGAAGGCTCGTCCGAACCACGTCGCGCGCACGTCCGTAGGCGTGCCGTCCTCCTCGGCGAGCTCGGCCTCGGTCATGAGCTTGCCGCTTGCGGTGCGCCGCTGCGAGATGCGCCCGAGAGTCGCGACAGCCGTTTGCGTCGCGTTCGGCACGAGCCGGCGCAGTGGGACGAACTTGGAGAAGTCGTCGAACCGCGATGGCAGGTGCCAGAGAAGGTCGCCGATCGAGTGGATGTTCATCCGCTCGAGGAGCTTCGCCGACTCGCTACCGATGCCAGGAACGCGGGTGACCGGAAGGTCGAGCGAGGTCGCGGGCGCGTCGACCGCTCTGGTGCGGTCTGCCGTCGGTGTCACGTTCAAAGCATGGTGCCGCGCGGCGATCAGTGCTGGAATAGGCGCAGGTCACGCACGCTGAAAGGACCGGCCGCCGGCAGCTCCGCGCGGATGCGCTCGACGGAGAACATGGTCGTCGGCGCGAGATCGGGAGGCGGCGGATCCGCGAAGGGCAGCGGTTCGGTCACGCTTTCCGACAGGATCCGCACCTGCGCCGTCGCGACCAGCGGGACCGTCATCGTTCGCTCGAAGAGCCAGCCGAGCATCCGGTGAAAGAACACGGGCGCACGGACGACGGGGACGGTCCGCCCCACCGCGGTCGCAATCCGGCGGATCGCGTCGCCCGCGCCCAGCTCCTCTGGACCGAGAACCGCGATCGTCTGCCGGGAGAGCCGACGGTCGATGGCCGCAGCCTCTGCGAGCCGCACGACGTCGCCAACGAAGACCGGGCGCAGTCGGGTCGGCCGCAAGCCGACGAGCGGGAAGAACGGGAACGTGTAGAGCGCCCGACTCACGTGGTCGAGCAGGTGATCGCCGCGACCGTAGATCACCCCGGACTTGAGGATCGTGTAATCGAGGCCTGACGCGCGGACGATCTCCTCCGCGGCCCATTTGGATTCGTGGTAGGCAGACCCGCATTCCGGACGAGCGCGCAGGAAGCTGAGGTACACAATCTTCGGCACACCCGCGGCGCGCGCCGCGTCGACGACGGCACGAGTGCCACGGACGTGCACACGCTCGTACGTCTGCGATCCGATCTCCCGGTTGATCCCGGCAAAGTGCGCGACCGCGTCGCAGCCTGCGAAGGCTCGAACGAGCGAGTCGGCCTCGTCGGTCGACGCTGCGACGAACGAGACCCCCGCACCAAGGATCGATGGGTCGCGCCTGTCGACGCCGCGGGCGATGACAACAACGTCGTGCCGATCCGCAAGGAGCGCACGGGCGAGGTGGCGACCGACGAAGCCTGTTCCGCCGGTGATGGCGACTTTCATGGACGCCTGGCCGCGATTCGTCGACGCTGCCTCACCTGTGTCGGGCAGACCGCGCTGAGATACGAATTAAGACTCGCGATGAGCGTCTCGGGCTCGAGCCGGTACAGGATCCGGTTGCCGTCGCGCCGCTCGCTGACGAGCTCCGCGGCCTTCAGTATGGCGAGGTGCCGCGAGATCGAAGGCGCGGAGATCTCAAAACGGGCGCCGATCTCGCCGGCGGCGAGCTCCTTAGCCTTGAGCTCCTCGAGGATCTGCCGCCTCGTCGGGTCGGCGAGAGCTCGGAAGACGCGCGCGGCGGTACGCATGGTGACAGTATTTAGCTAATTCGCTAACTCCGCAATCCCCCGATGGTACTCAGCGAAGGAGCGTCGCGATCGCGTCACCGGTGAACCAGAGGCCAACCGCAAGCGGCGCCGCGAGGGCCACGTACGAGAGTGGAGAAACGCCGCGTCGGCGAGCGATCAGCGCAATCGCCACGCTCAGGACGACCAGGATGACCGCAATTTGGGCGATCGGCACGAGGCCACCGGCGAACCAGGTGCTTACAGTGCCGATCGCGATGCCGACCAGGAGCAGAGCATCGAAGCAAGCGAGAGCGAAGCCGAGCGCGACTAGGGCGATCCGGCCACGCGCAAGACGCGCGAGCGTGAAGTCCGTCACCGGCACGAGCGCGATCCCGACCGCGATGAAAAGCGCGCAGAACATAGCAACAGTGAGCTCCGTCGGCCCAAAGCGTATGAAGTCGATGTTGAATGGATCGAGCACGATCGGACCCGCAAGGGCGAGCACGTAGACGCCGAAAACAATGCCGCTCCACCGTCCGAAGGGAAGAAGCCACGGTCGGATCGCGACGACGAGGTTGGCCGCGCTGAGCGCGGGCACCAGCCCGGCGAAGAGCACGAGGAACAAGGTCCCCTCGGCGGTCAGCGCCCCCACGACTGCGCCGTTCTCGGTAAGGTGACCCGCGACGGTCGGCCCTGCCGCGAGCGCGCTGACTTTCATGACGACGCGCGACAGAAGTCCGGCCGGCACACCAACGAGCACGCCCGCGATGCCGGCGGCGCCGACCGCGCGCGCGACCGCTTCCAGATCGAAACGAGCCCGCGCGATCGTCACGGAGCCGTCGGTCACACGCTCACTCCGCGGCAACGATGAAGGGGTAATGCGGCTGCCCACCGTGGGCCACCTCCACCGAAACGCGCGGACACGCTGCGCGCAGGCGCTGCGCGGCGTGCTCCACGCGCGCGTCGTCGACGTCCGCGCCGCCGTAGAGCGTGAAGATCTCCGAGTCGGTCAACCGCTTCGCCGCCTCACAGAGGACGGTCTCCTCGTCCTCGCCGTGCGCGACGACGCGGCCGTCGAGAAGGGCCATGGCCTCACCCTTTCGAACCCGCTCGCCATCGATCGTCGCGTCTCGGACGGCGCGCGTGACCTCGATCCCGTGGGCGCGATCCGCGACCTCGCCCATGGCTTTCGTGTTGTCGGCAGCGCCTTTCGCCGGATCGAATGCGACGAGCGCGGCCATGCCCTGCGCCACGTTGCGGGTGGGCACGACCTGGACGGCGATGCTCGCGGCCTTCGCGGCCTGCTGCGCGGCGAGGATCACGTTCTTGTCATTCGGCAAAACGATGACCGTCGTCGCGTTGGCGGCCGCGATCGCGGCGAGGAGCTCCTCGGTCGAAGGGTTCATCGTCGGGCCCCCGCGGAGCGCGGACGCGCCGAGCGATCGGGCCACCGCGGCGAAGCCCTCGCCCGGGACGACCGCCACGACGCCGACCGGCGCAGCGGCTGCCCGCGGCGCCGACGCGACGACGATGCCCGTCGCTCGCTCGTGCTCCGCCGTCATCGCGTCGAGATCTTCGACGACGACGTCGGCGATCCGGCCCGCGGTGAGTCCGATGCGAACGATCTGATCGGGCTCGAGGGTGTGGACGTGGACCTTGAGGAGCTGTTCGTCGCCGACCACGAGCACGCAGTCGGCGCCGAACTTGAGCATCTCCTCGCGCACGGCGGCGACAGGGCGCGACGGATTCTGAACAAGGAACTGAACGTCGTACGCGCCCTCCCACGACGGCGCCTCGGAGACGGAGCCCGCCGACGCAGCGGGCCGTTCGGCCGGCGCCATGCGGTCGAGCGGGATCTCTTTGCCCGTGAAGCTCGAGAGCACACCCTCGAGGATCAGCTGCAGTCCACGCGCGCCCGCATCGACGACGCCGGCGGCGCGATTGGTGGGGTTCTCGTCGCGCGTGCGCCTTACGGTGGAATGCGCGTCTGTGGCGATACGGTGGAACATCTCGACGACGTCGTCCGCCGGAGCCGCAGCCGACTTTTCGAAGGACGCGGTCAGACTGAGGATCGTCCCGGGCGCCGGCGCGCTCACTGCCTCGTACGCGTATTTGCGCGCGAGCTCGGCCGCCCGCCGGACATCGGTGACCTCGGCGGTCTCCTTGCCGGCGAATGCCTCCTTCAGACCGCGAATGACCTGCGAGAGGATCACGCCACTGTTCCCACGCGCGCCCATCAGTGCGCCATACGCGGCGGCTGCGCTCACTTTGTCGATCGTCGGCTCGGCCTCGCGCGCGTGCTTCACCGCGGCACGCATCGTGTGGAGCATGTTTGTGCCGGTGTCGCCGTCGGGGACGGGATACACGTTGAGCGCGTTTACCTCGTCCGCACCCGCCTCAAGACGCGCCGTCGCGGCCTCAAGCGCGCGCAGCAGCGCAGCGCCATCGAATTGCCTAACGATGGGCGCGACTGTAACATTTGAAGTTCACTTCCCCTGAAGGAGTCCACCTGCGATGCCACGCGCCTGCGCGATCTGCGGCAAGACCGCCGCTTATGGATACAACGTGAGTCACTCGAAGGTGCACACGCACCGTCGCTTCGACGCGAACCTTCATCCGGCCGTGATCGACGGCACCAAGATGCTGGTGTGCACTCGTTGCCGTCGGAACCAGACGAAGGACGCGCGGATGGCGAAGAAGAAGGAGCGCGCTCGCCGCTAGAACGACCCAGTCGGCGCGACGTACGCTCCCACCCCGTGTCCACACGATCCCTCTGGCAACACCAGGATTTCCGCAAGCTCTGGATCGGTCAGACCGTGTCCGAGCTGGGTTCGGTCGTCACCCGAACGGCCGTCCCGCTTGTCGCGCTGCTGGTCCTCGGCGCCGGCCCGTGGGAGCTGGCGGTCCTGGTGATCGTGTCGAGCGCGGGAGTACTGCTCGTCGGCCTCATCGCAGGGGCCTGGGTCGACCGGCTGCGGCGCCGTCCGCTGCTCATCTGGGATGACCTCATTCGCGCGGCGCTGCTTCTATCGATCCCTGTCGCATTCGCGCTCGGCGCCCTGCGGATGGAACAGCTCTACGTCGTCATGTTCCTCGAATCGTGCCTCGGTGCGCTCTTCGACGCTGCCTACCCCGCGTACGTGCCGACGCTCATCGGTCGCGACCGTCTGGTGGAAGGCAACAGCAGACTCGCGACGAGCTCGTCGATCGCGGAGATCGGCGGCCCCGGCTTTGCGGGAGCGCTCGTACAGATCGTGAGCGCGCCGTTCGCGATCCTCGTCGACGCCGTGTCGTTCGTGGTATCGGCGGCGACGCTCCTCATGATCCGCGCTCCGGAGTCGCCGCGACCGGCGCGCGAAACGACGACGCGAATCACGCACGAGATCGCCGAGGGGCTGCGCACCGTGCGCCGTCACGCGATCGTCTTCCCGCTGGCTGCGCGGTCGGTGCCCGCCCACGTCTTCGGCGCGTTCTACGGCGTGCTCTA
>Ga0209801_1001649_pt1 | contig 13743 bp, 9 predicted proteins | sample GraSoiAngelo_127_FD_185884 | JGI IMG/M metagenome (GOLD analysis project Ga0209801, IMG submission 185884) | Grasslands soil microbial communities from the Angelo Coastal Reserve, California, USA - 14_0927_09_40cm (SPAdes) (version 2) | ecosystem: Environmental > Terrestrial > Soil > Grasslands ... | reverse complement strand
TGGAGTTTTCTACTCCGCTGAACCCGCTTGGGCTAGCGACGGTACTGGCAATGGCCCAGAATCGCGCCATACCCAAAAAAGGAAGGACAGGGAGGCGGAATTTTGACCCCAAGTCGCAGTCGCATCTGGCCGCTCATCGGTGTCCTGTCGCTGGTCGTACTGGTGATCAGCGCCTGCACCCAGCAGAGTGGCGGCCCCTCGACGTCGGCCGGAGCCGACGCCGACCCGAACGGCGAGTTCAGGAGCAACATCGGCTCCGAGCCCGACACCATCGACCCCCAGGTCGAGTCATTCGTGGACGAGATCGGCGTCACGATGCAGGTCTACGAAGCTCTGATGACATTCGACATCAAAACGGGCAAGCCGATCCCGGCGGCAGCCAAGGATCAACCGAAGGTCAGCGCCGACGGGCTGACGTATACGTACACCCTCCGGGATGGCCTGAAGTACTCGGACGGCAAGGCTCTTACCGCAAACGATTTCAAGTACGGGTGGCAGCGCCTCTGCGACCCGGCGACGGCGGGCAACTACTCGTTCACGGGTTACATCGTGGCCGGCTGCGAAGCCTGGAACAGCATGGACCCGAAGAAGGACGACCCCGCTAAGCTCGCGGCTGCCAAGGCTACCTTCCTCAACAGCGTCAAGGTCAACGGCAACGACATCTCGTTCACTCTCACCCAGCAGGCGCCCTACTTCAACTCGATCGCCGGACTCTGGGTCGGCGTGCCGACTCGCGAGGACATGGTGACCAAGGGCGGCGACAAGTGGACCGAGCCTGCGACGTACGTCGGGAACGGCCCCTTCATCTTCAGCGAGTGGAACCACAACTCGAAGATGGTGTTCACACGCAACCCCAACTTCCGCACCCCCGTCAAGCTCGCCAAGTGGACCAAAGTCATGATCAACGAGGGTGCGGTCGCCTTCGCGGCGTACCGCAGCGACGAGCTCGACGAGTACGGCATCGCGGCTGAGGACCTTCGGAGCATCGACAGTGACGCAGCCCTCAAGGCGCAGGTCGTCGAAGGACCCGGCTCCTGCAGCAACTACATCGCCTTCAATCTGAAGAAGGCACCGTTCGACGACAAGAATGTGCGCGTGGCGTTCGTGAAGTCGTTCGACCGAGACGCGTATATCGCCGACATCCAGAAGATCGGCAAGCCATCGACTTCATTCATCTCGCCCGGCATCCCCGGCTACGACCCGGGCGATACATTCCAGAAATTCGATCCCGCCGGCGCCAAGACCGCTCTCGCCCAGGCGAGTCCAGCGGCGCAGGCTGCTCTCGCGAATCTCAAGATCACCTATTCCGCGACCGCCCGGGGGAAGACACGACTCGAGTGGTTCCAGAACCAGTGGAAGACGAACCTGGGCGTGAACGTCTCCCTCGACCCGGTGGACACGACGACGTACACGCAGCTGGTCAAGAAGTTGGAGACCGCTCCGCAGATGTTCTACATCGGCTGGTGCGCCGACTACTACGACCAGCAGGACTGGCTCACCACCGTCTTCAACTCAAAGTCCACGCAGACCCCGACTGGCTACAACAACCCAACATTCGACAAGCTCGTCGCAGATGCCGACAAGGAGCCTGATGCGAAGAAGCGCGACGATCTCTACCAGCAGGCCTCACGGCTTCTCTCGCAGGACGCGCCCGTCGGATTCGTCTACTACAGCACGACGAAGATTCTCCAAAAGCCATGGGTGAAGAATCTCTACATCACCCCGCTCGGTTTCGAAGAGGCCGGCTACATCGACCTCTACGTCACCAAGCATTAGCAGCGACTCGCGGTATCGCGTGAGAGGGCCGGCATGAGCCGGCCCTCTCACTGTTTCATGCCGTCATCTCCGAATGTGTCGGGCTATACACTCGGCTAGATCCAGTGCTCAGATATGTGATCCGGCGTCTCCTTCTAATCATCCCGACAATGTTCTTCGTCGCGCTCATCACCTTCACGCTCGCCCACGCGACGCCCGGAAGTCCCTTCGATCGGAACGAGAACAAACCGCTGCCGCAGGCGACGATCGATCGACTGAACCGCTACTACGGCGTGGACCAGCCGATCCCCGTGCAGTTCGTGACGTACATCGGCAATCTGCTGCGCGGCGACCTCGGGCTCAGCTTCACGAAGGGCCGACCGGTCGCCGACATCATCGGTCAGGGCATCGGGACCAGTGCGCAGCTGGGAGTGCAGGCGCTGCTCCTGGCCCTCGCGTTCTCGATCCCCCTCGGCATCATCAGCGCGCTGAAACAGAACACGGCTGCCGATTACGTGAGCCTGATGTTCGCGACCGTCGGAACCACGATCCCGTCGTTCGTGATCGCGATCTTCCTCATCTACATCTTCGGCGTGACGCTCCGCTTCTTCCCGATCACTGGCTGGGGGACCTGGCAGAACGAGGTCATGCCGACTGTCGTGCTGGCGCTCGGCCCGGGCGCCTTCCTCACTCGGATCACGCGCGCGAGCATGCTCGAGGCGATCAAACAAGATTACGTGCGGACAGCGCGCGGCAAAGGCCTCAGCGAGCGTGTCGTGGTGGTGGGCCACGTCCTCAAGAACGCGCTCATACCCATCGCCACGATAATCGGGCCGGCGACGGCCGCCCTCATTACCGGATCCTTCGTTATCGAATCACTCTTCAACGTGCCCGGTGTTGGTCGGCTCTTCGTCATCAGCATCGAGCAGCGCGACTACCCGACGATCATGTCGACAACGATGCTCTACGCGTTCCTCATCATGATCGCGAATATCACGGTCGACATCCTGTATGGCGTGCTCGATCCGCGGATCAAGGTGGCCTGAGTTTGGCGACCACGCTGACCACCGAACAGCGACGCTCGATCGGATCCAGGCTGGAGCGCAAGCAGCGTTCGCTGTGGGGCGACGCCCTGAGGAGGCTGCTGCGCAATCGAGCCGCAGTCGTCGGGCTCGCGGTGATCGGGTTCGCTGCATTTGTCGCCGTCTTCGCCGGGGTGCTCGCTCCATACGATCCGATCGCCCAAGATCCTCCGAAACAGCTGATGGAACCCATCTGGACGAAGGCGTTCGGAGGCAAATACACCGACCCGGCGTTCCTCCTGGGCTCGGACGCGCTCGGTCGCGACATGCTGAGCCGTCTGATGTACGGGTCGCGCATCGGTCTCGTCGTGGGATTCGTCCCGGTCACGATCATCTTTTTCATCGGGATGTCGGTCGGAATGCTCGCGGGCTACCTCGGAGGATGGGTGGACAATTTCCTCATGCGGCTTACCGACGTTATCTACGCGTTCCCAGACCTGCTCTTCGTCATCATCATCGTGGCGATGCTCCGCAGCACTAGCGCGGGTGACGTCATGGGTGGACTGCTTGTTATCTTCGTCGGTATCGCGGTCGTGAACTGGGTTGGCTTGGCGCGACTCGTGCGCGGACAGGTGCTGTCGATCAAGCACCGGGAGTTCGTCGAGGCGGCGCGTGCCGTTGGGGCGAGCCCGATCTGGATCATGACGCGCCACATTTTCCCGAACATCCTCGCGCCGGTCATCGTGTCAGTCGCGTTCGCGATACCCGGCGCCCTCCTCACGGAAGCGACCCTCTCCTTCATCGGCATCGGGATCAAACCACCGACGCCGAGCCTCGGCACGATGATCGCCGACGGGTTTGTCGTGTTCTCGACAACGCCCTGGCCGGTGCTTCTGCCGGCTCTGTGCATTTCTGTACTCCTTCTCGCGTTCACGTTCGTCGGGGACGGGCTCCGGGACGCTCTCGACCCGCGTTCGTCGACGTGATCGGGATCGGGCGAGCGTTGGTAGACTCCGCGGAACTCAGGCGGGGCTAGGGGGAGACCGGGTGGCTCAGCAGCTTCTGGAGGTCACGGACCTTCACACGCAGTTCTTCACGCGCGACGGCGTCGTCCGCGCGGTCGACGGTGTGACGTTCGAGGTCGCGGCGGGCGAAACGCTCGGGATAGTCGGTGAGTCCGGCTGCGGCAAGTCCGTGACCGCGCTCTCGCTCATGCGTCTCATCCCCGTGCCGCCGGGCAAGATCGTCAAGGGCTCGATCATGTTCGATGGCGCGGACGTTCTCAAGATGGACGACGACGAGGTGCGCGGGATCCGCGGCAACAACATCGCGATGATCTTCCAGGACCCGATGACGAGCCTCAATCCCGTGCTTACCATCAGCCGTCAGATCTCGGAGGCGCTCGAACTCCACCTCAAGATGGACAAGAGCGAGGCGCGGAAGCGCACCATCGAGCTCCTCGACCTCGTCGGCATTCCCAGCGCCAAGAAGCGCGTGGACGATTATCCCCACCAGTTCTCGGGAGGCATGCGTCAGCGCGTGATGATCGCGATGGCGCTGTCGTGCAATCCGAAGCTCATCCTCGCGGACGAGCCGACGACCGCGCTCGACGTGACGATCCAGGCGCAGATCCTCGATCTCCTGAAGAACCTGGCACGCGAGTTCCGGACCGCGTTCATCCTCATCACGCATGACCTCGGCGTGGTCGCCGGCATGACGCAGCGGATCCACGTCATGTACGGCGGCAAGATCGTCGAGAAGGCCGACACGGCTGAGCTCTTCGCCAACCCGAAGATGCCGTACACGTGGGGTCTCCTCCGTTCCATCCCGCGCCTCGACGAACGGCGCAAGGCCAAGCTCGTGCCGATCGAGGGCCTCCCGCCCGACCTGATCGCACCGCCGCCGGGCTGCCGATTCGAGCCGCGCTGCCAGTACCGTCGCGAGATCTGCCGCGAGAAGGAACCGGAGCTCGAGCACATCCCGAACTCCAAGCCCGACCACGAGGCTCGATGCTGGGGCACGCAGCAAGGCGGATGGCTCGTCGACACGGATTGGCACAAGGAAGTCGGCGACACCCGCGTCATCGAGGAGATCAAGCAAGAAGTCGCGCAGCTTCCGCCCGAGCCCAAGCCCGGCGACGTGCCGCCGCCGCCAACCGCGATTTAAGAGGTGCAGAGATGGCCCTGAACACACCGACGAAGCCGGCCGATCCGGACTACGTCCGGGTTCGCAGCACGGCCACCATCGACAGCGGCAAGAACCTCCTCGACGTCAAAGCGTTGAAGATGCACTTCCCGCTGACGCAGGGGATCATCTTCCAGCGACAGGTTGGGGCCGTCCGCGCGGTCGACGGGATCGACTTCTTCGTCGAGAAGAGCGAGACGCTCGGTCTCGTCGGCGAGTCAGGGTGCGGGAAGTCGACGACAGGACGCGCCATCCTCCAGCTCTACAAGCCGACGGCCGGCGAGGTGAAGTTCGACGGCGTCGAGCTCACCAGGCTTGGCGGCGAGGACATGCGCAAGATGCGCCGCCGTATGCAGATGATCTTCCAGGATCCCTACGCGTCGCTGAATCCACGAATGACCGTCGGCAACATCATCGGCGAACCGCTCGAGGTCCATAACCTTGCACGCGGCAAAGAGAAAACGGAGCGCGTCCAGGAGCTGCTTCGCGTCGTGGGCCTCAACCCGTACTTCACCAACCGGTACCCGCACGAGTTCTCCGGTGGCCAGCGCCAGCGCATCGGGATCGCCCGTGCCCTCGCCGTCGAGCCTGAATTCATCGTGTGCGACGAGCCGATCTCGGCGCTGGACGTGTCGATCCAGGCGCAGGTCATCAACCTGCTCGAGGAGCTCCAGGATCGCTTCAAGCTGACCTATCTCTTCATCGCGCATGACCTTTCGGTGGTGCGGCACATCAGCGACCGCGTCGCGGTGATGTATCTCGGAAAGATCGTCGAGCTCGCGGACCGCGTCGATCTCTACGAACGTCCGCTCCACCCGTATAGCCAGGCTCTTCTCTCCGCGGTCCCCATCCCGGATCCGGCTGTCGAATCGAAGCGCAAGCGAATCATCCTGACCGGCGACGTCCCTTCGCCAGTGAACCCGCCCTCCGGCTGCCGTTTCCACACGCGGTGCTGGAAGGCGCAACAGATCTGCTCTGAGGTCGACCCCGAATTCATCGAACATGAGCCGCGGCACTGGGCCGCGTGTCACTTTCCGGGCGTCTAGACCGGCCAGGCGACCAAGGTGGCTGATCGTCCGAACGTCCTCAGCCGTACGGCGGTATAGCAGGCGGGATCGGCTGTCTTCGTGGGCTTTGCCTAGACTGCCGAAATTCTCGCATTGGGAAAGGAGCCACCGAGGGGCATGACGCAACAGCGCACGCACCGCACTCTGCTTGGCATCGCGGCCGCGGCGGTCCTCATCGCCACGGCGTGCGCGCCGAGCGGCGGACCGAGCGCAAGCAGCACGACCACGACTCAGGAAACGCCGGTCGCCGGCGGTCGAGTGATCCGAGGCTCATTCAGCGACATACGAGTTCTGAATCCGGTGATCAGCACCGACGCGACTTCATCACAGGTCATCAGCCTCATGTACGACACCCTGCTGAACGTCGACGCGAAGACCGGCAATCCCGTCCCGTGGTTGGGGAAGTGGACCGTCAGCTCGGACAACCTGACGTACTCCTGGGAGATCGACGCCAAGGCGAACTGGTCCGACGGCAAACCCATCATCGCCGAGGACTATCTCGCGCGGGCGAAGGCTGTCGCGCGCAGCAAGCTGACGACACAGAAGAGCAGCTGGAATGACGTCGAAGGCTTCAATGACTATCGCGACGGGAAGGCTACGTCGATATCGGGAATCACGATCGACTCGGCGAATCCCAAGAAGTTCACCGTCAAGTTCGGGAAGTCATTCTGCCCGGCCCTGATAAACGTCTTTGGCATCGCGCCGATCCCGGCGCACGTCTTTGGCAAGTACACCGTCGACAATGACCCGTCGAAGAACATCGACACCGCGCCCGAGAACGCGGCACCGACCGCGGTCAGCGGCCCGTTCAAGTTCAAGGAATGGCGCAAGGGCGACCAGGTCATCCTGAGCCGCAACGACGGTTACTGGCGCGGCGCGCCGTACCTGGACGAATTCGTTCAGAAAGTCGTCGCGGACTCGACGGTCCAGGCGGCACAGCTGAAGACCGGCGAGCTCACACTCGGCGCGATCCAGCCGGGCGACTACGACGACCTATCGAAGTCCGACAACCTGAAGCTCTACGAGTGGAAGGACAACGGCTACGTCTACATCGGATGGCGCCTGAACAACCCGAACGTCCCGGCCTTGCAAGACAAGCGTGTCCGGCAAGCGCTCGCCTACGGCCTCGACATGTCGCAGGTCGTCCAATCCGTCGTTCTCGGCCACGGAGAAAAGCAGATCTATCACACACCGTCCGTTTCCTGGGCTTCGCCAGGCACGGCGGGCTTCCAGGCATACAACTTCGATGCGACCAAAGCCGAGCAGCTCATAAAGGACGCCGGTTACACCAAGGGTTCCGACGGCTTCTACGCGAAGGATGGCAAGACCCTCGGGTGGACCATCGTGACGAACCAGGGGAACAAGACGCGTGAGACGTTCCTCCAGGTCGCCGCGGAGCAGTACAAGAAGATCGGCGTGAAGATCAACCCTAAGGTCGAGGACTTCACGACGCTCGTCCCGAAGCTCACGAGCGGCAGCAACGAGATCGAGACCATCATCATCGGCTGGCAGCTCGGGACGGACCCGGACCCGTTCAGCATCTGGCACTCGAGCAACATCGCGACCGCGGCGCAGGCAGGCAACAACTTCGTCGGTTACAACAACCCCGACGTCGACAAGCTCATCGAGCAGGGTCGCGGTCCAAATTGCGGGCAGGACGTCCGCAAGACGGCATACGCGCAGATGAACAAGATCCTGAACGAGGACCAGCCGTACAACTTCGGGTTCTCCCAGAACAGGATCCTCGCGACCGACAAGCGCATCCGGGGCATCGAGCCAGGCAGCTTCAGCCCCGACGCGACATGGAACGTCGAGAAGTGGTGGATCAAGCAATAACGGCGATCTGACGTACGCGCACGCGGCGGGGCGCCCAAGCGGGGCGCCCCGCCGGTCCGGAGGTCACCGAGGAGCGATGCGCAAATACATCATCCGGCGCGTCCTGTATGCGATTCCCACGCTGCTCGGTATCTCCGTCATTGTCTTCGCGATCTCACGGCTTGCGCCAGGCGACCCCGTACGCCTCTATACGTTCGGCGCCACGAACATCACCGAAGAGGACATCGCCGCGCTCCGGCATTTCTACGGACTCGACCAGCCGCTCCCGATCCAGTACGTCACTTGGCTCATGAACATGCTCCGCGGCGACTTCGGGAAGTCCCTTCAGTACAACCAGCCGGCCTTCGCTCTCCTCATGGAGCGGCTACCGGCGACGCTCCAGCTCGCCGTCCTCGCCCTCGTGCTGCAGGTCGGCATCGGTGTGCCGCTCGGGGTCATCGCCGCGCTCAACCGCGGCGGTTGGGTCGACAACGCCGTGCGGTTCTTCGGCGTCGTCGGACATGCGATCCCGCAGTTCTGGATCGGACTCCTTTTGATCGTGCTCTTCGCCGTGAACCTGCACTGGCTTCCGAGCCAGGGCCTACTCACCATCGGCAAGGACGTCTGGGACATCCCCGACCGCTTGAAACACATCCTTCTGCCCGCCTTCGTGCTCGCGCTGGCGGGCGTCGCGAACTACTCGCGCTACCTGCGCACAGAGACACTCGACGTGATCGCGCAGGACTACGTGCGGACCGCGCGTGCCAAGGGGCTCCGCGAGCGCACGGTGGTGTACGTCCACGCCCTCCGCAACGCGTTGATCCCGGTCGTGACCGCGCTCGGCGGCATCCTCGCGGCGCTCGTAAGTGGTGCGCTCATCGTCGAGCAGGTCTTCACCTGGCCGGGTGTCGGCCAGCTCACATACGCGGCCGTTCGTGGCAAGGACTACCCGCTCATCATGGCCGGGGTCATGTTTGCCAGCACGATGCTGGTGATCAGCTACTTGCTTCGTGACCTCGCCTACGCACGCGTGGATCCGCGGATCAAGGTCTGAGCTGATGGCAACGGTCGCGCGCGCCGATGTAGTCCCCGCGACGGTGGCGTCCCGTCGTGCGTCCGCCGGGCTCTGGACGAACGCGTGGTACAGCCTCCGGCGCGATCGCCTCACGATGGGAGCGGCGGCCTTGCTGCTCCTGCTCGCGGCGTCGGCGATCGCGGCGCCCCTGTTCGCGCAATACGTGTTCCACACGAGCTTTGAGGAGCAAGATCTCCTCCATATCTATGCGAAGCCAACGTTCGATCCACCGGCATACATGCTCGGCGCCGACGAGATCGGCCGCAGCCAGGTGGTGCGCCTCCTGTATGGCGGCCAGGTCTCCCTCTTCATCGGCTTCGTCGCGGCGCTCATGAATCTCACGTTGGGGGTCGGCCTCGGTCTGCTCGCCGGTTATATGCGCGGCGCCGTCGATGACCTCATCACCTGGTTCATCACCACGCTGAACTCCATCCCGATCATCTTTCTCCTTCTTCTCATTACCTCGCTCTTCCAGCCCGGGGCCCTCACGCTCACGCTCATCATCGGTGTGCTGTTCTGGACCGGTGTGACCAACTTCGTCCGGGGCCAGACCTTCGCGCTGCGCGAGCGCGAGTTCATCACAGCGGCGCGGACGATCGGCGCCGCGACGCCGCGCATTCTCATGCGGCACATCCTCCCCAATGTCCTGCCGTTGATCTTCGTTCTCGCCGCGATCGACATCGGCTCGATCATCCTTGCGGAATCGGCGCTCAGCTACCTTGGCCTCGGAGTGCTGCCGCCGACTCCGAGCTGGGGGAACATGCTCTCGAACGCGCAGAGCTACGCGACGCGCGCACCGTGGCTCGTGGTGGCGCCCGGCGCAATGATCTTCCTCACCGTTCTATGTCTCTATCTGATCGGGGACGGTCTCCGCGATGCTCTCGACCCGAGGCTCAAGGCGTCCTGACGGCCGGTCGGCCGAGCTAGTCCCTCACCGGATGCGCTCTTCGGCCGTGTTGCTCCTGGCCATCTGTGTCGTGCTCGGCGGATGCACGCTCAACCCGAGCGTTGCCACGCCTTCCCCGACGCCTGCGATTGCCGGCGGGACCCTCCGCGTCGCCATCGCTGCCGAGGCGGCCTCGCTCGACCCGTGGAACGACGATGCGTCGCTCGTCGCGACCCGCCAGATCTTCGAAACGCTCGTTGAAGTCGACCCGGCGACGTCGCGGATCACGCCCGCGCTCGCGTCGGGATGGCAAATGACCAACGACGGGGCGTCCTGGACGTTCGCTCTTCGAGATGGCGTCCGGTTCCATGACGGCAACGCACTCGACGCGGCGGCCGTCGTGGCGAGCTTCGAACGCGGAATGACGACTCGCGGATCCGCATACCGGGCGCTCTTCGCCGATCCCGCGGCGATCCTCAGCGTGCAGGCGGTCGATCCCAGAACCGTGCGATTCGATCTTCGCGCTCCGTTTGGTCCGTTCCTCGCGCACCTCGCTGCGCCGCAGACGGCGATCGCCCGGGGCGCCGCGGGAACCGGGCCATTCGCCGCGCCCGCGGGGGCGCTCGCGCTCGACGGCACGCTCACGCTTCGGCGGAACGACGCGTATTGGGGTCGTGATGCGGCGGGCAAACAGCTCCCGTATCTCGACGGGCTTGTCCTGCGGCCGGTGCGCGACCCCACATCACGCCTCGCGGAGCTTCGCGCCGGGCGGGTCGAGGTCGCGCTGGATCTTCCCATCGCGCAGGCGTCCACCGCGCGCAGCGACCCGAGCCTCATCGTCAGCCCGAGGAAGGATGCGGCCCTCGCATCGCTCGGAGTCAACGCGACGGCGGCCCCGTTCGACCGGTCGGAGGTCCGGCGCGCAGTCGCGATGGCAGTGAACCGCAACGCGCTGTCAGCGGTCTATGGCGGCACGTCGCGACCCGCGACCCAGGCGGTCCCGCCCGGCGCGCTCGGCTACGACGACAGCGTTGTGGAGTTCGCCGCGCTCGACACGGACGCGGCGCGCAAGGCCCTCGCCGACGGCCACATCCCGACGCCGATCTCCGCGGACCTCGCGTACCCCAGCGTCCCGACCGCCGCGTACCCCGATCCTCAGCGCATAGCGCAGTCGATCGCCGCGGACCTGGGCAAGATCGGGATCGTCACGCGGCTCCGCTCGGTGGAACCGGCAGCGTTGCGCGACGCCGGCGCGGCGCTCAGCCTGGACACGACCGTCCTCGGACTCGACCCCGATGACGTGTTTTGGCCGCTTTACGGGCTCGATGACCCCTCCGGGACGTCACTCATCGTGGGTCTGGTCCGAAAGGCCCGGGCCGAGGCGGATCCGACCAAGCGCGCCGAGCTCTACAAGCAGGTCTCCAAGATCGCCCGCACCGATGCGCTCCGGGTACCACTTCTGTTCGCGGACAAGTCCAACGCCACGACGGCGCGGCTCGTGGGGTACGGCGGCATCGAATATTTCGGCACAGTGTGGCTGCGGCCGTGACGCCGTCGGATAACGTGTAACTAGAAGTGATGATCCCGATGGGCGGCGGCGGCGTCCACATGTTCATGTGGGGCCAGCGCGGTGACATGGCGAAGAAGCGACCGACGGTCGCCATGTATCGACGACTCCTTCGATTTGTCGGCCCGTATCGCTGGAATCTCGCGCTCGCGGCCGCGCTCCTCGTGATCTCAACCGCCCTCGGCCTCGTGTGGCCACAGATCGTGCAGCGGGTGCTCGACCTCGGCTTCAAAGAGCCCGGACTGCTCGACGAGCTTGTCGTCGTCCTCATCGCGGTCCTCCTCGTGCGAGCCGTCATCGACGGCGTCCGCCAATTCGTCATGGCATGGACCGGCGAGAGCGTCATCTTCGATCTCCGGATGGCGATCGTGAACCACCTCCAATCGATGTCGCTGTCATTCTTCAACGTGCGCAAGACCGGCGATCTCATGTCGCACGTGACGAGCGATGCGACCCTCGTGCACGGCGTCGTGACGCAGACGATCATCCAGGTGCTCGGCCAGGTCCTCACTCTGGTCGGCGGCGTCACCATCATCTTCTTGATGAACTGGCGGCTCGCGCTCCTCACGCTGGTGGTCGCGCCTCCGATCGGGATCATCGGCCAGTACCTCGGCCGAAAGATCCGCGACATCTCGCGCGCGGCGCAGGACGCGCAGGGCGAGGCGGTCGGAGTCTTGCAGGAGGCCCTCGCCGAGGTGCGCGTGGTCCAGGCGTTCACGCGCGAGGACTACGAGGCCAAGCGCTTCCACGAGAAGCTTCTCGTGATGTTCCAGAAGAGCATCGACCGTTCGCGCATCGGCGCGATCATGTTCCCGGCCATCGGCTTTCTCGGTTTCGCCTCGTCGATCGTGGTGCTCTGGTACGGCGGCCACCAGGTCGCCGCCGGCGAGCTCACGCAGGGACAGCTCGTCGCGTTCCTTCTCTACATGGGTATGGTCGCGGGGCCGGTCGGCGGTCTCGCGAGTCAGTGGACGGGCATTCAGCAGGCATTCGGCGCGGCCGACCGCATCTTCGCGTTGCTCGACACTGAGCCCGACGTCCGCGACCTCCCAGGTGCCGTTCCGATCGGCCCGGTGCGCGGCGAGATCGAGTTCGACGAGGTCTCGTTCCGATATGGCGACGCAGGGGCAGGGGCCCCGGGGGTAGGGGCCCCCGGCCGCGAAGCGGCACGCGGAGCGGAGGGCGGTAGTGCCCTCATCTTCGAATCGTTATCCACGGTCTTCAGCGAGGGCGAAACGACAGCTCTCGTCGGACCTTCAGGCGCCGGCAAGACCACCTTGGTGAACCTCGTCGGCCGCTTCTACGACCCCGTCGCGGGACGGGTGTGTGTGGATGGGCGGGACATCCGTCGGGTCACGATCCGCTCGCTACGCGAGCAGATCGCCGTCGTGCCGCAGGAGCCGATCCTCTTCGGCGACACCATCCGCGAGAACATTCGCTACGGGCGCCTGGACGCCACCGCGGCGGAGATCGAAGATGCGGCGAGGGCCGCGAATGCGACCGAGTTCATCGCCCGCACGCCGAAGGGGATGGACACGATCGTCGGCGAGCGCGGCGTCCGGCTTTCCGTCGGGCAGCGGCAGCGCATCGCCATCGCCAGGGCGATCCTCCGCGACGCGCGCATCCTCCTTCTCGACGAGGCCACGAGCTCGCTCGACAACGAGAGCGAGTTTCTGGTCCAGCAGGCGCTCGATCGCCTCATGCGTGGCCGGACGACGATCGTGATCGCGCACCGGCTTTCGACGGTCGAGCGCGCGGACCGGATCCTCGTTTTGGACAAAGGCCGCATCGTCGAGCAGGGCACGCACACCGAGCTGCTTGCGAAGAGCGGCCTCTACCACCGCCTTTACACACGCAAGTTCGTTGACGAGACGTCCATCTCAGGGCGGGAGCCCACGCCGGAGCCGGTCCTCGCGGGCGAGGTGATGCGCATCCGGCGTTTTCCCCCGACGACGTAGGTCGTCTCCCTGCTTGCACCCGGGCGTAGCCTTCGCGACGGCAGGCGAAGCCTGGCCGATCGATACGTCGAGCGTTAAGGGGAGGTACGCGATGACAGACAAAGTTCAGCTCGCCAAAGAGGGAATCGAGGCGTTCAGCGCTGGCGACTGGGAGCGGTTCAAGGCGCCGCTTCGGGCGGACGCGGTCTATGAGGAGCTCGCGACCCAACGCAAAGTTCAAGGTCCGGATCAGATCGTCGAGGCGAGCAAAGGTTGGAAGGAAGCGTTCCCCGACGCAACGGGAACGATCACGAAGGTGACCGAGGGCGCCGATACCGTGGTGCTCGAGATCACCTGGCAGGGGACGCACACGGGTGACCTCGTCTCACCGATGGGCACCATCCCTGCCAGCCAGAAGCGCGTGGAGATTTCGGC
>Ga0209801_1001647_pt1 | contig 13754 bp, 7 predicted proteins | sample GraSoiAngelo_127_FD_185884 | JGI IMG/M metagenome (GOLD analysis project Ga0209801, IMG submission 185884) | Grasslands soil microbial communities from the Angelo Coastal Reserve, California, USA - 14_0927_09_40cm (SPAdes) (version 2) | ecosystem: Environmental > Terrestrial > Soil > Grasslands ... | reverse complement strand
CGTCCGCATCGTAGGCCACGGCAACAGCGCGAGCAACTGGAACAGCATTACGGAAGTCGCCATCCTTGGCACGGCCCCGCCCACGCTCCCCGTGGTGGCGGTGGTCGCGAGCGCGAATGATGGCAACATCCCCCAGAATACCATTGACGGCAACCTCGCCACCCGCTGGTCGGCGCAGGGCGACAGCCAATGGATCCGCTACGACCTCGGTGCGGTCGCAGCCCTTGATCAGGTGGACATCGCCTGGTACGTGGGCGACACCCGCATCGCGTCCTTCGACATCCAAGTGTCGCTCGACACCGTCACCTGGACCACGGTCTTCTCCGGCCAGAGCAGCGGGCAGACCCTCCAGCTCGAGAGCTACGCCTTCCCGACGACCTCCGGCCGCTACGTCCGCATCGTAGGCCACGGCAACAGCGCGAGCAACTGGAACAGCATTACGGAAGTCGCCATCCTTGGCACGGCCCCGCCCACGCTCCCCGTGGTGGCGGTGGTCGCGAGCGCGAATGATGGCAACGTCCCCCAGAATACCATTGACGGCAGCCTCGCCACCCGCTGGTCGGCGCAGGGCGACGGCCAATGGATCCGCTACGACCTCGGCGCGGTCGCAGCCCTTGATCAGGTGGACATCGCCTGGTACGTGGGCGACACCCGCATCGCGTCCTTCGACATCCAAGTGTCGCTCGACACCGTCACCTGGACCAACGTCTTCTCCGGCCAGAGCAGCGGCCAAACCCTCCAGCTCGAGAGCTACGCCTTCTCCACGACCTTCGGCCGCTACGTCCGCATCGTGGGCCACGGCACCACCACGAGCAACTGGAACAGCATTATGGAAGTCGCGATCTTGGACCCCACGACGCCGGCACCGCCGCTGGCTCCGGTGGTGTTGGTGACGGTGAGTCCGGCGTCGGCGACTCTCTCAGTGGGCGGCACGGCACAGCTGGCCGCCGTGACCAAGGACGCGGCTGGGAACACGCTCACCGGGCGGACGGTGACGTGGGCGAGCAGCAACACCGCCGCCGCCACGGTGAGCGGCAGCGGGCTGGCGACGGGCGTGGCCGGCGGGACGGCGACGATCACGGCGACGAGCGAAGGCCAGAGCGGCACGGCGGCAATCACGGTCACCGCCCCGAGCTGCGTGACCAGCGCCGGGGCGTGGCAGAATAGCGCCCTCGCCGCGCAAACTGGGGCTTTTGAAGCCCGGTTCGACGCCACGCCCAACACCGCGAACATGGACGGCGTGGTGGGCCTCTCCAACGGCCCCGCGGCGGCGTGGACGGACTTGGCCGCGATCGTGCGCTTCAACGCCACCGGCGCGATCGACGCCCGCAACGGCGGCGCCTATGCCGCCGCCGCCGCCATCCCCTACACCGCGGGCACGGCCTACCACTTCCGCCTGGACGTGAACCTCCCGGCGCATACCTATGACATCTATGTGACGCCCGCCGGCTCCACGGAGCGGCTCCTGGGCGGCGGCTTCGCCTTCCGCACGGAGCAGGCGGCGGTGAGCGTCCTGAACAATCTGGGCCTCTACGCCGACGTGGGCAGTGAAGCGGGCTGCAACGTCGCCGTGTCGTCCTGGACCCCGCCACCGGTGGCCACGGTGACGGTGAGCCCGGCGGCGGCGAGCGTGGCGGTCGGGGCGACGCTGCCGCTCACGGCCACGCTACGGGACTCCGCGGGCAACGTGCTCTCGGGCCGGTCGGTCAGCTGGACGTCCAGCACCCCGGCGCTCGCGACCGTGGCCCCGACCGGCTTCGTGACGGGCGTCGCGGTCGGCGCGGCGACCATCACGGCGACGAGCGCAGGCAAGAGCGGCACGGCGGCGCTCACCGTCACCCTCCCCAGCGCCAGCAACAACTACTACGTCGCGCCCACGGGCACCGACGCGAACCCCTGCACCGCGAGCGCTCCCTGCTACACGATGCAGCGCGTCAGCCAATTCCTCGCTCCGGGCGATATCGCCCACTTCGCTGCGGGGAATTACTCGTGGAGCTCGGCGCAGGGGACCGTCTCCGCCAGCGGCACGGCGACCGCTCGCATTACCTACATTTCTGACGTGAAATGGGGGGCGAAGATCACCGGGACCGGACCCTGTGAAATTACCCGGAACCTCGGGGATTACGTCGATATCGTCAATTTTGATATGACCGGCCCCTGTTCCACCGGGTTGCAGCAGGACGCCAATTACGGCAGGGTGATCGGCAACCGCGTCCATGACTTGCCCGGCTGGGGCGGCTATGCGGGGATCCTCGTGGATTGCTGCCGATACATCTTCACGGGTAACCAAGTCCTCGGCAATGTGGTGGACAACGTCGGTCCCTTTGGGCAAACCAACCAGATTCACGGCATCCACGTGGCGGGTCCCAACAGCATCATCGAGAACAATATCGTCACCCGAGCGGCCGCCGCCTGCATTCACCTGTGGCACAACAGCACCCACGAGATCATCTCCAACAACGTGGTGGCCAACTGCGGGGGATCCGGCATCGCGGTCTCCGCCGACGCCACCATCACGACGGCCGATTACGTGACCGTGGACAACAACATCGTGGTGATGAATGTGGCCAGCACCGCCTATGGCATCTATGAATGGCCCGCCGTCGGCACCCACAACGTGTTCAACAACAACATTGTCTATAACTGCCCCGGCGGGTGCATGAACCTGATCTCTGGCACCCAGTCGGGCACCATGACGCTCACGGCTGCCCAGTTCAACGCCCTGTTTGTGAACTACACCGGGGATATGACCGGGGATTACCATCTCCAGAGCGGCGCGGTGGCGATTGATGCGGGCACCACCGCCTGTGCCGCCGGGGTCACGACCTGCGTGCCCGGGACCGACTTCGACGGCGTCCTCCGCCCCCAGGGCCGCGCCTCCGACATCGGCGCCTATGAGTGGCATTGATGCCGCCAGTAATGTCAGCGATGCCCTGGGTTGCACGCGATCACGCCTTCGAGCGTAGACCTCCGGGTGTGAGCGAGTCAAGCAACGTCTTTGGCGTGGGGGCCGCTGCCCCCTCGCGACACCGTGTTGCAACCACGGAACGGATCAGCTCGTTTCAGGCTGTAGCGCGCCCTGGTGTTGCGAACGCTCAGCAGCACCAGCAACTGGTGGCGTGGCATACAGTTGCATGGGAGCAGGCTGCGCACACGGACGCGAACCAAACCGGTGTGGAAATTGCTCGATGACGCAAGGCGATGCTCTCCCTCGGCGCCTGTACGCTACCTCGCACCGAGCCGGGCTGGGTGGCGTTCACGCTCGCGTCCCTTCTGCTGTTCCCCTCTTGCGCCGAGCCGGACGTCAGCAGGCCCGGCGGCCGTCCGGAAACGCGTCCCATCAGCGCCGAGTTAACCGGCTCGACCGGCAACAACTATTACGTCGCGCCGTCGGGCTCGGACGCGAATCCCTGCACCGCCTCCGCGCCCTGCTATTCCATGGTGCGCATGAGCCTACTGCTCCAGCCGGGAGATACTGCCCACTTCGCGGCAGGGGCGTATTCTTGGGACCTGCAGACCGTGTCGGCCAGCGGCACCGCGAGCGCGCGCATCACCTACATCTCCGATGTGCGGTGGGGCGCGAGGATCACTAGCACCGGCAAGCCGCAGTTGGCCACGGTCTTTATTCTTCGCAACCTCGGCGATTACGTGGACATTGTCGGCTTTGACATCACGGGCCCGTACTCTACCGGGCTCATGCAGGATGGCAACTACGGCCGGATCATCGGTAACCGCGTGCATGACTTGCCCGGCACAGACGGCTATGCGGGCATCCTTGTGGATTGCTGCTCCTATCACCTAACGGGCAATCAAGTCCTCGGCAATGTGGTGGACAACGTCGGTCCCCTTGGGGGCACCAACGAAATCCACGGCATCTACGTGGCCGGCCCGAAGAGCGTGATCGAAAACAATATTGTCACCCGGGCTTCCGCCGCTTGCATTCATCTCTGGCACGGCGCCACCAACGTGATCATCTCAAACAACGTGGTGGCTAACTGCGGGAGATATGGCATTGCGGTATCAGCTGATTCCACCATCACGACAGCCGATTCCACGACGGTCGCCAACAACATCGTCGTGAACGTCGCGTCGAGCGGTGGCTATGGCTACGGCCTCTATGAATACCCCGCGACGGGCTACAACAACGTCTTCAACCATAACATCGTCTACAACAACCCCGGCGCGAATGTTTCCCTGCGCACCGGCACCGAGTCGGGCACCATGACGCTCACGGCTGCCCAGTTCGCCTCCCTCTTCGTGAACTACACCGGGGACATGAACGGGGACTACCATCTCCAGAGTGGCGCGGTGGCGATCGATGCTGGAACGACGGCCTGTGCCGCCGGAGTGACGAACTGCGTGCCTCTGACCGATTTCGACGGCGTCGCCAGGCCCCAGGGCTTGGCCTACGATGTGGGCGCGTATGAGTGGCATTGATGCCGTCATTTAGACCGCAGTTCGTCACCTGCCCTGCGGCCGGAGGAGACATCCTGGGCGCCGCGCGACAGAAGCAGATCATCGTGGTCCACAGTTGAACTGAGCGCACCTGGCGGCGGTCCCCGCGGAGGTCTCGGGCGTCCCACAGCTAGGCGAGCACTCCGTGGTCGGGAAACGTGCAGGACTCCCATAGTCACTTGGGCGCGCGTTGCGATCACGCAACACTGCAGGGCGGTTAGGGCCCATATTCTTCTACGAATTCCCCGTGGTCGGCAGGCACCGAGCTTGCACGGTTAGCTCCCCGCCATGGTCCCTTCAGGCACCCGGAGCCCGACTGTGTCCGTGCTCCACGTTCTCGCCCCGGCCCCAGTCGGAGGCTTGGAGGCGGTCGTTCCGGGGCTGACTCTGGGAGCCCGCGGGTCGGCAGTGGAGGCCCGCGTCGCTGCCGTGATCCCCCCTGGCGAGCTCGACCACACGTTTCTGGCGCCGTTCCGGAACGCTGGGGTCGAGGTATTCACGATCGAAGTTTCTCGGCGGGGCTATCTGCAAGAGCGGGCGGAGGTTGCGCGCCTGTGTAACCGGCTGCGTCCTGACGTGGTTCACACTCACGGCTATCGGGCTGACGTACTCGATGCAGCTATGGCACGTGCCCTAGGCATTCCCGTGGTCTCGACAGTCCACGGTTTCACGGGTGGTGACAGGAGGAATCGCTTCTACCAATGGCTGCAGCGCCACGCGTTGCGGCGGTTCGACGCCGTCGTAGCGGTGTCCCGAGCGCTCGTAGACGACCTGGCCGCGAGCGGCGTTCCCCGCGAGCGGCTCCACTACGTGCAGAACGCGTGGTACCCCCCGGGGCCTCCACTCGACCGGGAAGCAGCGGGTCGGGCTGTCGGACTGGCACCCCATGCCTTTCGCGTGGGGTGGGTCGGACGGTTGAGTGCGGAGAAGGGCCCCGACATTCTGGTCGAAGCCTTGTCGCAGCTGGGGGACGTTCCGGTGACGGTCTCGTTCGTGGGAGCCGGCCCACTACGGCAGTCACTGGAAAACCGCGCAGTGGCCCTGGGGGTGGCGGACCGGATTCGTTGGCACGGCCTCGTACCTGGTGCCGGACGCCTGCTTCGAGCGTTCGACGTGTTCGCGCTGACCTCTCGCACGGAGGGGACCCCCGTCGCGCTGTTCGAAGCGATGGCAGCTGAGGTGCCAATCGTCGCTGCCGGCGTCGGAGGAGTCCCTGATGTCGTGTCGACCGGGGAAGCGCTCATCATCCCTCCCGAAGATCCCCGCGCTGTGGCCACGGCGCTCCGGGAGGTGTTTCAGAATCGTGCCGCGGCCCGGAGGCGGGCATGCGCAGCTCGAGAACGGCTGGAGCGAGAATTCGGCCTCGCCCTCTGGCTCCAACGCTACGAAGCCGTATACCGAGCCGTGCGCCGCCACAGCGGATCCCGGACCCGATGAGCACCACCGAATATGGGGCTCTAGCCTCTGACGTGAAGGGCAGTCGCGACCGCAGCGGTGCGCCGACTCGTAGCCTCCCACCGTCTCGTGCCGCCGCCGCTCGGCGGCACGGCAGCACACGCGTCCTGATGCTCGATCCGTCGTTCTGCGCGCCGGGGTACACCCACAATCTTTGCAATGCGTTGGTGGACGCCGGCTGTGAGGTCAACCTCTTCACGGGTCCGCATTTCGAGCGCGTGAGTCGCTGCTGGCGGGAAATCACGTATGCCCCACAGATCGCGTTTTATCGGCGGACGCAGTTGCGCTCGTATGAGGCCGGACGCCTCACGCGGCCGGTGTGGCGGCTCCTGCGCCTGGCCGGCCATCTCACTTCCCTTGCCCGCCTCACCGCGGCGGTCGGCCGATACGATGTGCTGCATCTGCATTTCCCACCCGTCCTTCCGGTGGACGCCCGGTGGTTGCACCTAATTCGACATCGAATCCCCGTCGTGCATACCGTTCACAATCTCTGGCCGCACCGCGCCAGCCGGGATGCGAGCGACCGACAGCGGCTCCGACGACTGTACCACGCCTGCCATCAGCTCATTGCGCACACTGAGGACACGGTCCGAGGCTTGATCGACGAGTTCGGGGTTCCGCCCGAGCGCATCGCACGGATCCCGCACGGCAATTTCCGGCAGTTCTGGAATCAGGAACGGGCGTCGGTGCCGGCGCTCGACCACCCGGCGGAGCCCACCCCCACGATCCTCATGTTCGGGGAGCTGCGGCCGTCGAAGGGCGCAGACGTGCTGCTGCGTGCCGCGGCGACTCTTCGGGACCGAGGAGTGGCCTTCCGCGTCGTGCTGGCCGGGGCACCGTTCGCCGCTACCCAGCCCATTCGCGACCTGACGCGCGAACTCGACCTCGAGGATCGCGTGGTGTTCCACCTGCGGTACGTCGAGGAGGAAGTGGTACCGTCGTATTTCGAGGCCGCCTCTGTCGTCGCCCTGCCCTACCGTACCATCGACCAGAGCGGGGTAGCCATCGCCGCCCTCACCATGGGGCGTGCGATTGTTGCGACGCGGATTGCTGGGTTCACCGACCTGGTGGAGCAGGGCGAATGCGGACTACTGGTGCCAGTGGACGATGTCGAGAGCTTGGCAGCGGCGCTGGAGCGCCTCCTCACCGACGACGGCCTGCGCCGACGCTTCGAGAGAAACGCCCGGCGCTACGCCGAGACGGCGCTCGCCTGGGAACCCATCGCGGAGTGCACCATCGACGCGTATCGCAAAGCTGGCGTCCTTTGGGCCGCGTGCTCGAGAACTCCAGGCAATGCAGGTAGGTGAGCTAGCTGAAGGGCCATCGCCCGCAGCTGCTCGGCCGCCTATCCGAGTGCCCAGCGAGGGTTGAGCCCAGCTGTGTAGGCGTGAAACGCGGCGTCGCTGATGCTCGCCGGAATATTGATTCTGCGGAGCGCCCAGGGGTCGGCGCCAGCGCGGTTCAGACCGGGATCGAGCGTCACGGCAGCGCGATAACCCGCAGCCCGGACGGCCGCCCTCACGCGCTCGTCCCAGAGGCCGTACGGGTAGGCAAAGAAGTCGGGCATCACTCCGCTCTCGCGTTGAACGACGTGTCGGCTCGTGACAACTTCCCGCTGCAACTGCCCATTGGTAAGCCAAGGTAGAGAGCGATGCGTGGCTGAATGCACGCCGATGTCTACACCATGCCTTGCCGCTGCGACGATCACGTGCCAGTCAGCGGGCCGGAGACACTCAGAGACAGCCCAGTCGCTTCGCAGCCGCGTAGCGCCCCGGATCGCGTGCTCGTCACCGCGGAGTTCCTCGAGCAAGTAGCGTCGCGCTATCGACCCTGGTAGGTCAGGATGGTCCCACCAGAACGCGTCTGAGCGGCCGGGTGCCTCCGCGATGACGAATATCGTGGCCGGGATGCCGAGACGCGCCAGGACTGGGACGACGTGCTTGAAGGTGCCAGCGTACCCATCATCGAAGGTCAGGGCGGCCACTCGCAAGAGCTGCTTGCCACGCTCGATGCGCTCCACCAATTCGTGCAGGGGCACGATTTCGTAGTGCCGGATCAGCCAGCCCAGCTGCATTTCAAACCGCGCGAGCGGCATGTGGAGGTCGGCCGTGGTGCTTTGGGCCGCTTCGCCGTCCCCCACGACGTTATGATAGCACAGAATGGTCCCACCGCGTCGTGCGGCGCGTGGGATTCCGAGCACGTCTAAGCCGAGGTAGAGGAGCGAGCCGAGCATTCGAATGGCCCTGGAGCCTGCGCCAACCCGCGCCCTCACGAGTTCCGTTCGCGGGCCGCTCGGCAGGTCGTCACAGCCACTGCGCCGTGCCTGCCCGAGCCACGCCATCGACTTCCTCCGGCCGTCGGGGCGAGACCCCGGACGAGTCGCTGTCGAGCGACATCTGCGATGCCCAGAGTTTCCGGTACGTCTCGCAGCGCTCGAGCAGCCGTGCGTGCGAGTCGAAGCCGACCATCCGTCCCTGCTCGAGGACGATGATCCGGTCCGCATTGCGGAGCGTGGAGAAACGATGTGCGATCACAAACGTGGTCCGATAGCGCATCAGACGCTCGATCGCGGCCTGCACCTTGGTCTCCGACACCGAATCGAGGCTGTTAGTCGCTTCATCGAGGAATAGCAGCGGCGCGTTCTTCAAGAGCGCCGCGGCGACGCAGATCCGCTGCTTCTGCCCTCCTGACAACCCGCGAGCTTCGGGCCCGGTCCCGACAACCGTCTCGTAGCCGAGCTCCATCTGAAGGATCTCATCGTGCACGCCCGCCGCCTTCGCGGCGACAACCACTTCTTCCATGGTCGCTTCCGGTCGTCCGATGCGGATGTTGTTGGCGATCGCGTCGATGAAGAGAAACGGCTCCTGAAGCACGATCGAGCTCTGGCGCATGAGATCCCGGTGCCGGAGATCGCGCAGGTCAACGCCGTCAAACAAGATCGCGCCGGCCGTGGGATCATAGAAACGCAGCAGCAGCGACAACAGCGTTGACTTGCCAGCGCCCGTCGGTCCCACGATGCCGATCGTTTCGCCTCGATGTATCACGGCAGACATGTCGCTGAGGGCGGGCCGGCCGTGGTACGTAAATGACACGTTCCGAAGCTCGATCGTGGCGGGCCCCTCGAGCAGCGGCCGTGCGCCGGGCCGGTCCTGGATCTCCGGCACCATCTTCAGGATCCGGTCGAGACGATCGAGGTCGGGAATAGCCTGGCGAACATATCCGTAGATGTTGAGCAATCCGAGCACGGGGCTATAGATCGCCATCACCGCGAGGAGCAAGCCGAGCAGCGACTGCCACGGCATGCGCCCCGCCGCCACATCCACGCCGCCGATGACCAAGATGAGGATCAGCCCGGCGCCCTCGACGCCCTCGAGCAACAGGCGCGCGAGCCCTTGCGTGTCGATCTGTCGCAGCACGCTCCGCCACAACTGCTGGGAGATGTGTCGGGCACTTTCCAAGATTTGGCTCTCTCCCGCGTTGACCTTGATCACTCGGATCCCGGAGGTCAGCTGGAGATAGCTGTCTTGAAGCGAGACCCCCTGTTTCTGCTCCCGTCGTGCCGCCTCCGTGAGTCGCCGTCCAAGCCAATAGACCGGGACGCACGCGAGCGGTGCGACAACGAGCCCGATGAGCGCGAGCTTCGCACTCATCGCCCAGGCCGCGACCATCAGCCCGGCGAGCTGTGAGAGGTAGAGTACCAGCTGGCCGAACTGGACCGTGACGAGGCGCACGGTCTTCGTGTCGTTGTAGGCGGTCATGACGAGATCGCCCCGGCTGCTCTTGTCAAAGAAGCCGACCGAAAGCGTCAGCAGCTTTTCGAGCACCCGCCGCATCCACTCCAGCTCGACACGGCTGGCCAACCGGCCCGCCAGCACTTGAGCGGCGTACACCCCAGCCGAGCGCACGAGCCAGACCGCGCATACGGCTAGCGCGCCCACGAGCAAGACGCGGCGGTTCACACCCCCAGGCCCGTTGAGCATGATGAGCACCTGGCGCAACGCCCACACCATGCCGCCCTGGAGGGTCCCCTGCGTGAGCGTGGCCAGAAGAAAGGCGACGGCAAGTCCGGGATGCTGCCGCAGCGAACGCAACCCGAGCAGGAAGGCGGTGAACGTCGTGTGCCCCGTGCCGCCCCTTGTCGTCATCGCGTCACCCGCCTCGTTGTCCCCATTGGCCATCCTTTCCGCGCACCCGCCGTCTCTACCGCGTCGCGGCAGCGGGCACTGCATAGGGCGCCCGCTGCAACATCTCCGCGACGAGTTCCCCGACACGCTCGGCCGCGTGACCGTCAACTGGCCCAACGAGGGCCGCCAGTGCCACTTGCGGGGATCGCGAGGGTTTCGGTCTCGGCGCATGCACCGCCGTCGCCAGCCCCTGAACCTCCCTGGTCAAATCCTCCAGTCCGCGGACCTGGGTAGCGATCCCGTCTGGGATCACCGGTGCGGGACCGTGCAAGCCACCGAACTCTGTCGTGATGACCGGCTTTCCCAAGAGCGCCGCCTCGAGGACGACGGTTGAGTGCTGCGTCACCAGCGCATTGCACGCGCGCACGAGCGTGAGGATGTCATCCGCTCGATGCAGCGTCACGCGCTCCGACCCGTGCCGTCGCATGAGCCGGTCCCACAGGTCACGCGGATCGGAGGGGTGCGGCCGCAACATGACGCGGATGCCGGGCACGGCGAGGAGCGCGGAGACGACGCCCCCAACGTAGTCGGGACCATGCATCCATTGCGCGGCGAACAGCACGGCGAACGTCGCTGGCTCGAGGCCGAGCGCGGCCCGAGCTGTGCGTTGCTCGTCCGCGCAGGATCGCGCCAGAAAGTCATAGCGAGGCTGCCCGGTCACACGGCACCGCTCCGCTGGGACACCGTGCCGGACCAGCCCCTGCACCACCTGTTCGTTCGTCACGGCCATGCAGTCGGCGGCCAGCCACCACCAAGAGGGGTGGTCCCCCGCCACCCCGTCCTGCACGCACACGGAGGGAATCCCCCGTTGACGGGCTAACTGCACGAACGTCTGTCCCCCCCACCAGCGGTCGTTCCCAACCAGAATCACCTCCGGCTGGAGCAGGTCGAGGGCAGTGTCGGCCGCCCACAGGTGTCTAACCTGAGCGTCGAACTTGGACACGTAGAGGTATCCGACGAGGCCTTCCAAGGACAGCGCGTCCTGCGAGTCTTCCGCACCGGTGAAGGCCTGATGCCTGCGGAGCTCGCGCCGCGCGTCGCCCCACTGCGCTCCAAACGGCCCCGCTCGTAGCCCGAGCGCGCCGTGGGGGCCGCAGTCGCATACAGCGGCACCGGCTGCGGCAACCAGGCCGGAGCCCCCGCTGAAGTCCAGCCGGACGACCGATCCCACGCCGGCCCGAGCGAGGGCGCCTTCGACCACGCCAAACATGTGCGCTATGGGCGTCGACTCGGAGACGACCAGCACCCGCGGGCGCGCGCGCGCAAGCCCGTGCCTGCGCAGCCGCGCCCTCATGGCGTGGCGCGCCGCCTGCTCGGCTTTCGGGAGAGGCACCGGCGGCAGGGCCGACCACGCAGAACGAGCCCAGCGCTCTCCTTCCAGGAGCCGGCGGGGAGGCCAGGTAGAAACGGCCTCCACCAGCCGCGCGACCTGCCGCTCGAGAGCCCGGGCAAGGCCCACGTCGGCCGAGAGGATGCGGCAGGCGCCGATCTGCCCGCCCACGAGCAGATCTTCGAGGGCCGATGCGATGACGGAGAACGAGGCCAGGTGCCTCTGGATCGTCATGAGGTTGAGCTCTCCCAACCCCACGCCGCAGACGGTCGGGAACACGCTGCCGATCGAGCCGTGTGCGACCTCGAAGGACCGGACGAACGCACGTTCGTGGATCTCCAGCAGGCGGCTCGGCGAGATGCGCTCCGCCGTGCGGATCACGCGCGCTCCTGCAGGCCATCCCGGGCTGGGACCGACGCCCTCCGGCAGGTGGAGGAGCACTTGGGCCAATCGGTTGCCACGCCTGCCAAAGGCGCCGAGGCGTCGTACCATCTGCCGTGCGCGCCACTCCAGCACACGACGCGCGCCGCCGCGGGTTTCGAGGTCCACCACGAGCAGCGACGGCCGGGCATCCCAGGCTCTAGTCAGCATCAGCCACCGACCCCCACGCCCCCTGGTGCTCGAGTGCGGCCACAAAGACTCTTGCGAGGCTGTCCGCGGCCAAATGGAAACCGCTCAACGTGTGAGATGCAAAGGAACTGCGGCTGCTTGGGTATGCACCCAGCATACCCTGAGCCCGACTCGACTTAAGCTGCTTCCCCCCATGGCGTTCACTAATGCCCTTCGCACCCCAAGGGCAGTCGAGGTGTCGCACTCGGCCATCAGTCGTTGCGCGTCTGCGACGCTCGAGAACCGCGAGCGACGTATGGGCGTAACATGAATCTGCCGAGGTCATTATCGGCTCCGGCGAGCTCGCTGCACGGTTGTTGTGCGCCTCGCTGCTGCGCTGCGGCCCGACGAGCAGCTAAACCGCACCCACTAATTGGGGCGATCCTGGTCGCCGTCGGACTTCGTCAGGTACAAGCGTCCCGTACGGATCAGCGGATTGACCTGGCCGCGCCTGGCGGATGGCAGCCGCATCAACGCCGTCATACAGAAGTGGCCCTTCTCGAGGGGCTGCAATCTGGTTGGAAAGGCAGGCTGGTCATCGGTCAGGCTCTCCAGCTTGAACCCCGCCTCCTCAACTCCTCGTGCCGCAGACGCGGAGGTGCAGTAGAAGTCGACATAAGCGACCCCGAGCTCTCCCGCAGCCTGGAGGATCGCGCACGCCAGCACTGGCTGGGCCGCCGCATTCCCCAAGAACTCCACCACCCGCATGACGGCTTCCGTCCGGCCCCGAACCTGCTCGACCCGAAACACGGCCAAGCCGATCACGCTATCGTTACTGCGACACCTGGCGAGTCGAATCTCGTACCGTAGGCGCGGGTGGTGCAGGTACCGCCAACGGATGAACCGAGCATCCCGTGCCGTGCCCACGATCGTTCCGGCAACGTGCTCCTTCCAGTAGCGGTCCCAGGCGGGCGCGAGCTCCTCTCGCCATGGCAAGAGTTCCACAGTGCTTCCGGACGCCCTGGCGCCGCCGGCCGGGGTCTCTGCTCGGTAGCGTTCGCAGATGCGTGTAGCGGCGTCCAGACCAAGGCCCTCGTTGCAGTCGGCGAGCAGTCGCGCTGCGAGGGAGACATCCACTACACCGACCCACCGGGGCACCGCGCCGACCGTCTCGAACTGTGCCGCGCGCAGCAACTTGGTGGCCGTGGGGTTCGCACCGTTCGTCGCCACCACGTCCAGCCCCAGCTCCAGTACGGCAGACAGCAGCCCGTAAGCCACATTGTGACGCCGATACTTGGGGCTGGCGAACCAGTGTGATAGCCAGACCGCGGAGCCGGCGGTTCCTTCGAGCGTCACCTCGCACCCTGTCAGACCTAGCATCCCGACGATCGCGTCGCCCAGCCAAGCGAGCATAACCGTTGGCCCAGCGAGTCGCCGCTGCGGCACCAGACTGCCATCGAATTGCCAGCGGAGCAGCCGTTCGTCACGACTCAGTACGTGGCCCGCGTGCCATTCTACGTCAATGAACCGCATCAGGGACGGGATGTCCTGCTCTCGACACAGAGCCATTCGAATGGTCGGCTCGGTCACAGTTCCTCGTCGTGATACATCGGGATCGTGAACGTCAGGCATCGAGTCCCGAGACTGGGGGGTCCGCGGCGTATCGTTGCCCGCGTTCTTGGGACTCCCCGACGACGGGGGTGGCCAGCGCCTCCCGCAGCGCCACCACCAACCAAGCGAGCAGCACAGGAGAATCAGTGCCGACAGCGATTGCGCAGGCC
>Ga0209801_1001646_pt1 | contig 13756 bp, 14 predicted proteins | sample GraSoiAngelo_127_FD_185884 | JGI IMG/M metagenome (GOLD analysis project Ga0209801, IMG submission 185884) | Grasslands soil microbial communities from the Angelo Coastal Reserve, California, USA - 14_0927_09_40cm (SPAdes) (version 2) | ecosystem: Environmental > Terrestrial > Soil > Grasslands ... | reverse complement strand
GCGCAGATGGGAGAGCCCGACCGCGCCATCGCCGCTTTACAGAAACTACTTTCGATACCGTACGCTGGCTCACTGAGTACAACTATGCCGCTCACTCCGGCGCTGCTCCGGCTCGATCCCATGTTCGATCCACTGCGCGGCGATCCGCGCTTCCAAAAGCTTGCCACGTCGCCTGCACCGAAGTAGGTCGCAGCTTTCGGAGGAAAGAGTGTTGCTCTAAGTGGCACCGGGGTAATCTTGCTCGATGCCCAACGAGCTAAATCCTTTCTCCGATCGAATTCATATCGAGCAGCTCGAACTTTCAGCGCGCGTCGGAGTTCCAGAAAAGGAACGTTCCACCCCACAGCGATTAACTGTCAGCATTTCTTTCTGGCCATATTACGAGCAGCGCGATATGGCCGATCACATCGACAACACGGTCAATTATTCGATCGTTGCGGAGGAAACGAAGAATTTTGTACGAGATCAATCGACAAGTCTGATCGAGACACTCGCCGACCAGCTGGCAACGCACTTGCTGAAAACTTTCCGCATCCGGAAGATCACGGTGGAGCTGCGAAAATTTCCTTTGGAGGATGCCAAGCACGTCTCAGTAACGGTAACGCGAACGGCGTCCGTCGCCTGAAAGCCATCGGGGCCGGGAAGCAAAGGAACTAACCACAAATGGACACGAATGGACACGAAGAATGAGAAGCTGCTGCTTAAAGATGAAGTCTTTCAAATTGTCGGCTGCGCAATCGAACTGCATCCATCGCCTGAAAGCCACCTCGCAGCCCAGTGGGAATTAACCACAAATGAACACGAATGGACACGAATGAGGAGAAACTACTGTTCAAAGATGAAGTCTTTCAAATTGTCGGCTGCGCAATCGAAGTCCTAAACACCCTCGGTCATGGAATAGTTGAGAAGCCATACGAAAATGCTTTGGTCGTCGAGTTTGGCCTGCAGAAAATTCCGTTCCGGCAGCAGCCTGCGTTCGATGTTCTCTACAAAGGCCAGAAAGTCGGCTTGTTCGTTCCTGACCTCATCGCTTTCGATTCAATTGTCGTGGACGCAAAGGTAATCGATCGGATAACTGATCATGAACGGGGCCTAATGCTAAATTATCTACGAATTACGAACTTGCGTGTTGGCGTGATCCTCAATTTTAAGCACCGCAAGCTGGAGTGGGAGCGCATTGTCCTATGAATTCGTGTTCATTCGTGTCCATTCGTGGTTAAAGGCCAATGCGAAAAGGAAGACTCGACCAGCCTGCTCCAGAACTCGCGCAACGCTACAGCGAATCAGTCTCCCTCGATTGCCGACTTTATCGGCACGATATTGCCGGCTCGATCGCGCATGCCGCCGCACTCGCTCGGGCGGGAGTCATAACTACGGACGAGCGGCAGCAAATTGAAAACGGATTGCGCGCTATCGAGAAGGAGATCGAGTCGGGCAAATTCGAATGGAACGCATCACTCGAAGACGTGCACATGAACATTGAAGCGGCGCTGACGAAACGAACCGGCGCCGTAGGCGGGAAGCTGCACTCGGCACGCAGCAGGAACGATCAGATTGCGCTCGATCTGCGGCTTTATGTAAAAGCTGAGATCGCGGAAGTGGCAGGCCGTTTGCGACCTTTGCAGATTGTACTACTCGATCTTGCCGTGCGATACGTTGACGTCGTAATGCCCGGCTACACACACTTGCAGCGCGCACAGCCGATCGCTTTTTCGCATTACTTACTCGGGCAGATGGAGGCGTTGGAGCGCGATGCGAATCGCCTTCGTGATTGTCTCGCGCGAACAGACGTTCTTCCACTCGGCTCCGGAGCGCTCGCCGGATCGACCATTGTTCTCGATCGCGAACGCATCGCGAGCGACCTCGGTTTTTCGAGCGTAAGCCAAAATAGCGTCGATGCCGTCGGCGATCGAGATTTTGTCTGCGAATTTCTTTTTTGCCTCGCCATGATCGGTTTGCATCTCTCCCGCCTGAGTGAGGACTTAATCATCTGGAGCACGACCGAATTCGGTTTTCTGGAATTTAGCGATTCATTTTCCACGCACTCAAGTCTGATGCCGCAAAAGAAAAACCCGGACATGGCCGAACTAACCCGCGGGAAAACTGGCCGGCTTTACGGAAATTTGATGTCGATCCTGACCACAATGAAAGCACTTCCTTCTTCTTACAACCGCGACATCCAGGAAGATAAGAAAGCGTTGTTCGATTCTGTCGATACGACCAAAAGCGCGCTGGAGGTCTTTGCGGCGATGTTGCCCGACTTGAGAGTCAATCGTGAGCGCATGGAAAATGCAGCGCGCGACCCAAGTCTTCTCGCGACCGATTTGGCCGAGTACCTCGTGAAAAAAGGAACGCCGTTTCGCGAGGCGCACCAAATCGTCGGAGAGCTTGTTGTGCACTCCATAATAAAAAGCGTTCCACTGGATCAAATCGGGGTCGCGGAACTGAAAGCGTTTTCGCCATACTTCGACGATGATGTGGCGAAGATTTTCGATATCCGCGGTTCACTTGCTCAGCGACGCGCGGTCGGCGCTCCGTCGCCCCAGAATATCGCGGCGCAGATCAAGCGCTGGAAAAGACTACTGGCCGAAGAGTAGGGCGCGACCACAGCCTGCTCGCCGTGGCGAGGGCGCGCCGCCATCGAACCCAGCCGCCAGTGCCACAATGTTTGCCGCTGAGGACAGCGGCCACTACACTTCACGGGTTATGCAAGACATCTGGGAAACCGTTTCGAGTGAGCGGCATTTCGCCAATGCGCATCTTGAAGTTGTGACCGAGCATGTGCGAACACCCTCGTGTTCGCAGCCGCGGGCATGGACGATTGTGCACCGGAAAGCAGCTGTGATCATTGCGCCGATGACGCGGGACGGCAAAATCGTTCTCATTCACCAGGAGCGCATTCCGATTCGAACAGCAATTTGGGAAATGCCATCCGGCCAGATCGACGCCCCCACTCACGAAACCGTTGAGCAGGTCGCGCTGCGCGAACTTCGCGAGGAAGCGGGCTATGAGCTTGCCAAGGATGGCGAACTTATCGCGCTCGGTCAGTACTTTACCTCGCCTGGCTTTACGGATGAACGGGGTTATTTCTTTTTGGCGCGCCCCGTGCAGAAGTGCAAAGAGGCATCGGCCGGAGACGAAGGAGAATCGATCCTCGATTGCCGCGAATTTAGTGTTGCGGAAATTCGGCGAATGATCGCCGAGAACGAGATTCGCGATGCCAACACACTAAGCATCTGGGCGCGGCTCGCGGCTTGCGCTCTTCTCCCGGGCGGGAGCTCTTAGCCTCTCAAGAGCGATGCGAAGACGCCTTGCACTCCCAAAGCGCTTCGCGCGAAATAGGCGTAGCATGTCATTTCCGTTTCGTCTGAGCTCTTGGTGTGCGTACGCTTTCCTGGCGTCGCTTTTCGAGTCGCCTTTATTTCGATATTCGATATTCGAATTTCGGATTCTGATCTGATGACGCTACGAGACATTTTCAAATTTCGCGAAGTGCCCGAAAGCGAAACTTCCAAGCCATTTCTGGAGCATTTGGAAGAGTTGCGATGGATGATTGTGAAGATGGCAATCACGCTCGCGTCGGCGATGATTGTTTGCTTCACATTTCGCTCGACGCTCGTGCGGATATTGCAGGCTCCGTTGCGCGACGTGGGATCACAAATCGGAACACTCAAAGCACTCGGTATCACCGATTCAATCGTGATCTCCTTTCATCTGGCGTTTTACGCCGGTATCGTTCTCTCCTTTCCGCTGCTGCTCTATTTCATCGCGGAGTTTGTGCTGCCGGCGCTCACCGCCGTAGAAAAGCGCTTTTTGCTTCCGGCTATTTTAGTTAGCTTCGCGCTCTTCCTTCTCGGTGTCACCCTTTGCTATTTTTGGTTGCTGCCGAAGACGATCCTTTTTTTCTTTCGCGACACCGAGTCACTCGGCTGGGCGCCTACCTGGACGGTGCAACAATATTATTCCTTTGTGACCCGATTTACGATCGGCTTTGGACTGGCTTTCGAATTACCAGTGGTAGTGCTGGCGCTGGTTCGATTTGGATTGATTACCTACAGGTTCATGGCGCGCACACGGCCTTACGCCGTGGTGCTGATCTTTATTCTGGCGACGATCATTACGCCGACACCAGACATTCTGACCTTGGTCGCGATGGCGCTCCCGATGTGTCTGCTTTATGAAAGCTGCATCTGGATTGCATGGCTAATGGAGCGCCGCGCTTCTGAGTCGATCCCCAAATAATCGCACGTGGCTCATTCCGTTTACGAGGTTCTTTTGCGTGCGTTTGCCTTTGTTCTAGGGGCGGCAGTCGGATCCTTTTTGAACGTCTGCATTTATCGCTGGCCTGTCGATCTTTCGATTAACAAACCGCGTCGCTCTTTTTGCCCGGCGTGCAAACAGCAGATTCCCTGGCATCAAAATCTGCCGTTGGTTAGCTGGATTTTGCTCGGCGGTTGCTGCGCGAATTGCGGCGCGAAAATCGCCTTTCGCTATTTCGCGGTGGAATTGATCGCTGCGCTGTTGTTCCTGATCATCTGGCAAGCCTTTCCGTGGCAGATGGCGATTGCGTACTGGATTTTTGTTTCGCTTCTGATCGTTGGAACATTTATCGATCTTGAACATTTTATCATTCCAGACCGCGTAACGATCGGCGGCATTATTGCTGGCGTTGTTTGCGGTGCGGCGGTGCCAGCTTTGATGGAAACCGATTCCCGGATTGCGGCGTGCGTTCGTTCTCTTCTGGCCGCAGCATTGGGTTATGTAATCTTATTGATCGTTCTCGAAGCCGGCAAAATCGCTTTTGGAAGAAAACGGATTGAATTCGACGCCCCGACGCCGTTCACATGGACCAAACGCGGGGATGATGCGGATCTGGTGGTGGGCAACGAAGAAAGTTTGTGGAGTGACTATTTTGCCCGGGAAAAAGACCGATTACTGCTTGAGTGCGACGAAGCCAGGATCGACCACCACAGCTATGGCAACGTGAGGCTGGACTTTCACTACGATCGCGTCACGGCTGACGGCCACGTGATGATGCTGGACGACGTCGCGCAGATTTCTGGTGTGGCGCGCGAACTTGTGATCCCTCGCGAAGCAATGGGCCGCGGCGACTTGAAATTTCTGGCGGCGATCGGCGCGTTTCTCGGCTGGCGCGCGGTTTTGTTTAGCCTTTTCGCGGGATCTCTTCTCGGTTCGATTGTCGGTCTGATCACGCTGGTCGTTGGAAAACGGGTCTGGTCAGCCAAGCTGCCGTTTGGACCTTACCTGGCGTTTGGTGCGCTAAGCTGGATGTTTTTTGGGAATACCTTTCTGCATTGGTACGCGAGCTTGCTAAGCCCCTAAGGCGAGGTCAAACATTCGACATTCGCGCTTCGTCACCGAGCATTGAGCGAAATGATTCTTACGAACGCGCGTTTGATTTTTCGCGATGGCATTCGGGAGGGCCTTGAGCTCGTTGTTGAAAAAGGAAGAATCAGCGCAATCCGCGAACGTAGCCGTGCGCGCGCAAACGAGGTTCTTGATCTCCACGGAAATTACCTCGCGGCCGGCTTCATTGATCTTCATGTGCACGGCGCTCTGGGTCGTGACAGCATGGAAGCTTCTGCAGAAGCGTTTCAAGCCATCTGCGACTATCACGCCAGCGGCGGCACCACTTCGCTTTTGCTGACAACGGCGACCGCGCCGCTCGATCGCATTACCGATGTTCTAAATGTTGTCCGTGATTGCATTCCGCGGCCCGCTCGGCGGTCGAGCCATACCATTAGTCAGATTGCGGGTGTTCACGTCGAAGGCCCATTTATTTCGAAGGCTAAATGCGGTGCGCAACAGGCCGAATTCATTCAAAATCCGTCGCGACCTTCGGTCCAGCAACTACTCCACCATTCGAACGTCATCAAACGAGTCACGATCGCGCCCGAGCTGCAGGGAGCGCTCGAGGCGATCGAGAATTTTTACACTCACGGGATCAGCGTCAGCGGAGGCCACAGCGATGCGTGGGACGAGGAGGCGGCAGAAGGTTTCGCACGTGGCATGCGCAGCGTCACCCACACTTTCAACTGCATGTCGAGCGCACGTCGCCGCGGCATTTATCGCGTTGGCGGTTTACTGGAGTTCGCCTTAAGCGAACCGCAGATCGGTTGCGAACTGATCGCCGATGGTCGGCACGCTTCGGGGACGCTGATGAAAATGTTGTATCACGCAAAAGGCCCCGGCGGGATTTGTCTCGTAACGGATGCAAGCGCTGGCGCGGGGCTGCCGAATGGATCGCACTTCTCGCTTTTTGGGAAGGATTGCATCGTGGAAGATGGCGTCTGTCTACTTGCAGACCGCTCGGCGCTTGCCGGTAGCGCTTCGCGCATGATCGACCTTGTCCGCACGATGGTCATGAAAGTAGACGTTCCGCTCCACGAAGCCGTCATGATGGCAACGGAAAATCCGGCGCGTGCTATTGGCCTTGAAACCAAAGGCCGCCTGGAGGTTGGCGCAGATGCGGATTTGGTCGTTCTCTCGCCAGAATTGGAGCTCGTGCGAACGCTCGCGGGCGGCGAGGAAATTTGGTCTCAGTAACACCGCGGCTTCAGTCCGGTGCGCTGACTTGAAACGGTTTGTCACTCGTTAGGCGCTTTCTTCACCGGGCTAAAGCCGCGGTGTTAATGAGAGGTCATAGTGACATCAGAAATTCAGCAATATCGAGCGCAGCCCGCGGTTTGCTCAAACGGCTGATATTTGCGGACCATTCACGCCATTGCCTTGCGTCATCGGCAAACGCGCGCTGCACCTGGGCGATGACTTCGCGTGGCGAATTTGCGATTACACCCGAATTGGTCTCGACGATCAACCGAGCATTGCCTTCCTCCTGACCAGCAACGACGTGATTGATGATCATCGGACAGCCGGCAGCGATCGTTTCCTGCACCGTCGCTCCTCCAGCTTTTCCGATCAGCAAATGACTGGCCTGTAGCATGCGCGGAATCTGGTTGGTCCACCCGAGGACCTTGATGTTGGGATCGGCTGCTGCCGTTTCGATGGCTGGCCGTAGTTTATCGGCCCGGCCAATAGTCACGGTGAGATCGACGCCAAGATCGGCAAGCCGTTGCACGAGTTCAGGCGCGTTACGTGTCGCGGCATGAATCATGTAGAGAACTCGGCGTTTGGAATTGGCCGAAGGGAATTGTCGATCTTGCGTGGAATCGGCAAATTTTGGACTTACAGGAAAACCAAACACCTTGATTTTGTTCGCAGCGATTCCGGCTGCTCGCAAGACCGCGGCGCTCTGTTCGTTGGGAGCGAGAAAATAATCGGCGGCGCAGCGATACCAGATTTTGTTGACGGTGATCGAGTCAGTCACGACAACGACGCTTTTGCAGAGCCTGTGGGGCCCCAAGATCTGCTCAAGTAGGTATGGATAAGCTGGAAAAGAGGAAGCGATTATGTCTGGTTGAAAGCGATCGAGTAAAGCAGCGAAGTGCTCCTTGAGCCGGGAAAAACGCTGGAAATTTTTGTCATAATCTTTCTTGCGATCAATCCATCGATAAACGCTTCCCCAAAAACGCGGCGCAAAATCAACCAGCCAAAGATAACTCTTTCGAACCAGTTCGTTGAGCAAGGGGTAGGTTTCGGCAAACAAATCGCGCAATTCTACTTCCGTTCCTTCCGGGGCGACGCGCGCCAAACCATCGCGAATTCCCCGCGCGGCGCTGTTGTGGCCTTCCCCGAAACTCGCAGTGAGGATCAATATTCGTTTTTTCACTAAGCATCAGGGTCGCGCTTGCGAACCATTTCGTAATGTCATTCTGAGCGAAGCGAAGAATCTCGGACCATTTCTTCCGTTTCCCATGAGCGATCATAGATCTTTGGTTGCTGCTCCCAGTCCTCGCTCCACTCGAGCCATCGCGGGTTCGTGTGCTCGATAAGGGCGACTTTCCGGCTGCGTCGCCAGCCCTTCAACTTCTTCTCGCATGCGGTCGCGTCGTTCACATTGCGAAAGTGCTCAAACCAAACGAGCCGATTCAATTGATAGCGTTTCGTGAAGCCCTCTGTCTCGCCAGTCTATGTTGGCTCAGCCTGCGAGTGAGGGTATTTGTGATGCCAATGTACAGTGTGGTGGAATGCTTATTGGTGAGAATGTAGACCCGGTAATCGTGGCTACGCATGCAGTGGAAGTAATCAGAGATGTTTCGCTTCGCTCAACATGACAAGTGGAGCGAGTTTAATGGATATTTGCATCGGGCAAAGTAAACTCTCGGTGCAAATGAAATATCTCGGATTCCTCTGGCGCGTTTTGCGGCAGCTGGTTTGGGAAACGGCAACCGATACCACGACCGGGCTGGCGGCACAGATGGCGTATCTGCTTCTTTTCGCGCTGGCCCCCGGATCGCTGTTTCTTTGGCATCTACTCGGCTTGTTCGGCACCGATCCGACCAAATTGCATCGCATGTTTCTCCTCTTGAAAAGCTTCATGCCGCCGGACCCGAAGGTGCAGGACATTCTGGATTCTGCGATGGCGAATGTGGTGGTAACAGGCTCGAGCGGGCTGCTCGCCAACGCAGGCATCATTCTTGGAATTTATTTCGGGACTGTCTTCATTGCGACGACTTCACGCGCCCTCAGCCATACGTACGGAATGCGGGAAGATCCCCATTGGTGGTCGAAGTATATCACCTCATTTTTCATGCTTTTTTGGTTTGGGATTATCATCGTGTTCTGCTTCAACGCCATCGTCTTTGGCGAACGGCTGGCCGGTCTTGCGGAAGTCAATTTTCAGCTGGCCTTTCCGCTGCAAGCATGGATTGCGACGCTGAATTTGCCCTTTACCTTTGTGGCGCTGGTCATTCTCGCGCTCGCCCTTTATCTCCTCACTCCCGAAAATTACTTGACCGTCCGTCAGGCTTTGCCCGGCGCGATCTTCTTTTCGGTCGGCTGGATCATCGCCACCAAACTTTTTCAACTGTATGTGGCGAGATATGATCGCTACAACCCGACGTATCTCGCGCTGGCCTCCATCGTCGTGCTGCTCACTTGGATGTATCTCACTTGTCTGCTGTTGTTGCTGGGCGGTAAGTTGAACGCCATTCTTCGCCGCGAACGCGAAAAAATGCGCTCGGCTGCGCCTGCCGTGCCCGAACCTGCCGCGGGCGCAGCATGATTTGAGCCTTCGGAGTTGATCGTGTCGCGCGCTCTGTTACGCTCCGTCGCAGTGGTGCGCTTTCGCATTTGGCTCGCAACTGCGCTCGCCTCTGGCGCAATCGCTGGAACTCTCCTCCACGCGCAAGTCAGCGAAGAAGAAGAAAGTCGGCGCAATGAATCCGAGCAAATCGCGCCCCACGTTTCGCCGTCTCCGAAACCAAAAAAATCTCCGAGCCCGATAGCAAAAGCATCGAGGAATAAATCCGAAAAAAAACGCTTGGCTTCTGCAACCCCGGAAAAGGCACCGACCGCGATTCCTCATGCAAAATTAGCAAAAGAAGAGTCGACCAGCGATGATAAGGCATCCCAAGACGCACAGGACTCGCCGCGCCCTCGTAAAGCGAAGTCGGCGAAAAAATCTGACGACGAAGAAGAGGCAACGCCAAAGCCGACGCCACGCGAAACGCCCGAGCCCGGTGCTACGCCAAAATCAAAGCGGCGCCACACGCCCACGCCGAAACCGAAATCAAAGAAATCCCAAGAGAAGGAGGTTTCGCGCAAAACTAAAAAAGCCGGGAAATCCAAATCGGCGCGAAAAGAAGAGGAAACACCGAAACCGGAAAAAACGCCGCCACCCCGTGCGGGCGAGCGTGCCCCCGCTTCAGAACGCCCGACGCCCGCGCCGAAAGCTCTCGGTGCTGCTGCGCCGACGCCAGCGCCCTCAGCCGAGTCAAAAGTTCCGCGTGCTACTCCAAGCGGCGAGCGCGCTCAGGTCGTGATCGAAAAATCCGGTCTGGAAGAGGACCAGGGCCTCGAGCCTGCGCCGACGCCTCCTCCGAGACGAGGTTTCTGGCCGTGGTCTCGCAGTTCGAGTAATTATCGTTATCTAACGCGGTCCGTCATCGAAGCGATCCGACGCGCGCCGGTGAAACGGCGTCGCTGGCAATTCATTGTGGTGCACAACAGCGGCACGCGGCAGGGAAACGCGCGCGTCTTCGATTATTACCATCGCCACGTGCGCCGGATGCAGAATGGTCTCGCCTATCATTTCGTCATCGGGAACGGAACATCCACAGGAAACGGCCAGGTGGAAGTGGGCGATCGCTGGCGTCGCCAGATCAACGGCGGGCACGTGCACAGTGATTATCTGAACAACATTTCGCTCGGGATTTGTCTGGTCGGCGATTTCAATCGTGGCCAGCCGACGCGCGCGCAGCTTGACGCATGCGAGGAACTCATCCGCTATCTGCGAGAACGTTGCGGTAAGACCGAGAGGGGCACGATTCCCGTGCGGCCACACCGCGAAATGAATCCACCGCGTTGGCCAACCGATTGCCCAGGAGACGATTTTCCGTATTCCTGGTTTCGCAGGTTTTAGAGCCATGTCACAAGTGGTAGGGACGGACCGCTGGGCCGTCCGTTACATTTCGGGCGCGCCCTACCAAAGCGCTGGATTTTCAACTAGTAGAACTCACTTTCGATCCGCTACGATCAAATTGGCTTCCTTGTAATTCCAGCGATAACCAAATCCAAAGTCAAGCGGCGGCGGATTGCTCTGTTGATACAACCCCTGAAGTCTGGGCTGGTAATGTTGTTTGAAGAGATCGATCGGGCCGAGATAAACGCCAAAGAGACGCAGGTTCCACTTGTTTGGGTCGAAGTAAGCCAGAGGAATTCCGGAATCGTCCTGTACAATTCTGTTGCTGTGCGTGAGAATGAAATTGCGGATCGTTCCGAAGCCGTTTTCGAACATTAGATACGATGACGATTTCAGAAAACTTGAGCCGGTTCCGAGACGCTCACAAAATTTGAGGAAACCTGGCGCGGACTTGATTCCCCCATCGGAAATATCGGTGTTGAAATAATAGAGGGTTTGCGAATTGCCCGATTGATTATCGGTGTAGCGGATTCGCACCCCGGGGATGCCGCCTTTCTTTCCCGGCGCGGCCTCTTCAAATGCGCCGTTACTGTTGAGCCCGCCGAAGGTCACGTTCGTAATCGACTTATCGGCGCGTACGATGAAGACGTAGAGAATCGGCAACACACCGTTGAGGTTCTGTTGTTGCAGATCGACTTTCATGTCTTTGGTGATGAAGTAGGTCGTGTTGAGCGAGGACTTCATTGCGTTTTCCAGATTCCCCAGCGCGCCGGGGAGGTTGGGGATGCGCAACGGATCAGGTGGCGGTCCCATTGATTCCTTCCCGCAAAGCACGTACACCGAGGCATTAGGAAAAAATTGATCGACGTACAAAAAGTCCGGGCCGCTGAACATATAAAACGCGACTGGAACCGGCTGCGTTACCTCCGGAAGATTGGTGACTTCCCACGCGTGCAGCTTTTGGAGTTGACGCTGGTAAAGCTTGGTGAACTCGCCCTCGAAAAAAGCGGAATGCGCTTGCCATGCCTGATCTCGTGTGAGCGGCGCAAGCGGTGAATTCTCCGGAATGGGCATGCCGGCAAGGAACCGCGCAATGTCATTGGGTCCAGCAACGGCTGGAGCCACAGGAATGGCGCGCGGCGCGACCGGGGGATTCTCCTGTGCTGAAACGATGAGCACGTTCCCCAACATTATCGCCAGGAACAAAGCGGCGGAGTACCGCCGCACTCCAAAACGTGTCCGCAATTTCCGCGTTCCGTTCGCGCTTGCGTCGTGGAGTACGCGCGCCGCTGCGCCGCTCTCGATTCTCTCGGCAAACTGGAAATGTTCCTTCCTCCTCAAGCTTTGCGTTTTCATGCAGAATGTTGTCGTTGCGGTCGCTTTCGTGCACAGAAGTAGAGCAGCAGCCCCACGAGTGCGGTGGCGAGTCCGGCAAGCGATTCGACGGTCTTCCAGCGCAACAGATAAAACATCATCCAAAGCGTGATGACAGCGAAGATAATCGGAGGCATCGGATAAGCCCACACTCGGTAAGGCCGGGCGATTTCCGGGCGCGTAGTGCGCAACACTATCACGCCGAGTACAGTGAACAGCGAACAGAGCAACAAGCTAAATTGAGTGTATTGCACCACGCTTTCAAAGCTGCGTGTGAGCAAGAGCACATTGATGATGAGCAACTGGAGCACGATGGCGTTGGTGGGAATGCCGTGAGGATTCTTGCGCCCAAGCAGTCGCAGTAACCAATGATCTTCGCCCATCGACATGCTGACCCGGGGTCCGATCCATGTCATCGAGCTGATTGCCGAAACCAAGCCGAGGCAAATGACCGCGCCGGCAACCCCCCCGCCGTTCGTCCCAAAAATATGTTTACCAGCGATCAACGCTACTTCGAGTCGACCTTTCAAATCCTGGACCGGTGTCGTCGCAAGAAAGACGGCATTGAGCAGAACGTAAATCACGATCACGAGACCGGTTCCGACAAGCAGTGACCGCGGCACATTTCTTTCCGGCTGTTTAATCTCGCCCGAGATATAGGCCGCCGCGTTCCAACCTGAGTAAGAATACATCACGTAAACCAACGCCACGGCAAACGGCGCGCCAAAGATCGCGATTGTGTCGCCGGGCGCGGGCAGAAAGCTGATCGGCTGCTTTGGCTGTACAAATAATCCGGCAGCGATAAGGGCGCCGATCAGAAGCAATTTCACCAGCGTGGAAAGATTTTGAAACACGCTGCCGACTTGGAGGTTTCCGAGATGAAAAGCTGTTACCACCCAAACAACGACAAATGATAAAAGCATCGGCGAGCCGACGCCGAAAACGCCGACAAAATATTTCCCGAACGCCATCGCGGCGAGTGCGATTGGTGCGGCAAACCCTACAGTAGCGGAAACAAATCCCGCCATGAATCCGAGCGCGGGATGATAAATCTGCGATAGAAAATGGTATTCACCCCCGGAGCGCGGCAGAGCGGCGCTGAGCTCGCCATAACAGAGCGCGCCGCAGAGTGCGGTGACTCCGCCAATGATCCAAAGCATGAGCAGGGGGAACCCCGACTGAATATCCGCGAGTTGAAAGCCAAGACTGGTAAAGATGCCGGTGCCAATAATGTTGGCAATAACGATGGAAGACGCCGTGACGAATCCGATAGTCCGCCGCGGCGATCGGGACATCACGCGACGAGGTTCAGCAACTGTCGGCATCTTCAGATCGACAATCCTGAAATTATCGGGACTAGCGAATTCTTTCGAAGCGGCATTAGAGTCCATAATTGGCGAGCGAGTCTTTTGTCATTCTGAGCGAAGCGAAGAATCTCTGATCATTTGTTTTGGCGGCGTGCGGAAGCAATAGTCAGAGATGTTCGCTTTGCTCAACATGACACCCTCCATTCCTGAGTTGTCAGAAGCCATTCCCGGTATCACGTTGAAAGTAGCATGAACGCATCGCTCTCGATTGAAACGGCCACCCAGCTTGCAGTCTTTCTTGCAAATCGTCCCGGGGCGCTTGCGCGCGTGTGTGAAGCGCTGGCTAAAGCAGAAATTAATATCCACGCACTGGCCACGTCAGACACAGTCGATCACACAGTGGTGCGGATGGTAGTAAGCGATCCAACCAAGGCGCTCATGCTTCTGGGCGAGGCGGGCACTCTCGCGCTAGAGGCCGAAGTGTTGATGATCGAAAGCGCGAGCCAGCCCGGCGTGCTGGCGAAAATCGCCGAGCGTCTTGCTGAAATCGAAGTGAATATCGAATACGCAT
>Ga0209801_1001644_pt1 | contig 13765 bp, 13 predicted proteins | sample GraSoiAngelo_127_FD_185884 | JGI IMG/M metagenome (GOLD analysis project Ga0209801, IMG submission 185884) | Grasslands soil microbial communities from the Angelo Coastal Reserve, California, USA - 14_0927_09_40cm (SPAdes) (version 2) | ecosystem: Environmental > Terrestrial > Soil > Grasslands ... | reverse complement strand
TCACCCGCCGCGAGGTCGTAGTAGGGATAGCGCACGGCCGGCAACTGGAACGATCCGGCGGAGTCCGGCATCACGAGGTAGTGGAACGTCTTCGCCCCCGCGATGCGACCATTGCGAGCCTCGATGCGCGTGCCCGTCTCGCCAGCGTAGGAGCGAAACCCCGGCGGCCAGCCGATCACGGGCTCCCGCCACAGCGCCACGTTCCCCACGCCCGACAGCGTGGCCGTCACGGCGATCGGCTCCCCCACCCGGCCAGTGGGCGGATCGAGACGGAGATCGAGGGTGAGCCCCTGCGCCACGGCGGGCGGATCGCCCACCATCGATCGTGCGCCCGGCAGCGGCAGCACCTGCACGGGCACTGTATCGCTCCGCAAGGAATACCGGTCCTCGCGGCTGAAGAAGGAGAAGCTGGCCGGCACCGCGTACTCCACGGTGGCGGGCGGAATGACGATGCGCCCGGGAGCGAGGGGAAACACGGCCTCGTGGGCGATGAACAAATCGAGCCAGCGCCCCCGCACCAGCCGCGAGGCGGCAACCTCGCTCGGCGCGGCGCCGGGATACGACCAGACGCCTTCCGGCGTCTGCAGCGTGAGAATCGGCGCGCGCCGCAGGCGCACGCGCAGCTCGCGGGGGAACCACGCCACCGCGATCACGTCGAGCTGCTGGCCCACCAGCACGGAGTCGCCGGGAAGGATCACGGTGAGCGCGACGTGCTCGGCCTGCTCACCGGGGGTCGGCGGCGTGGCCGCGTCGATCAGCCGCCGCGCGATCGGCGACACGGCGGTGGCGAGCCCCGTGCTCGCACTGTCCACCGTGACCGTGAGCGCGGCGGTCATGACCCGCCGGCCACCCTGCTCCACCCGCACCGCTCCGATCACCAGCGCGCCGGGGCGTTGCGCCCGCAGCTCGAGCTCGCGCGTGGTGGTGCGCACCGGGCCGCCCAGCGCCTCCAGCGTCACCTCCGTGACCTCGCGCGACCCGACGACGGTGAATCCCGTGAGCGCGGGGAGCGCGACGGTCACGGGGGCGGCGGATCGGGTGCGGGCCCGAATCGTGAGCAGCAGGTCGTCGCCCGCCGTGACGTGGGTACGGTCCACTCGCGCCGTGACGTCGGGTGCCGGCCCGCTCTGCAGCGCGGCGAGCACCCAGAGCGCGAGCATCACCAGTCCTTCACGCCGGGCTCCACGGCGCGCCGGGTCTGCCCGGTGCGGTCCCGCCGAGTCTTGAGCTCCTGCTGACCGATCGAGCGCAACACTTCGTCCGCCTGCGCCGGACTCATGCCACCCTGCACGCCGGCCCCGCCCTGGGCGCGTCCCTTGCTCGATCCTCCCCCGCCCCCGCTCTGGGGCCCGCTCCCTCCATTGCCACCGGAGGGCGGGTTGCTCCGGCTGCTGCCACCATGCTGATGCCGCACGGCGAGCTCGAGGTTCCATTTGGCCCCAAGGTCGTGCGGCCGGAGCAGCAGCGCTTCGCGGTAGGCCCGCTCGGCGTCCGCGAGATGCGAGTCGCGCGCCGCGCTGTCGGTCATCGCCTCGCGCAGCGCGAGCAAGCCAAGATTGAAGAGCGCGCGGAACCGCACGTCGGGGTCGAGCGACGCCGCGGCGTGGGTGAGGCTCCCCCGCGCGGTCTCCGCATCCGAGTCCGCGAGCGCCGCCGTGCCGGCGTTGTACCACGCGGTGTCGTCCTTGCGACGCCCAGCGAGCTCGGCCAGATAGGCGGCGCGGGCGCCGGCGAGGTCGTGGCGGTCCCACGCCTTCTCCGCCGGGCTGCGGGGGCGTGCGGGCTCCTGCGCCGCGGCGGGCTTCGGGAGGAGACACCACAGCGCCACGCCGATCAGGGCGGCGGTGCGCCGCGTGGCCGCCTGCGCGGCGAGCAGCGCCACGGCGAACAGCAGGGGTAGCCAGGCGCGCAACCGGCCCTGCTCGGTGCGCGCCTCGCTCGCCCGCGCGCGTCTGTAGGAGGCGACGAGGTCCCGCACGGCGCCGGCCTGATCGGGGAGGTCGGCCGCGACGAGCGTGCCCTGAGCCGCATCCGCGACCGCGCCGAGAATATCGTCGCGCCGAGTCGTCTTGATGACGCTGCCGTCCTCGTCCCGCTGGTAGGTGAGGAGTGCGCCGCGCTCGTCGCGCACGGGAATGCGACTGGGCGCGCGCCCGCCCTCCGCGACCAGGATCAGCTTGATTCCGGCGGCGTGGAGCTGTTGCGCCTGCTCGGTCACCGCGGGGAGCGTATCATGCGCTTCGCCGTCGGTGAAGACGACCAGCACACGGTCGGCGAGGTCGGAGCTCGCCCGCAGCAGCTCGCCGCCCTGGCGCAACGCGCCGGCCAGCCCGGTCCCTCCCTGGGAAGCGACTTCGGGATCGAGCGCATCGAGGTAGAGCGTGAGCGCGGAGCCGTCGATCGACAGCGGGGAGAGGATGTAGCTGGAGCCGGCGAACGCCAGCAGGCCGACGCGATCGCCGTCCAGGTCCTGCACGAGCCGGCGCGCTTCGCGCAGCGCCCGGCCCAGCCGGTTCGGGCTCGCGTCCTCCGCGAGCATCGAGCGCGAGATATCCATCGCCATTACGACGGACAGGGCGCGCGTCTCCGCCACGATGGTCGCTTGCCCCCAGCGCGGGCCCGCCAGCGCCACGACGCCCAGGAACGCCGCGACGGCGAGCGCCGTGGGCCCGAGGCGCCCCGCGCCGATCGCGCGCCGCACCGTTTCTTCGGACCACAGCGCCGCACGCCGCCGCGAACCACACGGCGCCGCCGACCAGCGGCGCGACGGCGAGGACGACCGGCGCGTCGAACGCCATCAGGGCACCCGGACCGCGAACGTGCCCGCGACCACGATCTCCAGCGCCAGCGCCACCAATCCCAGGGCGAGCGGCGTCCGATACTCCTCGTCGAACCGCCGATACACCACCTGTTCCACCGCCGTCTTCTCGAGCCGGTTGATCTCGGCGAACACGTTGCGCAGCGATTGGGCGTCGGTGGCGCGGAAGTAGCGCCCGCCCGTCATCGACGCGATCTCGGTCATCAGCGGCTCGTCGATCTCGACCTGCATCATCTCGTAGCGCAGGCCATCGAGTCCTTGCCCCGTCGGCACCGGCGCCTCCCCCCGCTTCCCCACCCCGATGACGTAGATCTTGATGCCCAGGGCCGCCGCGGCCTGCGCCGCCGTGCGCGGATCCACCGTCCCGCGGTTGTTCACGCCGTCGGTGAGCAGCACGATCACCTTGCTCTTGCCGGGAGCGCGCCGCAGCCGGCTCGCCGCGGTCGCGATGCCCGTGCCGATCGCGGTGCCGTCCTCCAGCATCCCGATGTGCAGTCCCTTGAGCGCCTGCTCCAGCACCGCGTAGTCGGTCGTGATCGGAACCTGGGTGAGCGCCTGGGCGGCGAAGGCCACGAGCCCGATGCGGTCCGACGTCCGTGCCCGGACGAATTCGATCGCGGTCTGTTTGGCGACATCGATACGGTTGGCGGGAGCGAAGTCCTCGGCGAGCATGCTGCTCGACATGTCGATGGCGATCACGATCGAGATGCCCTCGCTGTGCGTCTCCGAGCGCGCCGATCCGATCCGGGGGCCCGCCGCCGCGACGATCCACGCGCCCAGGCACAGGCTCCGCAGCGTGACGGGGAGGCGCGCGATCCAGAGACGCTCGGCCGCCCCCGCCGCGGGGCGCACGTCGCTCATGCGGGTCCCCGACAGCCTGCTCAGGCGCTTCGTCCGCAGCCACCACCACAGGGGCAGCACGCCCAGGGCGACCAGGAGGAAGGGCCGGGCGAAGCTCAGGGCGCCAGCTCCCGGGCCAGGCGCCGCGCCCGCGCGGCGAGGGCCGCGACATCGGTGCCCTGGGACGTGGCGAAGGCGACGCGATCGAGCTGCTCCAGCACGTCCCGCAGCTCGCCCACGGGCGCCCCGGGCCGCGCCCGCTCGACTACGCCGAGACACTCGTGAGTATCCAGCGCGTGATGCGCTCCGGGCACCGCCCGCGCCAGCGTGGCGCGCAACCGCCAGGTCGCGCGCGTGGCCACGGCCCGGGGCTCGCCGGCGGCGAGCCAGCGTGCATCCGGCACCTCACGTTCCAGTGGAACTGGAGGTGCCGGGGGTACCCGGCGCGGCGCCCGGCGCCGGGCGGCGACGCCCGCCGCGAGCAGCCCGATCGAGGCGAGGGCCGCGACGAGCGGCGGCCCGGCATTACGGCGCTCCAGCCGCAGCGGTCCGAGCGGTCCGCGCGGGTCGGGCGCTTTCAGCGTGTCCGGGAGGACGCTCGCCACGACGACGCTCGCCCCACCGCCGGCACTCGAGTCGGTGCGGCCGTCCGGGCCGATGCGCCAGAGCGGCGGCAGCGTGAGCGTGTGGCTTCCCGGCGTCCACACGGCGAGCCCATAGCGCACCACCCAGCCCGCCCGGCTCCGCAGCACAGCCGGGTCGCCCAGCGGCTCGACGTCCTCCCGCGCCTCGAGTTTGCCGGCCCGCACTTGCCATCCGGCCGGCACGGGGATCTCCCGCTCGAGCCAGATGGTGTCGCCGACGGTGGGTGAGGATGGACTGACCCTCCAGGTCGCGGTCTGGGCAGTCGCACGACGCCACGACGCCACGACGCCAACGATCGCGAGCACGACAGCCAGCGCAGTCCCCCGTGCAACGTGGCGTCGTAGCGTCTGGCAACGGGGCTTCATCGCTTCAGGCGCTTGGCGCGCTCGGCGAACGCGCGGCGCAGCGGCACCGCATAGGGCACGCTGGTTTGCAGCGTGACGCGGTCCACACCCGCCGCGAGCAGCTTGCGGCTCCGCTCCTGCAGCTGCCGCTCCGCGGCGACCCGCACGCGCGTGCGGGTGGGAGCGTGGCTCGTGTCGATCAGGACCCGCTGGCCGGTTTCGGCATCCTCCATGTCCACCCAGCCCGTATCGGGCAGGTTGAGCTCGCGCGGGTCGTCGATCGTGATCGCGACCACGTCGTTGGCCGCCGCCAGCTGCGCCAGCGCGTCCTCCCATCCGTCGGCGCGGAAATCCGACAGCACCACGACGATCGCGTGATGGCGCAGCAGCTTGGCGGCATAGCGCAGCGCCTCGGCGAGGTTGGTGGCGCGGCCGCGCGGCGTGAACGCGACCAGGTCGCGGATGATGCGCATCGCATGGGGCCGACCCTTGGACGGCCGCACGACGTACTCGACCTTGTCGGCGAACATCAGGGCCCCCACGCGGTCGTTGTGGCGGGCGGCGGCGAGCGCGAGCACGGCGGCTACTTCCACCGCCAGGCCCGCCTTGGTGTATGGGCGCCCGAACTGACACGAGCCCGACTGGTCCACCACGAGCAGCAGCGTGATCTCGCGCTCCTCGTGGTAGGTCTTCACGAACGGATGCCCCATCCGCGCCGACACGTTCCAGTCGATCGCGCGGAAGTCGTCGCCCTGCTGGTATTCGCGGACTTCGGCGAACTCGATGCCCTGCCCGCGGAACACCGAGCGGTATTCGCCGCTGAACAACGAGTTGACGAGGCTGCGGGTGCGGAGCTCGATGCCCTTGACCTGGCGCAGCACCTGCGCGGTGACGGCGCGCCGGCGCCGGCGCAGCGGGGAGTACTCGCCGCTGCGGCGATCGACCCCCTCGTACTTCACGGGACGCCCACGGCCTCGAGGATCTTGGCGATGACCCGGTCCGAGTCCATGTCTTCGGCCTCCGCCTCGAACGTGAGCAACACGCGGTGCCGCAGCACGTCGAACGCCATCGCTTTCACGTCTTCGGGCACGACGTAGGAGCGACCGCGCAGGTAGGCGTGCGCCCGGGCCGCCTGCGCGAGGTAAATGGAAGCCCGGGGGGACGCCCCGAAGGCGATCAGCGGCTTCAACTCGGGGAGGCCGACCGCCTGGGGCTCACGCGTGCCGCGCACCACGTCCACGATGTAGTCCACGACCTTCTGGTCCATGAACAGCTCGGCGATGGCGCTGCGCGCGGCCAGGATGTCGTCCGCCTCGGCCACCCGCTCGACCTCGATCGGCCGGCCCGACGCCATGCGCGCCACGATCTCCTTTTCGGCGTCGCGCGTCGGGTACCCGACCCGCACCTTCAGCATGAAACGATCGAGCTGCGCCTCGGGAAGGGGGTAGGTGCCTTCCTGCTCGATCGGGTTCTGGGTCGCGAGCACGAGGAACGGCTCGCCCAAATAGAAGGTCTCGCCACCGATCGTGACCTGTTTCTCCTGCATCGCCTCGAGCAGCGCCGACTGCACTTTAGCGGGGGCGCGGTTGATTTCGTCCGCGAGCACGAGGTTCGCGAACAGCGGCCCCTTTTTCGCGTAGAACTCCTGCGACCGCTGGTCGAACACCATGGTACCGATCACGTCCGCGGGCAGCAGATCGGGTGTGAACTGGATGCGCGAGAACGAAATGCGCAGGGACTCGGCGACCGTGCGCACCGCGAGCGTCTTGGCGAGGCCCGGCACACCCTCGAGCAGGATGTGTCCGCCCGTGAGCAGGCCGACCAGCAGGCGCTCGACCATCAGCTCCTGGGCCACCACCCGCTTTGCCACCTCGCGCGCGATCGTGGTCGCGAGCACCGCGTCGCCGGACTTCGCCGTCCGAGTCGTCATTTGAGCGCCGCCTCCGCCGCCTTGCGCACCGCCGGCTCCTTGTCCTTGCTGTAGAGTTCCAGCAACCCCCGCGCCTCGGGGCGCGCGATGTGGCGCAGCCCGTCCACCGCGGCCGCCCGCACGGTCGCGCTACGCCGGTGCATCATCCCGCCCGGCTCGGCGAACCGCGCCAGCACTTCCAGGGCTTCCTTGGCGCCCAGCCGACCGATGGCCCGAAGCAACTCCGCCTGTACCCCTTCGTCAGGCTCCTGCTCCACCCGCCGGATCAGCACCGTGGACGACGCGGCGTCGCCCGCCGCCGCGATCGTGCGGACCGCCGCCGAACGCACCGCCACGCTCTCGTCCTTCAGGGCCGGCATCGCCGGCCGGGCGATCTCCCGGCCGCCCGCCTCCGCCAAGCCCAGCAGGGCCGCCTCGCGCACGAACTCGGACGTGTGGTGCAGCAGCGGGACGAGCAGCGTGACGGCCTGCGGGCTCCCCGTCAGCCCCACGAACTCGGCCGCCGCCGCTACGAGCTCCGGGTTCTTGTCCGCCAGCCGGCCCTGCAGCACCTCGAGCGCACGGTCGGCGGCCTTGCGCACGGCCGCCCGGAACGGCGCGCGCTGCTCGACCGGAGCCGCGAGGAACGCCTCGAGCACGAGTCCCATGGAGAGCGACGCGAGCGCCCCTACCGCCGTCACGAGCGACTCGCGTTCCTCCGCCGGAACGTGCGCCTCGCCCAGGCGCCGCACCATGCGCGCGACCAGCGCGGTGTCCGACAACGCCGTCGCAGCAGCGTCGATCGCCGCCAGCAGCCGCGGATCCTGCGCCTGGGGGAGCAGGTGGTCGAGGGCCGCGACGGCGTCGGCGCTGGTCGCCACTTCGCGCAGCGTCAGCAGTTGGGGAGCCACCGCCGCCAGCCGTTCGACGGCGGCGCGCTGCGCGTCCGGGGTTGTCGCGGCGCGCACCGCCGCCACGGCGCGCGCGGACTCCACGTCGGGCGGCAGGGCGTCGGGCCGAAACGCGGCGCTGGGACGCTTCGCCGCCATGAGCGTGTCCGCGGCGGCGGCGGCACGGACTTCGGGAGCCGGGGCGGCCGCGGCGGGCGCGGCGGGGACGTCACCGGATGCCGGGTCGGCCACGGCCGGCACGCCTTCCGCCGGCGTCGGCGGGCGCAGTCGCTCGAGCCGGGCGGCGCTGCGCCGGCCGAGCGTGAGCGTGATGCGCCCCAACGTCTGCGCGTCCGGCGCCGCGGTCCCGGTGGCCACCTGGAACAGCGCGAGCACGTGCTCCGCCGTCATCCCGGGGTTGAGGGTCAGGGTCCGCACGCCGCGCGCATACAGCAGGCCCGCCAGCTCGGCGATCTGCGTGTTCCGCGGCAGGAGCTGCTGGCCGTGCCAGTGCAGTCCGGTCGCGCCGACCTTCCATTCGACCGTGCCCACGGCGGCGAGCGGCCCCAAGGCCTCCCCCACCTGGCGCAGCGCCTCCTGCACCGCAGGGTGCGTGGGCGGGTACAGGCGGGAGAGACGGAACGTCGTCCCGATGGACCCCAGTGCCCGGTCCACCCCACTCGTGTCGGTCGTCATGCCTCAGCCGTCCGGCCCACGCAGAGAATATGGCATCATCGCCGTCCGATCACGCAGTTCCAGGCAATCGCTCGATTGCCGCCACCTCGTGGGCGGCGAGGCGCCGGTACTTGCCCTCGGCGAGCCGTCCCAGGCGCACCGGCCCGTAGGCGACGCGGTGCAGCCATTCGACCTTGAGCCCCAGGGCCTCCGCCAGCCGGCGCACGATGCGCTGGCGGCCCTCGGCGAGGGTGAGCTCCACCTCGACGCTCCGCTCCACCGGGCGCACCCGGAAGTCCACCACACGTACCGGCCGCCCGTCGATCGTCGGCGGGCGCGTGAGCGCGGTGCGCAGCTCCGTCGCGCCGTGGCCGTGCGCCCGCAGCCAGTACGTGCGGGGCACGGCGAAGCGCGGATGCATGAGCCGGTGCGCGGCCGCGCCGTCGGTGGTGAGGAGCAGCAGCCCGGACGTCATGACGTCCAGCCGTCCCACGTACGTGAGCCCCGGGACCTGCGGCAGCAGGTCGTAGACCGTCCGCCGCCCCTCGGGGTCGCCGCGGCTCACGACGTATCCGACGGGCTTGTTGAGCGCGAGCCACGTGACGGGCCCCTGGCGCACGGCCTGCCCGTCGACGGTCACGCGCTGGCGCCCCGGGTCGACGCTCATGCCGATGGTCGCCACCGTGCCGTCCACACGGACGCGACCCGCGCGGATCAGATCCTCGGCCTTGCGCCGCGACGTCACGCCCGCACGCGCCAACGCGCGTTGCAGGCGCATCAGCGTCATTCGGGTTCGGCGGGTGCGGGCGGCCGGAGCGCTACCGACAGCTCTTCCAGCCGCGGCAGCTCGTCCAGGTCTTTGAGCCCCAGGATCTCCAGAAACTGCGGTGTGGTCCCGTAGAGCAGCGGCCGCCCGAGCCCCTCGCCCCGGGTCACCACCTCTACCAGCCCCCGCTCCGCCAGTTTGTCGATCACGGCGCCGGAATCGACGCCACGGATCTCGTCCACCTCCGACCGCCCCACCGGCTGCCGGTATGCGATGATGGCCAGCGTCTCGAGCGCCGCGGGCGACAGGCGTCGCGGGCGCAGCGCGAACTGGGCGCGCTCAATCGCCTCGGCGTATTCGCGCCGCGTGAGGAATTGCCATCCCTGCGCGATCTCGACCAGCTCGACGCCGTGGTCGGCGGCGGCAAACGCGTCCCGCAGCTCGGCGAGCGCCGCCTGCACGGCGCCCTCGCCCGCCGCCGGCTCGAGGGTGCGCAGCTCCTCCACCGTCAGCGGGCGCGACGAGGCGAACAGTGCCGCCTCAAACAGCGTCGCGAGGGGACTCACGGCGGATCTGGATCGGGGTGAACGCTCCCGCCTGGTGGACGCTCAACGACCCACGCTTGGCGAGCTCCAGCAGCGCGATGAATACCGAGAGCACATCGATGAGGGTGGGGCGCGCTCCCACGACGTCCAGCCAGCCGAACTCCGCCCGCTCGGCGAGCAGCGCCTGCAGTTTGGCGGTCGCCCCCTCCACGTCGAGCGGCCGCGGCACCACGCGGTGCAGCACCGGCTCCGGGATGAGAGCGATCACGCGCTCCGCCGCGGCCAGGAGGTCGTTCAGCTCGATCACCAGCGGCGCCGGCGGCGCCGCGGGCGGCTCGGGGCGGAATCCGCGCCCCAGCTGCTCGGCGCGGCGGGCCGCCGCCTGCCCCAGCCACTCGACCAGCTCGCGGATCTGGTGGTACTCGAGCAGCCGCCGCACCAACTCGGCCCGCGGATCTTCCCACTCGTCGTCTCCCAACCGCCGCGGCAGCAGCATCTGCGCCTTGATCCGGAGCAGCCGTGCCGCCATCTCGAGATAGTCCGCCGCCTGGTTCAGCCCCAGCTCGTTGATCACCGCCAGGAACTGATCGGCGATCTTCGCGATCGGCAGGTCGGTGATGTCGAGCTCGTCCTCGTGGATCAGGTGCAGCAGCAGATCGAGCGGCCCCGAGAACTGCTCCAGCTCGATGACGAAGCCGGACCGGTCTTGCACCACGGGACTCGCGGGCCCGCTCATGACGGGAACGCGCCTTGCGAGACGGCGAAGCCGCGCACCAGCGCCCAACCCACGCCCATCAGCTCGTAGGCCGGCCACAGCAGCGTCTGCAGCACCCCGGGGAATGCCCACATCAGAACCATGATCGGAATGAATCCCAACGCCTGGAGCTGCCGATACCTCAGGCCGGCGCCGGGCGGCAACAAGTGGTAGAACACATGGCTCCCGTCGAGCGGCGGCACCGGAATGAGGTTGAAGAAGGCCAGGACGACGTTGAGCCACATCCCCCACCACAGCATGCGCTGGACGATTTCGAACGTGCTCGTGAGCGCTGGAACCGCGTTCCCCACCATGCCAACGATCGCGAACAGCAGCGTGCACACCAGGAAGAGCCCGAGGTTCACGGTGATGCCCGCCAGGGAAACGATGATGTCGCCCCGGCGGAACTGCCGGTATTTGCGCGGATTCACCGGGACCGGCTTGGCGGCGCCGAACGGCGGCGCACCGATTCTCCAGAGGAGAAACGGGACGATCACGGTCATCAAAGGATCGATGTGCTTCAGGGGGTTCAAGGTGAGCCGCCCCAGCATGTAGGCGGTGTCATCGCCCTGCCGGTACGCGGCCTCGGCATGGGCATATTCGTGGGCCACGATCGAGAACAGCAGGACCGGGGCCCAGACGAGGAATTCGAAGGAGATGGCTCGCGCTCGTGGGTCGGTGACCGCCTAAGATAACGCGCCGGCGGGGGGTGGGTCAACGCCGTAGCGCCTTGACCGACCTGCACTTACCCTCTATGTTCCGCGCTTCACGAGGAGGCCGCCGGTGCCGAGAATCGAGTCCGCGAAGAAGGCGATGCGCCAAGGGCGCGCCCGCCACGAACGCAACCGGGCGCAGAGCTCCGCGCTCCGCACCGCGCTGAAGCGCGTGCGCGCAGCGACCTCGGCCGAGCAGGCCGGAGGGGCGTACAAGATTGCGGCCCGGCTCCTGGACAGAGCCGCCCGAAAAAATTTGATCCACGCGAATACTGCGGCGAGACACAAGTCGAGACTTGCCGCCGTCCTCAAGAAACTCTCCAAATAGACGGCGTCACCAAAAGACGTCGCGGATAGACGTCGTTCCGTGACGCCTCTCCGTGACGTCTCTCCGTGACGCTCTTTGCCGTTACATCGCGGCTAGTTCCGCCCCACACTGCTGGCAATACCACTCGGTAGGCAGATTCATCGTCCCACAGTCTTTGCAGCGCAACGTCCTGTCCCCGTCCTCCGCGTCGCCGGCCGCCGCCGGATCAGGGACGATTGGAGCCGGGATCGGGTTCGCGGCCCGAGGCGCCGACGGGCTCTGCGGACGCGGCACATCGGCGGGAATGGACGGCTGGAATTGCGCGCCACTGGCGCGCCGCGGCGATGGGGCGGTCTGCTCGTCTTCGGTCACCGACTTGATGAACGCCAGCTCGTCTTCTTGCCCCGCCTTCGCGGGATTGGGGTGCGGCTGCGGTGGGGGGGCCGGGACCGGCTGGGAAGGTTCGGGGGCCGGATGCGGCGCCGCCCGGGGAGGCGGAGTCGGGCGGTGGCTCACCAGGGCATCCAGCTCCTCGAGCTTGTGGATGTCGGCCACGACCGATTGCAGATCCTCCCGCACCGACACGAGCTCCGCCAGGACGTCCTTGTGGACCTGCTCCCACTGCGATTCGTCGTACTCGCCGACGGCGTGACGCAGCTCCGTCTCGGTGAGCTTCTCCTGGGCGCGCGCTTCCTTTTTCTGCAGCTCGCCGCGCAGGTGCCGCTTCTCCTCGATGGCCTGGCGCGCGCTTTCCGCGTGGGCCTTGAGCTCTTCGGTGACGGCGGAGAGGCGCGCCTCGTAATCGGAGCGGACGCGCGCGCGCACGTGCCCGGGCGTCGCGTCCGCCGAGTCGTTCAGACGCGCGATCCAGGCTTCGTATTGGCGCCGCTCCTCCAGCAGCTGCTGGATGATCACGGTGCTCTTGGAAGGTGTCTTCGCCACTGCTCCAAAATAAGCGTTCGGAGCCCAAAGGTGTAAGTCCAACTCGCTGATAAGGTTATGCGGGAGCTTCGAGCTGGTGCGCGACCGTGCCGCCCACGAGCGTGAGCGCGGCGCGCCCCGTGAGGGCGCGACCCGCGAACGGGGTGTTGCGGCTCTTCGAGAGCAGGGCCGCGGGCTCGACGGTCCAGCGGGTGGTCGTGTCCAGAACCACGACGTCCGCCGGCGCGCCCGGCTCGAGGGTGCCGCCGGGCAGGTGAAACGCGGCGGCGGGTGCGCTGCTCATGCGCGCGATCAGCTCGGGGAGGGTCAACACTCCGTTGAGCACGAGCTCCGTGTGGACCACGCCGAACGCCGTCTCGAGCCCGATGATCCCGAACGGGGCGTCGTCGAAGGCGGCCTCCTTGGCGTCGTAGGCGTGTGGCGCGTGGTCGGAGGCGACGCAGTCGATCACGCCCTCCTTGAGCGCCTGCCGCAGGGCGGCGATGTCCGCCGCCTCGCGCAGTGGCGGGTTCATCTTGGCGTGGGTGTCGTAGGTCTCGCAGGCGTGATCGGTGAGCGTGAGGTGGTGCGGCGTCACCTCGGCGGTGACGCGGATCCCCTGCTCTTTGGCGCGCCGGATCAGCTCCACCGACCCGCGCGTCGACACGTGGCACAGGTGGACGTGCCCGCCGGTGAGCTGCGCCAGCAGGATATCGCGCTCCACCATGATTTCCTCGGCGGCCGCGGGGATTCCCTTGAGACCGAGCCGGGTGGACACGAGTCCCTCGTGCATGACGCCGCCCGCGGCGAGGGTGGGCTCCTCGCAGTGGTCCGCGACCGGGATCTCGAAGGTCCGCGCGTATTCGAGCGCGGTGCGCATGAGGTGGCTCGACGCGACCGGCCGGCCGTCGTCCGACACGGCGACCGCGCCGGCGCCGACCATCTCGCCGAATTCGGAGAGACGCTCCCCCCGCTGCCCGACGGAGATGGCGCCAATGGGATAGACGCGGGTGAGCCCGGCGCGCGCCGACTGGCGCACGATGAACCCGACCGCGGCCTGATTGTCGGTGACCGGATCGGTGTTGGGCATGGCGCAGACGGCGCTGAAGCCTCCCGCGGCCGCGGCGCGGGCGCCCGTGGCGATCGTCTCGACGTCCTCGTTGCCGGGCTCCCGCAGATGGACGTGCAGGTCCACCAGCCCGGGAGCGACCACATGGCCCCGCACGTCGCGCACCTCGGCGCCGTCCGGGGCGCCGAGCCCGGCCTGCACCGCGGCGATCTTGCCGTCCTGGATGAGGACGTCCGCCGGCTGGTCGAAGCCGCGACTCGGGTCGATCACCCGCCCGCCCGAGAGCAGCAGCGGCCGCATCACTCCGTCCCCCGCTTGGCCGCGTCGGCGAGCTCGGGACGCCCGCCGGCGAGGAGGTAGAGGACCGCCATCCGGACTGCGACCCCGTTCGTCACCTGGTCCAGGATCACGCTGTGGGGCCCGTCGGCGACGCGGGAGTCGATCTCGACGCCGCGGTTCATCGGCCCCGGGTGCATGATGGTCAGCGCGCGCGGCGCTTTCTCGAGGCGCTCGAGCGTGACGCCGAACACCCGGTAGTACTCCCGCACGCTCGGAATGAAGCCCATCTC
>Ga0209801_1001643_pt1 | contig 13770 bp, 5 predicted proteins | sample GraSoiAngelo_127_FD_185884 | JGI IMG/M metagenome (GOLD analysis project Ga0209801, IMG submission 185884) | Grasslands soil microbial communities from the Angelo Coastal Reserve, California, USA - 14_0927_09_40cm (SPAdes) (version 2) | ecosystem: Environmental > Terrestrial > Soil > Grasslands ... | reverse complement strand
AATAGTCCCCTCGAAACATCAAGGCGATGGCTTCTCCGGTTTCGGCGTCCGCCACTCCCCTTTGGTCATGAGCGGCAAGATAGAGATCCCTCGCCCCATGAATGGCTTTGTCCGCTTCATCGAGCCGCCCCATCTTTTCCAGCAACCACGCGTGGGCGAACATCGCTTTGGCTACGAGTAGCGACGCGCCCGAAGCTCGGGCTTTCTGTTCCGCGCTTACATAGGCGGCTTCCGCGCGTTTGGTATCGCCCAGAGGCATCGCTGCGTCTCCCTCCGCCAACTCAATCCGGGGATCGTCGCTCAGGGGGACCGGCAATGTTTTCAAGGCCGCTAACGTCTCGAGTGCATCTTTCCATTTGTTGGCTTTGTACTCGGCATTAGCGAGCGCAAGGCCGTAATCCAAGTTGTCGGGAAAAAACCGAAAGAGGGCGCGATAGATTTCCGCGGCTTTTTCCCAATCCCGCGAACTTTCATGATAGCGGGCTTCTACCAGCAGCCTTTCCGCACGCGACAGATTTGAAGACAGGTCGAAGGCTTTCTTCGCTTCGGCCTTTGCGTTTTCGTCATACCCTAGTTGCACCCACGCTGTCGCGAGTGTGGCATGGGAAAGCGCGTAGCCAGCCTCGGCCTCGACGGCTCTCTGCAACAGGTCCCTCGCCTGGAGCGCGTCAAACGCGCGCAACTTGGAAAGCCCTTCCGCGTAAAGGCGCGCGGCTTCCCCATTCGAAGGAAGCGCGGTTGCTACTTCCACGGCCTCCTCTTTGGTAATCTTTCGAACGCCCAGATTGGCACGCAACTGCTCGCCCGCTCGCGACACTAAGTCAAACAGGCCTTCCTGCGAACCGGTCTCGGAATCGGCGTACAGGGTCTCCCCGCTCTGCGTGTCGAAGAGACGCACGTCCAGCCGAATCTGAGGATTTGCGCCCAGCGTCGCGTAGGAGCCTGCCACCACCAAGTCTGTACCTAGGTCCTTGTGAATCTGCTCGAGGGTTCCGCGGCCTAAGCTTTCCAAATCGTCCAAGGCAAGTTCCGCCTTCATTCGCGCAATATTTTCCGCGGGCAGGGTCCGCAGTTGGCCGCCTGCGGAAAGCTCGGTCGTGAGCCAGTCCGAAAACGCCGTGGAAAGCCACGCTTCGTGCGCGTCCCCGGAAAGGTTGGTGAAACCCAGCACGGCCACGGAACGGCGCGGGCTAACTACTCCCGGATTGCCGCTCAAAGTCGCCGGCTGGAGAAATCGGATGGCCACCAGGACCACAGCAGCAACCACAACGACTGCAGCGGCCAAACCGTAAAACCGCCGCTTCCTCGATGGCGCGTGGACGGTTGGCTTTCCGTTCCCCTCAAAAGGTTCCTTCGGGAGTGCCCGTCCCGCGGCATGCTCATGAGCGCGCTCCGATTGCGGCACGTAGACTGGGGCGAGGAACCGGTAGCCATGCCGCGGAATCGTTTCTACATACCGCGGATTGTCCGCGGAATCTCCCAACGCCGCCCGCAATTTGGTCATCGCCTTGTTCAAGCTGCGATCAAAATCCACGAACGTGTGGGCTGGCCAGAGCTTTTCCCGCAACTCTTCGCGGGTGACCACTTCCCCCGGATGTTCCAAAAGCAGCGAGAGAATCTGGAAAGGCTGTTCTTGCAGCTTGATTCGCACGCCGTGCTTGCGAAGCTCGACGGCCTTGAGATCGACTTCAAAAACGCCAAAACCCCTGGTTCGGAAGGGACTCTCAGCCGCTCGCATGACTATTCACCCCTGCAGTTTTCGCGAGCGTAACACGCCGTCATGCCCTAAGCAATACGGCCTTCACCTCACCCTGGCCACACACAATCCCGCCCCCCATTTGGAAGCGTTTGCAATCCTGGGCGCTTGCTCGCCTCGGTCGTAAGATTCCGCCCACAGAGCCAGTGGCAGGCTACTATCTCGGGAAGCGACCACTTTCGGTTGATTTTGATTCTTGCCCCCCTGTGCTTAGCAAACCGCATCGCCGCGCCCCATCCACGAGAAGGTGCGGTTTTTTCTGTCCAATCCGCTCAAACGATTTAACGGGCGAACAGGTTGCACTTAGCCCTGAGCGTTATTGCCTGCTCTGCCTCTCGTAGTGCAACGCGCTCGAGCGCTCGCGGACCTTTATGTCTGCGGGGCGGCGGTGTAAAATTGCGCGTATCGTGCGATCCAGAATTCTGGCAAGGTCACGCCTGCGCCGGGTTACCCTCACCGCTACCTCTCTCCTCTTGATGGCGCCCGTCTTTGTTTCTCCCGTGTTGAAGGCCCAATCCGAAGCCACTGCCGAGGATACGCGGGTGCAAAAGGTTTACGGCCAGGCGAAGGCCGCGGAAGCACGTGGTGACCTTGCCGCTGCTGCAGCAAGCTATGAATCGCTCTTGCAGATCGCTCCGCGCCTTGCACCTGCGTACAACAATCTCGGCTCGCTTTATCTCCGTCAGCGGGAGTACAAGAAAGCCGCTGCGGTGCTGGAAAAAGGCCTGAAGATCGACCCGGAAATGTCTTCCGCCTCCGCGCTGCTGGGCATGGCGCTCTACGAAATGGGTGACTACGCCGCGGCAGGCCGGAATCTGGAATCCGCGCTGCGCGGCAATCCCGAGGACAGTAACGCCGAACTCTTCCTCGCGAATGACTTGATCAAGCTGGGGGATTTCGAACGTGCCGCGGAGCATTTGCGGCGGCTTTCGCAGCGCCAGCCGGAGAATCCGGAAGTGTGGTATTTGCTGGGCAAGGTGCACATGAAATTGTCCGAGGAGGCGCTATCGAAACTCAGCGCTTTGGATCCCAATTCCGTCTGGGTCCACGAAATTTCCGGCGAAGTGATGGAGAGCATGAAGAATTACGACGGCGCGCTACTCGAATACAAGAAAGCGGTAGAGGTGGCGCCGCAGCAGGCGGGCACGCACTACCACTTGGGGAACGCCTACTGGTCGCTGAACATGTGGGATGTGGCAACGGAGCAGTTTCGCGCCGAACTCGCAAACGATCCCTCGAATTGCATGGCGCAGTGGAAAATCGGGAACATCATTCTGGAGCAGCACGGAGATTCGTCCCAAGCGTTGGCGGAAGTCCAAAAAGCTCTGGGTGTGTGTCCGAATCTGATGGGAGCGCGCGTGGACCGTGCTCGTGCCTTGATCAAATTGGACCGGCACGCGGAAGCGGTGAAAGATTTGGAGGCAGCGGTAAAGGCTGACCCGGCGGAATCTTCAACGCATTTCCTGCTGGCGCAAGCGTATCGCGCGCTCGGGCGGACACAGGAGGCGCAGGCGGAAATGAAGGTGTTCAGCAAACTGGAAGAAAGCTCGCGCGCGAAAACCGCAGAGCGAGCGAAGGAATTGCTGCAGGAAAAAAGCAAAGAGCCGTAATGGTGAATCGCGCGTTGGCGAGCAAGAAATGCAACGTGTCGTGTGACTCGTGGAAGACCTTGTGTGCAAACTTCCTCGCAAAATACATTTGACTCATTACCGCGTGTTGAGATTTCACGCGAAAGCCGTCTTCATTGGCGTGGAGTCTCCGGAACAGAGTGGGTGCCGGTGAGAGCGGCGCAGCGGTCGTATTCGGCTTTGGCTTTATCCCCGAGCCCTTGTTTGTGATAGAGAGGGGCCAACATGCAATGAAGATTGGGAGCCTGCGGAGAAATCTCGACCGCCCTTTCTAGTTCTACTTGCGCTTTGGGAAATTCTTCTACGCGCGTGTAGGCCTTGCCAAGAAGTTCATGCGCGCGCGAATCGCGCGGTGCGATTTCAATTGCTTGAAGAAGAAACCTGACGGCGTCCTGGGCACGATTCTCATCAATCAGAAGACTGCCCAGATCGATATAAGGACCGGGATTTCTTGTCAGCAACTGCGCTTGCCAGGCAATCGCCTGGTTGTAGGCAGTGGCCGCTTCTTCGTTGCGGCCTAGCCCGGCAAGAGACAAGCCTAGATTATCTTCCGCCTTCACGTTTTGCGGATCGAGTTTCAGGCATTGTTGGAAAGCGCGGATGGCTTCGGCGAAGCGGTTCTCGTTGTATTTGGTGCGGCCGAGGTAATACCAGCCTTCGGAATCATCGGGGGCCCACTCGAGCATTTTCGTCAGCCACTTGTCGGCGTCGGGGTAATCCACGAGCAAAACGTAGTCGAGCGCAACGATCTTCAGATCGGCGGCGGAGGGGGTCCGGTATTTTGCGCCGGCGGTAAATTCCGCGAGCGAAGCCTTGGCCATCTCTTGGGCGTCTTTTGGAACAGACGCGTTGGAAGAGATTGCAGCCATGGTTCTTGCACTTGCCACAGGACCGTGGGTTTGAGGCGGGAACTGGGCCTCCACCGCTTGCGCTTGGATCTCGCGGAAAAGAATATGTCCGAGCAAGAAATGGCCGTCGGCGGAGTTCGGATGTGTTTCCAGGTACTGGCGGACGGCACGGTCGGCTTCGGTGAACTTGCTCTGCTGAAAGAGGGATTTGGCGGCTGTGAGGAGGGCCTCCCCTTGGTCGGAAGACTGGGGCGGCACGTGAGTTTGTGCCGTGGAGCAGGTGGGCAGGAGGATGCAGAGGTGGGTGATAGTTAGGACGAGTTTTCTAAGAGAGGAGACCATCCCCCCACTAGTTCTTGCGTAAGTGGTGATTCTAAAGGGGTTGGTAAATAGGAACGCCGGGAAATAGCGTCTCCGAGAAGCGCGCGGGACACTCAAACCACATTTGAGGGTCGACGGTTCCGCCACGCGGAAGCGAGTGTGCGGTGTGGAGACGGTACCGAGAAGTGGCTTTCCCTTTCCGGGAGGCACGTAGGCAAAAGAGCGGCGCTCGAGGTTGACAAACACGGACGAGGATAGCACGGAACCGGAAGTCACCGAATCCTTATGCAGGAAATTGCAGGAAATGGGGAAAAAATAGAGGTTGAACGTCAGAACTTGGAGTTTGGATGGGCCGCGCCGGAGCTTCACGAATGGCAAGCGCGGGGGCTTCTGAGAGCCCCGGCCTGCTTGATCAGCACGGAAGGTGTTTTCCAGCCGGGGTCAGAAGCTGACTTTGAAGAAAGCCTGACCTTGACGAGGTGGCGTATTGCTGTTTTGGCAAGTGCTGGAGCCACCGCTTCCATTGGGATTCACGAGCCCAAAATTGCCGGGCCCGTCGGGAAGGTTGGAGTCTGGACCACAGATTTGCATGCGATTGAGCACGTTAAAGAACTCCATCCTTAGCTCAGCGGTGACGTGTTCTCCAAAGTAGAAGTGCTTGGCCAACCCGATATTCTCCCCTGCGTTTAACGGATTGCGCAAATTGCTCAAGCTGCGAGGCTCATTCCCCTGCCTAAAGCCGGGGTCGGAAAATGCGGATGTGGTGAACACCGGGAGGCCCTTGTAATAGTTGTTGTAATTCACGTTAAGAGCGACACCGGAATTGAAGTTCGCCCGATTAAATCCGTTCAGGAAAGGATCGTTGTTGTTCGCGTAAACGGTCAGGGGAGTGCCGCTTGAATATTGAAACACGCCTGTAAACTGCCAGCCTCCCACAATGTTTTTCGCCAATTGGCCACCTTTGTTGAGGAACTTCTTTCCCGGGCCAATCGGCAACTCATAAACGCCGCTGATATTCAGGATGTGCGTTTGGTCATTACCGGCAATGGACCATTCCGACTTCTGATTGAACTTGTTCTCCGAACCAAAGTTGAATGTAGAAAAACCAGTATCGGTGTTGGACATGGTTTTCGACAATGTGTAGGAAACCAGGAAGCTCAATCCGGTGGAGAAGCGCTTTTGCGTTTGGACCTGAAGAGCGTTGTAGAAGGCAGCACCAGTCGTATCGAAGTTATTACAAATTCCGCCGCACGATTCGCTGGGATTGTACATTGGATATGGGAGCAGTGCTTGGGGCAGGCCAGCGCCGGCCCCATAGTCACTCATAAAATTACAATAGGGAGCGAATAAGCCAGCGCTGGGAGTGCCAGCGGGACATTGACTGAAGCCGGCACTTTGAAGCGCAGCCTGGGATGCCGTGGAAGTCCATGCGAAATTAGGGGAATTAGGCGACATCAAACAGTTCGCGTCATTAGGATCGCCGCTTGCGCAGAATTGGGTCAAGAACTTGGGGTTGGTTTGATTAATAGGGTTCAACAGAGATGGCAGGTGCAGCGAGCGGTTGCCGATGTAGGCCACGGAAAGGAACATGTTCCCGGGCAGTTCGCGCTGGATACCTGCATTCCACGCCTCGGTGTAAGGAATCTTACCTGGGTCTCGGCCAAATTGACGCAAAGCGCCAGTGGAATTGAGGAAGCTGCGATCCGTGAATTGGCTGGCAGCGGGTTGAGGAATGGACCTGCCGTCCCATTGACCATAGCCGGAAACGTTCGAGCCAAGCGAGTTTACGTTGAAAATACCACCCAAAAGGCTGCCGTAGTTGACGGCGATCTTGTTGTCACCGTATTCGTACGAACCGCCGTCCAAAAAATTTAAGGCAAAGCCGCTCAAGACCACAGTTTTGGGATCTAGCTTATAAGCGAAGCCAAAGCGTGGACTGAAGTTCTTCCAATGCATGTCTGCCCGGCTGTATCCCGCGCAGACCGAACACGTTCCCAGTTTGTTGGCGGCCCCGAGCAAAGGAGTGCCCGCAGGTGTCGCAGCGCCGGGATTGGGCACGGTAGGATCGAAAAAGAGGACGTTGTCGTGGTTTTCCGTGAAAGGCCGCGTGAGGTCCCACCGAAGCCCAACATTGACGGTCAGGCGGGAGGAGACTTTTATGTCATCCTGGATATACGGAGCAATGTAGAAATTGCGGAGACGATTTTCGATGGCGAACTGGCGCTGGGTGGCGTCCGCGTAACCCAAGAGATAACTGGCAAAGGCACTCCCGGTCGTGCCGATGTTGGCCGGATCGGCGGTAGTGCGCGAGTTAAAAGTAAAGCTGCCGCCACACTGCTGGCATTCCTGGTCATCTTGATAGGAACGACGAATTTCCCAACCAATATTGAAGCTGTTGCGGCCGCGAGTCCAAAGCCAGTTGTTGTCGAAGCTGATGCCGAGCTTGCGGTTCTTTGAGTAGGTCTCGCCATTGCTGTTTAATCCCCACGAGGAAGGCTGCTGGCCAAACGGGGAATTGAAATGAATGGTTGGGAGAGAGATGGAACCGGCGACAGCAGGAAAATTAAACCCGAGGAAGGAATTCAACTCGTTGTTGATCTCCCCCATCCAACCGAATCCCGCAGTCATTACCAGATTATTGGAAATGGCGTTGGAGTAGGTCAGGAAGAGCCCTGTGCCTAGGCGAGGCTCTTCTTCCTTCCCAGAAAGCGGATTATTAACACGGATGCCCGTATTGCAACAGGAGGTCAAGTCATACTTATCACGCCAGAAGCTGCCATGAAGCTTTTGCTTATCGGTCAGGTTATGGTCGATGGAGAAGCCCCAATTTGTTTGGCGAATGGGCAAAACACCTATATGGGAGAGAGCATTATTAAGCAGTCCTGGAAAACTGGGGGCCGGGATGAGTTTGAGAAGGCTTGCGGAAGTGGCGCTGAAGCAAGAAGTGGGAATCTTGTTTCCGGGCCACTGTTGCCCAGGTGCGGGAGCCGTGCAGCCGGAGGGAGCGACAAAACCTTGGGGAACAAAAATTGGAATCTGGACACCCTGCCCGTTTACGTAGCCGCTAAAATCGCCTCCCGCTTCTGCCGCAGTTGGCACGGTGTAGGTACCCTGGTCCTGAATGTTCTGACGGAACCAATCGGCGCTAAAGTGAAAAAACGTTTTGTTTCTCCCGCCGTACAGTTTGGGTATCCACACAGGACCACCGAGCGAGAAACCAAAACTGTTCTGATGAAGAGGAGGCGTCGGGCCTTTCTTCGTTGAGGTCGTGCCGGACGGGTTCGCTCCTGCAGCATTAAACATGGTATTGCGGTTGATCTCAAAAGCGTCACCATGCAGAGTGTTGGTGCCGGAAGCGAACTGGTAAGAAGCCACCCCCTGAGCCAAGCCGTATTGCGCGGAGAAGTTAGACGTAAGGACTTGAATTTCGCTGACCATTTCAAAAGGCGGATTGATATTCGATTGCAGGCCCTGTGTTTCCGATTGATTCGCGACAACACCGTTAAACATAACCTCGTTTTCAAAGTCGACTCCACCGTTAATACGATGGCTAAACTCGCCGCCTTGAACGCCCGGAGCGATGAAGAGATAGTCGTCAATTTGGCGGTCGCGAGCTCCGATATTGCCAGGCCCGCCCCCAATCAAAATGGGCACTTCCTCCACAAGTTTGTTTTCCACAATTGTGCCGAGCTGGGGCTGCGTGGTCTCTAGGGCGATCTGCTCTGCGACTACCTCGACAGTGTCGGTGGCCACGCCCGTCTTCAGGCTTACGTCCGCATTAGTGTATCTGCTGACGTCCACGTGAACATCACTCAGCAAGCCACTGGCGAAGCCAGGGGCTTCTACCCTTACTTTATATGTCCCTGGGATCAAGTCTGTAATGGTGTATGTGCCGGCCGAGGTTGTAATCGCAGTGTTGGATATGTTCGTGCCAGTATTTGTGACAGTGACTTTGGCGCCCGGGACGACGGCGCCGGAGGGGTCCGTGATCGTCCCAGTGATGCCGCTGAGACCCTGGGCGTGAAGTGTTCCCCACACGGACGCTAGCAGTATACCGATCCCTAGTACAAAGGTGAGGCCGCGCCGCGGAACTAAACGCAAACAGAGATTGCGGAAGCTGGAGAAAATCTTCATCAGTCGCCCCCTCAATGAGGTCCATGACCGGTACATCCGACCGAATCCAAGTGCGAAGTCGAATTCAACGCTCTAGAACTGAGAAGGACACCCCTCTCGGTCTCCCCAAACATTTGGCGGGAGTGTTGGACAAGAGGCCGAGGTCAGTCAATGCACCCATGTGTCATCTTCACGTTCCCAGGTAATTTGCTGAAAAGAGAGAGGATAGGTGGGAGTATTCCCTCCTCGAAGTAACCGGACCGGCGAAGCTACAAGATGCAAGATGCAAGATGCAGGGGCAGAACTAGGGAACTGCAGCGGTTAGAGCGTCTTTACCCTCGGTTACTTGCAAGGTGCAGTCAATGCAGGGGAGGGAGACCTCCTGGCGAAGGCCGCTGGGCCAGAGGATTTCGAGCTTGTCTACTTTGGAGGCCGAGCCGAGGCCGAAGTGGAGGCGCGGATCGGAGGTAGAAGCATAGCTGCCGCCGCTCGAGATGTCGGCGCGCTGGCGGACGCCACCAGCGGTGAGGAGAACTTTTGCGCCGATGGCGTCCCGGGAGGAACGTTGATTCGGTTTGGCGGAGGAAAAGGCCGGAGCGCTAACGCCCAGCACTACAGAAGACGAGGACGAAGAAGGGACAGACAGGAATGTTTGTCCTATCAGCTTCAGGGTGACCCAGTGGTTGGAGTTGTGGATGACGTTGCGAAGAAGGGTCGGGGTCGAATCCATGTTGTTGAGGACCACATCGATGTGGCCGTCGTTGAAGATGTCGCCGAAGGCAGCGCCGCGCGCGCAAACGACGGAGGCCAGACCGCTGCCGGTAGCAGGCGGGACTTCCTGGAATTTGGCACCGTCGAGATTGCGAAAAAGTTGCGGCCGTTGCGCCCACGTCGTGCCCCAGTCGCGTTTGTCGGCGATGGGGTAAACGTGGCCGTTGGCGATGAAGAGGTCGAGAAGGCCGTCGTTGTCGAAATCGAGGAAGCCGGTGCCCCAGCCGAGAAAAGGAATCGTTGCGCTGCCGAGACCGGCTTTGAAAGAAACGTCGGTGAAGCTCGAGTCGCCGTCGTTGCGGTAAAGAGTTTTATAGTCGTCGGAAAATGTGGTGATGAAGAGGTCCAAGCGGCCGTCACGATTGTAGTCGCCGAGAGCGATGCCCATAGAAGCCTGCGCGCGCCCTTCTTCGTTGAGCGCGAAACCGCTCATGTAGCTGACGTCCTCGAAGGTGCCGTCGTGGCGATTGCGATAGAGATAGTTGGGCGTGGAATCGTTGGCGACGATGAGGTCGGGCCAGCCGTCCTCGTCAAGGTCGGCGAAGACGGAAGCGAGGCCGTAGCGGCCTTCTTGATCGGCGACGCCAGCTTTGAGGCTGACGTCGGTGAAGGTGCCGTCGCCGTTGTTGTGAAAGAGATGATCGCTTTCGCCGAGCAGCCCCAGGGGCCCGCAAAAAACGTTGACGCCGCGGTATTGGCAGGCGCCTTCGGGGACGCCGCCCTTCCCTGCCAGAATGGGATGGTCGAGATCGTAGTGAACGTAGCCTGGAACAAAGAGGTCGAGCAAGCCGTCGCGGTCGTAATCGCCCCATGTTGCTCCGGTGGACCAGCCGCCGAGAACGACGCCAGCCTTCTCGGCGACATCAGTGAACGTGCCATCGTGATTATTGTGGTAGAGGCGCTTTTTGCGGTAGTTGGAGATGTAGATGTCGGGCCAGCCGTCGTTGTCGTAGTCGGCGACGGCAACGCCGAAACCCCAGCGATCATTGGACACGCCGGCTTTGTCGGTGACGTCGGTGAAGGTGCCGTCGTGATTGTTGTGAAGGAGCATGGCGCGAGGCGCGGGCTCGGCGCCTTTGACGGCGGCGACGGTCGATCCGTTAAGTAGATAAATGTCGAGCCAGCCATCGTTGTCGTAGTCGAGAAGAGCAACGCCGGAGCCGGGAGCTTCGAGGATGGTCGACTTTTCGGGAGAGCCGGAGCGGTGATGAAACTTGTCAAGGCCGGCTTGATGCGTGATGTCGACGAAGACGACAGGAGCGTCGTCCACGAATCCGCCGGCGGTGATGGGGCGCGGGTGGGAATCTTTGATGGGGGCGTGGATCCCGCCGGTGGACATGCCGGAAGGCCGAGGGAGCGGAATATTTTGCGGCTTTTCGGTGGCTTGCTGGCTGAGGGCAAATTGTGAAAAGGCCAGGACGCCGAGAGAGCTGAGGGCGACAAGAAGGAGCCGCAAGACACGGCTTGGCGGCCTTGGGACAGGGCCCGCGCTCATTTTGGAGACGTTCCCGCCGCCGGGGGCGAGCCGGGCAGCGGTTCATCCACTTGGAGGATTTGATCGGCGCTGACATTCTTCAAAGTTTGCCGGATGCCACTCGGCCAGCGAATCTCGATGGATTGGGCGACGGATTCAGGGCCTAGGCCGAAGTGGACGCGCTTATCGCTCGAAGAGAGATAGCTGCCGGCAGTCGAAACGGTGGCGAACTGCTGACTTTTGGAGGTAACGAGCCTGACTTCGGCACCAATGGCGTCGCGATTGCTTTTGTGGCCGACAAGTTTCAACTTAAGCCAATGGTTTTGCGTGGGCGTTTCGTTGCGCACGATGTGGACAGGGCCGTCGTTGGTGGTAACGACGGCGTCGAGACGGCCGTCGTTATCGATGTCGCCAACGGCCATGCCGCGGCCCAGCCACGGTTGGCTGAAAATGACGCCCGATGCAGCGGAAACGTCGACGAACTCTTTGCCGGTGTTGCGCAGAAGAAGCATGGGTTCGCGGTAATGGAGATTGGGATAGCTGATCTCGACGGTGTCAAGATCGTGGCCTTGGGCGACCAGGAGATCCTTCCAACCGTCATTGTCGTAGTCGAGGAAGCGTACGCCCCATCCGGAGTGGGGCATGGTGATGCGAGCGATGCCGGACGTGAAGCTGTCGTAGGTGAAAGTAGAGTCGCGGTTGTTTTGGTAGAGGGCGTAGCGCTGGTTGGCAAGGTCCGTAATGATCAGATCCGGCCAGCCGTCATTATTATAGTCGGCGAAATCGACGCCCATACCGGCGAAGGTGCGGCCGTCGCCGTCGACGGCGACTTCGGAGAGGAGGCCCACTTCTTCAAAGGTTCCGTCGCCTTTGTTGTGATAGAGGAATTCGACCATAGAGTCGTTGGCAATGAAGAGATCAATATGGCCGTCGCGGTCGTAATCGGCGAGAGCGATACCCAGGCCTTTGCCGCGTTTTGCGAGACCGATTTTTTGCGAGACTTCCGTGAAATGGCCGTTGCCGTCGTTGTGGTAGACGAGTGGAGAAATGGCCTGAAAGACGTCCGGATGACAATAGGCACGGTAGCCTTCTTTGTGTTCGCCGCACCAGATGTCGTCGAAATCCCACTGAAGGTAGCGGAGGACAACAAGATCGAGCAAGCCGTCATTGTCTAAATCGCCCCAGGCGGCGCTGGTAGACCAGCCAGAGCCGGCAACGCCAGCTTTCTCGGTAACGTCGGTGAAAGTCCCGTCGCCATGGTTGTGGTAGAGCTTGTTGCCGCCGTAAGCCGTAACGTAGAGATCTTCGAAGCCGTCGTTGTCGTAATCGCCGACAGCGACGCCCATGCCGTAGCCAGCGCCTGGCAGACCGGCCCTTTCCGTCACGTCTTCGAAGGTGCCATCAGCCTTCTGGTGATAAAGACGGTTCCAGTAGTTTGGTCCGGTCTTCTGAGGGGTGGAGCCTTTGGGCGTGGGATCCTGGAGGGGTGCGCCGTTGACCATAAAAATGTCCAGGCGACCGTCGTTATCGTAATCGAAAAGGGCGACGCCGCCGCCCATGGTCTCCACCAAATAATGCATGGGGGTGTGCGAAGAGAAGTAATTGAAGTGGACTCCGAGAGCGGCGGTACCGTCAGTGAACCTTCCGGGAAATGGCTTCTCCCCGCCAGCCGAGGGACCCGATCGCCGGACAACGGCAGCCCCCATGAGTAGTACACCGAAAGAAAGGCTCAAGAGAGCGCGCATACTGGATTGATTTTACAGCATGACAGCGGGAAGGACCGCGTCAAGGGCTTACGGCAGGCGGTTCCGGCCCGGGAATGAGGAGAAATATCTTTTGAGAATGGAACACCTTAGGCGGGAACGTTCAAATGACATCGAAGCCGATTGACACCGCGGGAACGCCCATGAAGAGTGCAGCTAGGGCAAAGCGGAGGTGCGTGAGGTTGTGCTGCGTTCCGGTCACGAAGGGTGTTTTTCGACCGTAACGTGGACTAACTCCGATGGTAGGCTTGTCAGAATTCTGCTCGATCGTGTTAGGCCCGCAAGGGATGGGAGCACTCGAAGGTTTTGCCGGAGCAACGACACTCACCGCCCAAGCTTTAGGAGCGACAGTCACCAAACAATCGGGAGGGAATGCCCGATTCGGTGCGGCGAATCAGCGGGCCGTGGACCTAGGCATTGATTTATCTTGAAAAACTCTAAGCGAAATTTCCCGTCTGCTCGAGGAGAGTCGTCATGCGAAAATTCCAGAAGATCCTGCGGTTCATCGCCCCGGTGGTCTGTCTTGGTTTGGCCGTTGCGTGCTTCGCCGAGACTACTTCACCAACGGACAACCAACCCGATTTGAGCAAGGAACCGACGCTCTATGTCGTTGGTTACGCGCACCTCGACACCGAATGGCGCTGGGAATACCCGCAGGTCATCAACGAATACTTTCGGAAGACCATGGAGGAGAACTTCGCGCTGTTCGAGAAGTACCCGCACTATGTCTTTAACTTTAGCGGAGCCAATCGCTACCGCTTGATGAAGGAATATTACCCAGCCGAGTTTGCCAAGCTCACCGGGTACGTTCGGGCGGGGCGGTGGTTTCCCGCGGGTTCCTCGATGGAAGAAGGGGACGTGAATGCGCCGAGCGCGGAGGCGATTATCCGGCAGATTCTCTATGGGAATGAATGGTTTCGCAAAGAGTTTGGCAAAGCGAGCGCCGAGTATATGCTACCCGACTGCTTCGGGTTTCCCGCCTCCTTGCCGACAATCCTGGCGCACTCGGGCGTCAAGGGATTCTCGACACAAAAATTGACGTGGGGCTCTTCGGCTGACGCCGGAGGACCGGAATCGATCGAAAGGACTCCGGAAG
>Ga0209801_1001640_pt1 | contig 13792 bp, 10 predicted proteins | sample GraSoiAngelo_127_FD_185884 | JGI IMG/M metagenome (GOLD analysis project Ga0209801, IMG submission 185884) | Grasslands soil microbial communities from the Angelo Coastal Reserve, California, USA - 14_0927_09_40cm (SPAdes) (version 2) | ecosystem: Environmental > Terrestrial > Soil > Grasslands ... | reverse complement strand
GACCCCGACCGGGTGGTCCAGGCCCGTGCCCTCACCTGCTATCGTGCGGATCGGGGCTGCGTTGCCGACCGCCCCCGGCGCGTACACGGTGACGCTGCCGCCGCTAGGGGGGGTGAGGGGCGGGTTGGTGACGTACAGGTTCCCGGCGGCATCACGGGCAATGCCGGTCGCGTTACTGAGTACGGTGTTGGCGCCCGCGATCGTTCGGATCGGAGCCACGTCCCCGCTCGCCCCGGCGGCGTACACCACGACGCCGGGAGCGAGGCCGAAGGTGGCGACAGCCAGCGCCTGGCTCTCGTTGAGCGGGCTGGCCGGTCCGTCATTGCATGAGCAGACCGCGAGGAGAGGCGCGAGGTGCAGCCAACGCACCGCAACGAGAGGGGGCGCTTCCCGATGAACCATCGGCCACTCCGGTCGAGCCGGGAGGCGGACGGTGCAAGAGGAAGGCCAATGCACTTTCGCGTTCGGCGTCGCGGCGGCTGTGGCGTGCACGCCACGGCACGCGCGGCGGCCGGCGACGCGCGGTCAGTGCGCCATGGCCGCGGGCTCCTCATCGACGATGCGCGTCCCCAGCACTTGCAGGAACTGAGCGATCCACGCTGGGTGAGCCGGCCAAGCCGGCGCCGTGACGAGGTTGCCGTCCGTAACGGCTTTGTCGATCCCGATGTCGGCGTACACGGCCCCCGCGAGCCGCACCTCGGGTGCGACGGCCGGGTAGGCCGAGACCTTGCGGCCCTTGATCACGCCGGCGGCGGTCAGGATCTGGGGACCGTGACAGATCGCCGCCACCGGTTTGTCCGCGGCAAAGAAGTGGCGCACCGTGTCCAGCAGCGACTCGTTGAGCCGCAGATACTCCGGCGCTCGCCCACCGGCAATCACGAGGGCGTCGTAGCCCTCGGGCCGCACGTCGGCGAACGTGGCATTGACGGTGAAATTATGACCCCGCTTCTCCGTGTACGTCTGATCGCCCTCGAAGTCGTGGATGGCCGTACGAATCGTCTCTCCGGCATTCTTGCCCGGGCAAACGGCGTGTACCGTGTGTCCGACGGCAAGTAGCGCCTGGAACGGGACCATCACCTCGTAGTCTTCCGCGAAATCCCCGACGAGCATCAGGATCTTCTTCGACATGTGGCACCTCGGCGATCGCAGCGGCGGGAGTGAAGCTCAATCACTCAGCTCGAGCACTGCTTGGATACTCCCTCCGCCGGGCGGCGCTTGTCAACTGTCGCGCCGGGCGCTGCGCGACAGCGGCATCGCCGTCACGGCACTCCACAGTCACATGCTGGCCGACAGCCCGCGACCTGTATCGCACGCGCTTGCTGAGTCCCGAACTCTCTGGTCTCAGTTTCGAGGCGAGCGTCAACAACGCGCTACGACCGGATGGCTCGATCGATTTGCATAGCTGTGCGGCTTGGCCGATCGACTGCGTCATGCTCCAGCGAGTGGAGGCTTGGTTCGGGCGGCCACGCCGTGGTTTGCAGGAACAGTGATACCGGGCGTTCTGCGACAACGCGACAAGTGACCGGTGCCATTGGTCAGGTGTCAGCCTCCTGCCCAAGTGCCGATGTTTCGGGCGCCGTGGCGGCGGTCGGGCGCACCGGGAGCGCTCGAGGTATGCTCGTTGCAGCCAGAACGCGGCGACACTCTGTGGCCGGGTCTGCGTCCCCCGCCAGGAGGTCAGCAACACTATCGCTGCTCAGAGCAAAGCCGCCGAAAGGCGGTGACGCAGAGTCACGGGGCTACCGCGGGTTCACCCCCGCCATCGCTCGCCGGGCCGCCAGCGAAGCATCGCTGGCGGCCGTTTTGTCTTCGGGACCCAGCCAGCGAGGTCGCAGTCACCGCTCCATCAAGGGGGTCTACATGCGCACCACGTTCTACCTGGCGGCTGCCTTGGGCGCCGTGCTGTGTGGGACCGCCGTCGTCGCCGCGCAGACCGGCAACGGCGCTCCCAGCGGATCGCACTTCAATCTCAACATCATCGGCGTCTCGAACTCCAAGAATCAAAACATGGATGGCAACGGCAACGTCATCTTCGTGGCCCTCGGGTCGAGCGACACCAAGGCGACCACGAAGATTCTCCTGAGCCCAGGCGACTTCGCGGTCCTGGACAAGAACGGGACTGATGGGACGGCGTCGTTCTCTCTCCCGGCCGGCGGCTACACTGTGTGGGTACGCCCGCTCGGCAAGCCGGGTGGCAGCTCCAAGACCGCCCTGTGCGGGACCGTCACGATCACCACCATCGATCCGGTCACCGGCCTCCCCGTGACCACGACCGACGTGCTTTGCTCGCTCGGCCATGTCGCCACTCGCACGAAGGGGAAGCAAAGCTTCACGAACGTAACCCCTGAGCTTACGACGATCACGCTTACGGCGGACATCACCTGCGGCACCAATGTCATTCCAGCGGGGGTGACGCTGAGTCTGTTCGACCCGTGCGTCCAGAATTTCTTTTGGGACTACGATAACAACGGGCTGAAGCTGTTGCAGGTGCGTTTCTATCCCGATGCCACCTAACATCGCCGCAACTTCCTGATGCCGGACGCCCCGCCGTCTCCCAGACGGCGGGGCGTTGGATTTTTCTGGGTCGCCCCGATGAGAGGTCGGCGATCAGAGCCGGTAGCCGACCAGCGTACCCGTCGCGGTCCGCAGGAACAGCATCCCAGCGACGTCGTCCACGGCATAGACCGGCTCGCGCTCCTTGCCCAAATCCACGCGCGAGCGCGGCTGGCCGCTGTCCTTGTCGATCTGCAGCAGCACGTTGCCGTTCCCGTCCGGCGCGCGGGTCAGCATGAAAACCGATCCCGGGACGGCGAGCGAGGCTTTGAAGCGCTTGGTGGCGAGCGCGGCCGCCTGGTGCGAATAGCCCGCGAGCTGGGCGCCGCCCTGTGAGTAGGCCGTCGCCAGCTGTCCGGTGATGCGGCGGGCGGTGGAATCGGTGGCGTTGCGCGACGCTTGGGCGAACGCATCGCCGTACGCCGAGGCGGCGGCGCCGTACAACCCGGCCCGCACCGCGTTGATCCGGTACAGCGCCCGCAACAGTCCCGGAAGCTGCGGCGCAGGGTAGTAGACCTGCTGCTTCACCTGCCCGTCCCGCGCGATCACCACGAGGTTTTGCGGCGCAATGAGGACGATCCCTGCGGGCCGGATCTCCATGTCGACCGGGTCCTCATCGCCCTGCAGCTTGATCTCGCCGCCCAAGGCGCGGAAGCTGCCGGCGGTGCGGTCCACCGCATACAGCTTGTGGTCGTGGCTCGCGAACACGTAGAGCGTCGTCCCCTCGACGACATGGTGCAGGGAGTACCGCGCGGCATTGTAGTCCCCCGAGCTGAGCGGCTTGCCGCTCTCGATCGCGTCCTTGAACTTGGCCTCCCCCGAGGCGAGATCGATGACGTTCACCTCGGCGTTGGTCGCGGCATCGGGGCGTGAGATATAGAGCAACCCCGCGGGCGTCAGCTCGGCGTAGTCGAGCTGGCCCTTGATCTTCACGTCCTTCTTGAGACGCACGCTGGCCGTCGCTACGTCCAGCACGTTCACGAAGGTGCGCGACTCGGCGTCCACCGCGAGCACGGCCGAGCCACCGGTGATCAGCGCGTCGGTAACCGTGCCGCGCATGCGCAGCGGCTTGTCGGCGATGGTCGTGCCGTCCTCATAGCGCGCCACATTCAACCCGGTCTGCACGACGCCGTTCACGATGCGCACGTTGCCCGTCGCCTGATTGGCGGGCGGTGATTCCGGGAGGATGATGATCCCGCTGGGGTGCTGCACGATGCCGTGCACCCAGCCGTCGATGGTCGGCGGCTTGGACCACAGGGCCTGACCATCGGCCAGGCGGTAGGCCATGAGCCGGTCGTCGAAGCCCACGTAGATGCGGTCGGTCTTGTCGAGCGACGGGAACAGCCGCACGTGCCGCGCGGGGTTGCCGGCGCGGGCGGTGGGCAGCACGGCGGACCACCGCACCGCGCCCGAGCGCGCGTCCAGCGCCCGCAGGCCCATCAGCGTATGGACCACGATCATGTCGGGCCCCGCCTGCAACACCTCGAGCGCGGTGGCCTCGGAGGCCGCGGTCACGAGACGCTGCATCAGGCCACCGAGCCCCTTCTTCTGGGGCTCCGTCTGCTCGAACAGCCCCTCGTTCGCCCAGCGCTGTTCGCCGGTCGCGAGATCGTATAGCGCCACCACGGGAGGCCCGGCGGCACGTCGCCCGTGGACGAGCAGGGTGCCGCTCTGTGGCAGCACACGGCGCGTGACGATCTGTGCGAGGTTCAGTCGCCGGGAGTCGAACACGACCGCGCCGGTCACCGGGTCGAAGATCAACAAGAGGCCCGGGCGCGCCGCTTCCACGAGGAGCGACCCCTCGATCATGCGAACGCTGTCGGCCGGCAACCCGCCGAGCTCGGGCTTCTCCCACACGGCCTGGCCGCGCTCGATATCGACGCCCGCGAGCGCGGCGTCGGTCGAGACGAGGAGCGCGCCCGCCGGCGTGACCTGCTGCCAGCGGATGTCCCCTTTCATCTTAAGGGTCCACGCCGCGGTCGCGCCGGATGGGGCGGGCGCCGCGGTTTGCGCCTGCGCCGCCGTGGCGACGGCGAGGAGGAGCGAGACCGAGAGTGAGAGCAGTGCGCGACGAGGGGAAACAGCGGCCATGGCTATCCTCCGGTGGCCCCCTATATCCCCCCAGGGCCAGTCGGCGCGCAAGAGGTGTCACGTGACGCCGCTGGCTTTCCCGCATCGGGTCGACAGATTGGAGCTTCGTGAACGTACACGAGCGGGACCGCCTCGCCGCCGCCTTGAGCGGTCGCTACACGGTTGAACAAGAGGTAGGCGAAGGCGGGATGGCAACCGTCTACCGCGCCCGTGACCTGAAGCACGATCGCCTGGTAGCGATCAAGGTGTTGAAGCCCGCGCTCGGGGAGGCATTGGGGTCGGACCGCTTTTTGCGCGAGATCAAGCTCACCGCCCAGCTCAGCCATCCCCACATCCTGCCGCTGCTCGACTCGGGCGAGGTCGGCGGTCGGCTGTATTACGTCATGCCCTACGTGGCGGGCGAGTCGCTCCGCCAACGGCTGCAGCGGGACCGGCAGCTGCCCGTCGACGAGGCGGTGCGCATCGCGCGCGAGGTCGCGGATGGCCTCGACTCGGCGCACCGGCACGGCGTGGTCCATCGCGACATCAAACCCGAGAACATCCTGCTCGAGGAAGGACACGCCGTCATCGCCGACTTCGGCATCGCGCGCGCCGTCGCCGAGTCAGCGGGCGATCGACTCACCGCGACGGGCATCGCGGTCGGGACTCCCGCCTACATGAGCCCCGAGCAGATGGCGGGGCAGGGAGCGGTGGACGCCCGGTCGGATATCTACGCCCTCGCGTGCGTCCTGTACGAGCTGCTCGCCGGCGAGCCGCCGTTCAACGGACCCACCGTGCAGGCTATGTACGCGCGTCGGCTCAGCGGCCCGCCGACGCGCGTGTCGCAGCTGCGTCCGGCGGTCCCCGAGGCGGTGGTCCGCGTGGTGCAGCGCGCCCTGAGCCAAGCCCCGGAGCAGCGGTTCGCCAGCGCCGCGGAATTCGCCGCGGCCCTGCGTCCCGCGGCGGCGCCGTCGTCCGATCTCGGCGCGCTCGCGCGACTCGCTCGCACGCCGCGCTATGCGGTACCCGTCGCGGTGCTGTTCGGCGCGATCGTGCTCGCGCTGGTCCTGCCGCAACGCGCGCGCGGGGCCCGGGACCGCGCACGCGCCCTGCTGTCTCGAGCAGTCCAGTTGGCGGATTCGAGCCGCTACGCGGAGGCGTACGAGCTGCTGGCGCGAGCCGAGCCCGACCTGCCCGGCGACAGCGCTGTCGCCGGTCTGATCCCCCTCGTGTCCGATCGCCTCACGGTCACGAGCGAGCCCGCGGGCGCCCGGGTGTACGTGCGGCGCTTCACGGCGGAGGTGCCGCGGCAGCCACTCGACAGCGTCCTGATCGGTGAGACGCCGATCGCCGAACGGCGGCTCGCGCGGGGCGACTACCGCGTCACGGTCGTCAAGCCGGGCTTCGTCCCGCTCGAAGCCCTCGCCTCGAGCCATGCCGAGCGGGTCCAGCGCGCGCTGTCGCGCGTGGTGTCGCCGATCGTCCTCACCGCGCGCCTGATCCGCGCCGACGCGGCTCCCCGAGGCATGGTGTTCGTCCCCGGCGGCACGTATCGGCTGATGGGCCCGGACATGCCCGCCGGTCTCGAGGCCCGGCTGGACGACTATTTCATCGACCGGTACGAGGTGAGCAACGAGCAGTACAAGGCGTTCGTCACCGCCGGAGGATATCGGCGGCCCGAGTACTGGCGCGTCGCACTCGGGGCGCCCCCGGCACGCCGCTTTACCGACCGGACCGGGATGCCGGGGCCGCGCGCCTGGGCGGGAGCGGACTACCCGCCCGAGCGCGCACCCTATCCGGTGACGAATGTGAGCTGGTACGAGGCTGCCGCGTACTGCGCGTTCGTCGGCAAGGCGCTCCCCACCGCATTTCAATGGGAGAAGGCCGCGCGCAACGGCATAACCGCACGCTCCGAAGGCGTGATGATGCCCTGGGGATACGTCGGCCCGGGCGATGGCACCAACCTCCGGGCCAACTTCGGCGGCGCTGGCCCCGCGCCGGTCGACGCGTACCCGTTCGGCATCAGTCCGTTCGGCGCATACAACATGGCGGGCAACGTGAAGGAATGGACGGCGAATCCGCAGCGGGACGGCTACGGCGTGGCCGGAGGATCCTGGGAGGATCCCATTTACCTCTACACCGCCTACGGCGCTGTTTCCCCCGCAGCCTCGTCCCCCACGCTGGGATTCCGCTGTGCTCGCGTGCAGGGGGCGGCGACGGGCGATCAAGGGGCGTTCCGCATTCGCACGGAGCAGCGCACGCCGCGTTACACGCCCGTCGGCCCCGCCGAGTTCCGCGCCCTCTTGGCGCACTATCGCTACGATCAGCGTCCGACCGAGGCGCAGATCATCGAGACCGTTGCAACGCCGGACTGGGTGCGGCAAAAGGTGAGGTATGTCGCGCTCGAAGGAGACACGGGGCTGGCGTATCTCTATCTTCCCAGCCGGTCAGCGCGACCGCTCCAGACCATAGTGTACCTGGCCAGCTCCGGCGCCTTCTATCAGATCCGCACGGTGCCCCAAGAGGTCGAGTGGGCGATCGGGCCGAACGTCAGGGCGGGCCGCGCCGTGCTGGCGGTCGTGTTCAAGGGCATGGCCGAGCGCGGCTTCGGGCCGGGGTGGGAGCCACCGGCGCCGAGCTCCGTCCGGTTTCGCGATCTGATGGTGTTGCACGCGACCGAAATGCGACGCGCCGTCGACTACCTCGCGACGCGCGACGATATCGACATGCGGCGGCTGAGCTACGTGGCGGTCAGCTGGGGAGCCGGGTCCCGGCTCGCGCTGGCCGCCGTCGACGACCGGTTCCGCGCCGTCGTGCTGATCGGCGGCGGCATCGACGAGCGGCTCCAGCCCACCCTCCCTGAGGCGGCCAACTTCAATTTCGCCCCCTATATCCGGGTCCCCAAACTGTTGCTCAACGGCCGGGACGACGAAGAACATCCCTGGTACACGCGCGGCTTGCCGCTGTGGAACCTGCTGCGCGAGCCCAAAACACTCGTGCTGGTTCCGGGCGGGGGCCACGTCCCGCCGTTGGAGGCGCGGGTGCCCGCCATCAATCAGTTTCTGGATCGGATCCTGGGACCGGTCGACCGAACCCCATGAGGTGAAACCATGCGCCACATCAGTCTCTCTCTCGTCTCCCTGTTCGTGCTGGCGACACCGCTGCCGGCGCAAACCGTTCCCAGGCGCAGCGCCGAGCAGATCAAGGCGTCCTACGACGCGCATCAGGGGGATTTCGACTATTTGCTGGGCGATTGGGAATTCACGTCGGTGAGTCGCGAGTTCGGGAAGGGCCACGGCTACTGGAGCGCGGTGCGCCTCGCCGAGGGGGCGCAGCTCCTCGACGAGTACCGCGTCGTGGGTGACAGCGGCCAGACCTACTATGCGTCCGCCACGCTGCGCGCCTACAACGCCGTCCTCGACCAGTGGGAGCTCGTCTCGGCGGAGCAGGCAACCGGCCTGCAGAACGTGGGCACGGCACACAAGGTCGGGGCGGAAATGCACATCGAGCAGAAATTCGGCGTGATGAGCCCCACTCCGTCGCTCTGGCGTATCCGCTACTACGACATCCGGCCGGATCGCTTCTCCTGGACCGGCGACCGCTCCACGGACGGCGGCAAGACGTGGACCACGCAGTGGCTGCAGATCGAAGCCCGCCGCATCGGGCCGCCGCGGTCCCTGGGCCCGCTCGCACCCGCGAAGCGATGAGCCAGGCCCGCTCTTCGCGGCAACGCTATCGCGGCTTCGTCCAGGACTACAAGCAGCGGCGCCTCGACGACGCCGCGGAGCCAGGCGACTCCTCCCGCCCGGCGCGCGGCGAGCGACGGGCGTACGTGCGCGAGTACCTGCGCTGGCTGCGGCCCTATCGCTACGCCGCGCTTGCGCTCCTCGTCCTCGCCCTGCTGACCACCGGACTGCAGATGGTCGAGCCGCTGTTCATGCGGTTCATCATCGATCGGGTGCTGCTCAAGACTGGATTGGACACCGCCACGCGCCTCGCCCGGCTGCAGCTCGCGGGCGCGGCGTTCGTCGCCGTGGTCGTCCTCGCCAACGTGATCGACGCGCTCAGGGATTACCGCCAGCGCCTGCTGAACGTGCGCGTCATGATGTCGCTGCGCCGCTCGCTGTTCGAGCGGCTGCTGCACCTGCCATTGTCCAAGTTGTGGGACATGAAGACGGGAGGCATCCTGTCCCGCTTGACGGGCGACGTGGAGACGACGACCGGCCTGCTGCAGATGGCGCTCGTGTCGCCCGTCGTGTCGCTCATCCGTCTGGCCGTCGCCGTGGGGGTGCTGCTGGTGCTCAACTGGCGCCTGGCGCTGACCGCTATGGCCGTCGTCCCCGGGGCGATGCTGATCAGCTTCACGGCGGCACGGCGCATCCGGCCGATCTACCGCTCGCTCCGGCGGGACGTGGAGCACATCGACGGCCGGGTGGGTGAGACGTTCTCCGGAATTCGCATCGTGCGCGCGTTCCGGCGGGAATTGCAGGAGCTGCTCAACTACATGCGGGGACGGCACACCGTGCTCCGCAAGGAGTTGTTCGCGCACCGCCGCGAGCTGGTGCTGTGGACCTCCTGGGGTCTGATGCAGGCGGGCGTGAACGTGGTGATCGTGTGGTACGGCGGGTACATGAACATCACCGGCGGCGCCTCGATCGGCGACATCATGGCGTTCCAGTGGTACACGTTTCTGCTACTGGGCCCGGTGTGGCAAATCGTCAACTCCTTCTCCGAATTGCAGCGCTCGCTCGCGGCCATGGAGCGCGTGTTCGACGTGCTGGCGATGGACGACGACAAGCCGGACCGGCCCGGCGCGCGCGACGCGCCCCGCATGGTGCGCGAGCTCCGCTTCGAGGACGTCGAGTTCGCCTACCGCGAGGGCCAGCCGGTGGTGCGCAACTTCGCCGTGGCCGTCCCCGGAGGATCCGTGGTCGCCCTGGTGGGCCGCAGCGGCGCCGGGAAGACGACGGTCACGGATTTGGTGGCGCGGTTTCACGATCCGACGCGGGGACGCATTCTCCTGAACGGCTCGGACATCAGAGACTTTCGCCTGCGGACCTATCGCGACTTGCTGGCCATCGTCCAACAGGACGTGTTCTTGTTCGACGGCTCGGTGCGGGAGAACATCGCGTACGGTCGCCGCGAAGCGACCGACGCCCAGATCGAAGACGCCGCCCGGCGCGCCAATGCGCACGAGTTCATCGTCCGGCTTCCCGAGCAGTACGAGACATCGATCGGCGAGCGGGGCGTCAAGCTCTCGGGCGGGCAGCAGCAGCGCCTGGCCATCGCCCGGGCCATTCTCGCGTCACCCCAGATCCTCATCCTGGACGAGGCGACGAGCAATCTGGACACGGAAAGCGAGCAGCTCATTCAGGCGTCGATGGCCACACTCCTGGCCGGCCGCACCACATTCGTCATCGCCCATCGCCTCTCCACTATCCGCCGCGCCGACATGATCCTCTTGATGGACGACGGGCGCGTCACCGAGCGCGGCACCCACGAGGAGTTGATGACTGCCCGCGGCGCCTATTACGGCATGGTGCTGCGGCAAGTGGAATCGGACGGCCGCGGCGCCGAAGCAGTGTGGCCGTGATGGCGCGTGCCTACGGCGCGACCGCTACCGGGCTGGTGGCGTAGCCGAACGTCCCCAGGCCGAGCTGGCCGGAGTAATTGTCGCCCCAGCAGTAGACCGCTCCGGCGCTCGTGAGGGCGCACGTGTGACTCGAGCCGGCCGTCAGGGCCGTGAAGCTGAGTCCCCCGGAAACGGCGACCGGCACCGTACTGCCGGCCGTCGAGCCGTTGCCGAGCTGCCCGTTATCGTTGTTCCCCCAGCAGTAGGCCGCGCCGGACATCGTGAGTCCGCAGGTGTGGATCCCGCCGCCCGCCAGGCTGCCGAAGGTAAGGCTCCCGGACACGGCGCGGGGGATCGAGTCGTCGGCCGTCGTTCCGTTGCCGAGCTGACCGGTGTTGTTGCGGCCCCAGCAGTAGGCCGCGCCGGCCGTCGTAAGTCCGCAGGTGTGGACGGAGCCCGCGGTCAGGTTGCCGAAGGTGAGCCCCCCGGACACGGCAACCGGGAGCGAGTCGTCTGCCGTCGCCCCGTTGCCGAGCTGACCGGCCCGGTTAAATCCCCAGCAGTAGGCGGCTCGGGTGCTGGTGAGGGCGCAGGTGTGAAAGGTCCCGGCGGTCAAGGCCGTGAACACGTGACCGCCCGACACGGCCGTCGGTAAGGGGGTGGTAGTGGGCGCTCCGCTGCCGAGCTGGCCCTCGAAGTTGCGGCCCCAGCAGTAGGCCGCGCTGCCGCTCAATCCGCACGTATGCAGCCAGCCGGGCGCGACCGCGCTGAAGGTGAGGCTGCCGGAGACCGCACTGGGCTGGGAGCGGCTCGCCGTCGACCCGTCGCCCAGCTCGCCGGAGGCGTTATCGCCCCAGCAGTAAGCCGTCCCACTGCTGAGACCGCAGGTGTGCACGCCGTCCGTGGCGAGGGCGTCGAAGCCGATGCCCCCGGTCACCGCAACCGGGGTTGCGCTATTCGTGAGCGTGCCGGTCCCGAGCTGGCCGTACGCGTTGTCGCCCCAGCAGTAGGCGGCCCCACCGGGCGCCACGGCGCACGTGTTCGCCGCATCGGGTCCCGCTCTGACGCCAGTGGCCGTCGGCAGGCCCCTTACCAGGGCCGGTGTCCACGTGAGCGCGTTCGCATACCCCAGCTGCCCGAAGGAGTTGCCACCCCAGCAGTAGGTGCGTCCCGAGGTCGTCAGGGCGCAGGTGTGGAACCCGCCGGCCGCGAGGGCAAGGTAGCTGAGGCCGCCCGCGACGGCCACCGGTCTCGAGCGGCTCATCGTCGTACCGTCGCCCCCGCGGCCGTCCGCGTTGTAGCCCCAACAGTAGGCCGCACCGGAGCTGGTGAGCCCGCAGGTGTGAAGACTGCCCGTCACGAGGGCGGTGAAGGTCAAGCTGCCCGACACCGCGCCCGGCACCAGGCTGTTTCCGGTGGCAGCACCGTTGCCGAGCTGACTCTCGGTGTTGCGGCCCCAGCAGTACGCCACCCGGGCGCTGGTGAGACCGCAGCTATGACCGTAGCCCGCGGCGATGGTGGTGAGGGAGAGGCCCCCGGACACGGCGACCGGCACGGGGCTATCCGTGGTCGACCCGGTGCCGAGCTGGCCGTCGATGTTGTCGCCCCAACAGTAAGCGGCCCCGGTGCCGGTGAGCGCGCAGGTGTGGAGTTCGCCCGGGGCGAGCGCCGTGAAGCGCAGTGTCCCGCCCGACACAGCGACGGGCGTCGTGCTGTTCGTGGTCGATCCGTCGCCCAGTCGCCCGTCGACATTGTTGCCCCAGCAGTAGGCGGTCCCCGTACTGGTGAGTCCGCAGGTGTGCAGGCTTCCGGCGGCGAGGGCGGTGAGCGTGAGGCCTCCGGCCACGCTCACCGGCACCGAGCTGTTGGCGGTCGAGCCGATGCCGAGCTGGCCCTCCGCGTTCCGGCCCCAGCAGTAGGCGGCCCCGACCGCGGTGAGCCCGCAGGTGTGGCCACTGCCCGTGGTGAGCTGGGTGAACGACAGGCCGCCGCTCACGGGGACCGGCGTCGCGCTGCTCGTAGTCGAGCCGTCGCCAAGCTGGCCGAAGGAGTTGTCGCCCCAGCAGAAGGCGGGCGCGGTCGTCCCGGCGCCGGTGAGCCGGCACGTGTGTTGCCCGCCGGCGGCGATGTCCGCCGTGGCGGGGGGCGGAGGCGGAGGGGCGATCTCGTCGCTACAGCCGGAGCCTACCAGCGCCGCCGCTATGGCGCCGACCGTTGCGATCGCTCTGTGCAACGCCACTCGATGACTCCCGCTGGGGGTGGAAAAGCGCTTCGCATGCTACGCCGGGATTGGATGGTCGGCAAGCCGTCGGCGGCGTAGCTTGGAGACTCTATGGAGGGGCTCGATCCGCGGGCGGACTCCTGGCGCGCGCGACCTGCGGTCGTGAAGCTGCTGATCGAGCGCGGCGCGCCGGTGAACGGTTTTCGAGAGGCGCTAGAGGTGGCGGACGTGCACGTGCTGCTCCTACCGCGGATGCTTCGCCGTCACTACCTGTCGCGCATCCACCTGCCCGGGCCGCGTGCCCACGTAGCCATGGTATCCGCAGTCGCACGATTCCGTCGTCCGGCCCTGGCGGTCGCTACCGAACTGGAGCGGCCGGTGGCATTCCTGACAACTTGGCGCACCGCCGTCCGTCACCATCCCGGCACGTCCCAGCCGCTGGCGCGACCGGTTCACTTGTGCCGGAATGTTATGCGCCCGCGAGTGAGGTCGTAGGGGGAGACCGCGAGGGTCACCCGGTCGCCCGCGAGCACGCGGATGCGGAAGCGGCGCATCTTCCCGGCGATGGTAGCGAGCACGTAATGACCGTTCGACAAATGCACACGAAACGTGGTATTGGGCAGCACGTCCTGCACGATACCGTCGATTTCTATCGCTTCTTCCTTGGGCATCGGCTACCTCCGTCCAGGGCGGGCGCCACAACGCAAAGGGCGGGACCAGCGCAGTGGCCAAGTCCCGCCCTTCACGCCGCGGAACGCTAGTCGAGTGTACCTTTGAAGTCAAATGGAGGGCGAATGATGGATGACGATGCCGAGGCCTACGAGGATCAGGGCCCGGAGGAGCCGGCGGCGCTCGACACCGAGGCCGACGTCACCTGCCCCCATTGCGGCGCGACGGTGAGCCTCACCCTCGATCCGGCGGGCGGGCGGGCGCAGGACTACGTCGAGGACTGCGAGGTGTGCTGCCGCCCGTGGCGCGTGCGACTGTGGTACGACGCCACCGGGGCCGCGGAGGTGCAGATCCAGCCGGAATAATCAGTAATAGAACACGCCCTTGCGCTTCTTGGTCGGCGTGTTGACGTCGTCACCGCCGACGACCAAGACATGAAATGCGCCGGCGGCGTCCAAGTATCCGGTCGCCGCGTGGTTGAAGAGATCGCCGCCGCCCGCCGACGAGATCGTGTTCGCGCCCGTCGCCCCGTTGAAGCTAGTCGTGGTGCCGTCGGCGTTGAGGCCCGCGTAGCTCTCCTCAGTCGAACCGGTCGCCGCTCCGTTGTACAGCCCCGCCGTGATGAGCGCGTTCCCACCCGCGACTACGACCGTGTGTTTGGCGACGGCCTTCTTCAGCTTGTTGGCGCCGGCGTCCATCCCGCCGCG
>Ga0209801_1001634_pt1 | contig 13806 bp, 15 predicted proteins | sample GraSoiAngelo_127_FD_185884 | JGI IMG/M metagenome (GOLD analysis project Ga0209801, IMG submission 185884) | Grasslands soil microbial communities from the Angelo Coastal Reserve, California, USA - 14_0927_09_40cm (SPAdes) (version 2) | ecosystem: Environmental > Terrestrial > Soil > Grasslands ... | reverse complement strand
CGCTAAATCCCAACTTCTTCCAACGCAGAAAGGCTCTTTGCATCGCAACCTCGACGGGCTTTTTCCCGTCCGTCCCTTGCGCTCTTAGCTCGATTGCTTCTTCGCGCAGATTCCATGGCTTCTGATTCTCGGTGACGATTTCAGCCACGTTTCGCAAAAACCATTTGTCGATCTTCGTCAATTCGAACACTTCATCGATCGATGCGCCTTTCTGAAATGCCTGGGCCAGACAGAAAATTCGTTCCGCGTTCGGGTTCGCTAGCTTCAGTCGCAGCGTTTCGAGATCGACGTCTTTATCTGCGCCGTCGCCAATCAGGCCGAAACGTTTGATCTCGAGCGAACGCAGTGCTTTTTGCAATGCTTCCTTAAACGTGCGCCCGATCGCCATTGCTTCGCCGACGCTTTTCATTCGCGTCGTAAGCGTTGCGTCCGCCTGCGGAAACTTCTCGAACGTGAAGCGCGGCACTTTAACCACGCAATAATCGATGGTCGGCTCGAAACAGGCCGGCGTTTCACGCGTGATATCATTTTTGATTTCGTCCAGCGTGTAACCAACCGCAAGCTTTGCCGCGATTTTCGCAATCGGAAAACCCGTTGCCTTCGACGCCAGCGCACTGGAACGCGAGACACGTGGATTCATCTCGATCACCACCATGCGGCCAGTGTCCGGATGGACCGCAAACTGGATATTCGAGCCACCGGTCTCGACGCCGATCTCGCGAATGACTGCGAACGCAGCGTCACGCATCATCTGATATTCCTTATCAGTAAGCGTTTGCACGGGGGCGACCGTGATGGAGTCGCCAGTATGCACTCCCATGGGATCGAAGTTCTCGATTGAACAGACGACCACGCAGTTGTCCATCCTATCTCGCATGACTTCCATCTCGAATTCTTTCCAACCGACCAGCGATTCTTCGATTAACACCTCGTGTACCGGCGAGAGATCAAGACCGCGCGCAGCGATGACATCGAGCTCCTCGCGATTGTAAGCGATACCGCCGCCGGTCCCGCCAAGAGTGAACGCCGGGCGAACAATGAGCGGGAATGTTCCGATTTCGGCAACGATCCGGTCGAGTTCCGCTGGGGATCGCGCCACGCCCGAGCGTGGGACTTCGAGCCCGATGCGCAACATCGCTTCCTTAAACAATTGCCGGTCTTCGCCTTTAGCGATGGCCTGAGCGTTTGCTCCTATTAATTTCACCCCATGGCGTGCCAGCGCGCCGTTGCGGTTTAACTCCATCGCTGCATTGAGCGCCGTCTGTCCTCCGAGGGTGGGCAAAATCGCGTCCGGTTTTTCGCGCTCCATGATCGCCTCGATCACTTCAGCAGTGATCGGCTCTATGTACGTGCGATCGGCGAATTCTGGATCGGTCATGATTGTCGCGGGGTTCGAATTCACCAACACGACCTCATAGCCTTCCTCGCGCAGCGCCTTGCACGCTTGTACGCCGGAATAATCAAATTCGCAGCCTTGTCCGATCACAATTGGACCGGACCCGATTAGCAGGATTTTCTCGAGCTCGTTATTTCGCGGCATCTGCGCCAGCGCGGACAGTAAACGAAATCACGCGAAGTTCACGTGGGAATCGCGACTGGATGTCAGCCAGCTTGGCTTACTCGGCAGGGTAGCAGCCTAACTTCCTCTGCTGGCACTAAAGTGTACCGAGATGCTTGCTCACAACGTGCCCAGTTTTGATGTCGCTTGGATCGGACGCGGTGCCCTGCACCGTCGCCTCCACCACATCGGGCGCTCGGACTTTGAAATTCGGCTTGATCACCGGCCCGATCGTGTCGTCGAGCTGGGCGAAATTATTCTTTTTCCGGCTGTAAAAATACTTGTTCCAGTGCCAGGGCGAATGCCCGCCCGAGCTCCGCGTGCTAAACACGAAGAAATTTGAGTCGGGCGTCCACGCAGAATGGACAACGCTGCGGCCCTGGTCGCCTTTGGGCGAGCCGAAGTTGCGGGAGGCGACCAGCTTGCCTGACGTGTCGCGAATCTCGACACGCGATTCATTGAGCGGCGGTGGGAATTTACCGACCTCAACCACGCATGCGCGCAATTAATGGTCAGGCGAATCGGTTCCTGTACAACCGAAGTTTGCTGGTTGTGGCGCCTGGCTTGCGCAGGTAGCGAGCGTCATCGCAGCAAGGAATGAAATTGTGTGACTCGTGATTTTCATCGCCTCGTTATTTTTGCACATTGCTGACGGAGAATGGCAAGCAAAATCGCGCAAAGTTCACGCGCGAACACCATTTGAGTGTCAGGCTAGCAGCCCGACCTCCTTTTGCTCCGCTACGCCACCTGCGCCATGCGCTGCCGGTCCAGCCACACTTTGCAGATGCTTTTGATGCGTGTGAGGACGTAATAAACCGTCTGACTGCGGATGCGGACCAGCTCCGTTCCCACAATGCGCGTCACGAAATCGCTCGGAATATCGAGAATTTCCTGCGGTGTAGAGCCTTCGAGGCTTTTGCAAAGAATCGCGGTCATCGAGCGCGTGAGCGTTTGCACTTCGGGACCGAGCGTCATGCGGATGTGCGCCTTGCCATTTTCATCCACGTGCAGGTAAACGCCCACGGTGTCCGTGCACTCCTCGTCTTTTCGCACGTCCACCAGATCGAACTTCTCGCTTTCGCGAGGCTCCTGCTTCTTCGCGTTGTCCGCGTACGAGACGAGCGTCTCGCGCCGTTCGTCGTCGGGCAGCGATTCGAACAGATTAATGATTTGATTCAGCTTCGTCGGGTACATCGGCAATCGTAATCTATCATAATGCGGAGATCCGTGCTTCGCCTTTGCTCGGGAGGGCGTTTGTGGCTAATTCCATCATGAAAACTCCGATTAAAGTCGCTGTGACGGGCGCCGCCGGGCAGATTGGATACGCGCTTCTATTTCGCATCGCCTCCGGCCAGATGTTCGGGCCCGATCAGCCGCTTAGACTTCATCTGATCGAGATTCCTGCCATACTCGGCGCGCTTGAGGGCGTCGTGATGGAACTCGACGATTGCGCATTTCCGCTGCTCGAATCAGTCATACCGACTGCGGATCTCGATGAAGGCTTTCGGGACATTACTTGGGCGTTGTTGGTCGGAAGTGTGCCGCGCAAGGCCGGCATGGAGCGGAAGGAGTTACTCGGGGTCAACGGCAAGATTTTCGTCGGGCAAGGTCAGGCCATCCAAAAAAACAGTGCAGCCGATGTGCGCGTGCTCGTAGTCGGGAATCCGTGCAACACGAATTGTTTGATTGCCATGAACAACGCGAAAGAAATTCCGCGTGACCGCTGGTTTTCCATGACGCGATTGGATGAAAACCGCGCCCGCGCGCAGCTGGCGCACAAAGCCGGTGTAGGAATTGGCTCGGTCACGAACATGACCATCTGGGGAAATCATTCCTCGACTCAGTATCCGGATTTCTACAATGCGAGGATCGACGGTCGTCCCGCGAACAAAGTGATCGGAGACGAGAAATGGCTGAAGGAAGAATTCATTGCCGCCGTGCAACAGCGCGGCGCCGCCGTCATTAAGGCGCGGGGACTTTCTTCAGCCGGGTCAGCCGCCAACGCGATTATCGATACCGTCGGTTTCTTGACGAACGACACGCCGGGCAGCGATTGGCACAGCGTCGCCGTGTGTTCCGACGGAAGTTATAATGTCGAGGAAGGATTGATTTCGTCATTCCCCGTCCGTGTGCGCGGCGGCAGAGGGGAAATCGTGCAGGGACTTCCGATAAATGATTTCAGCCGCGGGAAAATTGACGCCTCATTAGCAGAATTGAAAGAGGAGAAATCCCTTGTTGCGGAATTGATTTCGTAACATCTCGAGCCAGCTCGGAGCTGCCCTCGCTATCTTTTGCTGACGATAGTGAAAAGAGTGTACGCTCTTCCTAGGCGATATTGCTGATGCCTCAAAATCTCTGCCGTGGTGAATCCCATCACGGCGAGAAACTGGGTGAAGAACTGTGTGCTGAAATGCCACCAGGTGTGCCAGAGGAACTTCTGCGGAGTCGGCGCTAGACGACAGACCGGCGCGCTTTCCAAATCTGGATGGAACATATCAGTGATGATGAGCGATTTTGCTTTTTGCCCACATTGCTCAACGATCCGGAGCGGATCGCGGCAGTGTAACAGCACCGAACCCATGAGTGCGATGTCGAATTGACCGAGGGCGGCAGGCAAGTTGTAAACGTCCCCATAATATACGTTCGCTTTGGAGTGGTGAGCCGCGTGACTGAACCAATACGAATTCTTCAAGCGTTGCATCACCATTCGGCGCGGGCCAAACACTTCCTCTAGCTTAGAGGCAGGGTACGGCACAAAATCCCAGCCGTGCTCCGCTGTTACTTCGACGGAAACGACCTCCGCCCCGCGCTTTTCCATCTCGAAAGTAAGAAAACCGCTCGCGGGGCCAATTTCCAAAACGCGTTGACCGGCGAAAGCGACTCTGCCCAGATAATCGTCCACTCCGCCACGCAAATCCCACTCACCGTTCATTAGTCCATGACCGGGAACTTCCATCGTGTGGTAAAAGTGGCAGTCGGCGACGTCTTCTACCTTGAGTGGGACCGCAAAAATTTTCTCGTCGCTCACAGATGATTGATGAGCCGATGCTTTTGGGTGAGCGCTCTTTCGAGTGCTGTGTTCCAAGTGAGAGGCTTTTTCTTGAGCCAGTCGGAATTAAACTTTTGCGCGGCAAAAAGCGCCCACGTCTGCCGGGGATGTTTCCAATCCAGAATTTCAAATCGCAAATTGGCGTTTGCGGCTGCGCGTTCCAGTGTTGCCGGCCGGTAATTGACGCACTCGGGATACACCCAATCCGTCTGGGTCGAGTCCTCTTCGCCAGGCAAAAATGTGGCGACCAAAGCTCCACCATCTGCGAGCGAACGCGAAACTGCGGACAGCCACCCTTTGATTAGATTCAGTCCACAATGACTAAAGATCGATTGCGCTAACGCGAAATCGAATGAGACTTTCGCCTCGCCAACGGCCTCAGCTGAATCGGTAAAGAAGAACGTCGGGTATTTGATTTGCACCAAATCTTCGCCGAGCTCGCGCTTAATTCCTTCCTCGACCAGCCATTTATTCGGCTCCACGCCAAAGTATTTTCCCCGATTCAGGTAGGGAATTAACAAGCGCCCGATCCGGAGCGAACCGCAGCCGACATCGAGCAATGAATGATGCTGGCGCAGGCCAAGCGTCGTGAGAAGATTGAATGTCATCGCTGCAATCAGATCGTAATCTTCTGGCGGGCCGACGTACGCGCGGTAATGCGGGTCGCCCGCCTTCAGGCCCGCCCCCAGATCTTCCCGGTCGTCCGAAGGAGCTGGCATATCACTTCACTCGTTTCAGAGTGCCGCGGTCGAAACCCTTTAGCGCGTCTTCTGGTTTATCGGGAAATCCAAGTACACCTTGCGACCGGTCGAATTGATAGATACGCCTCAGTGGCCGTTTGCGGAAAGGAAATGCACGAAGTATATCGCCGTTGAGTGCGTCCATTGCGCCCGGGGTGCGGCACGATTTCACGGCCAGAGCATAAAGGTCATCTCTGATTTCGGGCGAGGATCTGATGCAGTTCGACAGTTCGTTGGGATCGCGTCTGCGATCAAAGAGTTGTTCGCGGGCGCCATTAGCCATGAAAATGTATTTCCACTCATCAGTCAGAACCATAACTTTGAAATCCTGCGAGCCCGGAATTTCAACTATTCCAACCAGATAGTCGCGCGGCCTGCATCCGCCTCGCAGCATTTTGAGAACGTCCATTCCCTCCCGCAGTTCGCATGTACCCCCGGCCTGCGTCGCAATACCGAAAAGATCTGCCAGGCTGATCAATTCAGTTCTGACCGTTCCGGCGGGCAGCGTTGCGGGCCAGCTGATAAGCAAAGGGAACCGGCAGGCCGCCTCGAAAAAGTTTTGCTTCTGCCAGCCATGATGATCACCCAAAAGATCGCCGTGGTCCGAGAAGAAACAGATAAGAACGTCCTCCGAGTTCGGCCGCGCTTCGATTGCATCAAGGATTCGGCCAAGACAATGATCAAGATAAGTGATCTCGCCGTAATATCGGGCCTTCACAATTTTGGCCAGCTCTGGATTGATGATCTTCCTCCACGCTACCGAGAACCAGGTCTGGCATTCGATCCGGATTGTACATTCGATTGAAAGGAATTGGCGGAGCGAGCGGAGGATGCGGGCCCATGAACGATACGAATCCGAAAAACGGGCGCGAATCATCTGACTTTGCAATCTCCTCTACCGCGCGATCGGCCGCCCACCACTCAGCGCCCAACTCCGCTGGAAGCGGACTGCGCTGCGGAAGGTAATACATTTCGCTGCGTTCGCCCATCGGTTGCTCCAGGAAATCGAATTCCGGATGTTCGCGGGCGAGCCATGAACCGTAATCATCACCTTCCCGCGCAGGCGGATGGTACGTCTCTTCACTGCGCCGTAGCGTTTCGTAACCTACGTCTTCATCCCATGGATACGTGTGAAACTTTCCGATTCCAAATGTCCGGTACCCAAGGCGCGACATCACTCGAGCGAGATACGGTCCGCAACGCGTTTCCATTTCCAACGGCTGTCCCTCGGCCGGATCAGCCTTCGCATTCGTAAACACGCGCGTTGTCGGCGGTTCGCAACCCGTCCGGATCGTATAGCGCGCCGCGACGCAAACGGGACATGTGGCATATGCATTTGAAAACGTGATTCCCCTTCGCACCAGACGATCGAGGTTAGGTGTATAAATATGGGAGTTACCGAGCGCAGCGATCGTATCGAACCGCTGCTGATCCGTCATGATGAACAATATGTCGGGCCGGCTTACTGACATTTTCGTTTCAAGCGGAAGCGCCCACGCAGGAGCTGGATTGATAATCGAATTGATCTAGACGTTCGCGATCTCGTTTCCAGTTAGGCGGCGAAATGCTTCGAGATATTTCGCGGAAGTTTTTTCGACAACATCCTTCGGAAGCCGTGGGGCCGGCGGAGTCTTGTCCCAGTCGAGCGTCTCCAGATAATCTCGCACAAATTGTTTATCGAAACTGGGTGGGCTTTGCCCGACGGCGTATTGGTCCTTCGGCCAAAAGCGCGAAGAATCTGGGGTGAGGCATTCGTCGATCAAGAGCAAATCTCCATCGACTGTGCCGAACTCAAATTTCGTATCTGCGACAATGATTCCTCGCTGCGCAGCGTGATCGCGGCCGCGCGAATAAATCTCCAGGCTTAGCGCTTTCACGCGGTCCGCGAGTTCTTCACCGATGATCTGAGCGCATCGTTTCATGTCGATGTTTTCATCATGACCTTCTTCTGCTTTGGTCGCCGGCGTGAAGATTGGCTCCGGCAATTGCGATGCGAGCTTTAGTCCGGCTGGAAGTTTGATTCCGCAAACGCTCTGCGATTGCTGATATTCTTTCCAACTGGAACCCGCGAGATAACCGCGCACGACGCATTCCACCGGCAGCGGTTTCGTTTTCTTTATAATCATCGAACGTCCGGCAAGCTGTTCGCGAAACGGCTGCAAATTCTTCGGGAACTTTTCAAAATCCGCCGTGACAAGGTGATTCTGGATTTCGTCGAAACGCTTGAACCAGAACGCGGAAATCTGGTTGAGTACCGCGCCCTTGTGCGGGATCGGGTCGGGCAGGATCACGTCAAAAGCCGAGATGCGATCTGTGGCGACAAAGAGCAGCCTCTCCCCGAGGTCGAAAACTTCGCGCACTTTGCCGCTGCGCAACTTTTTAATTCCGGGAAGGTCGATTGAAGTTTGCGATGCTGGTTGCATGAAGTGAATGTCACTTTGCAGGATGGCCGGAATCGTTGTCAAACCGTGGGCGCGAATTTTGCACGGACATGATTGGGTGTTTTCTAGTGAAGTCCTCAAGGTTTTTGGCAACCCAGCGGATGGCGATGTCGTTTCACTCAAGGACGGCAGGGAGCGCAATTTACAATTCGAGATCACAAATCGTGGCGCGTCGTTTCTCAAGGCGCCGGCAGGATTTGGATCTTGAGTTCTTTAGGCGCCGCATTGCGCAAGCTTCCGAGTATCGCGACCGGCGGAAGGTCGATCCAAAACTGCGCCGCGTTGTGTGGAGCGAGAGCGACGGTCTGCCCGGCGTGATCATCGATCGCTACGGCGATCATTTCGTTTTGCAAACGCTCACGCGCGCGATGGATACTCGAAAGGATTCGATCACGGCTGCGATGGTCGATCTGTTCGGCGACATTACCATCATCGAACGAAACGATGCGCCGGTCCGCAACGCAGAGGGACTGGAATTACGTAGAGGCGTGTTGCGTAGAACTCCTTCGCAAATCGAGATCGAAATCGAAGGCGTAAAGCTCGAAGTTGATCTGTTGCATGGTCAAAAGACCGGTTTCTACCTCGACCAAAAACATAACTACGGAATCGTCGCGGAATACGCTCACGACCGGCGCGTGCTGGATTGCTTTACAAATCAGGGAGCATTTGCGTTGACGTGTGCGCGCGCAGGCGCAGCGGATGTGACCAGCGTTGAAGAGAGTTCCGAGAACATTGCCGCTGCGAAACAAAACGCGACCCACAATGAACTGAAGGTGCAATGGATCGAGCAGGATGTCTTTCAATTCCTCCGCGCGGCTGAAAAAGCAGGCGCTCAGTATGACCTGATTGTTCTGGACCCGCCGTCGTTTACAAAAACGAAGAGCGGACTACGCGACGCGTTGCGCGGTTATCGGGAATTGCACATGCGCGCGTTTAAGCTGTTATCGAAGGACGGTTTGCTGGCGACCTTTTCTTGCTCGCATCACGTGAGCGATATCACATTCTTGGCCACAATCACCGACGCGCTTGTAGACGCCCGACGTTCGGCGCGGCGGCTGCAACGGTTCGAGCAGGCACCTGATCACCCGGTTTTGCCGACAATTCCTGAGACCGAATATCTCAGGGGTTTTCTGCTCGAGATGATGCCGGGGCGCTGACGCCGAAGTGTCAAATTCAAGCTCGATCAAAAATTTTCGCACCTTGTCGGTGGAAATATCTGGAATTCTCAACTCAGCCACTTAATATGCGCTACGGGCCAGTCCGCAGGGCGTCTTGATTTGTCATGGCAGAAAAAATTCGACCGGTTGAACAAATGCTCGAGTTGAGCGGCGACGAAGCAGTCTCTGCCGAGAATCTGGACTCGCACGTGCAAAAAGCGCAGGAGCAACTGCTGCAGCTTAAGCGCCAGCAGGAGCAGATCGAAAAGCAAAAACGCGAGTTGGAAGAACTAAGCCGGCGCCAGGCGGAATTGGAAAATGGCCGGGCGGAAATGACCGACAAGCTGACACGCGCGCTGGTTGTGCTCGAGCGCGAAGCGTACAGTGCGCAAAATCGCCTGGAGCAAATCCGGGCGACTCGCGAAAGTTTCGCTCAACATTTGGAATTGATTGAAGCGATCGATCCCAGAAGCTGGAATCCCTCAGATTTGCACAAGGAGCTGAGCCGGGCTTTGAGCACGGTGGACGACGCGCGCACAGAGTACAGCGAGCAACGCAGCCGGTTGCAAGCGGCCGGCGCAACGCCTGGCGAGGCGGCTTTGCCTGACGTCGCGCCAGACGCTTACGAAAGCAACAATGGGCGTTCGTTCTTTCAGTGGTTGGAGATTGGCGTCGCTCTCACGTTGCCGCTGATTATTTTTGGCGCCGTTGCGCTTGCGATTTTCTTTTGGATGGCCAGCAAGTGATGGCGATGTTTCGTCGTTCGCGCAGATGGACCCCGCCGTTTCGCCATAGGCATCAAGAGATAGCACGACAAGAAGCGGAACTGCGTGAAAAGCTCGATAAACTCGAGCGCATGGTTACAAAAGGACGGGCGACCGCGCAGAACAAATCTCCAGCCCAAGTGGGGGAACAATGCCTAAAAGGTAACGAGACGGAGAAGCGATTCCACGTCTCGCTAGCGCTGCAGGGCGAACATTCCCTGGATGCAAGCCGAACCTCGCGACGACCTCGTTCGCTGCGCAAAGTGCGACGGGAGGGCCGAATCATTTTTCTCCTTCTTCTGGCTGCCCTTGCGGCCGCTGTCATGTGGCTCATCAGTCATCTGCATTCTTGAGCGACAATCATGGCCAGAACTTCCGACCTCGACGTCGCGTACGTTGCTAGGCTGGCGCGAATAAATCTGACTGAAGCCGAGGCGAAAGTTTTTCAGAAGCAACTGGACGACGTGCTCAAGTATGTCGAAAAACTTCGTCAGGCCGACGTGAGCCATGTGGAAGCGGCCGCGCACGCCCTTCCAATTTTTAACGTCTTTCGCGAGGACGCGCCGCGTGACTGGTTCACAGCGGAGCAAGCGCTGAGCAACGCGCCCCGACAGGCGAAGGGCCTTTTTATCGTCCCGAAAGTCGTCGAATGACGGAGAAAGATCTGCCGGCGCTGAGCATCGCCGATCTGCAGTCGCTGTTGCGTCGCCGCGAAGTTTCCGCGCGAGAAGTCATCGATGCGCTCCGAGCTCGCATTGAAGCGGTTGATCGAGAAATCGGAGCTTATCTATCGCTCGGCATGGACGTTGCTGCTAAAGAGGCGGAAAAGTCGAATGTCGATCTTCCGCTGGGCGGCGTGCCGCTCGCAATCAAAGACATCATCAACGTCATGGGTCAGCCATGCACCTGCGCGTCGAACGTTTTACAGAGTTATCGCGCCACCTACGACGCCACGGTGATTCGCAAATTGCGCGCAGCGGGTGCGATTCCATTTGGCAAAACCAACCTGGACGAGTTCGCCATGGGCTCGTCAACCGAAAATTCCGCGATGAAACTGACGCGCAATCCGTGGGACTTGTCGCGCGTGCCTGGCGGGTCCAGTGGCGGTTCGGCGGCAGCAGTCGCCGCGGACGAAGCGTTCGGTGCGCTCGGGTCCGACACGGGTGGCTCAATTCGGCAACCGGCAGCGCTGTCTGGTATTGTCGGTTTTAAACCAACTTATGGGCGGGTCTCGCGATTCGGTCTGGTCGCGTTCGCTTCGTCGCTCGATCAAATTGGCCCGTTGACGAAAACTGTCCGCGACGCCGCCCTGATTATGAACGCGATTGCAGGTCATGATCCGCAAGACTCGACCGCTCTCAACGAGCGCGTGCCTGACTATACCGCGAGGCTGGGGCACGATTTGCGCGGAGTCCGATTGGGCTTGCCCAAGGAATATCTGATCGAAGGGATTGATCCACAGGTCAAAGCTGCAATCGATGCCGCGGTGAAACAGATGAATTCGTTGGGCGCGGAAATTGTCGAGGTCTCGTTGCCGACTACTGAATACGCAATTGCGGTCTATTACATTGTGGCGACGGCCGAGGCTTCGACCAATCTCGCCCGGTTTGATGGCGTCCGTTATGGATATCGGGCAGAAAATCCCAAAGACATCCTCGATCTTTATGGCCGCACTCGTGAGGAAGGTTTCGGGCCGGAAGTGAAACGGCGCATTATTCTCGGCACTTATGTTTTGAGCTCCGGTTATTACGACGCCTATTATTTGCGCGCACAAAAAGTGCGTGAGCTGATTCGCCAGGATTTCGCCAGGGCTTTCGAGAAAGTTGATGCACTTGTTTCGCCGACCTCGCCGGTGCCAGCGTTCAAGTTAGGTGAACGCGCCGCCGATCCGTTGCAGATGTATCTGGCCGATATTTTCACCATCGCAGCTAACCTGGCGGGCATCTGCGGAATCAGCGTGCCGTGCGGTTTCGCCGAAGTGAATGGACAACGCCTGCCGATCGGTTTGCAGTTGTTAGGCAAAGCGCTGGATGAATCGCGTATTTTGCAAATCGCGCACGCATACGAGCAGAGCACAGATTGGCACAAGGCACGTCCGCCCATCGCCGCCGGTGGGCATGAAGAGTGAAAAATTCAGTCGCAGCCCCGAAAACCATTGGGGTGCTCGATCGCCGATTCAACAGCGCGGTCGCGCTTGGCACATTGCTCTTTGTCTTTGTGGTGACCCTGATTGTGTTTTCTGCTCTTCCATTCCTGCGCTACCTCCGTGACCGAACCCTCTTTGATTACAAGCTTTGGTACGACACGGGCCAACATGTGCTCGCAGGCGATGAAATTTATTTCTTTCGTTCAGGGAAGTACGATTTCATGTATCCGCCGCCCTGCGCGCTTTTTCTCGCTGGTGCGAGTTTGCTCGGACAAGGCGGATTGATTCTTTTCCTTGTCGCGATCAACTCTGCGGCTTGGTTTTGCAGTGCCCGACTGAGCGCTCTTCTCGTCGGCGGACAAACCGGCGCGAGAAATGTTTGGCTCTACCTGGTTCCGAATCTGTTGGTGATCGTTTATATCTGGTCCAGCTACCACCTTGGCCAGCCGAACCTCGTTTTGCTCGCGCTGATGCTAGGCGCTTTCATTGCGCTGCGGTCGAATCGCCAAATTATCGGTGGCGGCCTGATTGCAGTTGCTGCGGCCATCAAGGCTTTTCCGGTAGCTGCGATCGTTTATCTGGTTTACCGCCGTTACTGGACAGCAGTAGCCAGTCTTGTTGTCGCACTGGTATTTTTACTTCTTGTCCTGCCGGCGCCATTCCGAGGCTTCGCGCGAGCGTGGCGCGACCTCGAGAAGTGGAGCAGTGGGATGTTGAAATACAGTGAAGTCACCGTTGGCCAGCGCCCCATGCGCAGTTACACGTGGAAAAATCAATCTCTGGTGGGTGTAACCAATCGGTTGCTTCGCCACGTTGATGCCGATGCTGCTTCCGCACGGCACACACCGGTTTACGTAAATTTCGCGGATCTCAAGTTTTCCGTCGTCAATGCGATCATCGTCAGCGCCGCGCTGGCGCTCGGCATCGCGTTTATCGCAGCGATGCCTCAACGCGGCATGCGAAGTTGGGATAGCGACGCAATCGAATTTGCTCTGCTCCTCTTGCTGATGTTGATGCTCACGCCGCTTTCGTTTGGCTACTTCTATTCCTGGCTGATGCTGCCATTTGCGTTGATAACACAGCGAGTGCTTGCTGGAAAAAACTCGGCTGTTTTGTGGTGGAGCTTACCGGCCCTGGCGTTGCTCGCTCTCAGTTTGGTATTCCCGCGCCGCGCGCAGCTCTACGGGAATACATTCTTTGCCACCCTGTTGCTTTTTATCGGACTATCGATCGAGCTTTTGCATTTCAAACATCAAACAGTCTACACGCGATCAGCTGGCGAGTTGTCTTCCTAAGCGGCAACGATCGGACTTTCCCGGCAGCAAATTTCCAATTTGTTCCCGTCAGGGTCCTCGAAGAAGAACGCATAATAGCCCGGGCTGTAATCGACACAGGTTTCTGGACCTTCCGGATTTTTTCCGCCGGCTTGCCGCCCAGTTCTGCAATACGATCGACTTCCTCTCGCGTATCGGCCCAGAATGCGATGCGCGTTCCGTTCGCCTGATGATTCTTGTCCTCGGTAAATCCGAAGAACTCAGACGGCTTGTCGGCGCCAGCAGAATAAAAAGTATGGAAATCTCCGCCGGCTTCCGGGCGCGGCGACGGTTCGTGCCGTTCGCGAACAAGTCCGAGCTGCGGCAAAAATTGTCCGTAAAACTTCTTCGCTACCTCCATGTTTTTCACTCGTAAATCAATGTGATCAAAGCAACGTGCTTTCATTTTCGGTTCTCTCTTCGGACCATCAGTTTTAGTCCCGACCAGGTCTCGTCAATCGCGCACACCTTTACATCAACAAATCCGAGCGGCAGTGCGACAGCGCGAACCACATCTTCTGTCACATCGGTAGAGACGCCAGACGATTTTTTTGGCCAGGGAACCCAAACCGTTCCGGTGTCGGCGATATTCTCGCGCAGGACAGACAATCTGTTTGCCAATTCACTGCGCTTCTTGA
>Ga0209801_1001631_pt1 | contig 13815 bp, 15 predicted proteins | sample GraSoiAngelo_127_FD_185884 | JGI IMG/M metagenome (GOLD analysis project Ga0209801, IMG submission 185884) | Grasslands soil microbial communities from the Angelo Coastal Reserve, California, USA - 14_0927_09_40cm (SPAdes) (version 2) | ecosystem: Environmental > Terrestrial > Soil > Grasslands ... | reverse complement strand
GAAGAAAGTGAAGTCGTACCGCGTCACGGTGCGGATCTACTTCGACGTGGAGCGATGAAGCTCACTCGAGATGGTCGTGCAACCGCAGGACGTTCCCGAACGGGTCCCAAATAGTTCCGCCGTGCGCTCCGTTACGTCGCACGCGGATCCCCTTCGACTCCAGGTCCAACGAGGCGCGCTCGAAGTTGTCCACATGGAACTCGAACGGGCTCGAATCGGCTTTCGGGCCCAACGCCACTTTCGGAATTTCGGAAGTCTGCCAGAGGGTGAGCTGACCTCCTTTCGTCTCGATCACGGTCCAAACCGGGCTCCCTTTTCCGACCACCCGGAACCCGAGGAGATCGCGATAGAAGGTGAGGGCCTTGTCCATGTCATCCACGGGGAGGAGGAGGTGACCGATGTCTTGGACGATCCCCACGGAACCGCGATGGTCGTCCGGAGATATATGAAACGGCGGTGAAAGGGGGTTTCGAGACCGTCCGAAGGAACCTAAATAGGCCCGCGGTTCCATCGCGTGACTCTCATGCCTCCCGGCGACGCGCCGACGGCAGATTCCTTCGAATCGGAGGCCGCCGAGCTCCTCGAATCGATCGGTCGGGCGCGTAAGAAGGTCGAGGGAATCGCCGGCGTCCTCGACGGCACGCTGGACCGGTACCGCGAGCGGATCGACCGCCTCCTCCGAGAGAGCGAGGTCGACAACTGGCGCCAGGTGCGCATCTTCACCCGGGACGTCGAGACGATCGCCGCCGACCTCGGGAAGGCGTCGAAGGAGAAACGTCTCTCGCCGCGCCTGGTGGCCTGGCTCGATGCGGCCCTGAGGAAAGCCCGGCGTCGCGATTTCTATGGGGCGCGGAAAGCCTGGCGGCGACTCGACCGGATCGCCGAGCAAGGCGCGGAAGTCCGACGGCTCCAGGCACGCTACCGGGAGGCATACCGCTCCGTCGAATCCCGGATCCGGCAGCTGAAGACGCAGGTCGAGCGCCTCGAGAAAATCCCGAAACCTCCGACCTCGCCTGAGGACGCACGAGCATTCAACGAATCGGTCGACCGGTTCAACGAGGCTTCGACGGCCGCGTACCTCGACTTCCTGTCGCGGGCCCGTGCAGACCTCGCGATGCCGCTCCTCCTCGACGCGGGCCAAGGGGGTGGAATCGGCGTGCCAGCGCCCCCGCCCGGCTCCGATCCGGACCCGCTCATGCGGCTCCTGAGCAACGCGAGCCCTCAGGTCGAGGCGTTCCGCGGCCGCACCTTCTATGGGCTGCTCGAGCTCCCCGCATATTCCGATGCGAAGCTGACGCACATCTACGGCGACGCCCGCCTGATCCGGGGGGCGCTCGACGAGGCTTGGTCGTGGCTCAAGGCCATCCGCGAGGACGAGCGCCGGTCCCTCCAGATCCAATGGAGCGAGGACGCGATGATGCTCCGAAGGCGCGTCCCCTCGGTCGTCGCCTTCCTCGAACGACTCGGGAAGATGAACGACGCGGCGGACCGCGGACGCGAGCTGGTCGCCTCGTTGAACGACGGCCGGTTCGAATCCCTCCAGTCCGCGGCGCGGCTGTACGCGACCCACGGCGAATCGGCGGAGCGGAAGTGGCGCGGCTCGCTCGAGAGAGACATCGAGGGGATGCGCAAGGAAGCCGCGGAATTGGCTACGGTCCTGAAGAAGTTCACGGATCCGGCCAAGGTCGAGAGCGGCTAGCGATTGGCAGGTTCGGCACCGGAACCTCTTAGCTTGCGCATCGCAATCCACTCCCCCGGTAGGGGTGCGTCGGACTCCGGGGCCGGAGTCGGTGGCATTTGGGCGTGTATGCGATTGCGGCGTATCGACCGAAGAAGGGAAAGGAGAGGCTCCTTCGGGAAGTCCTCATGGATCACATCTCGATCCTCCGGAAAGAGCGGCTCGTGACGTCCCGTCGCCGTATCTAATGCACTCTGCAGACGGAACCTCCATCGAAGTATTCGAATGGAAGTCCGCCGACGCGATTCGGTCAGCCCACGAAAATGCCGCGGTGCAAGCGATGTAGGCCCGATTCGAGGCGGCGTGCACCTATGAGCCCCTGGCCAATGTGGCCGAATCGAAGGAGGTGTTCGCGAACTTCGACTCCATCGAGCTCCCTCCTTCATCCCGCCTTTTGCCGGAACTCCATCTGCTGGAACACAAACGCCGCCAGGATGACCAGGGCAATCGAGACCGTGACGAGAACTCCGGCCGCGACGCCCGCGCTTACGTCAGTTCGGTATTGGCCGAGTGGGTTGATCGCGATCGCGATGACGTCTTTCAGAATCGTCTTCAGGTAATGGATCACGCTGACCTTCGGCACGTCTCCGGGGATGGAGTCCACGACCGATTCCCAGACGAATCCGATCAGCAAGCCGACCGCCAGAGGTCGCCGGACGAGGACGGAGATGAACAGGAAGAGCGCCCCGTACGTGGCACTTCCCAGGATCGTCGTGGCGAGGAACCCCCCAAGGACATCGAGGTCCGTGGTGAATGCGAGGCCTCCGTACGCCTCCGTCACCCCGTAGGCAACGACGATCGGGGGAATGAGGACGACGAGGACCGCGACGAGGTAGCCGATGTACTTGTACGCGACCAGGGCGGGTTTCGAGATCGGCCGGGTCAGGAGGAACGGCAAGGTGTTGTCGTCGATCTCTTCGCGGATCAACGCCGTCGCGTTCACGAGCGTCACGAAGATCAGGACGACCTGCAGGAACAACGGGATCATGAGCTGCTGGAACAGCATCACGTCGAACGTCGCGACGCGGGCCGCGGCCAGGGAGAGCGTGAGGATCAGGGGAACCAACGCCAAGAGGACGGTCGCAATCGCGCGGCGCGTCGTCAGGAGGTAGCGCAGGGTCAGGGCGGTGACGACCCAGGCCTTCCGGAAGGATCCCGTCCAATCCATTCCATCACCCGACGAGATACCGGAACACGGCATCGAGGCTGTCGTCCGGACTCTCGAGTCCGCGGACGTCGAGCTTCGTGTCCGAGACGATCTGCGGGAGCTCCTTGTAGAACGCGTCCGGCTTGCGCGTGCGGACCAGCAGCGTGTCGGCCACCGGGAACTCGAAGGAGACGACGTGCTCCATGCGCGCAAGGGCTTGGGCGAGCTGACGCGGTTTCGATGTTTCGATGCGCACCGCGTGCGGATGCGTGTCGATCAACGCGCGAATCGCATGAATGTTGCCCGCCGCGATCGCCTTGCCGTTGTGAATGAGGACAATGTTGTTCGTGACCCGTTCGATCTCGTAGAGGACGTGGGTCGACATCAACACGTGGCCGCCGTCCTTGGCGAAGTCGGAGATCGTCCTCAGGATATGCACGCGGCCCGCCGGGTCCGCCCCGGACAGCGGCTCATCCAGGATGAGAATCTCCGGGTGGTGGGCAAGGGCCTGGGCGAGCTTCGCGCGCTGGCGCATCCCTCGGCTGTAACCGCGGGTCGGCCGATGGGCCGCGCTGGACAGGCCGACGACCTTTAGAGCCGCGGTGGCCTCGGTGCGCGCGCTCGCCGCGGGCATTCCATCCAGGCGCAAGAGCGTCTCGACGAATTGCTGTCCCGTGAGCCATCCGTAGAGTTGATTCTGCTCCGGACAGTAGCCCAGGCGCCGCTTCAAGGGGACGTTGTTCCACGGGTCTTCCCCGAGCAGCGTGATCTTGCCCTGATCCGAGTGAAGCTGGCCGATCAGGAGTTTGAAGAGCGTGCTCTTCCCCGCTCCGTTCGGCCCGACGAGGCCCGTGATTCCTTTGCCGAACGACGCCGTAAAGGCATTGAGGCCGAGCACCTCGCCGTACCATTTCGAGACCGCGGCAGCCTCGACGACGCCGTTCATCCGGTGATCACCTCGACGGATTTCATCCGGAGGTATGTTACGAGAGCGGCAAGGACCGTCACGCCAAGCAAGATCGCGAGAGCTCCCGGCCAGTCGATTCCAATGCCGGGCGCACCGAACGCGGCGCTCGCAACTGCCAGGTAATCGTTCCAGGGCGAGAGGTACAACAAATTCGGATTCCCGATTGCCGAGGCCAGGATCGAAGCGGGAATGAATAGGCCGAAATTCCCTCCGAACATGCCCGCCGCGGCGAGGCCCTTGCGACGGGTAAGGCTAGAGAGGAACAAGGCGACGGAGGTGTTGAAGAGGGCGAGGAGGAGGCCCACCGCGACCGAGAGCCCGATGGCTTGCAGTGCCACGCCCCACGAAAAGACCAGGGGAAACAGGAAGGCTGCAACGAGCGCGGTGATGACGAGCGGCAGCACCGTTATCATCGAAACGAGCGGCGCAAGGATGACTGCCTTCGCCAACAGGTAGTCCAAGTGGGTAATCGGTCGACTCAGGTAGAGCGTGAACGCCATTGAGTGGAGATCGTCCGCGATGAGGCCGGAGCCTATGATTGCAGCCATCAGGGACACGAAGAATAGAACGAACCCGTTCGAGGCAGGCAGGGCGAAGAAACTGAGGTTGAGCGGCTGGCCTGGCAGCAGGAACGATGCGAACAGAACGAGGACGATTGACGTAATCGTCGTGAAGGCCACCCCGATCGCGATGACGACAATCGCCGCGGGACGCCGGAACTCGCGGCGGAGCCCGGTCGCGATGATGGCCCAGACCCGTTCCCGGCGGCCGAGGAGAGGAATCTCGAGCCGCGAGTACGTCGGGAGGGAGATCGACACTACGCACCTCGCTTCTCCGTACGGGCCACGAGCTCGAGGAACAGCTCCTCAAGGCTCCGAATCTCCTTCCCCATGTACCGCACCTCGGCCCCGAGGGACTTCGCGGTCTCGAAGACGGCGGCCTCCAGTCCGGGCTTGCGGCTCACGTGCAACCCCGAAGGCCCGGCATCGGCGTCGAAGCCCGCGTCCTTGAGGAGCCGGACGAAGGCATCGCGGTCGCCGCGCACATCGATGCGCAGGCGATCCGTCGCGCCGGTCAAGAGCTGGCTCAGCTCTCCCGCGGCAATCTGGTGACCGCCATCCAGGATGACGACGTACTTGCAGATCGTCTCGACGTCGGGGAGGAGGTGGCTCGACAGAATCACGTTGCGGCCCGGGGACTTGGCAATCGTCCCCACGAGGTCGAGCATCTCCTCGCGGCCGCGCGGGTCCAGTCCCGTCGTCGGCTCGTCGAAGACGTACAGCTGCGGGTCGTGGACCATTGCTTGGGCGAGCTTGATCTTCTGCTTCATGCCCGTCGAGTACTCCGCGACCTTGCGGTACCGCTCCTCATCGACGCCGACGAACTGCAGGACGTCGTGCGAGCGGCTCATCGCCGTGTCTCGATCGAGGCCGCTGATCCGCGCCATGTACGAGACGAGCCCGACCCCGGTCATGTCCGGGATGAGGCAGTCGTGCTCCGGCATGTACCCGATCCGCTCCCGCACCGGGACGCCGTCCTCGATGTCCCGTCCGAGGACCTTCGCCGTCCCCGCCGTGGGCCGCACCAGGCTGAGCAGGAGCCGGAGGAACGTCGTCTTGCCCGCACCGTTCGGGCCGACGAGGCCGATGGCGCCGTCCGGGATCTTGACGGTTAAGTCGTCCACGGCCCGGACCTCGCCGAACACCTTCGTCAGTCCGGCGGTCTCAACGAGCACGATCTTTCCCTCCGACTTGTTGGCCGTCCTCGGCGGGCGAAGCGGGCGGCGATGCATGTCCTTGGATTCGAGCTTTGCGGCGCCGCCAGAGGAGGACCACCACGAGGGCGATGACCGCGATCGGCAGCACGATGAACAGGAGGACCTGCGTCGCGCTGATTCCGGCCGCCGGACCCGCGCCGTACGAGTACGACCGGAGGCGCATCTCGGCCGAGGGCGTGCCGTTCTCGTACGCCGTGCGCTTAACGTAGAATCCGACGTCGTTCGAGAAGTACGCGGTCTCGTTGCCGCCGGCGAGGCCGCTCGGAAGCCCTGGGAAACTCCCGAGGGTCTGATTGAGTTTGTACGCGGAGAACGTGCCCGCCTTGACGCTGACGTTCTCGCGGGAGAGGACGTCGCGATGCCACGTCGACGAGACGTCCGTCACGTTCTGCGACGTCATCGTCTGGAAGAACGCGGTGAAGGTGGAGTTCAGCTCCACGTGCGCGGTGAAGGCCGCCGAGGCGTTCTGGCCCACATCGAGCTCGAAGGGCGGGACGGACGAGTACGAGGTCGTCGCATTGACGCGCAGACTCAACGTGAGGGGCGTCGTGATGACGAGGTTGACGTTCGCGTTGTAGGAGGTCGTGCCGAGCGATTCCATCGGGAGGTACGCGTGATTCTCCCAGAATTCGGTCGACGTGGTCGTGAACGATCCGGTGATCTGACCGCTTCCCACGGGGGGCACCGAGAACGTCCCGTTGAGCCATCCGGTCGCCCGGCTGTCGACGCGAACGGCGGACACGGATCCGTTGTTGACCAGCACGATGCCGGATCCGATCACGTTGACGTACACAAGTCCGACGAGCGCGAGATGGAACGTCCCTTGACTCGCGTTGAAACCCGGGAAGCCGCCCAGGGACCCGTCGAGGACGTAGACCCACTTGTCCCCGGGGGCATACATCGGCTTCCGGAGGGCCCCGTTCGTCGGCGGCATGCTCGAGACGATCGCGAAGACGAGGAGGATCGACACGATGCCAGAGATCCCGCGACTCGACGACTTCAGAGCCATGGTCCGCGGGCCCGATGCAACCGGGTGTTAAATCGTTTCGCCGGGAGGTCCCCGCTGCATGGCGTCCTTCGAAAGGACAAACGAGCCGAACAGATGAGTGGAATTCCTCCCGGTGAACGAGGGAGAAGACACTTTCACTCCCCTCTCCGCGTGGAAGGGCTTTAGGCCGGAATCGGCTCGCCAATCGGAGCATGGCCTACGACGATCTGAAAGAGTTCGAAGGCGAGACGTACGCGGGCATGGCCGTCGGCGGGGAGCACACATGGCTCTATCCGAACGGCCTGTGGCGGGAGACGAAAGTCGCCCCAGACCGCTGGGATTTCGACTTCAGCTCGATTAAGGAACGAGAGCGGAGCGCGCCACCTGGTTCGGGGGTCCCAGTCGGGACTCAGTATCACTGGTACATCCTGGCGCATCAGCGGGTGCGGAAGATCGATGCGGACAGCTACACGACGATGATGTCGGGCGTGAAGTACAAGATCGCCCACAAGCGGCCCCATTGGAGAAAATGGAGTTCCGAATATCCGGAGCAGCCATCCGAGCCCGAGAAGCTCATTGAAATCCTTGAGGAAACCTTGGCCCGTCTCCGCGACCCGGTGTTGGGCGCTTCACCCGCGTCCACGATCCTTCGGGCGCCTCGGCCTACCGAACGAGTGGCGGTGCGTCCACCGCGAGGGCCGGCTTCGACCGAAGGACCTCGACCACGTCCTGTCGCTCTCGCAGACGCCACACCCGCTCCAGATCTTGTTTGACCTCCACCAGGCGATCCGTGTCGCCGTCCCAGTTCCCCAGCACCGCGGCGTGGCGACGTTCGAGATCCTTGACGTCTCGAGCCACCCGACGTTCCAGGCGGTTCGATTCCCAACCATGGTAGAGGAGGAACATCAAGATGTGGCGCCCGCGGCCGAAGACGACCTGGTAGTCCTCGAGCTCGATGCTGCGCACGTCGCCATGGCCCATCGAGTGAAACGACTGGTTCATGAAATCGACGATCGCGGTGAACATCGACGCGATGAGGTCCGGGTCCGCGCCGGTCGGCAGGCCGCGGGAAAGGTGAATCATCGGGACGCCACCGCGGTCGACGAGGAAGATATGGTCCACGACGGGGCGAATCCAGGCCATCGGTGCGGTGACCTTCGTCCCGAGGGGCTAAATGCTTCGGAAGCGGTTATCCGGGGTGATAGCCGAATGGCCGCATCCGGTGCCTCCAGGGTGAGCGATTGAGCGAAGTCTCGGAAGTTCAGTTCCAATCCGCAACGGGGAACTCAGAACTCCGCGGCATTGTCCACCGTCCGGAGCGTGCGAAGGCGGGCCTGGTGATCGCCCATGGTCGGTCGAACGATCTGCGGAATCCCCTCATCCGGCGAATTGCCGAGGCCGTTGCGTCCGAGGGCATCTGGGCGCTGCGGTTCAACTTCCGGTACGCGGAGGTGAGAGGGCAAGCGTCGAAGGATCTGTCCCGGGAGGAAGCCGACCTCCGTGGGGCCGTGTGGTTCGCCCGGGAGGCGTTGGCTTCGCAGAAGATTTTCGCTGCCGGCAAGTCGATGGGTGCGCGGGTTTGCGCCCTGGCTTCGGCGAATCCGGATGTGGCCGGAGTCATCGCGCTGGGCTATCCGCTCCACCCGCGGTTCCGACCCGAGGTCCTGAACCCTCCGGAGTGGCCGTACCTCGTGAAGCCGGCTCTGTTCGTGCAGGGCGACCGCGATCCATTCTGCGATCTCGACCGTCTGCGGTCGGAGCTCCCGAGGCTGAAGGAAACGGGGGACCTCGTCGTGGTGGAACAGGCCGGGCACTCATTCGAGCCGATCGGCGCGAAACGGGACACGTTCCCCGAGGTCCGAGAAGCAATCGTGCACTGGATCGGTGGCCAGATCGTATAGGCCCTTACAGGATGGATGGCCTTCCATGAGGACGCATGGGAGCCTCCTCCGCTCCGAGTCGGCCGCGCCTAGGCTTGCAAACGGACGCGGATCAACTCCGCGGACGGGACGTTGCCCACCAGGGTGGAGAGCACGGAAGCCTCCACCGCGTCGAGCCCCTGCGGGACTCCGGTCACGAGGTCCTCCAAGTCTTCCGTCTTGAGCATCGACAGCTCGTTGTCCGGGATCCCGAGTCGCTTCCGCTTGCCGCCGACCCTGCGGTCTCCGAGGGACACGAATCGATACCAAGTGGGAGTTCCCGACGGCGTCTTGCGGGCCACCTCGGCCACGCCGTTATCGATCAGGTACTGGACCATCAGACGGCGGCTCTCGTTCGACCACTCCGGGAACCGGCCCTGCGCCAGCTCGGACAGCTCTGGAGTCGAGAGCTCCTGCCCGGCGAGGTCTCGCCCGAATTCGTACGCGTCGTACGCGTCATAGGGTTGAAAGGGAGAGGACCGATTCGGCGCGGGCGGGGCGACGGCTTCGTCGAGGAAGACATCCACCTCGTCGACTTTCTGCCGGAGTTCAGCGAATTTCCTCACCCTCGGATCGCGACTGAGGACTTCGAGTTCCGCCATCCACGCCGTAAGCTGAGACCGGACGACCGACGCGGGATCCTCCGGAGCATCAGGCTTCATTTCCCATCCTCGGATCCGCGGCTATGACATAGTGGGTATATAATAGTGTCTGACCACTGTTCAATTGGCACTATTGCCTATCGAGGTCTTTCGCCAAGAAAAATCCAGCCAGATAGGTTCATGTACCCCGAATTTATCCGGGGCCCTCGCGGTGTTTCTTTGTATCGGGTCGTCACCGTGTTTGGGAAGAAGGAATTCGCGACGATACGGCTCTACTGCAGGCGCAACCGGCTCAGCCTCTATGCCCTAGCGAAGACAGCAATCCGGGAATATGTACAACGCCATCCTTGATCCCGGGCGTGGCGAGGCGATGTCGGCGATCCGATCCCCCACGCAGAGGTCGTGGTGCGGCGGCGCCGTGTCGCATCCGGAGCGCCTCGGGCCGGGACTGAACCAACTATATAATAGTGCGTGACTCATATGCAATATCCACTAGTGTTCATTCCATGCGTCGATCGAGATACATTAATCTACCCTGAACGTATCTTGGAGTAAGGAGGAGATACGCTTTGAATCGGATAGTCACCGTGTTTGGTCAGAAGGAGTTCGCGTCGCTGCGGGTCTTTTGCAAACGCAACCGGCTCAGCCTTTACTCCCTCGCGAAGGCGTCGATCCGGGAGTACGTCCTGCGCCACGCGTGATCCGGGAGTCACTCCCTGGCGGAGTGTTCGTTCCCCGAATCGCCGGATCTCACGATTCGAGGATCAATCGCCGAACCTGCCTCTCGTCAACCGCGTCAATCGCCTCGCGGAACCACGCGATGGCCTGTGGGTACTTCGCCGCGAGGTCATCCGAATCCTTGACGAACGCGAGATGCTCGACTCGTCGCAAGATTTCCGGCGGCAACTCCCGATAGACGTACCGCATGCGGAAGTCGAAGTGCAACGGGCCGTGTCGCATTCGGAGTGCCTCGATAAGGGACCGGAGGACGATGCCCCGGTAGAACTCGAGGGCTTCCAACCAGTTGCCGCGGTGGATCTCCTTCGGAACGAACGGACCGAACAGCTCCATCCGGTCGGCGAGGCGTCGACGGCGTTCGAGGAGCCCGCGAACGAACGCCTCCGCATCGAGAGGAGGAATGCGTACGGTGTCCCCCTTGTTGAACAGGAACACCGCCTCCCCGTGGATCTCCCTCGCAAGGAACTTGTCCGGCGCCGAAAGGGTCATCACCGCCAGGTCGACAAGCAGGAATTCGCTCGTTCCCGAAAGGCGATAGAACTTCTGGTAAATCTCGGAGGTCGGAGACCAGGACACCTCGTGCTTGAGGCAAATCGCGGAGAGATCAGTCAGGGCTTTCTCGACGATCTGGAACGTCTCGGAGACCGCCTCCGCGTCGTCCACGACAATGTACAGGTCGATATCCGACCACTCATCGACGCGGTTGAGTGCCGCGGCACCCGCTTCCCAGAACGCATGGACATACGGAAGCGGTCGGAGCGCTTCGGTCAGGAGTCGGACAATCGAGTCTCTCGAGAATATTCCAATCTCGGGCATAGGGAGTCAGCCATGATTCGCTCGTAAATAAAAAAGCCGAGCGAGCGATGGAGCCGCTTCAACGACCCATCTTCGCGGCTTGCGGGGTCCGAAATACACTTACGCGAGGGCGCCGATACGGCAACGGGGGGACGCTGGACTCAGTTGACGTCCGGATTCTGAGAGAGCTGCTCCAAGGTCAGGCAGCGGCTCCAATGAATAGTCAGTTCCGGAAGTCCTACGAGTCGGTCGCGAAACGGGTCGGCGTCGACGAGGAGACCGTCCGCAATCGAGTCAAAGGCTATCATCGGTCGGGCTTCATCAAGGATTGGCGGACCGTCCTGAATCCAACCCTCCTTCGAGCGGGGGAAATTGTCCTCTGGCTTGACGTGAACCCGCCGACGTCGAAGGACGACGTGATCGAGAAAGTCCGCCTGATGCCCGGCGTGATCCTGATCGGCCACTTTTACGGGACCTTCCTCGGAATCGTGCTCCGGTACCGCGACGAAAATGCGGTGAGCCGACAGATCGAGTTGATCCGGCGCGTGGCGGAGGTGGACACCGCGATTGTAGCAAGGGTCCCGTTTCCTCGGTGTCTCCTTTCCCTAGGGAAAACGGACTGGGGCATCCTTCGGGCAATCCTCCGGGAGCCTCGGAAACCATGCGCCGCGATTGCGACCGAGCTGGGGCTGTCGTCGCGGACCGTGAACCGGAGAATCCAGCGGATGATCGACGCGGCTGCCATCTTCGGATTTCCGTCAGTAAATCCAAGGGCCGCCGAGGGCGCTGTGATGGCGACGATGCTCGTCAGCTACACAGCGGAAGCCAAGCGAGAGGTCGACGACACGATCGGGAAGCACTTGGAACCGTATCTGTGGCACACGTTCCAAATGCTCCCGTACCGGACAGGCGATCCCTGGACATGCGGCTTCAACCTCATCCTACCGGATGTGGGCGAAGCGGAGGAAGTCGGCCGGTGGGCGAAACGGTTGCCCGGAATCCTCGGGGTTCGGATCGAATTGTTCCACGGAAATGAAACTCTGTACGGGCCGCTCGATGAAGAAATCGAAATGGGGAGCGCGCTGCCCTTGGTCGACCGACCCGTCGCGGGCGACCTGACCCCGCGCTCCCCGTGATAGCGCTGTGCCGACGCGCCGCCTGCCTCCTTCAACCGAACATCACGTTCGAAACGCAAGCGCCTTGGAACACGGCTTCCCCGAACGTCCCGCCGACCAGGCTCCCGTCCAAGAACCACAAGGCCCCGAGCCGGTGCGGACCGGTCATCCCCTGATCGAACTCCGTGACGAACAATTTGTTTTTGATGTCGGTCTCCGGGATGTACTGAGCAACCATGCTCGAAGGTTGTGGTACGCGGTCGACCCGGAACTCGAAGTACGTCGTCGGCGCCATGAAGCCTCGCTTGTCCAACGCTGGCGTGTTCGTCGTCCACTCGGTCGTGAACCACCCGTGCGCGATGAAGAACGGTGTGTTTGCCGGGTACGTGAAGTCCTCGCCGCAGTGATCGATCATGTTGATCTGGACGTCGGCCCCGGTCGCCCAATACCGGTTGCTCGCGGCCACCGGCTTCGCGAACGTGAAGACCATGACGGCGATGCAGACGACAGCTATCGCGATGATTCGCTTCGTCCCCTCACCTCCTCCCGCGCGACGGGCCCTGGGTACGTCTCGCGCCCCTCCTCGGCGGCCTTCCTCGCATTATCAGAGGGCAGCGGCCTGTTGGAGGTTCCCCTAGCCGACCTCTATATTCGGACAAATGCGCCTCGATGTTGTCCATCATTCCATGGACGCGTCGCCAAATCGCACAAACACGAGATTGGCTTGCATAGCCAAGGATAGGTCGCGCGTTCGACGAGCATCTGGATCCTCGGGAGGCGCGCTGCGGTTCCCGAGTAGACCACGCAGAAACGCCTGCTTAGCCCTTGCGGGAGGCACCTTCAAATCGACCCGATGCGTGCCTCGGAAGACCACGGGGCATCATGGACCGCGAAGCTCTCGAAGAGAAGGAAACCGCGAGGATGGAGGCGTTCAGCGATGGCGTCTTTGCGTTCGCTATCACGCTGCTCGCGCTGAACCTCCGCGATCCGGCCACGAGTGGGGTTTCGTTGTCTCAGGGCCTCATCGACGAGTGGCCCGCGTTCTTCGCCTTTGTGACGAGTTTCGTCAGCGTCCTGATCATGTGGATGAACCATCACAACATGTTCAACTACATCCGGAAGATCGACCGCCGACTCATGCTCATGAACGGCGTGCTCCTGCTCTTCGTCGTCCTCACCGTGTTCAACACATCCCTGGTCGCGGGTCACATCCAGCAGGCGGATGCGAATGTGGCGGCCACCTTGTATGCGGGAACGTTCTTCCTCCTGGCGATCGTGTGGAACGGTCTCTGGTGGTACTCAACCGCCGGGCGTCGCCTGCTCGGAAAAGACGTCACGGATCAGCAGGCGAAGACGATTACGCGACAATACCGCGTGGCTCCGCTGGCCTATGGAGCCGCTCTTGTAATCGCACCATTCAGCGGGATCGCCAGCGTAGCCGTCATCTTGGCCGTCGCCGGTTTTTTCGCCATCACCGCGACGCTTGCGCACGAGACATAGTGTCCGACGGATTCTCGGTACACGGCCCTGTGTAGGAGAACCGGCTGAACTCAGCGTATTGTCCCGAGTTGTCGTACTCGAGTCCGGGAGCCTTGAAGCGAGACACGGTCGACATGCCGAGCTCCGAGCGCTTCGCGGTGAAGCCGGTGGGCTTGTCCAGGTACAGCTCTTCCTCCTCGCCCGTCACGGGGTTCTTGATCCTCGAGAGCGCGAGGTCGTAGACCTTCCCCGAGTCGACACGGATCGTCGACCGCATCCCGTTGAGACGGACGTCGAATGGCGCCACGATGGTAGGGAGCCAGCGTTCGGTGACGGAAGCGAACACGGCGAACGGGCCGCCGGCCCCTCCCTTGCCGAGCGTTTCGAGCGCCCTCCGCTGCGCGGGCGTCGCCCGGCCGTCGATGAGCACGAGCTGCGTGCCATGGCCGAGATGGACCGCCCCGGGCCATAGTCCGGGTAGGGCGACGCCGAGGCCGTCGAGCTTCACGTCCCCGTAGGAGCCCTTGTCGATGATCCAAGTGTACACGCC
>Ga0209801_1001630_pt1 | contig 13820 bp, 15 predicted proteins | sample GraSoiAngelo_127_FD_185884 | JGI IMG/M metagenome (GOLD analysis project Ga0209801, IMG submission 185884) | Grasslands soil microbial communities from the Angelo Coastal Reserve, California, USA - 14_0927_09_40cm (SPAdes) (version 2) | ecosystem: Environmental > Terrestrial > Soil > Grasslands ... | reverse complement strand
CGAAAATTGGGTTAGCGACTAATTTTGCGCCGCAAGGCAGCCGGTTTCGCCGCGATCATCCGGAGAGAATCGGGTCGGATTCAAGCTGCACTGTTTTGCGCGAAACCTGACTTCTGGATTTTCTCCGTCATCCTTCTAACTTCTACGTTCTGACTTCCTGAAGTAGTCCCAGTAGTTCAACGAATAGATCAGGCTTGGGATCCCATCTCCGCGATCTGACCACAAACGATCCGCAGAAACAGAAGCAGGAACGGTCAGGGAGAGTGACGGTGAACAATTCCTCCGCGGAGATTCACGCCACGATTTTTATAACGCCACCTGAATCCCCGCGTTGACATGGCCTGCGAGGATGGTTCGTAGTGTGTTTGCCTTAAAACAAGTCGCCCCCGCGTGCACAAACACGCGGGGAACTCATTCAGCCTTTAGGCGGCTCGCTGTTGACGAGAGGGTTGTGGTACCGCGCCAAACTCAAGAACATCCTCGGAGATTTTCGTCATCGCCCAGGGTTCTGGAGTAGCCTGCAGGACCACATTGGCTTCCACGATCTTGCGACCGACTGGCCGCAATGATTTAATGGAGAAGCCTTCCGCTGCTGTCACAATGTAGCCTTGGCCACCTTGCTGACAGAAGAATGTGCCGCTCTCTCCGCGCAACGCCTCCGCCAAGTCGGGATGTTGAATTGTCCCATTTATCGGTAGTTTCGTTTGCATGTTAATTTTGTTCCCTTCTGCTTGCCCCTGTCGTCTTCGCGGCTCGGATCGGCCAATACTTTGTTTCTTGGTCAGTGATGCTTTTTACCTATAATGTAGAGGCGGCGGCATACTTACTCTGGCGTATGGAACTGCGTCACCTTCGATACTTCGTCGCGGTCGCGGACGCACTTAGCTTTACAAAAGGCGCGGGAAAGTTGCATCTCGCGCAGCCCTCGCTCACCCGCCAGATCAAAGATCTCGAAGAGGAGATCGGCGTGCGGCTTCTTGATCGCACAAAGCGGGAGGTCCGCTTGACCGAGGAAGGGAAATCGTTCTTGGCCGATGCGAGACGCGTTCTCGCGCACAGCGCGGAGATTATTGAATCGGTCCAGCGCTTAAGTCGCCACGAAGTTGCTGCGCTCAATATTGGATACGTCGCGGACCTTTTTTACACCTTGCTTCCGATCACTCTCGCCACGTTTCAACGCTCATTCCCAACGGTCTCGATTAATCTCTTCGAAATGACATGCGGCGATCAATTTCGTGCGCTCGAGAATGGTAAGATTGATCTGGGTTTTGTGGGATTACGAGAGCCGATCGAAGAGCGCGGATTGCAATTTCGATCGATTGCCTCGTATAAAACCGTCGCGGCGTTGGCAAGAAGCAATCCCTTGGCAAAGAAACCAATTATTAAACTCCGAGACCTGGAACCCACGTTCTTCATCGGTATGTCGGAGAGAGCTTATCCGGGTTATCGCCATTGGTTAACCACGACCTGCCAGCAGGTTGGCTTTACGCCCAAAGTTCTCCAGGATGCCGATATTGAACGAGCACTCATTCAAGCGGTGGCAGCGGGCTTGGGTGTCGCTCTTTTACCCGATCAGGTCAAAAAACTGCCCTACGAGAATGTCGTGTTCCGGCCATTAAGTCCGACAGTCGTGACAGAATCGTGCATCGCATGGAAAGCCGAAAATCGTTCTGCTGCGCTCAAAGCCTATGTGCACATCGTGAAAGAACGAAGCGCGAGCATGCGCTAACCTCTTTGCAATCGGCAATCGAAAATCTAAAATCGAAAATGTCAGCCGTCCCCGTAGTTCAACGGATAGAACAAGGGTTTCCTAAACCTTAGATGTGGGTTCGATTCCCGCCGGGGACGGTCATATAGGTAAAAAGCGGCAGAGATATCAGATAGTCAGAACGAAATCGGAACAGACCGTAAATGTCACTGCACTGCCTCGCTGATTTCAGTCCATGGGCTTCGATAGCCTTGAGCTTCGCTTCTGCCTGCTTCTGGTTTGCGGCGAGCATTACAAAGGCCACCAAGCCAGACGACAGTATTGGTATCGAATCGCGCTACAAAGATAAAAAAGGGCGCGAGATTTACATTAACGCAACGGCGAAGAAGCAAATCAAGCTGAATGCGATCGCCGCCGTCCTTATTGGATTGGCGATTTTCTTCCAGGCACTGCCGGCGATACTGGCTTTGTTTTAACTCAGCGCGCCTCCGCCGCGCTCCAGGAACGCCCTGAATCTCCCGACATCTTCCCCGATCGCCAGGAATTGCTCCACGGTTGCTGTAAAGCGAAATTGTCTTGCGAAATAAATCCCGCTGGCGCTACATTCGCAGGTATGGGAACGGCACTGAGACTTGCAGCATGAAAAGAAAATCTGAAACACAAATTTTGCGGCAGGACCACGCCCGTGATGCTCTGCTTCACGGCGGCACTGTAGATTCATTCGTTAACCCATATCATCCTGACCTGCGCTTCCCAGCATTCCGCGCGTATATTAATGCTGTCCGTAACGCATTATTTCGCCCTCGGACACGCAGGCGGCCACCGTCAACCTAGCTTCCTACGGCGTTTTCAGCGGTCACTTGCGGGTTTCGCTAAGCTCTAAGCCCGCCGCTTTTCGTTCGGGCCGCGGCCGGTCGCGAAGTTCTCCAGCCGCTCACAACCCGACAATCATTCGCGTGAGAGCAAATGAGCAAAGTTGGGCGAAACTGCCCCACGTTCAGTCTGCGCAAATCACCAAGGCAATGTCAGCGTTGATGAATTTTGTACATGTAATCCTCGACTCTTCCATTTGCTCTGACCTGCACCCAAAGATCCAGCCAAGATACGTCCTGCACGCCGAGCCATGGGCCGATAATCGGTAAATAGCCTCGAAGTGGTGGGGCACCCAACTTAGTCCAATGGAGCAACCGATTGCCGCGTGTGTCGACTACACGCGTGTCGGGGGGGCCAAACCTATGGGCAAGATCGATTTCGGTCGTAATGCCGGCTTTGATCTCGTTGAGGTCCTGTTGCTCAATCTGGCAAGAGGACGCGTGACTCGCTAGGCAAAGGCTGCCCAGCACAGTGAAAATTAGCTGGTTGATTTTCATTGCGACAGTGCGCTGATTCGCGGATGAGAGACAATAGCGCCTACTCTATGGAAATGACCAGCCTCTTTTGCGGGGCAACACCCATTCATTGTCCGTGATGAAGACACAAGATTGCCCGGCGTAGCCATTTTCATTTCTCTAAATTTGTTCGCTCAATAGGTGAATACAAACCGCCCTTTCCAATTCCAGAAACGCAGTCCGCTTTTCATCAGCGTGCACAACGAACCGCTGTCCATCGTCACGGTGTGCGTCAACAATCCAGATCAATCGCCCGTCCCGATCCACCGCCGTAAGACAGCCCCAACTCCAACCGGCTTGGCTGAGATTGTCAGCGATGACTTCCCAGTTACAAAATAGCCGGACAACGGTCAAGCGGGGTCGAGCGCCTCAACTTGCGTGATCTCCGCTCCGCGGCGCGGCGGTGTTAAGCAAGTAGCGGGCTTTATTTAAGACTTTCTTTTGTAGGTGGGCACGCCCAAATTCTTTAGAGGCGATGTCGAAAAGAGAGCCGATCCCTGAGCAGCGCTACGGCATCGAGCACGGCGTGCCGATCCCTAAGTCGAAGCGCGAGATCGCCGCGGTGCTCGAGAAAATGAAAGTCGGCGATTCATTCTGTATCGTGCACGAGACAACGCCGAAGCACGTCATCTATAGCACGGCCTATCTGCTCGGAATGAAGGTGCGAATCCGCGCGAGGCGAGTGTGGCGGACGAAATGAAACGGCGGCCTCCTCCGGCGCGATTAAAAAAACGCGGGGTCCGAAGGCGATCGGGAATATCCGAGGGTTCGAATCCCTCCCTCACCGTTCACCTATGAAGGCGCCGAGCAAAAGTAAAAGTAAAATTACAGGTGTTTACCTTTGGGTCGACCGGATTTGAGGCCCGTACGCTCCGTTCTGTGTATTTGAGAGCATTCTGAGATTTCTCAACAAATTCGCAACAGATTTCGTGCTTAACGGCATGACCATGGAAGTGTAGTATGTTGCGGGAAACGCCCCGGTTCTCTATGCTTAGGTTCGCATGTCCAAGCTGCGGTCAACACATCTCCGCGACACGCGCCCAAATCGGCATAACAGGTCGGTGCCCGAACTGCAATGCGGCGATCGCCGTTCCGAAGGCGTCTACGTTACCTCCCCCAGCACCGTGGCCGCTTGTTAGGTTCGCATGTCCAAGCTGCGGCCTACACATCTCCGCGACACACGCCCAAATCGGCGTAACAGCTCCGTGCCCAAATTGCAATGCGGCGGTCACCGTTCCGAAGACCTCAACGTTACCTCCCCCACCACCAGCGCCACTAAAGACAAAATTCCGCGAAAAAAAACGTTACGAGACCACTGTGATTTTGATCGACGATTGTGCGGTGCCGACCACAAACAGGAAACTAAAAAATTGGACAGACGATCTCACCGACGCGCGGAATTGGATGCTTCGTCAGTTAGGCGCGTTCCCTGGAGACCGGTATTTCGCGGCCATTTTCGATCACAAGGAAAAGAGATCCGTGTTTAAGGAGAAAGGGCGATGAAAATTGGACCTTCTGGATTCTGTATGCCTGTCTCAAACGGGTGCACGGCACTCAGACGCGAGGCCGTTTTCAAAAAGTCCCTCAACTTGTGGAAGGCGCTCGGCCCGCCCCTCGGCCGCCACCCTTTAAGGCTGGGCGTCATGTCTAAGAGCAAGCGAAGGTGCGAGGACCTAATCTCGCCGGTCGCAGCGTCGAGTTTATAAGTCGCCCTTCAGCGCGTTTCCGTAACTCGCTCCGGGAAGGACTTTCCAGACGGCGAGGGTGTGGTCTCTATGTTCTTTTTGATTAGATACCATACCGTTGTCGCAAGCAGGAGGCTGATCAACTTCGCGCGCCAGTTTTCCAGCGTCAGTCTGGTCCACAGGACGGAAACCAATATCGCGCGCCAGTTCTTCGAGGTCTGTCCCTTCATAATTGCTGTGTAGCAAAATTTTCCGCGCGGAATCAAAATCATACGCTGCCAAGTAGGAGTGCTGGAAGAGAAAAGAATTTGCCCCGCGTGCGCCGCCGAGTAGTTCCTGCGCCATTTTCTGTTGCCGTTGCCATTTTATCTATTCCTCAAAATCGATTCGTCAGACGCGCCTCAGTGTAACCGATATGCCATTGGCTTTGGCCCGAGAAAGTAGGTTAACTAGCGTGGCTGATCCGGCTGGGTAGTGCGCCCCGCTTTCCTGAATTTCGAAATAACTGCCGCAATCCCAGATCGTCCAATGGCCGCCCCTTGATTTAAAAAATGAGACCGGTATTGGCGGGACCGGTTGCCCTAAATTTTGAACTAATAACGGGAGCAGCATTGCGCGCGCTACCGATGGTATCCCGCTTTAAGTAGCGCGTCCGTGACGCGCCGCGCGACTTCCTGGTCTCGACGCTGAATGAATTCAAGGAGTGCCTGGCGTGCTGCTTCGTCTGGCACCGGCAATGGAAATTTGCCATCGTATTCCTCCAGTTCGGCATCCCGCTGATTGCCGCCGGCGGGCGTGTAATCGAGTTTCGCCGGCACGCGTTGGCGGGTTGTTTTGCCATTGCCAGCAATGCGAACAATACTGCCTCCTTTAGGGCCAATGATGTGGCGTGCCAAACTCAGTGCTTTATCTTCACTCTTGAAAAACGATGGCTTACCCAATGCCGGGCCGCTAACAGCGAAGCCTGAATCGGTTTTCTCGACGCGATACTCGGCGCCGCCGTTCTTTTCAGCAGGGCGCCCCCGCGCCCGGGAAAGATCACGCCAGAAGGCGGAGTCGTGAATCACTTCCATATCAAATTAAGCTGGTCTTTGCGGCGTCGGGCCAGCACGACTGAAACATCAGGTGCCGCATGACCGAAAATCCTTTACGCGGTCCCGGGCGGTGGTGTTTCGTTTAGCACGGGACACATCCAGGAACTTTTCCGCTTGAGCCAAGGGCGATCATCGACTGGCGCCGGTTTAGGCGCCGGGGTGTTCACCTCGAATCCGCAGCGCTTGGCTTCCTCCATGAATTTGATGTCCTCTTTCGTCTTCCCTTCAAACAGAAAGACGGCGCTTTTGTCCGAAACGAGCTGATAAGCGATGTTGCCTGGAAGTTCATATTCTTGGCCATGCTCAAGGAGGCGCCCGAGGGCCAACCACGCTTCCAGGGGTCCCATCTGCATGTATGCGCGTCATGCGAACTGGATAGAAACCATATTTCGCGCCGTTTTCTTCGTGATTGCCGTTGAATTCAATCATCCCGGTTAATGTGGGCGGCATCAAAGGTGTGTCTCTCTTTACCTGATCCGGAGCGCAGATATTCGCGCCTCATGAGGCTGAGTTAAGAGATTTTCAAAAGCTGTACAAAAATCTCGGGCTGCTCGATGTCGGACGCATCGCATCTCCAACGAAGCTGCTGAAGCTGATTTGTGCTTTCACCATCGCGGCTATCGAAGGCGTGCAAGCTGCCTGGGACACTGAAAAGAGCCAGGTGATTTTCGGGGTGCATATCCGCGAAAAAATAAGTAAAGGCTACGAGGAGATCGTCGTACCCGATCTGTCGAAGATGGATACGGTGCCATGCATAGATGCACTTGCCGCGCTGTCGAAATCAAGTGGTTACAATATTTGGGTGATCCTCGATCATCTCGACGTGGTCTTTAAGCGGCGCTATGCTGAAGAAGCTAGGGCGTTGCGAGCTTTGCTGCAGGTGCTTTACGCCTTCACGTCTAACCACGTACGGCTTAAAATCTTTCTGCGCGACGATATCCTTGAGGCGATTAGCTCTGATACAGAGGAGCCTCTTGCCGCGATGTCGCACATCACGGCTCGGTCTGCACCGAATCTGAAGTGGACCTCGGATTCGTTATGCGTAATGATTATGAAAAGATTGGCATCTAATCCCTGGCTGAAGGAGAAGTACGGGCTTGATCCGAAGAGAGTGAATGACGTGGATTACGCGCGCGGGAATTTTCAACAGCTGTTCGCGTTCAAGTACGTCAGACAACAGGCATTTGATTGGATATTCTCTCTCCTTGCAGATGGTCGTGGTGTAGTTACTCCACGCGATTTGATAGACCTACTCAAGAAAGCGTTGCACATCCAGTCCCTTTGGTTGCAGAAGCACCCTGACAGGGAAGAATTCATGACCATCGCCTCAATACAGGAAGCGCACAGGGACCTGTCGAAAAATCGAAAGGAAACTGTACTCCAAACGGAGTTCTCGCATTTGATGCACTGGATTAGGAAGCTCGAGCGAAACAAGGAGAGGTATGGGAAAGAAGAGCTGGCGCAGGTCTTCGGAGCGGATGCCGACAAAGCGATTTCAACCTTGCAGGCAATTGGTGTTCATCCAGTTCGACCATAAGAAATCGTGCTATCGGGTTGCGAAGCTTTATGGTGCTGGCTTGGGGGTGTATGCAACTCGCGCGAAGAAACAGAGCGGCGATGAAGATGGCGCCTTAAGTTTTTAGCGAGGTCTGACCGATGGTTTTTTGTGTCCCCCTTTGTGTCACCCGGCGGGGTAAAAATGGGCATATTCCTGATCACGTGTGATGATCGTAAGAATCATTCAACACGTTTGAAGGCAGTCATTTGCTGACTGCTGAGGACATCAGCGAAGTCGAGCAAAAACGCCACTTTGCCATTAGGAAACCGCCGTTCTATCCGTTGAACTACGGGAACAATGATTTGGAAAGAATAAACGGATTGAATGGAGATGGGCAAGACACCGTTGCGGTGCGAGGCCAATCTTGAAGGGCAGCTTTGCGCTCGACTCTCGGTAGCATAATTGAGAGCATCCTTGCAACGGGCGTTCCATGTGAAGCCGTATGGCTGCCGAGGTTAAAAAGGAAATTCAGCTGGAAATCGCGCATGTGTTGTTCACAGACATCGTCGGGTACTCCAAGCTGCCTATCAATCAGCAACGAGCGTTAGTCGAGCGGTTAAACGAGATTGTCCGGGGTACGGATGAGTACCAAGCTGCGGAAGCGGCAGGGCGCTTGATCACAATCCCGACAGGCGACGGCATCACGCTGGTTTTTTATGATAATCCGGAAACGCCAGCCGAATGCGCGCTGGAAATCAGCCGCGCTCTCAAGAAGCATCCCGAACTTCAGCTCCGAATGGGCATACACAGTGGACCTGTTAGCGGCGTCATCGACGCAACCGGAAAAGCGAACGTGGCTGGCGCTGGCATCAATATCGCACAGCGGGTCATGGACTGCGGCGATGCCGGACACATCTTGCTGTCGAAGCATGTCGCTGAAGATCTCGAGGAATACCCTCACTGGCAGCCGCACCTGCATGAACTTGGCGAGTGTGAAGTAAAGCATGGCGTTCGCGTCTCCGTGGTGAATCTGTACACCGCGGAGCTTGGGAACCCGGGAGTGCCGGAAAAGCTGAAGGCGGCGCGTGTCGCTGCTGCTGCACGAAAAAAACGGACCGCTCTTCGACGGTTGTCGTTAGGAACACTGGCCCTATTCGCTACGGTCGCTGCGATCAGTTTTCTTCTCTTGCGTTACAAAAAACCGCCGAGCGCACCCGGATCAGCGGTTCCGGAGAAGAGCATCGCGGTGCTGCCGTTTGAAAACCGGAGCGAAGACAAAGCCAACGCCTATTTTGCCGAAGGCATCCAGGATGAGATTCTGACACGCTTATCGAAGATCGCAGATTTGAAGGTGATCTCGCGTACCTCGACGCAGCATTACAAGAGCGCGCCGGACAACCTGCCTGAGATCGCAAAGCAACTTGGCGTTGCCCATATTCTGGAAGGAAGCGTGCAGAGGAGCGGCGACGCCGTGCGTGTGAACGTGCAGTTAATCAAAGCAGCTACCGATTCGCATCTTTGGGCTGATACCCTTGATCGCAAACTGACCGACATCTTTTCCGTTGAGAGCGAGGTGGCCAAAGCCATCGCCGAGCAGTTGCGAGCGCACCTAACCGATCGGGAAGAGCAAGTCATCGCCGCTAAACCGACGGACAATCCTGAGGCATACGATGCCTACCTTCGCGGCGTGGCTTATACGCTGAAAGCTGGTGCCAACGACCCTGTTAACGCCCTTGGTGCGCAGAAATATCTCAAGGAAGCGGTGCGCCTTGACCCAAAGTTCGCCCTTGCCTGGGCGCTTCTCTCGTACGTGGATGCGCTCGGCTATCTAACACAGAATCTTCAACCAACGGTCGCTCTCCGTGAAGAGGCACGACAGGCAGCCCAAACCGCGCTCACTCTTCAGCCTAATCTTGGCGAGGCCATCTTGGCCAAGGGGTATTATCACTACTCCTGCCTAAAGGATTACGACATGGCGATGCGCTACTTTGAGCAAGCCCGACCGCTTCTGCCCAATAGCAGCCGGATTCCTGAATACATGGCTTATCTCGAGCGGAGGCGAGGCCAGTGGGAACGGAGCGAGTCGTACTTCAACGAAGCCGAGCGGCTCGACCCACGCAACGCCTTCCTACTCATCCAGCACGCGCTTTCCTACCAAAGCCTGCGTCGTTTCCCCGAAGCGCTGCGAAAGCTTGATGAGGTTCTCAATATCACACCTGACGACATCGACACGCTCGTCTATAAGGCAGCTACCTTCCAAGCCGAAGGCGATCTGCCACGTGCTGCGGCTCTCCTCGCTCCCCTGCATCCGAACGCCGACCAGACACTGGCGTTGGAAACACAGGTTGACCAGGCGATCCTGGAACGCCGCCCTGCACCAATCATCGCTCGGCTAAAGGAGATACTGGCCAAGCCTGACCCGGCGTTGGGTTACCTCAATGGCGAACTGCGCTTTTGGTTAGGCTGGGCGCAGGAAGTTGCCGGTGACCATGCTGCCGCCCAGGAAAGTTGGAAACAAGCGCGCAGCGAACTGGAACCTTTCCTCAGGCAACAACCGGAGAATTGGGTTCTTATTGGCGATCTCGCGCTGACCAATATGGGTCTTGGAGATAAAACCGCCGCATTCGCTTTCGTCGAGAAGGCGATAGCCGTGAATCCGATCGAGAAAGACCCGATGGATGGCCCTGGTTCAATCGAGATCCTTGCCCGCGTATCCGCGAAAATGGGCGAGCCCGAGCGTGCAGTGGACGCTTTGCAGAAACTGCTCTCGACACCGTACGAAAGCCCACTTAATGCCGCAAACGTGCCGCTCACTCTTGCGCTACTCCGGCTCGACCCAATGTTCGATCCGCTGCGGAATGATCCGCGCTTCCAGAAACTCGCCGCTTCGGAATCGCCGAAATCAGCGGACAAATAACGCCATGTGGAGGTCAGCAATTCTCGGCGCCGAGTTGAACCCGGAGGTCCGTGACATCCGGGTTCATAGGCTAAGTGCTAACCAAAATCGTGCTGGATTTTGTGTCACCCTTTGTGTCACCCGGATGCCTAAAAATGGGCAGATTGCTGATTACTTGTGAGGAACGTGACAATTATTTAAAGTCTATAATCAGAGCTGTTTGCTAACTGCTGACGAACTCAGCGGATTCCAGCAAAAACGCGGTTTTGCCATTAGGAAACCTCCGTTCTATCCGTTGAACTACGGGAACACTTTAGAGATCGGATGTTAGATGCCGATCTTAACGCAAGAGCCGAGTCGAGTAAATTGCGCACGATGCTTCATCGCATCAGCGCAATAAGGCGGCTACGGCTGGTGACTTCGAGCTTGCGAAAGATGGCGTGGAGGTGCTTTTTCACCATCGGCAAACTCAGGCAGGCGTCATCGGCGATTTCCTGATTCGTCCGCCCCTCGCAGACAAGTCGCGCAACTTCCTGTTCGCGCCTGGTGAGTCGGACAAGATGCGGCAAACGGGAGCTCGCCGGACCGCCACGCGGAGCAGTCTGACGGCGCAAGTCTTCGCACTCGATAAGAAAATGCGGCTGCGCCACGCCGACTGAGCTGAGTTGTCTCAAATGGAGTGTTGCTCGCAAATGCGGCGATCGCGGATGACGCACTCGTTCTTCTTTAAAGCCTGTTTCCGGCGCAACGGGGCGTTGTGCCGCCGCCCATTGTTGTTTGAGCAAACGGCATCGATCCAAAATCTCGGAAGGAATCGGGGAGGCCGCTTTCGTCAGTTGCGCCTCCTCGGGTCCTTTTTCCCATACCGCGCAGAAGTCGCGCGCGGCCCGGTTTTGATAAATCGGCTTCAAGTTCCACCGCAAGAGAATCGTCGGCAGTGGCAGCCGACTCAGGAATTCTTCAAGATCCATTCGCAACGAGTGCTCGCGCTCGAGCGACCTGAGCCGACAAAGCGCGGTCAAGAACTGCGGGTAAAGCTGCTGGAGCAACTTCATCTCCGCAGGAGACAGATTGCCCTGCTTCGCCGTGCGCATGATTGTAATCATACAAATGAGTCTCTGGTCTTTCCAAAAAAAGAGGCAGACCCCGTGCGCGCATTTTTGAGGCGCCATGTAACGGCGATAGAAGGCCGATTTTATCAGGCTGTTTCGATTTGAAAAGAGGTCGGTAATCCGCACAAATCGATGACGGGGTCGCGCAGCGATGTAACTCTTGAGCGGATCAGCGGCGAAAAACCCATCACGCATGGGTGATGTCCATCTCGCGATCATTGGCAAAATTGGATTGGGCTGAAGCATGAGACCGATCAAGCGATTTGGGATCGCGACGGAGAGCAATTGCTGAATGGCTTTCCAGAACGAACCGAGGTTCATGGCTGCGTGGAGGCTGAGCAAAGTCTTTTCCAGCGACGGATCGATCACCGCCTCGCGTTTCATGTCAACCCTGGAGGTTCGCCTCATTAGCCTGTCCCTGCGCCTCATGCTCGCGCAGCCCGCATTCTTTACCCAGGCGAAGGCTGCGCTCATTCCGGAACGCTCAATAATCGGGAAATCAAAAAGGCAACCTAAGTTACCTGGCGATCATCAACCGATGCGCGAAATTGTAGGTCAACGCTAAAAAAGAAAGGAGAAAAGGCAAACGATGAAACTTCAAATCAATGTGCCGGTCAGCGGCCTGGACTTGGCAAACTTGCTCCAGGGTGAAGAAGGGTTTTTCCTCTGCCAAAACAGGGGCCAAAACTTCATTGCTGTGGCAAAGGCTGGTCACTCGATTGCCTTTGGGCCGACCCCAATCGGCCGAGGGATCATAGAACAGCCGTCAGCTACGCTTGGCCCGGAACCTTGGGTCGTCACGAAGATAAGCAACTCGACTGAGTTTGCTGAATTCCATGGGACGATGTCCGGTAGAGAGATGCGCTAAAGCAAGACAGCAAAACGCGAAGAAAACAATCGGAAGCTTCGGTGGGAAAACCACCGGGGCTTTTGATTTTCTGACTAACGCGATGTTGGCAGGCGTGCAGTGCCAGAGGTGAATTTAAAAGGCAACTTAAGTTACCTTGCGACCACCGAGCGGCACGCGAACGTGAAAGCTTAAACAGAGAGCGAAACTAGCAAACAGAAAGGGGAACACAGCAAATGAAACTGCAAATCAATGTGCCGGTAAGCGGCCTGGACTTGGCAAGCTTGCTTCAGGGTGAAGAAGGGTTTTTCCTGTGCCAAAACAGGGGGCAAAACTTCATTACTGTGGCAAAGGCTGGTCACTCGATCGCCTTTGGGCCGACGCCAATCGGCCGAGGCATCATAGAACAGCCGTCAGCTACGCTGGGACCAGAGCCCTGGGTTGTCACGAAAATAAGCAACTCTACTGAGTTTGCCGAATTCGGGAAAACTGGGCCAATCAACCGATAAGATGCGCTAAAGCAAAAAGCGCAGGAGAGAGAAAAATCAAAAGCCTCGATGGGTTTCCCATCGAGGCTTTTATTTTCTCCTCAGCGCACAAGCGCCCCACAAACGTTAAGTCACGCCTGTTTCCAGCCGTTGCCGTCCCCATCCGACGCGAGCGCAGGTTCCATTTCCGGCGCAAGATCTGTCTCTTCGCGTTCACCTTCCCAGCCTGCGTCCATGAGAGATTTTTCGTGATGCTCTTTCGCGATGAGCATGTAGAGCGATGGCACAATGAACAGCGTGAAAATCGTTCCGATAGTCATTCCGCCAACAAGGACAAGACCGATCGAATTTCGTGCCGCAGCACCGGCGCCGGTTACGAGCGTGAGCGGAAAGTGACCTGCGACAGTTGCAACGCTCGTCATCATGATCGGACGCAAACGAATGCGCGCGGCTTGCGCGATCGCCGCAAGTTTTGTCACACCCTGCCGTTGCAATTCGTTCGCGAACTGGACAATCAGAATTCCGTTCTTCGAAACGAGACCGACCAGCGTCACGAGACCGACCTGCGAGTAGATGTTGAAGGACGTCGTCCAACGATCGGTAAAGAACTGCCCGAACGGCATTTTCAAGAACATGAAGAGACCCGCACCGAACATGGCGAGCGGGACTGATCCCAACAGAATAATGAACGGATCGCGGAAGCTGTTGAACTGCGCCGCCAGGACGAGAAAGATCAGCACCAGCGAAAGCAAAAACACGCCCAAAAACTTGCTGCCTTCGGTCTGCAGCTGGCGCGACTCGCCCGTGTAATCGAGCACGTAACCTTTTGGCAGAATCTTGTTTGCCTCATCCTGCAGAAACTTCAGAGCAGCATCGAGCGAAACGGCCGGAACCCCGCTGATGGTGACCGCGTTTAGCTGTTGCATCCGATTGAGCGACCGCGCGACGGTTTTGTGGTTGATGGAAGCGACCGTGCTCAGCGGGATGAGCTGGTTGTTCGGTCCGCTGACGTAAATATTTTTTAACTGCTCAGGATTCAATCGATCGACGCGTTTGATTTGCGGAATCACCTTGTAACTGCGCCCTTCGATGTTGAACCGATTG
>Ga0209801_1001627_pt1 | contig 13834 bp, 13 predicted proteins | sample GraSoiAngelo_127_FD_185884 | JGI IMG/M metagenome (GOLD analysis project Ga0209801, IMG submission 185884) | Grasslands soil microbial communities from the Angelo Coastal Reserve, California, USA - 14_0927_09_40cm (SPAdes) (version 2) | ecosystem: Environmental > Terrestrial > Soil > Grasslands ... | reverse complement strand
TTGAGATTTGTTTTTGTGAGGGCGCAGTGCCCGAACTCGGCCAAGTCAAGGAGTTGACGGAAAAAGTCAGGATGGTAGAGTAAAACCTCATGCCACTTTCGACTATAGAAGAAGCGATTGCCGAGATTCGTCGCGGCCGGATGGTCATCTTAATGGATGACAAGGACCGCGAAAACGAGGGTGACCTCTGCATGGCTGCGGAGAAGGCGACTCCAGCGGCGATCAACTTCATGGCCACCCATGGGCGCGGCCTGATTTGCCTGCCGTTGACTGAAGAAAGAGTTAAGCGCTTAGGCGTCTCGATGATGGTTTCAGAAAACACCTCACCCTTCGGTACGGCGTTTACCGTCTCGATCGATGCTGCCACGGGAATCACAACCGGAATTTCCGCGGCGGACCGAGCAAAAACGATTCTCGATGCGATTGCCGACGATGCGAAGTCACAGGATCTCGTCACACCGGGCCATATCTTTCCCTTGCGCGCAAGAAACGGTGGCGTCTTGGTCCGAGCGGGTCAAACCGAAGGCTCAGTGGATTTAGCCCGGCTTGCCGGTCTCAAACCGGCAGGGGTCATTTGCGAGATCATGAAAGACGATGGCACCATGGCGCGGCAGCCCGACCTCATGAAATTCGCGAAAAAACACAAACTAAAAGTCGTCACGATCGCGGATCTCATTCAATACCGACTTAACTACGATTTCCTGGTTTACCGCGCAGCGAGCGCGCCGTTGCCAACCCGGGTCGGCGGACAATTCCAAGCCATTGTCTATAACACCCACGTTGACGAGAGCGAACATCTCGCCCTAATCAAGGGTGAAGTATCGCCGAAGGAAGAAACCCTGGTTCGAGTTCATACGAAATATGTGCCTGGAGACGTTTTCGGCTTCGAGCTCCTCAACACCGGCGCCGTGATTCAACGGTCCATGGAGATTATTGCCAGAGAGGGCAAAGGCGTGATCCTTTATCTCCAACCTGAACACAAAGGACCGGCGCCTTCGATGGTTACCTATCCCAGAGTCGAAGGAAAGCAACAGAAGGACATGAATCCTTCTTTCGTGTATCGAGCGGATTTTAAAGAGTATGGGATTGGCGCGCAGATCTTACGTGATCTGGGCGTGCGCAAGATGCGGCTCCTTACCAACAACAGAAAACATCTGGTCGGACTCCGAGGTTACGGTCTGGAGATAACGTCGCTAGAACCGATCCCGCGGGAGAGTCCCCTGCGCGAGGCCGCGAATCAGAAGAAGGTCAAAGCCAAGAGCGCCTAACCGTGCCGAACCCTAGTGAGGACTTATGCCTATTTATGAATACAGCTGCCGTCGTTGCCATCATAGTTTTGAACAAATTGTGCTCTCCACACGCGAGAAAGTGAGTTGCCCAAAGTGCGCGAGTAACGTGGTGGAGAAACAACTTTCGGTTTTCAGCTCGCCTGGTTCCCGCGCGGCAGAAGCAGGGCCAAGCGGCGGCTGTGGATGCACGCCGCAAACCTGCGGCTGCCACTAAGATAAATCCGGGGGATTGAGATACCCGAGAAGAACCGATCGAATTCGCTTCAAGGCCTCGCCCATATTCGAAAAAACTCTCTCCTCGACTAACTGGCCGTTGACCCAATAATCGAGAGACGGCGCATCGGTAAAATTAATATCGACGTAGCGTTGGCCGACCGGCTCTGCCGTGATCACGATTCTCACGGAATACCCGGCATCGATGATAATGCCGCGCGCGTACGCGGGAAGGGGAAGTCCGCTTTTGATCTTTGCCAACTTTTCCGGCGGGTAGGTTCCCACCTCCAGGGAAAAGTAGCCCCACTCTCCCGGCCCCACGGAGAGTTCCTTCAATATTCTGGGATTGATGTCGACCAGATTTTTCATCGCCTGATCCTGGTTGTAATTCCTGAGAAGTTCGTAGGCCCACTTCTCGATGATGCCCTTGACCGGAGCAGCCGGCTTTTCGCGCTCCTTGACCGGCCCGCGATCAATCCACCACTTGGTTTCTTCGAACGGTAGGTTTTTCTCGTCTGGCATAACAGCTCAAGTTCTCATCTTGCGGTGATTTATTGAAAGCAGATTTCTTCATCCTGGGCTATATCGTCTTTAGACCTTAAACTCCTCCAACGTGTTGGGAGCGAAGAGAGATTTCAATTCCGTCGGTTTTTTAGTCAACCCTTGCTCGTGAGAATATTGAATGAGCGTATCCAAAACATGGCGATTTGGATCCAGCCCGTAGGGCCAGAATTCGTCGCCAAAGAGCTCCCTTTCCTCCTCTATGTCTGCAACCGACCACGCGAGCATGTATTTAAGAGCTGAATACTTGTACAGTGTCTCTTCGCATACTCTCTTGGCTTCGGCAAAGGCCTTGCATAAGCTTTGGGCCACCCAAGGATACTTTTCGTACACCTCTTCGCGGAGAACAATGGTGTGCATGATTGGGAAAATTTTTGTGCGCCGATAGTAATCCTTTTCCACCTCGCGGAAATTTGAAAAAAGCCTCTTTACCTTCGGCGAACGGCGTACAAACGGAGAGGGTATGTGAGCACAGATCAACGCATCGAGCTCCCCTTGCTCCAGCATGGATGATAGGGTTCGTTCAGGTCCGATCCATCGAATGTCAATGTCCTTCGGCAAATCGGGTCTGAGTTTTTCTTCGCGGCCTGGATCTTCAGCCCCTCCAGTAAACCATTTCATTTTTTCTGGTGGGACCCCGTACTCATGTTGCAAAATACCCCGAACCCAAACAGCCGCCGTGATTTGGTATTCCGGGACCCCAACCCTTTTGCCCACAAGATCTTTGGGCGCTTCAATCCCTGATTCGCTATTGATAAAGATGAAAGAGTGGCGAAAGAATCTCGAGGGAAATACGGGTATGGCTATCAACCGAGGATAGCCTCTCTCGCGCGCCATAAGGTAGGAGCTCATGGAACACTCGGCGGCATCGAATTCCTGATAACGAAGCATGCGCCAAAATGTCTCCTCGACATGGAGCGGTAAATAAGCCAAATCCACACCTTCGACTTGAACCGTTCCTTCCTGGAGGGCACGGGTCCGATCATATTCCCAACATGACAACGTCAGGCGGATTTTTGCCATTATTCTCTCCTGAATGATTGATCGGTCTCAGCGGACGGACTCGATTCCGGCAAGAAATCGGTTCGCGCCGATGACGAACTGCTCTTTCTCGCCCTGCAGCACCACGGCTGCTTCACCGGAAGCAAGCGTGGTGCGATGCTGAATGGTGTACGGTTTTCCTTTGAACGTTATCCGCTGCCCCGGGGTAAATCTCTTGAGTCTTTCATAATCCTGCTGCGGGTCGATCTTTTCCATGACGTGTTTCATACCATATAAACGCTAAATCTTAAATCCGTCGATTCCACCAAAGCGGCCACAGACGGGAATTTTTCCTCCGACTGTCGTGTCAATACCGGTAAGAATTGACATCGGGCCGAGGCATCAATAGAGTTTCGACAAAAAGGAGTTCAACCATGCGTATCGCAATCATGGGTGCGGGAGCTGTCGGCGGGTTTTTCGGCGCTAAACTCGTCGCCGCTTCGTATGATGTCGCGTTCATCGCCCGTGGCGCCCACTTGGCGGCGATGCAGCGGGAAGGGCTGATCATCGAAAGTTTCGCCGGTAACCTTCACGTTCGCGATCCTCTCTTCACGGATGATCCGACCGAGGTCGGCATAGCGGATCTCATATTATTCTCGGTTAAATCCTATGAGACTGAATCGGCCGCCCAAGCGCTGGAGCCGATGGTCGGTGAGAAAACCGTGATACTTTCATTACAAAACGGCGTCGATAATGCCGATAAAATCGCGCATATCTGGGGTGTACGTAGGACATTGGCCGGCGTCGTTTATATCGGCTCTCAACTGTCCTACCCAGGCACAATTAAACATTCGGCCGGAGGCCGCATTGTGTTCGGCGAGCTCGACGGCCGAGTTCATGAAACGACCAAAGCGGTCGAGCAAGTTTTATCTTCGGCGCAAATCCCCTGCGAGATAAATACGGAGATTCGAAAGGCTCAGTGGCAAAAGCTACTCTGGAATGCGCCCTTCTGCGCCATCAGCTGCCTCGCGCGTGCCACGGCCAAGGAAATCGCTGAATCCGACTCGCTGACAATGCTCGCGTTGGATTGCATGGCAGAGGTGAAAGAGGCGGCGAATACGGTAAGCATCGATCTCGATCCCGCTCTGTTCGATGAAACGTTGAATTTCTCCAGCAGCCTCGGAGAGTTTAAGCCATCGATGCTTCAAGATCTGGAAGCCGGCAAACCGCTTGAATTCGAAGCGTTCAATGGGATAGTGGTGAGCCTTCTTCAACAAGCCGGGAAGCAGGCGCCGACCAATCAAGTATTTTACCGCGTACTAAAATACCTCGACAAAAATATCCGTGCACAGAAATCGTATTAAAGGAGAGCCCATGAGGATACGACTTCATACAAAAATCATTTGTCTGCTTTTTCTTCTCGGCTCTTTTTTTGCGTTCACTGTCACGGGACACGCTCAAGCAGATAACAAGGAACTTGCAGCCAAGGGCCAGTATATCTTCGCTCTGGCCGGCGGCTGCGCCTGTCATACGGTACCCAAGGAAACAGAGAACGCCGGCGGGCGGGCTTTTCCCATTCCCTTTGGAACCGTTTACAGTACGAATATCACTCAGGACAAAGAGACCGGTCTCGGCAGTTGGACGGACCAACAGATCCATGATGCCCTGGTAAAAGGTATCCGGTCCGATGGATCGCGCATCTTGCCTGTGATGCCCTACGAAGCCTACTCAGGAATGGCGCAGGAAGACCTCACGGCGCTCATCGCCTACTTGAGAACGTTAAAGCCGGTGAAAAAGGCGACTCCACCACTGAAGAGCTGGGCGCCGTTTAATCGGAGCCTGGGCGCACCTCTCTGGTTGAAAGTTTTCGGCCGTTTCTCAGACCCGCCGGCCCAAGCGCCGAAGAGCGGGATCGAACGCGGGCGGTATTTGGTGGAGCACGTTTCGCTCTGTAGCGACTGCCACACGCCGAGAAATTTCATCGGAGTGCCGAACCGCTCTCTCTATCTTGCCGGTGCCAACAAAAAGATCGGCCCCTTGGGCCAAGAAGTGCCGAACATCACGCCCGATAAAGAGACCGGCATTGGTGAGTGGAAACGGGAGGAGATCGCCGCGGTACTTCTGACCGGCACCAAGCCCGACTTGGACAACATTCAAGGACTCATGGCTGAGGTTATCGAGCACGGTTTCAAGAACATGACCAAGGAAGATGCTCTCGCCATCGCCGACTATTTGAAATCGGTCCCGGCGATTAAGAACAAGACAGAATAACAGCGCAGCCGTCGGAAATCAGTTCCGCCGCACCTGTTTGATAACCTCGGCAAGAATCTGATCCGTGTTGACGTTTTCCGCTTCGGCTTGAAAGTTAAGAATGATGCGATGACGCAGCGCCGGGTAGATAACTTTTTCTACGTCTTCATAGCTGACATGGACCCTGCCCTCGGCCAGCGCGTTGCCTTTGGCACCGAGAATGACGGATTGGGCACCCCGCGGGCTTGATCCAAAGCGCAGGTATTGCTTGACGGGTGCGCCGGCAACTCCGCCGTTGCTGGAATGGGGCTGGGTCGCGTGCACGAGCCGCACCACGTAGTCTTCAATGGGCGGGGCGATCAGAACCTGGCGCAACAGCTGCGTCATAGCAGCGATCATTTTTCCGCTGTCGTCCGGCAAAACTTTCGAAATCTCGCTGGTCTCCGCCCCGGTGGTCCGCTGCAAAATCTCCCTCAGCTCGGCGGGCGAGGGAGAAGTCACCAAGAGCTTGAAGAAAAATCGGTCCAGTTGCGCTTCAGGCAACGGATACGTTCCTTCGAGCTCTATCGGGTTTTGAGTCGCGAGAACGATGAATGGAGATTCCAGGAGGTGCGATTCGCCGAAGACGGTGACCTGTTTTTCTTCCATCGCTTCTAGGACCGCCGATTGGGTTTTCGGCGTCGCGCGGTTGATTTCGTCCGCCAGCACCACATGGGCGAAGATCGGCCCCTTTTTGAACTGAAACTCTCGCCGACCGTTACTTTCCGTCAGCACCTCTGTGCCGACGATATCCGAGGGCATCAAGTCCGGCGTGAACTGAATGCGTTTAAACGACATGCCCAAGGCTTGGCTCAAGGATTTTACGAGGAGCGTTTTACCCAAACCAGGCACGCCTTCCAGCAATACGTGTCCACCGGCAAAAAAGGCGATGAGGACTTTGCGGATAACATCGCTATTACCAACGATGACTTTTTGCACTTCCGCTTCCAAGCGCCTGAACATGACCTGGAAATTTTCCGGCTCCATCAACTTCCTTTCGTCAGCGAATCACCCCGCGATATTCCAAAGGCATTTGTTGCTTTTCCGTCGGAGCATCTGGTACGTGCGCAGGCAGTGGAACATTACTGACCGGGATTTTCGGACGGACTTGGCCGCCTCGTCCCTCTCTCGTGACGGTGCTTTCACCTTTAGCATCCGCTGCCAGTTCCTCGGGTAATTGAACGGTCACATAGCGCGCGCCCTTGATTCCTTCTTTCCCTTGGTCGCCGCCCGGGTTAAACCGTTCTGCGGGCGGAGGCCCTCGAGGAATCTCCTCGGATGGCTTGCCCCTGCCACCGGACTCCGCGGTGGTGCCTGCGGTTTTGCCTGTCGCCTCATTGTTTTGGTTTCTGTCAGGCTTGTTTGGATCCGGCTGAGTTCCTTTTCCTTCACCGCTTTTCTGCTGATTGTTTTCTTTGCCTTGATCCTGAGGAGCCCCTTGGGCGGATTTGCCCTGCTCCATCTCTTTGCTGAGTTGAGCCTTCTGATCATTCTTGCTATCGCCACCGCTTCCCTGGCTTTGTTTGCCCTCTCCTTGCCCCTCTTGGGGCAAATTACTTTGGATGCCTCCGCCGCCTTTATCTTGATCCTTTTGCTGATTTTGCCCACCGCCCGACTGCTGCTCCAAGCCCTGGAGCGTGCTGGAGGCCTCCCCCAGGAGATCTTGATTGTCCTTTTGCTCTGGCCTTTTCTGCTGCTCCTCTACTTTCTCCTGCATTTGCTGGATCAGCGCCTGTTTTTCTGGCGCGGCGCTCTTCGGATCCTCGATTTTCGTTGCAAGCGTTTGCAGGCCACGGGCCAACTCCGACAGCCGCGGCCGTTGCGCCATTTTCTCCGCCAGCTGACGAAGCCGCTCGTGCGTGGGCAATGGATGAAGGATCGAATGCACCGTCGGCAAGAACAAATGAAACAACAGCGCCGCAACCATCGAACCGAACACCGACCAGTAAAAAGACCTTTTGATCTGGAAGGGAAAATCGCGCTTGAGTTCGATACGAGTCTGGAATTGGGCCGCTTCCATGCGCAATCGGGAAACCAATGAAGCGGCGTTCGGCGAAGGCTCGATAGTTAGGAGGGTCAAAAAACGGTCCTTCGCTCCGGTATGATCGTCAACGAGCCGAGCTGCCGACCCGACCGAAGGAACCAAAGGCCGGTAGCGGAATAGCACCGCCAGCAGCACCAGTCCCGCCACCGTTACAATCATCAAGAAAAGTCCTAGCGGGCCGATCCACGCCGCCTGAAAGAAGTAGACAAGCAGATAGATCGCCACGATCAATGGAGGAAGAAAGATGAGCAGCGCATCCCACAACGCGTGGTTACCCAGCTGCGCAACCAGCCGATGGATCAGCTTTTCCGGCGACTGAGCGCCATAGTTCTCAGTAACAACCTGCATATGCCACGTGAACTATACCATGGAGCCGCAGCGCCTTAAATGCACCGTTATTGGCGCCGTGAATTGCGCTGCTGTGAAGCAGGCTCACGAACCGGCTGATACATTTTGACCGCCTGATTGTGCGCCTCGAAAGTCTCCGAGAAAAGGTGGGTACCGTCGTTCTTCGATACGAAGTAGAGAAACGGCACGCCAGCAGGATGCAATGCCGCCTTGATAGAGGAGAGACTTGGATTACAGATCGGACCGGGCGGGAGACCTGGGATGCGGTAGGTGTTGTAAGGATTTGCATCATGCAGATCCTTTTTCGTCAAGTTGCCGTTAAAATCCTTGAGTCCGTAAATCACCGTTGGGTCGCTCTGAAGCGGCATATGACGTTGCAATCGATTATAAAATACCGCCGAAACGATTGGCCGCTCGGCTTCAACGCCCGTTTCTTTCTCGATAATCGATGCGAGGGTGATAATTTCGTGCGGCGATAATTGAACGGCCTCGCTTTGTTGCTCCAGCAGCGGAACCGAGAACCGGCGAAATTGCTCCGCCATAGCCATGATGACATCTCTTGCCGGCGTCCCGGGTGTAAAATGATAGGTGTTCGGAAACAGGTAGCCCTCGATCCCTTTGTCTTGCAAACCAACTGAAGCAAGCAGCTCCGGGTTAGCGGCCTCGGCAAGAAATTTGTCTTTGTCGGCAATCTGTAAGTTTGCCAGTAAATCGGCAATTTCCTTGACCGTAAATCCTTCCGGGATCGTGACGCTCTGGAAAACGCCCTTGCCCATGATCATGCGATCGAGAACTTCTCGCGGCGGCAACGGAGCGTCGAAACGATAGAGCCCCCAATGGATCTTCTTCTCGACTCCGCTGAATCGGGCCCAGAGAGAGAACAGTCTCTCGTTGCCAATAACCTTTTGCTGCCGGAGTTTTCGGACCACTGCAGCGAACGGTTCGCCCTGCTCTACCCGAACTTCCGCAGTGCCCTGGCCCCCTTGCGGAATCGAGGAGACGTACGCGAGCAAAAAACCGGCGAACAGAAGCGCGGAAATGGCAACGACAACAAGCGTGGTGATTATGCATTTCACGACGAACCGCCTGAATTGGAAAGGTGGGGCTCAATCCACCGCTGGATCCCGAGCGCGACTTAGTTTTCGGAGAGATTGACCTTCATCCAGCCCTCGACTTGCCGGACAAATCCAGCGAAGGGGTCTTCTCCGGGCTCCGCCGCGAAATAAGCCTTGCGGGTATAATCGAGGGCTCCGGAATAGTATTCAAACTTCTTCGAAAGCTCTTGAAAGAGAATAAAACCGGTGCGATAGAGGGAGAGATCGAGTTCGGAAACCGTCCAATAGGAGCGGCTTCCTTCCGTGATGTAATACTGAAGGCATCCCCGTCCCTCCACGTGACTGCGAAAAATTCCACTCATAAAGAGCGTATAATCTCCCACATACTTTTGCAGGGAACGCTCCTTGAGGAGTTGGGATTCGTCGGTCGCTTCGCTGGACTTGGCGGCGAGCATTTCGACCATGCTATCCACTTTCCTGCCCCCGCGGGCGCGAATTCGATATAAATTGTCGCTTTTGGCGAAATCGGTGAGCACGTCCGCGACATACCCCACGACGGCCGCGTCGTTTATGCCCAACTGCCAGAAGCTCCGGCGAATGATGTTGCTAAAAAAGCTGTGTAGTTTATCGCTCAAGATACGCTTTTCCATACAGATACATGATACCAAAGCCGCGGTTTTTTTAAAAGAATGGCCGAAGGGACCCTCTCGTTTGCTCTCCGGAGGCCATGGTAATCTCTAGCCATTTCTCGCCCGCAAGATATAATAGCGTTGCATTTCGAAGCTCCCGCTTTTCTGATCGGAGGAAACCATGGGAAGAGACCTGAAAGAAGATTTTTTCCGGCTGGATGGCGCCTGGGCGTCGTTCGAGCTCATTTCATTCGCAAACGGGAGGATTATCTGAAACCGTTTCGCGTATTGCGCTGTAAGATCGATGATCAAGTTGACTTCCAAGCGCCCGAATCCGTTGGGAGCGCAACGGAGGCCACGGTTTTGATCGAGATCTTCGGTGAGGAGGAGCTTGTCGCCGGGAGCGGTCAAGGGCCGGTTCATGCTGTTGACAACGCCATGCGCAAAATTCTCGAAAAACATTACCCCCAGCTTGCGGAAGTCCGACTGGACGAGTTCGACGTCCGTCTTTTACACCACGGCCGCGCGACCTCGGAGGACGACGAGAATGGCGCGGCCGCGCTGGTTCGGGTACTGGCGATCTTCTCGGATGGGAAAGAGTCGTGGGGAACCGTCGGCGTTGCTGCCGATATCCTTCGGAGCCAGTGTTGAATGCATCATTGACGGCTTAGAATGGAAACTGCGCGGCGAACACAAACACTAAAGCCGGCCCATCTCCTGACCTAGTTAGACATCCACGATTGATTAAGAACCGTTTCTCAATTCCGTTTCGCTTATCCTGCTTGCCAACGGATTGCCGCGAAAGCCATTTTTGATACTGGCTGGCCGAAACGGGGACTGAGGAGTCTCGCTGCTATTCTTCACGGCTACGCCAATGGCCGCAACCCATTCGAATACGCAGGAGCGTAAGCATTTCTCAAATACTGAAATAGCATCCGCTGTGTATTGAAGAAGGAACCATTGAAAGCGATGGCGGAGCGCATCACCTCGTCAAACTTATCCGGCTGATTATAGAAAAGCGGTAGAATGACATCTGCCAGTTTGTCATAGAGCGAGATCGCCTCGGCCACCGAATCATTTTCCGCGCCGTTGGGAGCTTCGATGGACCAGCCGGTCACACCTTCGATGTGCCCTTCAACCCACCAGCCGTCGATAATGCTGAAGCTCGGCACCCCGTTGAGAGCGGCTTTCATCCCACTCGTACCCGAAGCTTCCTGCGGCCGGAGCGGCGTGTTGAGCCAAACATCAACGCCGGCACAGAGCAGTTTTCCCAATGCCATGTCGTGGTTCTCCAGGTACACGACCCGAACGTAATTCGCGAGAGCCGCCGCCGCTTCAAAAATTCGCCGGATAATCGCCTTTCCCGCCTGGTCCCGCGGGTGTGCCTTGCCTGCATAAACCAACTGCAGCGGACCAGCCTCCCGAGCAATTTGCTTTAGCCGTTCCAGGTCTGAGAACAATAGATCCGCCCGCTTGTATGCGGTCGCCCGGCGGGCAAAGCCGACTGTAAAAACTTTCTCGTCCAGTTGAGATCCTGTAAGCCAACGTACCTGCTGCAGCAGTGCTTGCTTCGCTTGTCGATGCGCTTGGCGAATCTCGGCAACCGGTATCCCCACAGCGTAACGGAGATAACTATTATCACGCCGCCACTGCGGTATCCTGCGGTCGTAAAGAGCAGCGAAAGGATCCGCAGCCCAGGTCGCAGCGTGGACGCCGTTGGTGATCGCTTTGATGTTGTAGTCGGGAAACATGGCTCGCGTCACCTCCCCATGGCGCATAGAAACACCATTGACAAAACCGGAGAGCCTCAGCGCCAGTTCGGTCATGTTCAGCTCGCCGTCCATGACCCGCATTTGTCTAAGCTCCGCGGCGAGCGCTTCACCTAGCACCTGACGAACGAGGTCGGCACGAAAACGATCATGCCCCGCCGGCACCGGCGTATGGGTGGTAAACACACATTGCCGTCGGACCGTTTCTACCTGAGTCTCTGAGAACCCACCATCTAGCTTTGCGCCCGCTTGCTCCTGCAGCAGGGCAAGCGTGATGAAGGCCGAGTGGCCCTCGTTCATGTGAAACACTCGCAAGTTGGTGTAACCGAGAGTACGGAGCATGGCCAGGCCGCCAAACCCCAGAACCACTTCCTGGCAGAGACGGTAAAGTTCATCGCCACCATAGAGGTGATCGGTCAAAGCGCGGTCCCGAGGATCGTTCTCATCCAAATTCGTATCCAGGAAGAACAATGGCACGCCGTGGCCGCTGACGCCGCCAAACAGGTAGCGCCAGGCCCGAACGCCCACATTTCGGCCTTCTATCGAAATTGTCACTTGGGGCGACAAAGGTTCAAGACGGTTTTCCGGAGACCATTTCGACGGGGTTTCCAGCTGATTCCCCTTGGAATCCAGGCGCTGTTCGAAATAGCCCTTTCGGTGAAGAAGAGTTACAGCTACCATCGGGGCCTCCAGGTCTGCCGCCGAGCGAAGCGTGTCACCGGCCAAGATCCCCAACCCTCCGCTGTACGTGGGAATGCCCGAGTCGATAGCTACATCCATCGAAAAGTAAGCAATAGTTCCCGCATCGAGATGAGCAAAGACTCGATTCATAACCGTCAGAAATTAAAAAATTAGGCTTGAAATGAACAGTGGGGATTCATCCAAAGACGGGCTGTATTTGAGGGAAATTTTAACACAGGCGCCAAATTTCAGCAATTATTCTAAAAGGCACGAAAATTAGACGAGAAGAAGGAAGGGGTATTCACCTGACGAAGATTTAATAGCCTGGTTGCATTGCCTTAGTAAACCAGGCGGAATGTCGAGATCAACTGTTGCCAAGATTCATGCTTGGCGAGGGTCTTCAATGCAATGACCGTCGGCGGCAACATGGGAAAATTGCCAGACTTTGCCCGATCCAGTGCTGTTTCAGGCGTCATCCAAAGACTTTCCGCCACCTCTTCCGAGCAAGTAAGAGGAATCTGATGTTCCGGAAGTGCCGCCAGATAGAATCGGGTATCAAATCGGACTGGGTATTTTTCCGGCGTGATTCGGTGGAAGAGATAAGTCATGCGACTCAAGTCAACAAACAGCTGCTCTAATTCCAATAGATGAGGTAAGTCGATGCGACCTTCCGACAAAGCTTTACGTTTCTCCGCCAGTCGCGTAATTGTATCATTGGGCTTGCCATCTGAAGGCTCGCCGTCTTGTTTTACGAAGAAGTGAATTCCGCTTTCCTCAAAAAGCTCTCTTGCGGCGGCGACCCAATGACCAAGGGACATCTCAGGACTGACGTCGTCACCCAGAATCGACAGGGCTTCGGATGGCGACAGTCCCCTGCAACGGGAGAACATCCTCTCCGAATAATCCTGCTTTTCGACTGCGCCGCCGGGAAAAACCAAATAGCCACCCAGAAATGGCATCTCCTGCGGGCGGCGGGTGAGCAGGACTTCGAAACCGATGGCTGCTCTAGGTCGAATCACGATGATAGTTGAAGCCTTGCTTGGGACGATCATTTGAGTCATAGACGCTACCAAGTGTAGGGGCATGGCGTGTCGCCCCTGTATTATTATTTTATCTCTTACAACATACCCCCTGGGAATCTGCGCCGGCAACGGCTCTCACGGAGGGACTTCCGATATGGATATGGGCTCCGGTGGCCGCACCGGGAACGGCGCTTCTAAAGGCAATGAAAGGGACACCCGCCTGCCGAAGATATGACAAAAGCGACCGTCCTTCATTGCTGTCGGGGTGGAGCGCCACGTCCATTGCGTTTCTATGATCAAACCTCAGGCGATCGTGGGTGGGTGTCTGCCCAAACGCAGTAATCGGCAGGACGTGACCAAAGGCCTGGGAAAAAAATTTCTCGATCTTCGCTGCGTCGGCCAGAGACCATGACGCGGTCCCGTTAAAGCGAATCAGCGTGCCGCTCTCGCTATACCCGCCAGGCGCCATGGCCGGCAGCCCCACCAGCACGTCCCGCATAGACGCCTCGGTGATGGCGATGTCGGTCTCGGCGATCCAGCGCTTATCTTCGTCCATGCGGATCATTGCTGCGGCGCGAGCACGCTCGGTTTGGTTGAGTTCCGCGCGAGAGATCAGCCCCTGATTATAGAGCTCCTGCCGTTGCCGATACTCAGCCGTCAACTTTTTTACTTCGTCTTCGTGAAGGGCGAGAAGCTTTTCTGTACCGGCGCGCGTCTGTTTCATTTTTTCTATAGTATCGGCGCGCAATCTTGCAAGTTCAGCGTCGGCGGCAGAGCTCCTTGAAGCCGAACCCGTTGATTTGTTGGCCTTGTCGTGCGCGCTCGCGGCGTTGGAACTTATGGTCGAAAGGAAAATAGCAAGGCCGAAACCGATAAATCCCAATGAACCCGGTGAAGCGAGCTGCGCGAAGCGGTTAAACATTCGCTCAAGTCTATGGGGTCCGATTCCGGTG
>Ga0209801_1001617_pt1 | contig 13886 bp, 12 predicted proteins | sample GraSoiAngelo_127_FD_185884 | JGI IMG/M metagenome (GOLD analysis project Ga0209801, IMG submission 185884) | Grasslands soil microbial communities from the Angelo Coastal Reserve, California, USA - 14_0927_09_40cm (SPAdes) (version 2) | ecosystem: Environmental > Terrestrial > Soil > Grasslands ... | reverse complement strand
GGCGAAGACTAACCAGAAAGTTAAACGTGTTCGAAAACTTTAGTCACAGCCGCGGTTTTGCTTTTCTAGGACCCGAATTAGCCGTTCGGTTTCCTTGTCGAGAGCGGCCACGTATTGCGTCCGTTGTTGAAATTCAATCTCGAGTGCGTCCGCTGCAGCAGGCGATGGTTCGCTCGACTGGGGGTTTGTTTCCAATTCAGCCGAAAGTCTTGTTGCGTGCGCGACGAGCGCCGGGTCGGTGGCCGGATCGTCAGCGACAAAATCATCGGGGACATTAGAGCTATTGATCCGTCGTCCAAGCGGCTCGAGGCATTTGGCTGTATAGGGTTCATGGAGGAAATTGAGCAACGAATGCATCGCCGATTCCGGATTACTGACCAAGTCTGCGTATCGGAGGCGATAAACTACATTCGGTCCATAGGCCTCCTCAGCGTTGATGCACGCGCTGACCGTTCGAAGCCAGTACTCGTATGCCTTTTCTTCATTAGCAACCAACTGAACCCCCCATACCCGATGAAAATTGAGCATTGAGCGTACGACAGCGCGGACGTCGCGGCAGATGTGAACGAAGAGAGCATCAGGAAACAGCCTACGTAGTCCGCAAATGTGAAGGGAATACTCCGGCGTTTGATTTACCCATCGTGTCTTCGGCTCAGCCGATGGCCGCGTCATTTTGCGTTTTCTTTCCAGATCTCTGCGATGAGCGAGGATCAGCTCATTGATGCTGCGCCCAAAGTTCGCGAAGAATTCTTCTCGCCTAATATCCATCCCGCTCAAGAGCGAGCGGTCCCCGCGTGCGCTTCCGATCTCATAACTGATCGCGACATTAATTGCGAATTGCCCCATCCAGTTGGACTCCGGAACTGGAAACATGTTTGGATGCTGACCCAGGCACCAAGCAAGAATGCTCGTCCCCGAACGCGGCGAGCCCACGACAAAGACCGGCTTGTTTATCTGATCCTGCATTTCACGTAGAAGTCCCCACCCCGCGAGGCCAGCCCACTAGTAAACTTTTGCACGCCACCGCCAGACGGTAAGAGCGACCAAACCGATAACACGCCATGCTGGGCGAGTGGGTGTACTCTTTGGCTGCTCCTGCTGGGAAGCCCTCCATTTTTCCAGACTTTTCCGCCTTTCACCGGTAATATCAAGAATTACAAAAATGGGCCGGTGATTTCCTGCTCGGAGAAACTATCACTCTTGCGGCGAAGATAATGAGTCTGCTTTTGAGGGCCGCCTGCGGATCCAAAAACTACCTCCGCCCCACCAAGGTGAATTCACAAAAGTGGCTTTGAGGTCTTCCACGTAGCGGTGGGCTAGGTAGCCATTGGCCATCAACACTTCGAACTCGGAATTAAAGCTCAGAAACGCTTGCAGTAGATATTGCTCGGTCCAAAAGCGAAGTTCATCCATCACCCAATCGCGCCGATAATCAAAAGGCAAAAAGATATCGTGGACGTGCACGATCACGCCTGGCTTGAGACGCGGCAACACTTCCAGGAAAAGATAATTCACGTCTCCACCAATTTTCACCGTATGAGAACTATCGATGAACAGGATGTCGCCCGAATCGAGTTGCGAGAAAAATTCTAGGTCGAGGTCTTCCACCTTTTTCTCTATCAAGGAATGCAATCCGGGAAATCCCTGCCGGAGAAAGTCGAGCGGAAACGGCTCGATGCAGATCAGGGCTGAGTTTTTGTTCTTTGCAATGGCCTCGGCTGCAACGAGAGAAGAAAATCCGCTGCCCACCTCGATGATCAACCGTGGTTGAAAGTGGCGGATCATACAATAAGCGATCAGTGCGTCAGTCCCGTCAAAGAGCCCGTTGTTAAAATGAAAACGGCCCGGTTCACCGGTTGGCTCGGATGGAAACTGATCATATTCGTGACGAAATTTTGGAAAGTGATTCCTCAGCAGATCCAGCTGCATCGCGTCGTTCATGTCAATGCCCACCAGTTCGCTCGGCCGGTTCCAGAGAGTTTCAGGCAAAGAGCGAGTTTCAGGAATAGGTTGATAGAAATGCACCGGTGTCACGTGAAAACCGTGTCGCTCCCAATACTGAAAGATCTCGCGAAAGTTTGCGCTGTGCAGACATCGCGGCAGGACTTTAGCGAGAAAGCGCGAGAGAGCGGTCACGCCGATGTTTCCGCGTGTCACCTCGAGCGCGACTTCACCCAGGAGCGGGTGCAACGAGTTGCTGTCGCGCCTCACCTTTACCGAATCAAGCTGTCTGTCAGGCTGGCTGGCCGGATAAAGGCGGAACTCATATTCTGTCGAGTCCATGATCCAATGAATTTCAACCCGCCCCGATTTTCCTCCCCGGGTCACAAGCTTTTCTTCACGGTCTGAAGTTGCAACACGAATCTCGCCGCCATTCGGATCATTTGTTTCCCATGAAACTACAACGGGCGACCCTTCGTCAGAAGGCACAGGGTTCGGGGTGGCCTCAATCTTGCCCGTAATCGTCTTTGGTTGAGCCTTAATCACTCGTTTGAAAACCGAAAACCTCGCGCGTCTCATGCACTGATCCCAACAGCGGAATCCCGTTGCTTCACTGGCTGAGACAGCACTTCCGCAGGCTGGACGTGTTGATTATTGAACAAACGCTCCAACCTCTCCCGCGCGACCTCAGCCGAGTATAGCGAGCGAGTTTTCTCGATCCCGTTTTGCGAGAGCCGGTTCCAAAGTTCAGGGGACTCGTAGAGCGTCACCAAGGCCCGGGCAAATTCGTCCGGTTCATCCGCGACGAGAATATCTTCGCCGAAGGTAAGCTCCATGCCTTCCACGGCCACGGAGGTTGCGACGACTGGCACACCCCACGCCATACTCTGATTGATTTTGCCCTTCACACCCGCACCAAATCGCAATGGCGCAATCGATAATCTAACGCTCTCAAAGAAGGGACTGACATCCCGTTGCAATCCCGCGATCACAATATTCTCGCCGGCTAGAGCAACCACTTCCGGAGGTGCCTTATCGCCAATAATGTAGAACTTGGCCTCGCGCAGGCGCTCCTTTACTATCGGATAAATCTTCTTCAGAAAAAAGAGAACAGCATCGGTGTTCGGTGTATGCTGGAAGCCGCCAATGAAGAGAAAGTCCTGCCGCAGTTCAAACGGAGTGGTCGAGCCTGGAATATCCACAATGTTCGAAACGAGTTGAATGGACTTTTCAGGCCACTTGCCCTGGAGAAGCTTCTGTTCGACGCTGCTCGTTACCCAGGTCTCATCAGCCTGGCGGATGACACCGTATTCCAGTTCTTCTTTCTGCCGCGCTTTTTCTAGCGCCTCCGGATCGGTGGTGATTTGAGCCTCTCTGTGCGCACGAAGCGAGTGTAAATCGACAGTGTCAAAGATGATGCGGCTTTGCGGCGCATGCAGCCGGACATCCGCGATATGTTTATGCGCAATATCACACCGGCTGAGGATGACAGCGTCACACTCAGAACCGTGCAAAATCAAATAGTCGCGGACTTTCTTGATATAGGGACGGTGGACAACCTGAATTCCACGCCTGCGTAATTCGTTCCCGTAATGCGGGACATCAGTGAGATTATCTGGAATGAAAGTAATGCGGTGACCAAGCTGGTGAAGCAGCTTGAGGAGTTGGAACATCCGCAGCGATCCTGAATCTCGATCGGGGCTTGGAACATGGTGATCAATCACGAAAATGTTCTTTCCGCCCGCTGGCGCCTGGCGCAGGAACGCGGCGTCGCCGCTGGCTGGTTTTTTTACCAGTTCCGCAGCCCATGTTTCCGCAAACGTCGATCGGTTAATATCCTGGTACTTCTTGGTCCCCGTTGCTAGATCGGTTCCGCCAGTTGCTCCCTCGTAATGAATAACCTCGCTCAGCGGCTGATATAACACCTTGTAACCGGCTCGACGAACTTTGAACGCCAAATCGGTATCCTCGTAATAAGCAGGTGCGTACTTTTCATCAAAGCCGCCAACTGCTTCAAAAAGTGATTTCGTGATCATGAGCGTGGCCGCAGAACAGTAATCGACTTCCCGCAGAAAGTTATATTCAGGTTTTCCTGGATCATCGGAGTTGCCATAATTCCACCCTGAAGCATCGCCCCAGATGATCCCGCCTGCTTCCTGCAAACGGCCATCTGGATAAACAAGTTTTGAGCCGACGATGCCCGCCTGCGGCTCTTCGGCAAAGGTACCCAGCAGCGTGCTCAACCAGCCGTCCCTGACAAGTGTGTCGTTGTTAAGGAAAACGAGATATTTGCCTCGGGCCTTTTTCGCACCGCGGTTGCACGCGGTGATGAATCCGGAATTCGTTTCGTTGCGCAGGTAAACAACGCCCGGCATCCGCGGAACGGCCTCTGCGGTGACATCCGTTGAGCAATCATCCACAATAATGACTTCAAAACGCTCCGGTCCCTGATGCTCCTGAAGCGAAGCCAGAGAAGCTTGGGTGAAACGAAACTGATTGAACACCGGAATAATGATTGAGATTTCGACCTGCTCGTGAACCGGAAACTCAATGGGACGCGTCGGCTCGGGAGGTTCAACAGGTGCCACTCTTTGTCCAGGGGCTGAAACTACGCCTGAAATCAGCGCCTGGATTTGGTGGTCAATCGCAGTGACCTCCAGATGGGCCGTTTGCCACTTCCGGTAAGTCGAGACGATTTTTTCCAGATGCCCGTAGCCTAATAATTCTCGTGACCGCTGCGGAGAAAGTTTTGCCTTCAAGGCGGCAAACGGATTGGCAATTTGCCAGCGCGCCGAAGAGCGAAGCCGAGCTGCTGCGTTGCCCGCGTCGTCCAAGAGGCGGCAAAGCCTTTTCGTGGCCTCCAATTGCTTTCGGAGACGGTTTCGCAGCTCGTCTACCCGCGATTCGCTCTCCGCCAAGCTAATACTTTTGTCGCGAAGACCGGCGCTTAGTTCTTCAACTTGCGACTTGTGTCGAGCTTCCGCTTGGGCCAGGAGCTCTTGATAGAGATGCTCGATCTGCGCAATCCGCTCCGGAACGAAGGCATTGAGCCGGCTGACCGATCCCGGGAGTAAGTCGGCCTCGTCCGCACTCCCGGTTTCGGGACTCTTGGCCACCTTCCCTTTGTTTCTTTCCGGTGCCCATGCTTCGGAAATCAAAGCGCGATAAAGGTCGATTACTTCAGGAGCGACGCGGGCATCGATCAGGTGCTCAAGCGTGAAATGAGTGTGACGTCTTCGCTTTTTTACCAGCGCGGCTGCGCTGGCTACTTGCGCATCGGGTAAACCGATGAAATGCGCAATTCGCAGCAATTCCGTTTCCGCGTTTTCGAAAAACAAATCGTAATGAGTGACAAGCCGGTCCTGTTCATTTGCTGTCTCGATGAGGCGCCGGTTATAGATTTCCCAAAGGCGCAAACCAAGCGAATAAGACGTTCCGTTGCGCTCCCGCATCGAGTGCGCGGCTTCTAGCGGGTTGCGCACGATGATAAGCGTTTTCAGTCCGGGCAAAACGTCGTGCCAAAACGGCAGCGTCAGGCTGTTGCGCGGATCTTTCCAGCCCCAGACGCCTGCCGAATTAAATCCTTCGATCAGTAGCCGGGCTTTCATTCGCAACGGATCGAGCTGGGGATCCGTGAAATTCTCGTCGGCCTTCGGCGGCAGATCCCAGGCGCCGCCAAGTGCATTCAACAATTCATCGTTTACCGCCACGAACCCGAGATGTTCCCAGAAGCCCTCGGGGTTATCGGCCTGCGGAGGCATCAGTGCGCTTTCTGGACCAAGGTAGAGCCCGCAGGCGTGCAATAGCCTGGTGAGCATCGACGTTCCTGAGCGATGCGCGCCGGCGATGCAAACCGCCGTCTGGGTGTGAGCGCTATTTTTCACTCAAAACGCTTAAACAACGATGGGCCGCCCAGTGCGTCAAGCCGATTAGTCAGTACCACGCCATGAGCGAGCGGGACGATTGAAATGTTGCGCCTGCCGAGTCTGTCTCCGCGGATTGTAAAATCTTCGTCGCACAAATCCCAGCTACATCTACGTTTCCAACGATGCAGCGAAATGACGGCCGCGGGCTCGATGAGATCCGCCCGCTCAATTTCGAGTTGAACGTGGCGCCCCATGCGAGCGGCTCAGTGCTCGTCTCAATGGGTAATACGCGCGTAATCTGCGCCGTCACGATCGAAGAGGCAGTGCCACGTTGGATGAAAGAGCAAGGAGTAACCGGTGGCTGGCTCACTGCCGAATATTCGATGCTCCCGTATTCGACTCAGCCGCGCAAACCTCGCGACATTACAAAAGGCCGCATCGACGGCCGCAGCGTGGAGATTCAACGTTTGATTGGCCGTTCGTTGCGAGCGGTGGTCGATCTCGAAAAGCTTGGACCGCGTACGATCTGGGCCGATTGCGATGTGTTGCAAGCCGATGGCGGGACACGCACCGCCGCAATTACCGGCGCCAGCCTGGCGCTGGCCATAGCCTGCCGAAAATTTGTGCGGGAAAAAAAGCTCGACTCGCCGCCGATGCAAAAATTGGTCGCCGCAGTGAGCGCCGGCATTTTGGATGGACAGGCGATAGTGGATCTTAATTACGACGAGGACAAGCTCGTCAGTGTTGATTTTAATCTGGTGGCTACCGAAGACGGCGAATTCGTAGAAGTGCAGAGCTCCGGTGAAGAAGCGACGTTTGCTGGATCACAGCTGGATGAAATGCTCGCGCTCGGGCGCAAAGGTATCGGCGCGCTGATCGGTGCCCAGCGCGCGGTCTTGGCGCGAATCATGGTAACGCCGCCGGAGAGTTAATCGCCGATTTCAGTGGCGTTTCGCGGAAACACCCTACAATTATTGCCGCAAATGAAGCGGGCACTCATCACCGGCATCACCGGCCAGGACGGAAGTTATCTGGCTGATCTGCTGCTTGAGAAAGGCTACGAAGTCCACGGGATCATTCGCCGCGCCAGCACGTTCAACACCTCACGCATTGATCATCTTTACGCTGATCCCCACGTCAACGGCGTGCGAATGTTTTTGCATTATGGAGACCTCAGCGACTCTGTGAATCTTGTGAAACTTCTTTACAAATTGAAGCCGGACGAAATTTATCACCTCGGCGCGCAAAGCCACGTGCGCGTCAGCTTCGACATTCCGGAATATACTTCAGACGTCACCGGAGTGGGTACGATTCGCATTTTGGAAGCAATCCGCGAGGCCGGTTTGCGTTCCCGTTTCTTTCAGGCGTCGAGCAGCGAAATATTCGGTAAGGCGCAACAGACGCCACAAACCGAGAAGACACCCTTCTGGCCGCGTAGTCCCTACGGCGTAGCAAAGGTTTTTTCATATTGGGCGACTGTTAATTATCGGGAGAGCTACGGTCTTTGCGCCAGCAACGGGATCATGTTTAATCACGAAAGCCCGCGGCGCGGCGAGACGTTCGTCACCCGCAAGATCTCGCGCGCAGTCGCCGCGATTAAGCATGGGCTGCAAAAGGAATTGTTTCTCGGCAACCTGGACGCGAAACGCGACTGGGGATATGCGCCGGAGTACGTCGAAGGCATGTGGCGAATTGTGCAACTCGGAGAAGGCGACGATTTCGTGCTGGCTACCGGCGAAACCCACAGTGTGCGCGAGTTTGTCGAAGCCGCCTTCGCGTACGCAGATCTCGACTGGAAGCAATTCATAAAGCACGACCCCCGATACGAACGGCCAGCCGAGGTGGACGTTCTGCTTGGTGACGCTTCTAAGGCGAAGAAAATTCTCGGTTGGGAACCGAAAGTCCGATTTCACGAACTCGTGCGCATGATGGTGGACGCGGACATGGATTCACTTTCACGCAAGACGGCCAGAGAACATCTCGGCAAATTGCCGTAGGTGGGAACGGCGCGCTGTGCCGTCCGGCCATCGCAGCGCGATGTCCCTACCGGATCGCGAGGGTGCCCGGGGTGACAAAGCCCGGAATAGCCGAAGCCAGCGAGGTATTCACAATACTTACCACAGCGCCGACTCCTACAATATCGTATAAACTTATGATGTCACTGGAGCGCATCCGGATGCATCCATAGCTGGCAGGCGTTCCGATCAGCCGTTCTTCCGGCGTGCCGTGGATGTAGATATCCCGCGTGAACGCGTTGGCGTTTTGCGGCTCGAGTCCGCGCAACCAGAGAATGCGCGTCACAATCGGATCCCGGCCAGGCGAGTCCGGCAGGACAATTTCACCAGTACGCCGCCGATCTTTGAATACCGTGCCCGGGGGCACATTATCGCCAATTTTCTTCGCGATTTCCAACTGACCCAGTGGTGTGTACCTGCTGCCTGGCCAATCGCCGAGACCGAACTTGGACGTGGAGACAGGATAAATTGCCATCAGGTTGCCGCGGTCGAGAACGGCTAACTTTTGCTCGCGTGTGCTGATTACGATTTGATGCCGCGTGTCGGGCGCTGCGCAGGATGCGATGAAGAAAGCGACGAGGAGAAGAAGGTGGTAGCGACGGCGAATCGCCCCGTCCCTACCACATTGCGAACACTCGTGAATTCTCATTTGCGATTGAACCTAAAAAACTTCTCCGCGGTTTCGGTTGTTGCTTCGGCAATCCCTTCCAACGGAACCTGCCGCGCGGCGGCGATCGCTTCCGCTACGATGCGCGTATGCGCTGGTTCACAGCGCTTTCCGCGAAAAGGGACGGGCGCCAGATAGGGGCAATCGGTTTCCACCATGAATTTCCACAGCGGGATTTGTGCCGCGACTTCTCGCACGGCTGCACCGTTTTTGAAAGTGACAATCCCAGTGAACGAGACGAGGTGGTCAAGATCGAGAACTTCGTTCGCCTGATCGAGCGAGCTGCCAAAACAATGAAAAACGCCGCGCAATTTGCCCGTGTATGGCTGCATGATTTTGAGTGTGTCCTCCCAGGCGTCGCGCTGGTGGATCACCGCGTTGAGTCCCAGCTCCACGGCGAGGTCCAGTTGTTGTTGAAATAAACTCGCTTGTTTCGATTTGTACGCGCCGTCGCGAATTTGCGCTTCGATTTCTTCATCGGTCTCTGTGCGTAGCGCGGACATGACCTGGACCTGCTTTTCCTTCGCTACTTTTTCGCTCGGCAACTGGTGATAATCGAGGCCGGTCTCGCCGATGGCCACCACACGCGGGTGCTTTGCTAGTTCGCGCAACGGCGTAAAAACATCTTCCTCCGCCTCTTGCACGTACGTGGGATGAACGCCGACAGTCGCGTAAACAGCCGGATATCTTTCCGCAAGATCGATCGCGCGGCGGCTACTCTCGATTGAGGTGCCGATGGTAACGACGCGGGTTACGCCCGCCTCGGTCGCGCGACGCAGCACGCCGTCGAGATCATGGACAAAATCAGGATAATCCAGATGCGCGTGGGTTTCGACTAGCATGGGTTGATTGTAGAGCGATTGCGCCAAACGCCAACTTCTGGACTGGCGTCCGCCGCGCCCGACGCCCTAGGGCTCACCATTCGAGTATCGTGCTCGCCCAGGTGAGCCCGCCCCCGAAAACAACCATTAGAACATAGTCGCCGCGCTTGATCCGACCGCTGCGATTGGCTTCATCGAGAGCGATGGCCACGGCCGCGGCGGAGGTGTTGCCGTAGCGATCGAGATTCACAAACATCTTGTCGCTCGAAATCCCAAGCCGTTCCCCGATTGCCTCTATGATGCGCAAGTTCGCCTGATGCGGGATGACACAGGCGATGTCAGCGACGGTGAGGCCAGCTTGATCGATCGCTTTCCTGGCCGCCGCCAGCATCGCGGTCACGGCTTGTTTATAGACTTCCTTACCCGACATGTGGATCGTTTGCAGATTCAGATGCGCGTTTTCCCGCGTGATCGGCGTCTTCGATCCCCCACCCGGCATGAACAAAATGTCGGTATACTCGCCGTCGCTTCCCATGTTGGTGCTAATGACGCCGTGCGCGCTCCCACGATGACCAAGCACCGCCGCGCCCGCGCCATCGCCGAAAAGCACGCACGTGTTTCGATCCGTCCAGTTGGTAATTGAAGTCAGCTTGTCCGCGCCGATCACCAGGGCTGTGTCGTAGGTTCTCGAAGTAATGAATTGCTGCGCGATCTCAACCCCGAACAAAAATCCAGCGCAGGCGGCCGAAACATCGAGGCAGGCGGCATTTTTGGCGCCGATTTTTTTCTGAACGAAACAGGCGGTCGCGGGAAAAATCATGTCGGGCGTGGCGGTGGCGACGAGAAGCAGATCGATTTCTTCGGGCGAAATCTTCGCCTGCTCGATTGCTTTGAGCGCGGCTTTCGCCGCCATGTCGCTGGTCGTTTCGTCCTTCGCGGCGATGCGGCGTTCCTTAATGCCGGTGCGAGTAGTGATCCACTCGTCACTGGTATCGACCATTCGCGAGAGATCCGCATTGGTCAGAATTTTCTCTGGCACATAACTGCCCGTGCCGATGATCGAGACCGTGCGCAGCGCTTTATTGGAGCGCGGGCTCAAGCGGGGCTGTCGTTTCATGGTAACGGCGAATCTCCTCGACGATATGCGGGTTCACCTGCTGTTCAATCGACTCCGCCGCGACCCGGAGCGCATTCTTGATGGCGCGTGGCGTGCTGGCACCATGCGCGATGATGCAGATGCCGTTGACGCCAAGAAGTGGGCTGCCGCCGTACTCCTCGTAGTTTGTTTTTTCCTTGATGGTGTCAAACGCATCTCGAGCGAGAAAAGCGCCGACTTGCCGCATCTTCGTGTGCATTAGTTCGTGCTTGAGCCACTGGAAAATCGCCACCGAGATCGATTCGCACGTTTTCAAAATCACATTGCCGACAAAACCGTCGCACACTACGACTTCGACCGGATCTTCGAAAAGATGGCGGCCCTCAATGTTGCCGACAAAGTTGAGCGAGCTCTTCTTTAGCATTTTGAAGACTTCCTTGGTCATCTCATTGCCTTTTACGTCTTCCTCGCCGAGCGATACCAAACCGACCGTCGGATTCTTGTAGCCGAGTACATGGCGCGAATAAACCGTACCCATGAATGCATATTGAAGAAGCTGTTCCGGACGGGCATCGATGTTTGCGCCCGCGTCAATCAAAACAAAGACGTTAAATTCGGTGGGAAGCACCGCCGCGATGCCGGGGCGGTCGATCCCTTCCAGCGTGCGCAATTTAATCATACTTGCCGCGACGGCCGCGCCTGTGTGCCCGGCGCTCACGACCGCATCCGCGTCACCGTGTTTTACAAGATCGACAGCGCGACTGATTGACGAATCCTTCTTTCGGCGAACGGCTGTCCAGGCGCGATCGCTCATTTCCACCACCTGAGTGGAATGCACAATGTCGATGCGCGAATCGTTGCACTGATGTTTGCGCAACTCGTTTTCTATTTCAGCGGTGTCTCCGACCAGATAAAGCTTGTTTACCTGCCGGTAATCACGCAGCGCCATTACGGCGCCGGCAACAAGGTTAGGCGGACCAAAGTCACCGCCCATCGCGTCGAGGGCGATCTTCATCGGTGCGAAACTTTGCGAACTTTAGTCGCCGAATGCAAAGTGAAAATGCGTCGCCCACCCGCCTCCGCTGCGCTACGGCGCGCCAGGCAGGGCGACGGCTACAGCTACTTGCCTTCGAGTGTCAACACCTGTCGCCCGCGGTAATAGCCGCACGATGGGCAAGCGACGTGCGAAGGAACGGTACTTCCGCACTGGGAGCACTTGTTCAGTTGCGCGGCATGCCAGCGGTTCGCTGCTTTGCGCATGCGTAGCCGCATCTTGGATGTTTTGCGTTTTGGGACTCCCATGCCAGGCGGCTATGAAAGCACGATCTCGTGGAAAAACAACCAGCCACCTGAGGGATCCATCAAAAAGTTACAAGGTTAAAGCAGGGACGATTTACGGTTCAGCGCTTCAACTTCAACTTATCCAATTCGCTCCAATCTGGTTTGCGCTGCGTATCCCGGTCCGCGCGTTCGAGGTACTTTGCCTTACAAATGCGATCTCCATCTCTGTCGCAACGCGGGTGCGTTGGCAGGTTCAGTAAAAGGTCCTCGCGCATCAACGGCGTAAGGTCGACAGTCTCCGGCCCGCGCAGCTCGGTGTGCACGGCAAACGTGGGCACCTGAATCTCGTGAACAAAGTTTTCCAAACACGATACGCAACGGAGCTGCACTGGCTGCGACAGCAAGCCGCTCGCCCACAGCGCGCCGCCCGCAACGCCCAAATCGATATCGTAATGCAGCCGACCAGCGCAACGAATTCCCTCTGCTTCCAGTTCCTTAATCGGGCAATCCTCCTCTCCTTCCAGATGCAGACCCTGGACTGGAATTTGTTTTAGGTGCACTTTCATGAGCCAAACCCGTCGCGGTTGATCAACGGAATTTCCTGCTCAGCGCCTTAGCCACACACGCCGGAACAAAACTCGAGACATCGCCACCGAGACGCGCGATTTCTTTTACAATTCGAGAGCTGAGATAAGTGTATTCCTCCTTCGGCATTAAAAAAATCGTTTCTACCGCGGCATCCAGTTTTCGATTCATCAGCGCCATTTGAAATTCGAACTCAAAATCGGAGACCGCGCGTAAACCGCGGATCACTGCTCCGGCTTGTTCCACCCTGGCGAATTCGACGAGCAACCCTTCGAACTCAGCGATTCGCACATTGTCGATTCTACCGGCGGTCTCTTGCAGCAAATCGAGGCGTTCCTTTAACGAGAAAAGCGGTTGTTTCTCGTCATTGTGCGCGACAGCGACAACGACTTCATCGAATAGTTTTCGCGCACGCTCAATCACATCCAGGTGACCGTTGGTCACCGGATCGAAGCTGCCGGGATAAATCGCGCGTCGCATCTGCGAAAATTCGCAGAGGAACTTAGAAATGAAAAGCAGATTGGTAAGGCGTGGCCGCCGAGGGCGCCATCTCCGTGTTGCCGAATTTCCCCGGAGCGCGACAGTTCAATGCATTCCATGGCTGATCCATCGCCATACAAAAGCATTGCCGTGGCGACGACATTTTCGCCGCGCTTCAGAGAGGTTCTAGCCGAAGCGAAGCGAATCCGGGAACGTTTTCCGGCCGATCTTCATCTGATCTATGTGGGCGAGCGAAATGAAGAAACAGCAGAGAAGTTCACCGACGCCCTCGCGGCGCTGCATCTTCCGGCGAATTCAGCGATTCATTATGAGGAGGGAGACCCGGCCGAAGCTATTTTGCGCGCGCTCGCTCGTGAGAAGATCGACGTGATTGTGGCCGGCGCGCTGGAAAAGGAGGTCGTGTTGCATCCATTTCTTGGTAATGTCGCGCGCCGCCTCGTGCGAGAAGCGCCCTGTTCGGTTGTGCTCTTCACGAGGCCTGCGGCAAACCCCAAACCGTTGCGCCGGATCGTTTTCGTTGCCGATTATTCCAGTCACGGGCTAAAGGCTTTGAAAATAACGCTGCCGCTAGCCGCGTCCGAACCGTGCGACCGGCTTTACGTTATTCGCATTATTACCACGTTTGATCAGGCCCGCGCGTCGATGGGCGCGGGTGGCAGTAAAGGCAAAGATTCCAGCGCACACGACGCGGAGGAAGAGGCGCTGGAACAATTCGTTCTGTCGGCCGGTGCAACGGATGTACCGATTGAGGTCCGCTGTGTCCGCGGCAATACCGGATTGGCTGCGTCGGACTTCGTTCAATCGGTCAAGGCGGATTTGCTGGTAGTGCCGCTGCAGAAAAACGGCAAATCCAATCAGTCGCTTCCCAGCAACATCGCTTGGATTACAGATGTTATCCCGTGCAATCTCTGGGTGATTCGTTAGAGGGTGGATCGCGTTCTCTGAACGCGATGATAATGTCAGGCGCCGAAGGCGCAGTTATTTGGCATCGTCTTCGAAGAAGCCGATCCACCTTGTGATGAACGACGCGCCTGAATTTCAGCCGTACGGCCTGCCGCATTTTGCGGTCATTTTTCTCACGATCGTGCTGCCGTTTGTGCTTGCTGCGATTGT
>Ga0209801_1001599_pt1 | contig 13955 bp, 12 predicted proteins | sample GraSoiAngelo_127_FD_185884 | JGI IMG/M metagenome (GOLD analysis project Ga0209801, IMG submission 185884) | Grasslands soil microbial communities from the Angelo Coastal Reserve, California, USA - 14_0927_09_40cm (SPAdes) (version 2) | ecosystem: Environmental > Terrestrial > Soil > Grasslands ... | reverse complement strand
GGGTTCCTCGGCATCGCCGAGACCATCCGTCGAACCATGGACGCGCACAAGCCGGTCGAGGTCTCGACGATCGAAGACGCGCTGCACACCGACGCCTGGGCGCGCGCGAAAGCCGGCGAGGTCGTCACCTCGCTGTCGGCGCCTGTCGCGGTAAAGTAATCGCGTTTGTCTCTGTGGTACACTAAGGAGCACGTTTGTAAGAGAGCACGTCGCGCATGCAAGCCATCCAGCACTACGGGTTCTACGCGCTCGCCTTCGCGGTCGCCCTCGGCGCCCTCGTCGCCTTCCACGAGTTCGGCCACTTCTGGGTCGCTCGACGCTGCGGGGTGAAGGTCCTGAAGTTCTCCATCGGCTTCGGGCCGAAACTGGCCGGCCGGCAGATCGGCGAGACCGAATACGTCATCTCCGCGATCCCGCTCGGCGGCTACGTCAAGATGCTGGGCGAGGACCTCGGAGACGAGGTGAGCGAGGAGGACAAGAAACGGTCGTTCGCCCACGCGCCGCTCCTCAAGCGCACGGCCATCGTGGCGGCCGGTCCGATCTTCAATCTCCTGTTGGCCTACCTCATCTTCACCGCCTGGCTGGCCGCCGGCGGGCCGCTGTTCGTGCCCTCCTTCGCCGATCTGGCCTCCAACGTAGAAGCGGTCGTGCCCGGCTCCCCGGCCGAGGCCGCCGGCCTCCGCAAGGGCGACAAGATCGTCCAGATCGGCGACAAGCGCATCACCACCTGGAATGAGATGACGGACATCGTCAAGCGCAACCCCGGCACGCCGCTGCCGCTCATCGTCGAACGCGGCGGTCGGACTGAGAAGCTGACGATCACGCCAGCCGTCCGGAAGGAGAGGCTGGCCGACGGGACTGAGATCGAAATCGGGCAGATCGGCATCACGAAGACGAACAGGGCCATCCTGCGCAGCGAGAATGTCCTGATGGCGCCGGTGGACGGCTTCATGGCCACCTGGGGCTGGACCAAGCTCACCATCGTGGGGATCGCCAAGATGATCACCCGCGAGATCTCGGCCGACAACATCGGCGGTCCGCTGACCATTGCCAAGATCTCAGGGGACGCCGCGACGCAGGGCTTCTCGAACTACGCCTTCCTGATCGCCATCCTCAGCATCAACCTCGGCGTGCTCAATCTCCTGCCGATCCCGGTCCTCGACGGCGGGCACCTCGCCTTCTTCGCGATCGAAGCGGTGAAGCGGCGGCCCCTGAGCATCCGCAGCCGCGAGCTGGCCCAACAGGTCGGGATCTTTCTCCTGATCTGCCTGATGCTCTACGCCTTCCGAAACGACATCCTCAACCTCTGGCCCCGCTAATGCGTCAGTCGCAGCTGCTGATTCCCACCCTCCGGGAGGATCCGGGGGAAGCGGAGATCGCCAGCCACCGGCTGATGCTGCGCGCCGGCATGATCCGCAAGGTCGCCGCCGGCATCTACACGTACCTGCCGCTGGGCTTGCGCGTCATCCGGAAAGTCGAACACATCATCCGCGAAGAGCTGAACAGGGCGGGGGCGCAGGAGGTCCTCATGCCTATCGCCTCGCCGGCGGAGCTCTGGCAGGAGACCGGCCGCTGGGACTTCTACGGCAAGGAGCTCTTCCGCCTGAAAGACCGGCACGAACGGGACTTCTGCCTCGGGCCCACGCACGAAGAGGTCATCACGGACCTGGTCCGGCGCGAAGTCCGCTCCTACCGGCAACTGCCAGTGAACTTCTACCAGATCCAGACCAAGTTCCGTGACGAGATCCGGCCGCGCTTCGGGCTAATGCGCGGGCGCGAGTTCATCATGAAGGACGCCTACTCGTTCGATGCCGACGAGGCAGGAGCGAAGGAAAGCTACCGGAAGATGTACGAGGCGTACAAGGCCGTCTTCACGCGCTGCGGACTCACCTTTCGTCCGGTGGAGGCCGACACCGGTTTGATCGGCGGCACCTCGTCGCACGAGTTCATGGTCCTGGCCGAAACCGGCGAAGAGGGTATCGCCGTCTGCGATGCCTGCGACTACGCCGCGAATATAGAGCGCGCCGAGCTAGTGGGTGCGGGAGGGGCGCGGGGACCCGTTGCTCCTCCAGATGCAACGGGTGATGGGCCCCCTCCCGCTATGAAGGAGAAACGACGTGTCTCGACACCGGACAAAAAGACCGTGGAGGAAGTGACGGCCTTCCTGAAAGTGCCGGCCACGCAACTCGTGAAGACGCTGCTGTATCGCGCCGATGGGAAGACCGTCGCTGTCTTGATCCGTGGGGACCACGAGGTCAACGAGGTCAAGCTGCGGAAAGCGCTGGGCGCCACGGATCTGGTCATGGCGGATGCCGCCACGGTGGAGAAACTGACCGGCGCGCCGGTGGGCTTCGCCGGACCCCTCGGACTGTCCGGCATCACGATGCTGGCCGATCTCGCCGTCAAGACGCTGATCAACGTCGTGGTCGGCGGCAACGCCACGGACACGCACTGGGTGGACGTCACGCCCGGCCGCGACTTCACGCCGAACCGTTACGCCGACATCCGGAACGCGATGGCCGGCGACGCGTGCCCCCGCTGCGCGAAGCCTCTACGCATCGTCCGCGGCATCGAGGTCGGCCACGTCTTCATGCTGGGGACCAAGTACAGCGAGAAGATGAAGGCCACCTACCTCGACAAGCAGAGCCAGGAGCGCCTCATCGTGATGGGCTGCTACGGGATCGGTGTCGGACGAACTTCCGCAGCCGCTATTGAACAGAACCACGACGCGAAGGGGATCATTTGGCCGTCACCGATCGCGCCTTTCCATGTGCACGTCCTGCCGCTCGCCGACAAGGGCAAGGTCTTCGAAGCGGCCGTCGCGCTGGAGACGGAATTAGAAAAGGCCGGAATGGAAGTGCTGCTCGACGATCGTGACGAGCGGCCGGGTGTTAAGTTCAATGACGCGGACCTGATCGGCTGTCCCTACCAGGTGGTGATCGGCGACAAGAATCTCGCCCAGGGCCTGATGGAACTCAAGGAGCGCCGCGCCGGCGCCGTCACGAAACTCGCCCCCGCTAACGCCGTCGCACGGCTGAAGGAGTTGCTCACACCAATTTTCTAAGCGGAGTGCCTATAACCTGCCGCTTCGTCCTTCTGCTCAGACGCGAAGTAGCTGAAATCCTCGATTTCCATATCTTCACCCTCCCGGGTAGCCATTGCCCACATGGCGATGCCCAGGATCACGACCGTCCATGCACCAAGCACCAGCGCTGGATTGAACATGGTTCACCTCCCTGGGAAGCTCGTGTGTACCCATGATCAGGATACCGGCCGGGCATGAAAGGAAGATGAACGCGAGATGAAGAATTGTTAATGAAGCATCAAAGGACCTCGCTCCACGGGGGGCTGACGGCAAAGGCGGCGTTGATCAGTCCCACATGGGAGTAGGCCTGGGGGAAATTCCCGCATTGAGTTTGGGTCGCCGGTAGGAAGTGTTCCGAGAAGAGCCCCAGGCCGTTCGCTGCGGTCAGGACTCCGGCGAGGATCTCCTTTGCTTCAGCGGTTCGACCGAGCCGGGCCAATGCTTGGGCGATCCAAAAGGAGCAAATCACAAAGCCGGATTCCGGTTTTCCGAAATCGTCCTCGCGGACATACCGGTAAAAGAAGCCGGTCGCCGCGGTCCCGTTCCGTACTCCGAGCTGGCTGACAATCTGGGTGGTGGTGGCTTCGCAGAGCTGCCGGTTGGGGTATCCGAGCATCGCGAGTTGCGACAGCGAGGCGTCGTAGCTGTCATCCGTCGGGCCGTTGCGCACGGCTCCCCCTTTTGAAGCGCGGAGCAAGGCCTCCGCCGCACGGATCCGCGCTCCTGCCAGGTCAAGCGATAATGAGGCGAGCTGCCCGGCCTGCCGGATGCGTTCGAGGCGTTCCAACCCGGCCCAGCACATGAGATTGGTGAACGAGTGCTCCTGCCAGCCGCCTCGGCTTTCCCACAGCCCGGCGTCACGCTGTCCGATACTGCGTGCGCACAGTTGAGCCAGGTAGGCGAGGAGCGCTTCGTGCTCCTTGGTCCGGAGGTCGAAAAACCGCTCGTCGAAAAAAATGGGCGCAAAGGCCAGAATCATTTCGCCATACACATCGTTCTGTACCTGCTCCGCAGCTTGGTTATTGCTCCGGACGGGCGTGCTCTGCTGGAAGCCTTTCCAATTGGCATGCGCCGTTTCCGGCAGCGGGAAGCCCTGGCTCAAGGTGTACACGGGCCGCAGACGGTCTCGGGAGTGTTCGTGCGCGTGGGCGATGTTCAACAGGAAGTTGAGGAAGGCCTCCATTTCTTCAAAGTGGCCCAGGTTATTGAACGCGGTCAACGCGTAGTAGGCATCCCGCAACCAGCAATAGCGATAGTCCCAGTTCCGCCCGCCGCCGGGTTGTTCGGGCAGGCTGGTCGTCAAGGCGGCCAGAATTGCGCCCGTGTCTTCAAAGCAGTGGAGCTTGAGCGCCAGCGCGGATCGGATGACTTGTTGCTGGTGCCACACCGGCACCGAGCAATTCTTCACCCAGGTGCGCCAGTATCGCGTCGTCTGATCGAGGAACTCATGGGTCACCCTTACCAGGTCGTCCTCGATGCCCAACCCCCAGGTGAGCCCGAAGTACAATTTCTGCGTCAGCGCGACTGGGGTCTCCTCGCACAGATATGTCAGCGGCAGGTTGGTGAGCAGGCGGAGGACTTCTCCACGAATTTCGAAACGGATATGGCTGCTCCCGCGAATCGAGCGAACCGGCTCTTTTTCCCATCCGGATACGGGCCGGCAGCTTACGACGACTGACGGATGCCCGGAGACAGCCTCCACAATGCGGAACAAGGCCGCTGGGCGGTATATGCGGCCGTACTGCTCGAACCGCGGGCAAAAGTCCGTGATCCGGAACGAGTCGCCGTTGGCCAGCGAGACGACCGTCACGAGAATGTTGGTGTTGGGCAGGTACTGCTGGGACGTCGTGAGATGTTCCGGAGCCGCGGGAGTGGAAATCGCGAAGCGCCCGCCGTTGGGGTCCAGGATACCGCCGAACACGGGGGGGCTGTCGGGCCGCGGCAGGCACATCCAGTCGACCGACCCCGAATCGCTGATCAGCGCGGAGACCTGGCAATTGCCCACTAATCCGTAGCGGTACATTGGACGCCCCTATTATAATAGCAAAATAACCGGGGATGCTTGGCATGAGACTGTCGCTACGTTTTATTCTCCCGTTGGCCCTTGTGTTGGCGCTGATTGCGTATGCGGTCGTTCCGCTGGTTGATGCGCTGACCCTCAAATGGTTCGTGCGGGACCTTGACATCCGGTCGAAGCTGATCGCCAGCACAATGGAGGCTCCGCTGGCCGATCTGGTGACGACGGAGTCGAAGGCCAAGATCCTTGCGTATTTTCATCGGGTCATCCAGGACGAGCGGCTCTATGCTCTGGGGTTCTGCGACCTCCACAACCGCTTACTCTATAAGACCCAGACCTACCCCCATGAGATTTCATGCGAAGGGGCTACCGGCCTTAAACCAGGTTCGTCGACGGTTCTGACGCTGAGTCACGGGCCCGTGCATGTGGCGTCCGCCTCCATTGAAGCCGAAGGACGCACGGTCGGCCGCCTGATGCTCGTGCACGACATGAGTTTCATCCAACAGCGGAGTGCCGATACGAAATGGTACATCTTTTACCTCTTCGTAGCGCTGGGGGCCGTGATCTCCCTCGTGACGGTCCTGGTGGCGCACTTGAGTTGGAAGGGATGGGTGGCCGGCGTCCGTGCCATGCTCAGAGGAGAAGGCCTGCTTACTCCACTCGGCCAGGACCATGGACCGGAACTACGGCCGGTCGCCAAGGATCTCAGAGCATTGATCCGCGATCTCGAAACCGACCGCCGCATGCGCGACGAGAGTCAAATCACGTGGACCCCGGCGAGCCTGAGGGCAATTCTGCGCGAGCAACTGGCCGGGGACGAAATCCTGATCGTGTCCAACCGCCAGCCCTATATTCACAACCGGCGGGGCCAGACCATTGAAGTCCAGGTCCCTGCCAGCGGGCTGGTTTCCGCGCTGGAGCCGGTCATGCGAGCCTGCTCCGGCATCTGGATCGCCCATGGCAATGGATCGGCTGATCGGGAAGCAGTGGACTCGCACGACCATGTCCGTGTGCCGCCGGACAACCCGGCGTATGAGATTCGCCGCGTCTGGCTGACACCGGAAGAAGAAGCGGGCTACTACTACGGTTTTGCCAACGAGGGCTTGTGGCCCCTCTGCCACATCGCCCACATTCGGCCCACCTTTCGCTCCTCGGATTGGAACCATTACGTGGCGGTGAACGAACGGTTTGCGCAGGCTGTGTGCGAAGAGGCCAAGACCGACGACCCGGTCGTGCTGGTTCAGGACTATCACTTCGCCCTCCTCCCGAAGATGATCCGGGAGCGATTGCCGAACGCGACCATTATCTCCTTCTGGCACATTCCCTGGCCCAATGCCGAGCGGTACGGCATCTGCCCGTGGCGTCAACAGATTCTGGAGGGACTCTTGGGCAGCAGCATCCTGGGGTGCCACACGCGGGTGCACTGCAACAACTTCATCGACAGCGTTGATCGGCTGCTGGAGGCCCGGATCGATCGGGACGACTCGACCATCTCCTACGGCGGCAAGCTGACGGCCATCAGGCACTACCCGATCTCCATCGAGTGGCCCTCGCGATGGGTCCGGGACCAACGGCCGGTGGAGGAGTGCCGTGCGAAGATTCGGGCGCTCCACGGCATGGAACCCGAGCGCCTCATCGGCGTCGGGGTGGACCGGCTTGATTACACCAAGGGCATCATCGAGCGATTCCTCGCCGTAGAGCGCCTCCTTGAATTGCAACCGGAATGGATCGGCCGGTTCTCGTTCATCCAGATCGCCGCCCCTAGCCGCACCATGATCGAGCAGTACCAGCACTTTGCCGGGCAAGTTCATGCATTGGCGGAGCAGATCAATAAGCGATTCGGGCGCGACGGCTATGAGCCCATCTGCTTGAAGGAGCAGCACCACGAGCCGCCGCAAGTGTACGAGCATTACCGGGGCGCCGATGTCTGTGTGGTGAGCAGTCTTCACGACGGCATGAACCTCGTGGCTAAGGAGTTCGTGGCGGCGCGTGATGACGAGCAGGGAGTCTTGATTCTGAGTCAGTTCACCGGGGCTTCCCGCGAGCTTCCGGAAGCCTTGGTCGTCAACCCGTATGACATTGACCAATTCGCGGCCGCCCTCCACGTGGCGCTGAACATGCCGCCGGCCGAGCAGCGGGCTCGGATGCGGAGCATGCACGGGCTGATCCAGGAGTTCAACGTGTACCGCTGGGCAGGACGGATGCTGATGGATGCGGCCCGCATGCGGCAACGCAATCGGGTCTTGCGGCAGGTGGAGCAGTCGAGCCTGCCGACCTAGGCTGAGCTGGAACGATGCACTACCTTCTGGCATCACGCGGCAGGCGGCAGTTGGATTTGCTGACGGGGACGCCCACGCTCTACGCTTTCGATTTCGACGGCACGCTGGCAAGGATTGTCCGGAGACACCAAGACGCGCGGCTCGCGCGGCCGATTCGGGAGTGGCTGGTAGAACTCGGCAAGCGGGCCTTCACGGCCGTCATCTCGGGACGGTCGGTGGCGGATCTGCACATTCGTGTCGCCGGTGCCGTGCCGCACCTGATCGGCAATCACGGCCTGGAGGGACTTCACGCGGCGCCGCAGGTCCTGCGGCAGGCTCGGGAAACGTGCGGGGCTTGGAAGCGGCAGGTTGAAAACGGCTTCAGCAGCGAGTTGGCACGCGCTGGAGTATTGGTCGAAGACAAGACCTATTCCCTCGCGTTTCACTACCGCATAGCCGGACGGAAGCGAGCGGCCCGCGAGGCGGTGTTTACGATGCTGGCTGAACTCCACCCCTTGCCGCGTATCCTGATCGGCAAAGACATCGTCAATGTGATTCCAGCCGGAGCGCCGCACAAGGGAGTGGCATTACTCGAGTTGATGCACCAGTTGAACCTCAGGGCAGCCCTGTACGTCGGTGATGATGAGACGGACGAGGATGTGTTTTCGCTTTCCGACGCGCGCATCGTGACCGCCCGCATTGGAAAGAAGAAGACCACTGCGGCCAAGTTCTTTCTCGTGCGGCAGTCCGAGATCACTCTTCTCCTACGTTACCTTGTGCACGCGTATGATAACAACGAAAGGCCGACAGAGTCAGACTCCGTCGGCCCTTCAGGTGGTTGAGGAGAACGAGGAGCGTTACTTCTTCTCCGCCTTCTTTTCCTCGATGTGTTTCTTCCTGAGCTGCTTCTTTGCCGCCTTCGTGACTTTCTGACCTTCCTCCTTCTTCATCTCTCCGCCTGCCACTGAGGTTTTAGCGGGAGCGCCCATCTGCTTCCCCGTTTCCGCAAAGGTGGAGCCTACAAAGGTCAGTCCGATCAGGACTGCAAATAGTGCTGCGAGAATCCTCTTCATTTTGCGATCACCTCCTTCTGTCCGTATCAGATCGGTTTTTCATACCTTACCATTCAATGACAATCCGTACATGAAGAGATGATGAAGACAGGATGAAGAATTCTTCATAGAAGGACGGCCCTTACTCCCAGGTCCGGGGCTTGTGGCCGGAGCCGGCATACTCCGCCATGATGATCTTCCAGATCCATTCGTCCGGCAGTTCCACTTCCCACCGCGGCATGGCCGACTTCCAGGGATGGGCCTCGACCGGCAGGCCTACGCCTCCCTTCTTGATCCGCCAGAACAGATAGGATTCCTGAAGCTGGGCGATCGTCCCGGAATCCACGAAGTTCGCCGGGGGCGGATTCCACCCGTCGGAGGCAGGCCCGTTGCCATTGAACATCGCTCCGTGACAGGGCGAGCAATAGGCGGCGTAGAGCCCCTTGCCCATCATCACATTCTCCGGCGTATTGGGAACCGGGTTCGCCAACCCCACGAACCACCCCGGCGGGGCCGGATGAATGACCCGGTTCTCGACGGGTGGCTCGGTCTGCGGGGCCAAATCGTCATACGTCACCCAGCCAACCCACAGCGGGAAGAGGACGAGCACCGCCAGACGGAGGGATCGGGCCGTGCCACCAAGCCCCCCTCCGCCCAAAAATCGGAAGACCGTGCCGAAGAGGGACTCGCTGGACTCGCCGGTGAGCGTGCCGTACACGACGATCCCGCAGGCGGTCAAAAACACATACAGCCAGACGAGGCTCATCGGAAGCGGCGCGGTAAACAACGGAACGCCGACTTTCAGAAACACGAATATCGCCGCCAAAAGGATGGCTCCCTTCACAGCCAACGAGGTCCTGCCCATGTCTCGCCTCCCTCCAATACCAGCAAAGACGTCTCATCCGGCCTTGGTCGTCACCTCTGCGTGGCGCTTGACCGTGGTCACCCGCTTCCCCAAAGCTTCCACATGTACCTTTTCCTTCCCCATCCGCAGCGTCAGTAGGATGGCGAAGCTGACCACAAGGTAAAACGTCAACGTGATACCCGTGATCAGCCAACTGGAATACGCCAGGGTCGGAGTGAAGGCCTCCGAGGTGAAGTCATACTGCAGGTTGTACACGTGAAAATATTTCCGCGTGAGCTCGCGGACGGCGCCCATCAGCCCCATCGTCCAGATCGCGCTGAAGGCCAAGAAGACCAGCACAAACTGGGAGATAAAGTCGATTTTCCCCCATTGGATCCGCCCTTGCCGAATCGCGCGGTTGTAAAGGATGTAGTTGACGATCGTGACGAAGACGAGCGTAAACGCCGCCGCATTCTTGGCCGGCATCAGCGCCAGCATGTCCCACGACACCGTGACGAACCCGAGGTTCAGTTCCGCGTGGGGCAAGCTGAGCGAGCCGTCATCAGGCTCGAGTGCCTGGGTCGCCACGAAGGCGTGGGGCGTCATCCAGATTGCGTTCCCGATGATCACCATAAGGAAGGCCGCTTTGACCATCGTCCGCGTGGAGACCGTCCAAGGGAGAAAACGCCCGATAAGCAAGAAAACGCCCACGTAGGCGGCGGGAATGATGAAAGACATCGGGTCCGGGATGGGAAACCTGGTCCACACCAGCATGAAGACCACCGGGATAGTCACCATAAGAAACAGGGTGGCGGCCGACATGCGGATCCGCTCAGCGCCTTCGATCCGCTTCATGCTCAGCCAGATGTAGTAGTTGCTGGCCAGGAAGATCAGGCCGATCATGGCCCCCTGCACTTCAAAGAACATGGACAGTTGGTCCGCCATCATATACGGACAGATCGAGGCGTCGTAATCGCACAGCTCGTAAGACAGCAGGTAGCCGGCGAACGGGAGCACCATGAACGCGCCGACGCCGATCAGGTTGCCGACGAACCCGAACCAGTCGTAGAAGGCTCGGTCCTCGTCGGTTTTCGCGGCCAGATACAGGTAGGCTGCGATGAGGCCGGCGATGAACCCGCCGAACATCACGTTGCCCACGAAGCGGTGGATGTTCAACGGCCACCAGACGAAGTTGTTCATCTTGTCCCACACGGTTGCCGTCGTTTCGATGAAGGTTTGGAGATCGAGCCCCTCGGGAGATTTGACCGGCGTGTTCATGAATGCCGTCGGACCGTCAATGACGATCAGCGTAGCGGTCCCGATCACATTCAGCAGGACTCCCAGGGCGATATGCCTGAGCTTTTTGGCTCCTTGCAAGGCGTCCCACGTGTACCAATAGAGATACAGGATGATGGTCTCCGCAATGAACAGCGCGGGATAGATCAAGGCGAAAATGGCAAAGAAGTGATTGACCAACCACTCGGTCAGCCTGGGATAAGTGGCCAGCAACACGAAGATGAAGAAGCCGCCGGTCAGCGCTGTCATGCTGTAGAGGACCGCCGTGACGCTCGTCACCTCCCGCGCCAGCCTTTCGTAACGGGTGTCTCCCTTTTTCCAACCCAAGATTTCGCACACCGTGACGAAGATCGGCGCGCCGAGAATGAAGGCGGCAAACAGAATATGGAGCTGTGCCACGACCCAGACCGCTTCTCGGTTGCCGCCAAGCGGGAATTCATGGACTGGAGCCAGTGGTACTTGCGCAGTGGCAGCCGCCGTCCCAATCAAGAGGAATCCCACTGCGATCAAGACGACCGCTAAACAGCGTTTGCGTGTTGTCGGCGGACCCATGTCCTACGCGATCCGAATCTGTTCTTTCTTCCCCGCCTTGTACTGGATGTCTATCACTTCGACATCCCCTGCCGGTGAAACTTTGATCGGCAGCACATCGAGCGGCCTCGGCGCGGGTCCATCCAACACCGCCCCGGTGACATCGTACACGCTCAGATGGCAGGGACAGAGGAACACTTGCCCCAGCGTCCTATGCGAGCGCCATTTGTAGCCGCATCCGAGATGGGGGCATTTGCCCGAATAGGCGACATAGGGTATGCGCGCGTCGTTGACCCAGAGGACGTTCCCTTTTTCATCGGTGAACGTCCTGTCACCGTGCGTGTAGATTTTCCCGAGCGTCGCGGGTGACGCCTTGATAACCCAGGCGTTCGTATCCAAATTGATCCGGAGCACAGAGTCTCTTATTAATTTGTTGAACTTGAACTGCGTGCCTACGTCTTCCGCCTTGATGTGGCCGATGTTTCCGATCTGCCACCAGCGGTTGTCGAAGGGCGCATACATCGGCTTCATGATGAACCGGAGCACCGGCCAGACCATCGGAAGCCCGATCAGTCCGGCCAGCATATAGATGAAGCCCGCAAAGAAGTTTCGCCGCGGGATGCTCTTCTCCAGTTCAGGGAAGGGGACCAGCACGTCACCAGGCTCTGCCTGTATCCTCTGCTCGAGATGAGGAACCTCCACTTCTTTCGAGGTCAGAAAGTCCTCCCGCTTGAATGCAGGGAAGCCCGCCATCTGACCTGAGTCGCATTGAAGGTCAACCGCGTCATCTTTCACGGCCACGATCGCGCTGGCAGGCACCTGCCGCTCAGTCCCATTGACGCGCACCACGATGTGGCTTACTTCCAGTGTGAGCGGGTCGGCAATGACATGCGAGATCTCTCCTACCGGCCGGCCCAGACAGCGGACCTTCGCCTTGATCTTGGGATGCCCTACCGCCACGTCACTTCCTCCCAGTAGAGATGGAGAAAGGTCTCATAGGGTGGGAAGTTTTTGGTGTTCTGGTCCTTCGAGCGCACCCACAGGTCGATCTCCATCCCGGCCGGATCGGTCTCCCCTCCCGGTAGGGTGCGCTTCGTCGGATAGTGGACCTCATGCGTCTTGGGATCCCTGGACCGTTCCATCACCATGAAGTGCGCCGCATAGTCTTTGAGCAGGAGGTCTCCGTTTTTGAAGACGTCCGCCTTGCCCCATCCCGCCAGGTAGAGCCAGGTCTTCGGATACAGCGGATCGCCGTTGCCGGAGTCTCCGTGCTCGTACACGCGGGTCGCGATCCCGCCGTCCTGATAGGGAACCGCCCCCGCAAACCGGTCGAAGACGATGCGGTAGCGGTCCGTTCCTTCGACGAAATCAGCCAGGACCAGGCCGGCATTGGTCCGCTCATCAACCTCAACCAATATCCTGCCGGGCACGGGGTTGAGTCGTTTGCCGGCGTAATCCAGGTGATCCCACGGAGAGCGATCGTGCATGCTGCCGACCAACACCGTGCCTTGCCCGGTCAACCGAAATTGGCCACTGTAGTCAGGATGTTCCGTGGCGTTGAAGATCCGCGTGCCTTCATCACCCTTCGGCGTTCCGAACTGACCCGGACCCGCCCCCAGGGACGTCGCGGGTTTCAGGTATATCAAAGATAGAAAGACAAGCCCCAGAGCCGCCACGAACATGCTAGACCGGATTTGTCGCATAATGGCCTCCCGCCGCCTGATGGTTTGGCGGCTACCTTACTTCAAACAACGCTATAGGAAAAACATGAGATGAGTATGAAGCGATCATGAAAAATTCTTCATCAGACATGCCGCACCGAGTACTGGCGTCACCGTCGTCATTGAACGGTCAGATCCATCATCATCCCGCGAGCGAAATGAGGAGCGCGGGTGATCATGTCAGGCAAGAAGCAGATCAAGCCATAGCGGCCTGGTGCGAAATCGGTTTGGAAGAAACCATCCCGTCCCCCTTCAAGGCCGGCAAGACCTCCAATAGGCTTTCCGGCAGGCAAGACCGGAACGCCCGGCACGAAACTGTCAATAAAGTCCGCTACCGAAGCGCCCCGCGCCAGTTGGACAACGACGACCTCATGAGCCTGGGACCCTTGATTGAACACATGGATCGTGCGTTTGCCCGGAGAGAGTTCGAACCCGAAATCAACTTGCGTCAGTGTCAGGTCGGAACGAGGCATGGGGCTCTGTTGCGTGACTGGTGCCTCTACTCGGATGGGTTTCAGCATGCCGAGTAATACGTGCGGTCGGCCATGTTTGTCCGGGATACCGCACAGCAGCACGTACGCGCCGGGCTCCAGTTTGATGGTGGCGACAGCTTGTTCTCCCGGAGCTACGCTATTGGGGCCGCTCCGGCGTTGCGCCCAACCCGGCAAGCGGGAAGGATCGGCCGTGATCTCTGTGATGAAGTCGGACTCCGTCTTGCTGGCTGGCAACTTAATGAATTGAATCTGATGAAGATCGTGTCCCCGATTGATTAGCTGAACGGTAGTCATTCCTCCCGGGATGCGATCGGGGCCGCTGAACTCATAATCGCGCGCGACGAACGTGACCAGCCCGGCTTCGGCGACCGGAGCATCCCTCAGGGACGACACAACTTCACTTCCACAGAGGGCAAGAGCTGAACTAAGAAGGGCAATATGTGTGGTTGGAGAAAGCAAATAAGCCTGGGTGCAGCGACTCGATGCCGTTCAATTTGGTGCGAATGTTGATTGCTACGACTCATTCACCAAGTTCTGGATGCGCCTTCTTCAACTTCAGGCGTCCTTCGGGGTACAACGAACGGTAATAACCCTCACTTTGCTCTTTAATCATTTTCTTCAGCCACGCCTCATCCAATTTGATAGTTGCATTTAGGA
>Ga0209801_1001597_pt1 | contig 13961 bp, 15 predicted proteins | sample GraSoiAngelo_127_FD_185884 | JGI IMG/M metagenome (GOLD analysis project Ga0209801, IMG submission 185884) | Grasslands soil microbial communities from the Angelo Coastal Reserve, California, USA - 14_0927_09_40cm (SPAdes) (version 2) | ecosystem: Environmental > Terrestrial > Soil > Grasslands ... | reverse complement strand
GATCATCCGCTTGATCGATCCTGAATCGAACTTGAAATGCTTTGACATCTTCCCGTGCTGTGTGGGTATCGATCCGCGTCAACCGGACGCCTCCTCTCTGAGGTCATCCACCGTCGTCCACCGTCATCCACAGCCCGAAACCCATCGTCATTCCGGCCGGAACACCACCCTGCATGCCAGGATCGTGTTCAATATAGTGTTGCCGCAGTATGACGAGATGAAAATATTGTGTTGCTGGGGACAGACGGTGGACTTCGCTGTGGATAGCGGGGATAACTGAACGGGCGAACTGGCTCGTTCGACCTACTCTTTGAGACGAAAGTGCGGCGCATGGGAGGATCAATGCGAAAGCCGATGCAGCGAATCACCCCGTTTTTGTGGTTCGATCATCAAGCCGAAGAGGCCGCGACGTTCTACGCCTCGATCTACAAGAACTCCAGGCTCACGAGCGTCGCCCGCTATGACGGCGCGGCGGCAAAGGCCTCCGGAAGACCCAAGAGGTCGGTCATGACGGTGGCATTCGAGCTCGATGGGCAGGAGTTCACGGCGTTGAACGGCGGGCCGCTCTTCAAATTCACCGAGGTCATATCGCTCGTCGTGAACTGCGAGACGCAGGAAGAAGTAGATCACTTCTGGGAGAAGCTCTCCGCCGGCGGCCAGGAAGTAGAGTGCGGCTGGCTCAAGGACCGGTTCGGCGTGTCGTGGCAAGTCGTTCCGACCGTCTTGAGCGAGATGCTGCAGGACAAAGACCCAGAAAAATCGAAACGCGTCATGGCGGCGCTGCTGAGGATGAAGAAAATCAGCATTGAAGGACTGAAGAACGCCTAAGGCAGCAAACGAGTTCAGGCAACCGTAGAGCGGCCTGCGGCCGCCAACCGACACCTCGCGCGCGCGGAGACCTTGGAGGTCTGCCGCGCGCGTGGGCCCTCTGGGGCTCGCGACCTTACGGGGCCTGGACTTCGCCCTGGGGCGAGGTGTAGTCGGCGTAGGCGACGCGGGAAACCGGTGCCGCGACGCCCGCGAGGAACACAAGCGCGAAGATAATCGCTCGCTTCATCTTGATCTCCCTCCCTTCCTTCTCACCGTTACGACGGCGAACACGCCCGAGGCGATTCAACGACGCTCAGATGAGGGGACTCTCACCTTTCGATACTTCCTCCTGTGCGGCATCCGTCCTGGCCGGGCCGCTAGCGCGCGCCCGCAACGCCCGCGAGGCGTGCGGCATCGGAAGAACAGGAGGGACAAACAATGAGTCATCACAGGTTCGCAACGGGGCTCTCCGCCGTCGCACTGCTCGTGCTCGTCGCCGGCTGTGCCGGGCCCAATGCCGGCCTTTACGAGTCAGACACGGGCGCCGCTGGTCCCGCTCCGGCCAGCGAGCTTAGCGGAGCCTGGCACGGCACCTTCGGATGGGTCGGCGCGAATTTCTACGAGGACGAGGCCCGGATCATCCTTCGGATCGAGGAGGACGGAACGTTCAGCGCCACTGTGACCCGCAACGGTGGGGCGAACAACCTCGCAAAGGCGACCACCTGGGCGGGGACAGCAGTGACCAGTGGCAATCGCGTCACGCTGCGAAACTCGAAGGGGCCGTGGGGGTGGGTGACACTCGTCCGTTCCCGCAACGGCAACGTCCTGTACGGGGTGGCGAGCGACCCGGTAACGAAAGCGAACGTCATGCTGAAGATCGAACGTGACAGCAGGCCGGAGGCTCCGTGACGAAAGGCCCTGCGCGACGACGCTGGCAACACGCTGAACCGCGCGGCTTGATGACGTGGACGCGTTCGCCCGATGGCGCCTCGGCCGTCGGGCCGGCAGGGGTCGGTGGCACGCGAGCCCTACGGTTCGAACTGCTCGATCGATGTTGCCTCCACGCGGTCCTGCTCGGTGGGAATGGCTCCGGTCACGACGACACGATCGTTGATCCGCAGACGCTGATACTGATCCTGCGGGACGCGCGTGAGATTGACGTTGACGCTCTGGCCGTCGTCGGTGGCGACCATCAGCGTGTCTCCCGCGATCCACAGCACGCGCGCACGAAAGTGGACAGGCGCATCGTCGGCCACGCTGGGAGTGACGGACAGCACGCTCAAGAGCGCGAGCGCCATCAGTGTTGCCACTCCCCGTGAGCCTCCACGCCCGCCGAAGCCGTCGGCGCCACCAGCACCGAGCTCACCACCACGCCGGTTCACGTCGTCGTCTCGGCGAGTCCGCGCGCGAGCTACCCACAACGTTAGGGCCCAGGAGTGAAGCACGTGGAGAGCGTTCCCCCGAAGCAGACGCACTCGACCGGACCACCATCAGGGCCTCTCACAATGACGACGTTACTGGTGCAGTCGGGCCCTGGCCGCCGGACGAGGACAGGGATCGCGAGCAAGACGCCTAAGACAGCGAGAGCCGCCAGGATCCACGCAAGCTGCTTCACGCTACTGCCCCGACGAGGAGGTGAGACTCGAAGCCCTCGTCCTCCTGGTCACTCGTGCCCTACCAGCGGCGTGTCGACGAGGTGCTCGCCGATGAACCACACCTGCAGCTCGTTTGCACGTATCACGTCGCTGACAAGCAGGTCGTTGGTGCCGTCATCGCCCGCCTCTGCCGCCTGCCGCGCCATCGGACGGGCTTCCTTCAAGACGATCTCGTGGGCGTGAAGCAGCCTCGAGAGCTGCACTGGGACTTCCTCGCGTCCGCGTGGCGGGCGCGGGATCAGCGTCATCTCGGCCACGTCGTGGGCCATGGCGATGCTCACGCCACCCAGCGATTGGATGCGCTCGGCGATGGCGTCTACCAGCTGGCCCTGCTCGTTGAAGTGCTTGTCGAAGAGCAGGTGGAGCTGATAGAAGGTCGGCCCGCTCACTTGCCAGTGGTGCTTCTTGTACATGTCGCGGAGGGTCATGGTGTCGGCCAGGAGCTGGTTGAGGTTGTCGATGCTGGCGCGACAGACCGATGCGTCGAGCGCGATTGGCAATCGAGCCACGGTCCCGTAGTGCTGAAGCTCTTTGGCGTGCTGGATCGTCAGCGGGCGGGAGCGCTCGACCACCGTTGGACCTGTGTGTCGATTCGTCATAATCTCTCCTCCATCCATTAGATGTCTCGAGCCGTCTAAACGGTGTGAGTGAGAACCGAGAGGGGTTTCGCCAATAGCGCGACGGTCTCGAGCTGAGGCGAACCAGGGGGGACACGGTCATGCGGTTGAGGAGGGTGTTGCTGGCCGCGGTAGTCATGCTTGGCATCACCGCGCATCCGGCCGGCTCGGGCGGGCTGATGACATCGCCTGGAGGTACCACGCCGGGGGGTGCGATGTTCGACGGTCTTCGTGGCGCGACGACGCGCCCTGTGCCCCGGGTATCGCCCGCACCAGCCCCTGCGGCGCCCGATACTTGGGTGCCAGATCGCTACGTCCTGGTTCCCGGGGTCGACGGTCACGTCCTCGTGCCCGGCCACTGGGAGCGTAGGCTCTCCGACCACGAGGTCTATACGCCACCGCTGTTTGGTCAAACCCCGGATGGCCGCACGCTGAACTTCCCCGCCGGCCAGCGACCGCCAGTCGACGAGCGACAGGGACCGTAGGTACGCCATGACAACGGCGCGAAGGGCGATCCTGGCGGTTGCGCGACTCGCGGTGATTACGGTCGCCATGACGGCGTGTGGGACCGCCAGCAGTTATCTGACCCCCTCCACATCGACAACCACCTTGATGGCCGGCTGGGACCGCTGGTTCAAACTCGAATGGTCGGTCGAGCGCGAGCGGGGCGGTACCAGCCGCATCACGGGCTACATCACCAGCCAGTATGGAGAGGGCGCCGACTCCGTCCGCGTCCTTGCGCAGGCGCTAGACGCATCCGGAGCTGTCGTCGGTCAGCAGATCGCGTGGGTTCCGGGGGGTGTCAGCGGATTTTCGCACCGTTATTTCGAGGTCCCCCGCCTGCCGGTCGCGAACCACTACCAAGTCTCCGTGTGGGACTATTCCTTCCGCCAAGCCGACAACAGGATTCGATGAGAGGGCGCACGGCGTACACTCTCCGTCGTTGACTCGTCGCTGTGCCCACGGTGGCGCGGAAACCTTCGAAGGGCGCTCTCCCTGCGGGAACAAGGAAAGGACTAAACCACATGCGTCATTTCGTCCTTGCGGTTGGGCTTGGCTTCTGTGTCGTGTCCAGCGCGTCGGCTGACGACATCGCCGTTTCGGAGCGGACCTTTGGTTGCATCCTCGACTGGCCACAAGTCAGAAATACACGCATCAAGCACTCTGACCCGGAGAAGTTGCAGGAGGCAATGCGTATCTTCCGAGACAGCATACCGGACACGGCGTATCCCGTTGGCACCATCCTGCAGCTCGTTCCGTTCGAAGCGATGGTGAAGCATCCGCGTGAGAAGTTCCCCAAAACGAACGGCTGGGAGTTTTTCGCGCTGGATGTCTCCGGTGCGGGCACCAAGATCAGAGATCGGGGAGACAACGTCGTCAATCGCTCGCAAGGGGTGACGTGCCTGAGTTGCCATCAGCCGGCGGCGCGGTTCGACTTCGTCTGTGAAAAGGGGCACGGTTGTGCTCCTATCCCGTTCGATGATCAGAAGATCGCCGAGCTTCAGAGGGCAGACGCTCGTTGTGCCAAGAAGTAGAGCATGACCAGCCATGAGCTCGGCAGCCTCGTCTCGCGATTCCCGTCGTGTGACGCTGACATGGGTTATGATGCCAAACCTGACGCGCCGTCTCGACGCGTGGCTCTATGCGGGACACGATGCGACCGCGTGATCACTGCGGAGGTGACGTGATGACGGAGGCAGGGAACGATCCTCGGGCCATGATGGCTTTCGTGGTCCGCTCGACGCGTGCAAACCTGCTCGTCGTCGTACTCGCGGCAGCCGCGATCGCCGGCTGCGGCGACAGATCCGGAGCTGCCGCGCCACCCCCACTGCCCGTGGTCAGGGTCGCGTCCGTGATCGAGGAGGACGTGCCGATCTCCTTGGAGTACGTGGGAACGCTGGTCGGGTACATCAACGCGCAAATCCGCGCCCGCGTCAGCGGGCACCTCATGAGCCAGAATTACCAGGAGGGCTCGCCGGTGAAAGCCGGCGACCCCCTGTTCCAGGTCGATCCGCGACCGTTCCAGGCGGCGCTCGACCAGGCGGAGGCCAAACTCCTGCAGGCCGAGTCCCAGCTCAGCCAGGCCAAGGCTCAGGTCAGCGCGAGTCAGGCCCAGGTCGAGCAGGCCGTGGCGAAGGTCGCTCAGGACGAGGCGCAGGTGAAGCGGAGCGAGGCCGACCAGCGCCGGACGGAGCTGGACGTCGGCCGCTATGCGCCGCTGGCCCTGCGCGGGTCGGTCAGCCAGCAAGAGCTCGACAACGCGGTCCAGAACAACCTCGCCAACCTCGCCGCGGTGGCCGCGGCGCGCGCCGCGGTGCAGAACTCGCAGGCGAGCGTGCTGCAGGCGCGAGCCGCGCTCGAGCGCGCGCAAGCCGACGTGAAGACGCAGGAGGCCAACATCGCAGCCGCACGGGCCGCGGTCGCCGACGCCAAGCTCAATCTCGGGTATACGCGAGTCCTCTCGCCGATCACCGGAGTGGCGGGCTTCCGTGTCGCGAACATCGGTGACTACGTCGGCCCTAACGACCAAAATCCGCTGACGACGGTCTCCCAGGTCGATCCGATCTACGCGGAGGTTCCGATCAGCGAGCAGCGGGCGCTCACCATCTTTCGCCGGTGGGACGACAATCCGCGCGCGCGCCGGGACATCGAGCTGGAGCTGATTCTCGCCGACGGCACCGTGTACCCGAGGCGCGGCCGCGCCGTCGCGCTCGATCGTCAGGTCGACCTCACCACGGGGACGCTGCTTGCCCGTGGCGTGTTTGCCAATCCCGGCAACATCCTGCGTCCCGGTCAGTACGCGAAGGTGCGGGCCGTCGTGGACGTGAAGAAGGATGCGCTGCTCGTTCCGCAGCGCGCCGTGCAGGACGTGCAAGGCGTCCACCAGGTCGCCGTGGTCGGGGCGGACGACACGGTTGACGTGCGGAAGGTCAAGACCGACGCGCGCGTGGGCTCGCTCTGGATCATCAGCGAGGGGCTGAAGCCCGGCGAGCGCGTCGTCGTGGAAGGGGGCGAGCGGGTCCGCGCCGGGCAGAAGGTCCGGCTGGCGGAGAGTACCCCAGCCCAGGCCGGCGCGTCGAAGTAGACGGCGATGGCCAGATTCTTCATCGACCGGCCCATCGTCGCCATGGTCATCTCGATCCTCATGGTGATCGTCGGTGTCGTCGCGATGGTGCAGTTGCCGGTGGCCCTCTATCCCAACATCGCGCCGCCGGAAATTCTCCTGACCGCGCGCTACCCGGGCGCCGACGCGGTGACGCTCGAGCAATCGGTCGCCACGCCGATCGAGCAGCAGATGAGCGGCGTCGACAAGATGCTCTACATGTACTCGCTCAACCAGGCCGCCGGGAGCCAGATGCAGCTGCGGGTGGACTTCGACGTCACCACCGACCCGAGCGTCGACCAGGTGCTGACGAACCTGCGCTACACGCAGGCCGCCTCCCAGCTGCCGCCCGACGTGGTCAACCAGGGCGTCACCGTCATCAAGTCGGTGACCAGCCCGCTGGGGCTCTTCGCGCTGTACTCGCCGAAGGGCACCTACGACTCGCTGTTCCTCGCCAACTACGCGTACGTCAACATCAACGACCCGATGACACGCGTGCCCGGCATCGGCCAGGTCCTGATCTTCGGCGCGTCGCAGTACGCCATCCGGCTCTGGATCAATCCCGACACGCTGGCGAAGCTCGACATCACCGTGAACGAGATCGCCAGCGCGTTGCAGGCGCAGAACACCGTGAACCCGGCCGGCCAGCTCGGCGGCGATCCGGTGCCCCCCGGCCAGGAGTTCACGTACACGGTGCTGGCGCAGGGGCGTCTCGCGAGCCTCGAGGACTTCGAGAACGTCGTGGTCCGCGCACGGCCGGACGGCGCGCTGGTCCGCGTCAAGGACGTGGCCCGGGTGGAGCTCGGCGCGCAGAACTACATCCGGCGCGGCCGGCTGAACGGGCAGCCGGCCGCCATCGTCGCGGTCTACCAGCTCCCCGGCTCCAACGCCATCGAGGCCATGCGGGGCGCGACGAAGCTGATGGAGGAGATCAAGGCGCGCTTCCCCGCCGACCTCGACTACGTGACGGCGCTCGACACCACCCTGGCCGTGAGCGCCGGCATCCGGGAGATCGTCAAGACGCTCGTCGAGGCGCTCCTCCTCGTCGTCCTCGTCGTCTTCATCTTCCTGCAGGGTTTCCGCGCGACGCTCATCCCGCTGCTGGCGGTGCCGGTGGCGCTCGTCGGCGCGTTCATGGTCTTTCCGCTGCTGGGATTCTCGATCAACACGCTGACGCTCTTCGGCCTCGTGCTGGCCATCGGCCTCGTCGTCGACGACGCCATCGTCGTGGTGGAGGCCGTCGAGCAACACATCGAGCGGGGGCTCTCCCCGCGCGACGCCGCGTTGAAGGCAATGGAGGAGGTGTCGGGACCGGTCGTCGCCATCGCCCTCATCATGGCCGCGGTGTTCATCCCGACGGCGTTCATCCCCGGCATCACCGGGCGGATGTACCAGCAGTTCGCGGTCACCATCGCCGTGTCGGTCCTCATCTCGGCCTTCAACGCGCTCACGCTGAGCCCGGCGCTCTCGGCGCTGCTCTTGCGGCCGAGGCGCGAGATGCGCGGCCCGCTCGGGTCGTTCTTCCGTGGCTTCAACCGCGTCTTCGAGCGGGTGATGGGCGGGTATCTCGACGGGAGTCGCTTCCTGATCCGCAAGGCCGCCTTCGCAATACTCCTGCTGCTCGTCGCGGCGGCCGTGTCGGGCCTCATCGGCATCCGGCTTCCAGGTGGTTTCGTCCCGCAGGAGGACCAGGGCTACGTCTTCGCCAACGTCCAGCTTCCTCTGGCCGCCTCGCTCGACCGCACCGCGGCGGTTAACGACAAGCTCGACGCGATCCTCAAGACGCAACCGGGCATCAAGTACTACACGGGCGTGGCGGGCTTCAGCCTGCTGAGCCTGGTCACGACGACCTACAACTCGTTCTACTTCATCACGCTGGACGACTGGGACGCCCGCAACAAGGTCGGCCTCACGGCCGACGTGATCATCCGACAGCTGAACCAGAAGCTGGCCGGCGTGGCCGAGGCCCAGGTCTTCGCCTTCTCGCCGCCCGCCATCCCGGGCATCGGAACGTCCGGCGGCGTGACGTTCATGCTCGAGGATCGCTCGGGCAAGGATCCCGCGTTCCTCGCCGAGCAGACGGAAACATTCCTGGCCGCCGCGCGGAAGCGCCCCGAGTTCGCGCGGCTGTTCACGACATTGCTGCCGGGCGTGCCGCAGTTCTTCGCCGAGGTGGATCGCGACAAGGTGCTGAAGCAAGGCATCAGCCTGACCTCGGTGTACCAGGCCCTCCAGGCGTTCCTCGGCGGCGCCTTCGTGAACTACTTCAACCAGTACGGACGAGTCTGGCAGGTGTACGTCCAAGCTGAAGGCCAGTTCCGAACCCAGGCCGACAATGTCGGTCGCTTCTACGTACGCAACGCCGCGGGTCAGCCGGTGCCGCTGTCGACGCTGGTCCGGATGAGAGAGGTCAACGGCCCGGAGTTCACGACCCGGTTCAACGAGTATCGCGCGGCGCAGATCAATGGGCTTCTCGCGCCCGGGTTCAGCACGCGCGAGGGGATGCGGGCACTCGAAGAGGTATTCGCGGAAACCATGCCGCGCGACATGGGCTTCGACTACTCGGGGATGTCGTTCCAGGAGCAGGTGGCGTCCCAGGGGGTGCCGGCGACCGCGGTGTTCGGCTTCTCGGTGCTGGTGGTGTTCTTGCTCATGGCCGCCCTGTACGAGAGCTGGACGCTTCCGTTCGCCGTCCTGCTCGCCACGCCCATCGCCATGTTCGGCGCCCTCGGAGCGCTGTGGCTCCGCCGCTTCGAGCTCGACGTGTTCTCGCAGATCGGCCTGCTCATGGTGATCGGCCTCGCCGCCAAGAACGCGATCCTCATCGTCGAGTTCGCCAAGGTCGCGTACGAGCGGGGTATGCCGCTCGTCGACGCCGCGCTCGAAGGCGTCCGTGTGCGGCGGCGCGCCCTCTTCATGACCTCGTTTGCGTTTATCCTGGGCTGCGTGCCGTTGTGGACCGCCGCCGGTGCCGGCGCGGTGGGACGCCGGATCCTCGGTACCGTGGTGATCGGCGGGATGCTGACCGACACGCTCGTCGCCAGTCTCTTCATCTCGGTGAGCTTCTATGTCAGTGAGCGCTTCCGCCGAGAGCCGGAGAAGGGCCGGCTTCCTGACGCGGTGCCCGCCCCCATCAGCGGGGGGACGAACGGCGAGCCTTCGGCGGACGGGAAACGCCCGTGACGCGCTCCGCGAGCGGATGGATCGTGTCCAGTGTCGTCGCCGCCGCGCTCCTTGGCGGGTGCGCGATCGGTCCGAACTACAAGCGGCCCACGGTGGCCGAGCCTCAGACGTTCCGTGGCCAGGCGACCGCGGAAGCCGCCTCGCTCGCCGACGCGCCCTGGTGGGAGGTCTTTCGTGACCCGATTCTGGTGGACCTGATCCGCGAAGCGTTGCACAACAACTACGACGTGCGGATCGCCGCCGCTCGCGTGCAGGAGGCCCGGGCGAATCTCAGCATTGCTCGATCGGACCTCTACCCGTCGTTCGACTACAGCGGCGGCGTGTCGAGGAGCAAGGTCGGCCCCGGCGTCCAGGGACGACCCGGCGGACCTGTGTCGAGTGCGACGAACTCCTATTTCGCCACGATGTCCGCGTCGTGGGAGCTCGACATCTGGGGCCGCATCCGTCGCTCGAACGAGGCGGCACGGGCAACTCTCTTCGCCACCGAGGAAGCGCGGCGTGGCGTGTGGCTGACGCTGGTCAGCGACTTGGGCCAGGCCTACTTCGAGCTGCTGGAGCTCGACGTGCTGCTCCAGATCGCCCGGAACAGCACCGATGCCTACCAGCGCACGTACGACCTGTTCCTAGATCGCTTGCAGCTCGGAGTCGCCTCCAAGCTCGAGACGTCCCGGGCCCAGGGCGCTCTCGGCAACGCCCAGGCCAACATCCCGCAGCTGGAGAGCGATATCGTCGCCAAGGAAAACCAGATCAGCATCTTGCTGGGTAAGAGCCCCGGCCCGATTCTCCGTGGGAGGCCGATGTACGAGCAGCCGGTCGTGCCGACGGTGCCGGCCGGGTTGCCGTCGACGCTCCTCGAGCGGCGCCCCGACCTCCGCCAGGCCGAGCAACAGCTCGTGAGCGCCAATGCGCGGATCGGCGTCGCCAAGGCAGAGTTCTTCCCGAAGCTCAGCCTGACGGCTCTGTTCGGCACGGCCAGTCCCGAGGTGTCGGCTCTCACGGGCGGCACCGCGACGATCTGGGCGGTCGCCGGCGAGTTCAGCGGGCCGCTCTTCAACGCGGGCCGCACCCTGGGGTTCTATCGCGCGTCCATCGCGCAATGGGAGCAGGCACGGCTTCAGTACGAGCAGGCGGTGCTCGGCGCCCTCCGCGAAGTCTCGGACGCCCTCACCGCGCTGGGCAAGCTGAACGAGGCCGAGACGGGACAGGACACGGCTGTGAAGGCGCTCGAGGAGGCCGTCGAGCATGCGACGAATCGCTATCGCCAGGGGCTGGCCAATTACTTCGAGGTGCTCGAAGCCCAGCAGCAGCTCTACCCGGCGCAGAACACGCTTGCGCAGATTCGCCGCGACCGTCTCCTTGCCCATGTTCGCCTGTACAAGGCGCTCGGCGGTGGCTGGAGCCTGACCGACGCTCAGTGGAGGGACCAGGAGAAGGCGTCCAGGTGATGGAACGCTACACCCGCGAGGGGTTTTCGAGGAGTTCCGCCTCGTTCCCCGTCTCGGGCACTGTCATGACTTCCAATAGGTGTCCGTAAGGGTCCTCGAAGTAGAAACCGCGCCCGCCTCGGCGCGCGTTGATCTGGCCATCCGTGTGGCTGTGTGGCCCGCTGCCGTAGGGAATTCCCTTGGCCTTCACCCGAGTGAAGATCGCCTCGAACTCCGCCTCGCTGACATGGAAGGCGTAGTGATGGCTCTGACCCGTCCTGGGGTCGAAACCCGGCCCTCCCCACGGTTCTGGCTCGTCGGCGAAGTCAAAGGTCAGGCTCTCGTTGACTTGCACTTGCGCGAAGTAGCCCTGGCCTGGCTTGACTGTCAAGCCGAAGATCTCGGCGAAGAACCGGGCGGAGGCTATCTTGTCTTTCGCTGGCACGATGGTGTGGTCCAAGCGAACCGTCATTGCCCACCTCCAGATGCCGAGTCGAACCGTCCCTCGTACGCTTTCTTTAATGCTTCGATGTTGATTTTTTTCATCTTCAGGATCGCCGCCATGACGCGTCTCGACTTCTCGCGGTCCTTGTCCTGCAGCATCTCACCCAAGACAGTGGGAACGACTTGCCACGACACACCGAATCTGTCTTTGAGCCACCCGCATTGGACTTCCTGGCCGCCTCCGGAGAGCTTCTCCCAGAAGTGGTCTACTTCTGCCTGCGTCTCGCAGTTCACGACAAAGGAGATCGCCTCGGTAAATTTGAAGATCGGCCCGCCGTTCAACGCGACAAATTCCTGCCCATTGAGCTCGAATGCCACCGTCATCACCGATCCCTTTGGTCGTCCGGAGGCCTTCGCCGCCTCTTCGGCGTAGCGGGTCACGCTTCCGATCTTCGAGTTTTTGAAGATCGACACGTAAAAATTCACGGCGTCTTCAGCTTGATGATCGAACCACAAGAACGGGCTGATCTTTTGCGTCGGCTTCCGCATTGGTGCCTCCCATGCCCCGTACTTTCCGTCTCCATCAGAAGGTCGAACGGCGAGCCGTCAAATCGACAGTGCGTCGCCCCTGTCATGAAAGGAGCCAACCCTCTGCCATTATCCTCCTCCTTGGGGAACGGAACTCCGCGGCCTCACTGGGTTCCGGTTGCGGGGATACGAAGCCCCGGTTCCCTCCTGTTTGCGCTCCGTCGCGATGGATCCGGGCACAGTTTGGGCACAACCGACCCCGCTCCGGCTCGAATGGCCCCTGGGGCCGGCCGGTCGCGGGTGTCATCCGCCCACGGGCGGCAGGCGCAGGGCCGTCCGCCGACGCACTCTCACCGAACGATGAGGGCGATCGATAGCGCGAGAAGCGCGCCCATCGCGATGTTGAAGATTCGCAGTCGGCGACGACTGTGAAGGACGTGCTGGACAGCGGCTCCGAACGCCAGCCACAGAAAGCAACTCGGCAAGGCGGCCAGGACGAAGAGGCCCGCGAGGGAGGCGGCCTGCACGATCGGGCTCCCCGCTTCGGCGCTGAGAAAGGTGCCGGCCGCGCTCGCCGTCACCAGCCACGATTTCGGGTTGACCCACTGAAAGATCGCAGCGCCCAGGTAGCCGACCGGGTCCGGCGCGGAGTCGATGCGGCTTCCGGACGTCGCGATCTTCCATGACAGCCAGAGCAGAAACGCGGCGCCGCCCCAGTGGAGCGCCTTGAGTACCAGGGGACGCTCGAGAACGAGGCTCCCGAGCCCGAGCGGCACGACGAACATCATGGCCCCCATGCCGGTCGCGACGCCGAACAGGCAGGGCAGGCCTCTGAGGACGCCTGCCTGCGCACCGGCCGCGGTCAGCATGATGTTGCTCGGACCCGGCGTGACGGCGGCCACGACGGCGAAGAGAAGAAACGCCACGATCTGTTCCGTCGTCGTACGCTATCCTCCGCGGATCGGGAGGCCTCCCGGGGCCTCGCGCGAGGCTGCGAGCGATGCGTCTGAAAGAGACCAGATCGGCCGGCGAGGGTCTTGAACGATCGTGCCAGGGCACGGTCGCGGGGTGGCTCGCCAGCTCGAGGCCAGCCGGAGGCGTCGAGCTCCTCAGCGCATGGTTCGCTGGCGAGGCCTATCAGAAACATCGCCACGACACGTATGCGATCGGTGTGACCGACTCCGGCGTCCAGGTCTTCGACTACCGGGGCTCGGTCCATGCGAGTACTCCAGGGCAGGTGGTCGTGCTGTATCCGGACGAGGTCCACGACGGACGCGCGGGCACCGACGAGGGATTCGGCTATCGGATCGTCTATGTGGAACCGTTTCTTCTCACGGACGCGGTACGGACCCTCTGCGGAAGGCCCTGTCCGCTGCCGTTCGTGAGCGAGCCCGTGTCGACGAACGCGCTGCTGTCGCGAGCCATCGACGCGGCGTTTCGCGCTCCGCTGGAATCGCTGGCCGTAGACAGCCTCATCGTGGACCTGGCGCACGGGCTGATGGCCGGCGAGCGGGGTGGTGCCAGATCCGTGATCTCCCGACGCGTCGACGTCCGGGCCATCGAACGGGCTCGGCAGTTCCTGGACGCCGAGAAGACCCGGGTCGTGCATTCGCGAGAGCTGGAGTCGATCACGGGATTGACACGCTACGACCTGTCGCGGCAGTTCAGGATCATGTGCGGGACCAGCCCCTACCGCTATCTGCTCATGCGCCGTCTCGAATTCGCACGGGAGCGGATTCACCGGGAGCGCCCGCTGGTCGAGGTCGCGTTCGACGCGGGATTCGCCGATCAGGCGCACTTCACGCGAGCCTTCAGATCGGCGTTCGGACTGACCCCTGCGCGGTACCGTGCGTTGAGGACGCGTCAGCGTTCGTCAGCCGCGCCGGCCTCGGACCTTCCCGCGAAGTCCTCGGTGGGCCCGGGACCCCGTCCCCCTCGCACGTGGGCCCATGGACGTTGACACCGCAACGCGCACGCGTGCCATCGGCGCCACAGCATGCCACAGTCATGGTCATCGCGACGACGGTGACGACGCTAGAAGCTCAGGGAGAGGTGGCGACGGTTACCCTCAAAAGGGGCTGGGGGAGAATTGCGGGAAGAGACGAGACGCGAACGGAGAACGCGAATCGTGCGTCGGCTCCTCAGTCATTCGAACGATCACGATAGCCGCTCTGTTTCATCCAGCTCGGCATCGCAC
>Ga0209801_1001591_pt1 | contig 13981 bp, 19 predicted proteins | sample GraSoiAngelo_127_FD_185884 | JGI IMG/M metagenome (GOLD analysis project Ga0209801, IMG submission 185884) | Grasslands soil microbial communities from the Angelo Coastal Reserve, California, USA - 14_0927_09_40cm (SPAdes) (version 2) | ecosystem: Environmental > Terrestrial > Soil > Grasslands ... | reverse complement strand
CTCATCGAGCTAGGGCTTTCCTGAAATTCGCAAATTGGTATAATCGGTCCCGGACCGGCCGACATCGCGTTAGAACTCATAAGAGAGCCCTAAAATAACGCCCAAATCCTCTAGATCATATGTTCAGGATAGTGACTGTGGAAGACGTGGTCCGTATTCCTCCACAGAAATTTGGCGACCCTATTGATGATGTTGCCAAAGAGCAGATCAAATTAAAGTACGAAAACTACGTCGACGAACAACTAGGATACGTCATCCTCGTAACCGGAGTAGATGTCGAGAACACCGGCAAGATTCTACCCGGAGATGGCTCAACTCACCATCGCGCAGTCTTCAAACTGTTAACCTTCTTCCCCGAATTGCACGAGGTTGTGGAGGGAGAGATCGTCGAGGTGACGGACTTTGGCGCGTTTGTCAGGATAGGTCCCGAAGATGCGCTGCTGCACGTGTCGCAGATAATGGATGACTTCATCACATATGACGAGAAACACGGAGTCTTGGCAGGCCGTGAGAGTCATAGAAACCTTGGAAAGGGTAACCTTGTGAGAGGCAGGATAATCGCGGTCAGCTTCCCAAGAGGAGGCTCAGGCGGTAAGATCGGCATAACCCTCAGACAACCATTCCTAGGTAGAATTGAGTGGATTCAGGAGGATCTGAAAGTAAAGCCGTCAAAGACGGAGAAAGCGGAGACGAAGCCGGCAAGGGCTGAGAAGGCGGAGAGGAAAAGCTGACAGACAAGGCGTGTAAGACCTGCCGGATGATAAGCGCAGGTCCAGTCTGCCCCAACTGTAAACAGACCATCTTCAGTGATGACTGGACGGGATTGGTTGTAGTGATCGATCCTGCCAACTCTGAAGTGGCACGCTTGATGGGAATAAAAGTGCCGGGCCGGTTCGCCGTCAGAGTCAGATAAAACGAGACTAATGACCGGAGAGTCCCGGTCTACTTCTGTCCGTAATCAGTAAAACTGCACGAGCCACAGACCCATCTCTGCGCAGTCCCACCATGGAAGGCCATGACAGACCCACAACGTGGGCATTTACGATTCTTCAACTTCGCTACGGCTCCTGAAAGATCGTAGAGGTCGCCCCTCATACGACGCTTCTTCGCCTTTGGTTTCTGTGGTTCCTTTGCTGCTTGCTTCTGTTGCGGGGTTGCTGCTTGCGACATGGAATGCGGTCTTTCCGTCTACGCGCGTATTTAGTGTTGTTTCTTGCGGGTTCTCGTGACTTAGCGTCATCTGAAAGACGTCTGGGGGTTTACTTCCGTCGCCACAAACAAATGTTCGGCGGGTTGTAACCGCGAAGCGAGAATAGTTAAAAAATAACTAGGCAGCTATGTAGCTCCCGAGTCAACATCATGAAGTCCCAAAATTACTCCACTACCTTTATCGTGGACGAAACTCCGGAAGAAGCCTTCGCTGCCATCAACAATGTTCGCGATTGGTGGTCAGGAAACATTGAAGGCAGTACCAACAAACTCGGCGATGAGTGGACGTACCGTTACAAGGACATCCATTATTCTAAACAGAAGATAACAGAGTTCATTCCTGGCAAAAAAGTCGTCTGGCTTGTTCTGGACAGCTACCTCAATTTTATTGAGGACAAAACGGAGTGGAATGGCACAAAAATCACGTTTGAAATCGGTAAGAAGGGTGACAAAACCGAAGTCCGCTTTGATCACCTTGGCCTAACTCCCGAAGTTGAGTGTTACGATGCCTGCTCAAACGCATGGGGCGGATACGTTAACAGCAGTCTGCGGAACCTGATCACTAAAGGTAAAGGACAACCCAATCGGAAAGAGCAAGTCACTACGAAAAAGAAGACCGTCAAGGCCAAGCCGATTGGGAAGAAGAACGGGAAGAAGTGATTATCAGAAGCTTCTCGCGTGGTTCATCGAAACTTTATTAGAACCCCGCAGCCGCCTTGGCTTCTTCAAGCTGATGAGATGAGGCTAAATGGCTCAAAAATCCGTGTATGTGAGATTCCAGGTTCCGAAAGAAGCGGTTGACAAAACCTACCAAATACTGCAGGTCGCCAAAGACACTGGCAAGCTTAGAAAGGGCACAAACGAGTCGACCAAAGCGATCGAACGAGGGATCGCCAAACTTGTTGTTATTGCTGAGGATGTTGAGCCTCCGCAAGTCGTTGCTCATCTTCCGATTCTTTGTGAGGAGAGAAAGATTCCTTACTTGTACGTCCCGAGCAAGCTTGAGCTCGGAAAATCCGCTGGCCTGGATGTCGGGTCCGCTGCTATATCTGTCGTTGAACCCGGTGATGCCGCGCAGTCTCTAAAGGAAGTCTTGAAGATTGTTGAGACTCTGAGGAAGACCGGTGCCGCTAAGTGAGCCGGTCAAGAGACAGCGCTGAAGAACCGCTAATCCCAGCCGAAGTAACTCAGGTAATCGGTCGGACTGGAGTCACTGGCGAAGTTATACAAGTCAGAGTGCGGGTCCTAGAGGGACGGGACAAAGGACGAATCATTACTCGCAACATAAAGGGTCCCATTCGACTGAACGATATTTTGATGCTCCGAGAGACGGAGCGAGAAGCAAAGAAGATCAGGTAGGGAGTCGACTGCCACGCCAAAGACATTCAAGTGCTCCTTTTGCGGAAAGAACTTTCCAAACTCGACAGGACTAATGCACATCAAAAACGACGGAACAATTCTCTATTTCTGTTCCAGAAGATGCCGTGTCAGTAACCTCTCTTTCGACCGCGACTCTAGAAAACTAAAGTGGACGGCGTACTACGGAAAGAGAGAGAAGGGACGCTGACCGAGTCTAACCAGAGAACCTTCGCATTCCTCAAACCTGACACAGTCAAGAACCGCCTCGTGGGCGAAGTCCTGTCCAGGCTGGAACGGAAAGGTTTCACATTCAAGCAGCTGAGACTTCACCAGATCACCCACAGAGAAGCAGAATCCCTTTACAGTGTCCACAAAGGTAAACCGTTCTTCCAGGAACTCGTCGATCACGTGACTTCGGGTCCGGTCGTTCTCATGATTCTCCAAGCACCGAACGCTGTTGAGACGCTTCGGAAGTTTATTGGAGCAACAAATCCTTTGACCGCCGAGCCGGGAACCGTACGTGGTGATCTGTCGCTCTCCATTACCGCGAACGTGATTCATGCTTCTGACAGTACCGAGAACGCGAAGAAGGAATCCTCAATCTTCTCCCTAGATACTTCGTTGCCTTAGACTGTCCTGAGAGTCGTTCGCGACACTGCTCAACTCTAAGAAGGCTACTCTAGGACCTTCGCCTGGTCAAGGATATCTTCGACTCCTCGCTTCTTGGCAGTCTTTCTAAGGTAGTTCTCATCTATCTGTCTCTTGAAGTTCGTGTACAGCACTTTTGCCTTTTCCATGTCACCGGCTACCTTGAAGAATTTCACATGCGCTAGTCTGTCGACAATTAGGTCCTCGACTCCGATAACATTCACTTTGTAGGGGCCAACCTCCATGTTTCGAGCCTTGTCAAGATCCGCGTTGGGAAACAGCCCAACGATATGGACGGCGACTCCGAGGCGTTTGTTGAGCCAGATCATTCCTATCTGTTCGAAGTCGAGGCTAGCCAGAACCCTTCCCGTCGCCTTGGAGTCTGTGGTTGTGATATCCATGTCGCCAGTTGTGAATTGTCCAGCGGTGTATGTTTCGACTGCTTGGCCCCCGACCAAGAAGACGTGTTGTTTCGCTTTCTCAAGCCGGTAGGTGATGTAGCCCAAGAGAAGCATTTTTAGGTTTAACAGGTTCTGTTCCTTTCGTAACTGGGCGACCAGAGCCTTCGCTCTGACAGCACGTTTGGTAGAACTCTGAGAGGTTTTTCGGCGGCTCATCGAATTCTCATGCGATAGGTTCTCTCTCCAACGCGTTCAAACATTTCATTGAAACCTCTCTCTGCGAGAATTGCAAGGGCGGTAAGCTCGCCCGTCGCTCTTGGCATTAATCCTCGCCCATCGCGTCGGGAACTTTGACGGAGCCTGATGACAGTAGGAAGCTGGTTGCGTCTCATATCTTGCATTTCACCGAATTCGATGGGGATTTTTCGTATGTCCATGTTGACCTTCTTCCAATCGACAACACCGATTTTCCTGTCAACTCTCTTCTCGACATCATCTGGGACCCCGGCGGCCACTTTGACAATGGGGCCAAGATAGGCTAGAATCTTCTGCCGAACCCCTCCGCTACTTGACTTGCCTTCGGCTAGGTAGACGTAGCGTTTCGCGCTGATTTTCTTGACCCTTACGTACATTGCCGTTTTTTCTCAATAGGACCCTAGTTCTCGATAGGATAAACATTGTGCCTAAGTTTCGGTACAGGTCCAGAGCAGCGTATGACTTAAGTTGGATTTAGTTGAATTCTAGGCTGTACTGGGGGGCGTCGTGTCGAGGCGGCAATTTCATTTGAGACGATCTGCAAATGTGTGGGGGAGGACACTTACTGCGACGGGCGGAACCCTCGCGTTCCTGGTCTCTCTCATCGCATGGGGGGTCTCTGGGCAACGCACATTTCAGGAAATTATTGTTGCGGTGGCTCTCAACTTTGCTTCGTTGGCACCGATAATTGGTACCCTTATCCCGAGAATCAGTGGCAAAATTCAGGAAGTAATTCTCCTTGGACTAGGCGGACTGTTTGTCGCGGTCTGGATTGGGTACGTCCCTCTCATCAGTGGAGGAACCTTTCTGCCCCTGAGCTTTGTTCTATCACTTGCCACAATGATTCTCGTCGGGGGCCTTCTAGTGTACTTCTCGAAGGGCGTTTCTGATTAGGTCACGTAACTCGACCAGAATCTCTGGAGAGGTTTAGGGTTAATATTCCCCAGCGTGACCAGAGGGACTCAAATGGAGTCTCCTAGATATGCCGATTCGTCAGCCTATTGCAGTGGTTCTGGGCCATGTAGACCATGGCAAGACTACGCTTCTAGATCGGCTTAGGGGGACTTCTGTTGCGTCTCGTGAGCCGGGCCAGATAACGCAGTGGATTGGCGCTAGCCTCATCCCGGCTAAAACACTGACAGAGATTATCGGGCCCTTACTTGCACGGTTCAAGCTTACGATAGAGGTTCCGGGAATCCTATTCATCGATACTCCAGGTCACGAGACTTTCAGCAACCTTCGCAAGAGAGGAGGATCAGCCGCGGACGTCGCCATCCTGGTCATTGATGTCACGAAGGGAATTGAGCCGCAGACGGTCGAGTCGCTGACGATTCTGAAAGCGCGAAAGACCCCGTTTCTGATCTGCTGCAACAAGATTGACGCGGTTCCTGGATGGAAGAGCTCGGAGGCAGGATCGTTTCTGGAAAACATGGCCAACCAGCGGCCAGAAGTGCTGACAGATCTGGACAATCGTCTCTATACAATGATGGGGACCCTATCAAGATACGCTATCAGGGCAGACAGGTTCGACCGTATAACAGAATTCGCCAAGACAGTTGCGCTGGTTCCCGCGAGTGCGAAGACAGGGGAGGGAATCCCCGAGTTAATGGCGGTTCTCGTAGGACTCACCCAGGTCTACATGAAAGGAGAGCTGAGCGTTACCAGCGGTCCTGCCGAGGGAACGGTTCTCGAGGTCAAGGAGGAGCCGGGTTTGGGTGTGACTATTGACGCGATGATCTACAATGGACGTTTGGAAGTGGATGATCAGATCATGGTTGCGGGCCGGAATGGGGTTATCGGTACGCGGGTCCGGGCGTTGCTTCTTCCGAAGCCTCTGGATGAGATCCGTGATCCGAGGGACAAGTTCACAAACGCGAAGTCTGTGGATGCGGCGGCGGGCATAAAGATCGCCGCTGCAGGCTTGGAGGATGCGATTGCCGGCTCATCGCTCTACGGTGTCAAGGACGCGTCGAGTAGGAAGGCGATCAAAGAGAGGATTCTGAACGAAGTTGAGGAGGTGCGAGTCAAGAAAGACCTCAGCGGGGTAGTCGTCAAGTCGGACGCTCTAGGCTCGCTTGAAGCACTCACGACGTCTCTGGAGGCGTCGAAGATTCCGGTTCGGCTCGCGGATGTCGGCGATGTTTCGAGGAGGGATGTTGTCGAGGCAAAAGCTGTCCGCGTGAAGGATCAGTATCTGGGTGTTGTCCTAGCTTTTGGTGTGAAGCTGTTGCCGGATGCGGAGGAGGAGATTGCGTTATCGAAGATTCCCGTGTTCAAGGGAGATGTTCTGTATCATGTTCTGGAGGAGTATTCTCGATGGGTGGAGGCTCAGAGACTAGCGGGTGCGAAGGCCGAGATGGACCTTCTCATACGACCTGGAAAGATCAAATTGTTGAAGGGATTCGTCTTCCGGCGTAGCGATCCTGCCATTGTCGGCGTCGAAGTGCTTGATGGGATCGTCAAGCCGAAGTATCCGCTCATCAATAGTCGAGGACAGAGGATCGGACAGGTCGTCCGGATACAGGATCAGGGTAAGGATGTGGGCGAAGCTGGTCCCGGGAAACAGGTTGCGGTGTCAATTGACAAGCCGATGGTGGGACGACAGATCAACGAAGGGGATGTTCTCTATGTCGATGTTCCAGTGCAACATGCGCGGGTGCTCTCTTCAAAGTTTAAGGACTATCTGAGCCCTGCAGAACTCGCCCTGCTCAGCGAGATGGCGACTCTGACATCAGGCGCCACGCCAAGCTCTATCGGCTAACGGGTGTTGCGTAACAGTGAACTGTCAGTAACGGTTTCTGTGGGTCACTAGGACATCACGAAGTAGAAGTAGTAAGGAAGTACAAACAAGGTAGTCGCCGAGCCCATTAATGAGAGGAAGCCTAGAGTATGCTTCTGCTCATCTGTCAGAGATAGAAACACGAGACAGAGGCTCGAGACAAGTGCGGCGGGACCGCCCAAAAGCAGGAACCCTATGAAGAAGAATAATGCATACAGGCCAAAAGGGGAAGAGAAAACATTGATTATTCCTGGACCGACGAGTGACAGGGTCTTCCAGCTGCCAATTCCGCCTATGACTAGGCCGAGGATGGAAGACACTTTGAGGAGCGGCCTCAGCTCCAGCCATCGCGAACTGAACAGCAACGAGAATGTCCCGATCATCAAACGGCTGATTTGAGATATAGGATTAGCCCAGTGGTTGACGTTTATTAAGCAGAAAGCTCGACGCTCTCCCGATTGAGGATAACTAGTTGGCCAAGTTTCAGCTCATAGTCTCGGACCCTAAGAGCAAGACCTCGAAAGCTGCCTCGCTTGAAGGAACCAAGGCCCAGGCTCTTGTTGGGAAGAGCATCGGGGAAGAGGTTGATGGTAAGCTTCTCGGGCTGGGGAATGTGAAGTTGCGGATTACTGGTGGGACGGATAAGGATGGTGTGCCGATGCGGTTTGATATTCAGGGTGCTGCTCGGAAGAGGGCTCTCCTCTCAGCCGGAGTAGGATACAGGCCAGCTGATGAGGGTGAGCGGCAGAGAAAGCTCATTAGAGGACGAGTCATCTCGGAAGAGACATTGCAGATTAACAGCGTAATTGTTAGCGGCGCAGAAGCGCCGGCAGAGGCTGCGAAGAATTGAGTTTTGAAGTAGTCGAGGAGCATACGAACAACCTACTGGGACGCCGCGAAGCAAAGCTTGTTGTTCACCACGAAGGAGCAGGAACGCCGGACCGGCTGACGGTGCGGAAGCTCGCCTCTGAACATTTCAAGGCGCCAGTCGACAGAGTCTTTGTCAGAAGCATTGCGACACGGACCGGAGGATCATCCGCTACCTGCATGGTCGAGATCTATACGGATGCTAAAGCAGCGGATATCGTTCCCGCGTACTTGAAGAACCGGATGCTTCCGAAGGACCAGCGCGTCGCGAAACAGAAGAAAGAAGCGGAGCCGAGGCCAGCCGCGCCAGCACCGAAACCGGCCGCCGAGAAGAAGGCCGAAGCGAAGCCGGCAGAGAAAAAGGAAGAAGCCAAACCCGCTCCAGCGAAAGAAGCGAAGCCTCCAGCTGGCAAGGAAGCGAAACCTGCAGGTGGCAAAGAAGAGAAACTGGCCGCTACGAAAGAAGGCAAACCAGCGAAAGCAGAGTCTAAGCCGAAAGCATAGACAAGCCAGTCGCATTAGCCTAGAACCGGAAACAGGATCTTCCAGTTCTGCGTCGCGAGACTCGCCTTCATACCTTTTTTTTCTGGAGCGTTGTCAGCGGACCAGATTTTAGCACCAGACTGATCAACCTGTCCGTATCGCGGATCGCAGATCTCCCGCTGACATTAACATCGTCGTGGACCCTCAGGCTATTTTCAAGGCGTTTCCTAGGGACAATCAGGTCGCTCACCGTACTATCTGCAATCAAGGGACATAGAATGAAACCTACAACTCTGCTTCCAGAAAAGTTCCCCAAAACACGACGACGTTTGCGATGCGTGACTCAACCGCAATTGACATTTCTCAACTTGTAACTGATCTGGTAAGTCAATGACTCAGTTTCTTGGTTGCTTGCTTCCAATCTTTGACCTCGAACCCATGCCTCGTGAGGAATTGAATGGACTCTTTGTTGTTGGGATTCAGTGTAGTGTACAGGAGAGAAGCGTCATGAGTTTTCGCGTACTCGATTACAGTTGACAACAGCATGGTTCCAATCCCTTTCCTTCTACTCGCGGGCTGAACAGCTATGTATTCTAGCCAGATTTCTCTTTGCGCACTGTGGACAAAAGAGGTCGGCTGAACAAGGGTGAAGCCTACAAGCTCGCGAGCTATCTCCGAAACGTAGCTAGCTTGGGCTCTCAAGTAGTGATTGAAGTACTCTGGAGTAATCCATGACTCAATCGTGTCCTTTTCCCCTGTTTCCCTCAGATATCCAAGGTATTCGTCCACGATGACTCTCTCCAATTTCTTGACAGCCCTGTAATCCCTTGCAGCCAGCTTTCGTATTCTGACCATTCAGCCGGTCCCCATTACCAAGCCTACGACCATTGTGGCTGATGGACCTACGAGAGCCGGCGAGATCTTCGTCTCGCAAGTGCGATGATCCCGACTGCTTGTGCCAAGACTGCGGCAAGCAGATCCTCGAACCCCTAGGTCAAAGACCTGCAATTCGGTCACTTCTTGCTCTTCAATGCCTAAGATAAGCCCGACCAATTGAAATTAAGTGGCGAGCTATGATTCAAGACAATCTTGAAATCAGGTTTGTCGGATTACCAACACGTGAAATCATACTCTGACTACGACAAGTTCGCTTGGATCTATAACAAGCACTGGGGCGATGCGTTCACCAGCACAGCAAAGAGAGTCTTGGAGAAGCTCCTGCTCAGTCGACTTCCTCCAAGAGCTAGAATTCTCGACTTATGCTGTGGAACCGGACAATTAGCAAAAGTTCTCTCATCAGAAGGATTCGACGTCACAGGCATCGACGGCTCACCAGAAATGCTTCGCTTCGCTCGGAAAAACGCGCCTAAGTGCAAATTTATCCTGGCTGACGCTCGCGATTTCGATCTGGAAAAATCAGTTGACTGCGTAATCTCCGCCTACGATAGTCTCAACCACATCCTCAATATTGGCGAATTGAAGCGAGCATTCGACCAAACGTACAATGCTTTGAAGCCGGAAGGCATATTCACTTTCGACCTAAACACGCAGGAAGGCTTCAAGACACGATGGCGCGGATCGTTTGGAATTGTTGAAGAGGATCATGCTCTAGTTGTCAGAAGCAAGTATGACGCTAAACAGAGAATCGGCAGAATGGACATCACAATGTTCTTCAAGAAGAGACTGGATTGGACCCGTTCAGACGTTCAGCTGAAGGAGAAGTCCTACTACAAAACTGAGATCTCTTCCGCCCTCAAGAAAGTAGGCTTCAGCAAAACGAGGGAATACGACTCGCGAAAAGCCTTGGGCCTACAAGAGGTTGGAAGATGCTTCTTCGTTGCGGAAAAGCCCCGATGATTGTCTAATACCTAAGCTTGGGTCCGATTGATCTACACCACTCGGACGGGACGAATTTCGAGACTACCCAGCTATGTTGCGGTTCTGCGTTCGAGATGAATGACTCCAGTAACCGGGCTCATTTTCCACTCCTCAATCTTGCGCCATTCGGAGTCGAGCATAGCATAGAGAAACGCATCACGCCAGTTATCCCTGATCATCCAATTCTTCACAAAAACGCCCTCTCGCCGCATTCCGATCTTTTCCAGAATCCTCGCAGACGAGACATTTTCGGCATCGCACCACGCGAAGATTCGATGCAAGCGAAGCTCGTCAAAGCCGAAAGAAAGAAGCGCCTTTGCGACTTCGGTGCCATATCCCTGGCCCCAGAACAGTCGATTGAGCCAGAAGCCGAAATAGGCTGGACCCAGAAGCGTGTGCACGGGGTCCAGAGTAGGATCGAATACTCGGACCCTAGAGCCACCTATCACTCGACCCTTCTCCTTGTGGGTCACTACGAGTGAATAATCCAGCCGCGGTTTCTCCTTGCTGACATCGATAATTTTTCGAATGGACTCTCTACTCTGTTGCAGATCAGCAGACCCTCCTATCATGTAGCGGAAAACTTCAGGGTCCGAGAGATATTCATGCACCTGGAGCAGATCCTCTTCTTCGAATTCTCGAAGCAACAGCCGTGGCGTCTTCAATCGCACAGGGGATTCCAATTCTAAGGCGATTCCAAGGCACTTTGCAGGAGATTATCATGTTTTCAGAAATCCTTAGGCTGAGGCGAGTCTGTCCCTAGCCCTAAAAACCAGTGACTACCATAGGGTCCCAACGGTCCTTGGAAGGCTAAGTGTGATTTTGAGCTTGAGCTTCGCGAGCCTCTCGTTCGCCCGTGATTCTTAATTCCTCAATTACCTCGTTCAGACTGCGTGCTTTGGATGGGGGTATTGTTCTTACCGATCCTCGTTGCCTTCTTTCGAATGTCACCACAACCATAAAAGCTACTCATCCTAAGACGTTGAGACCAGAAAGTATTACCCGATTAATTGAGATCGTCGCAATTTCCGAGCCGGGAAGGTGCACACTGCCGGTGAAGGCGATAAGCCCCGGCGTGCAAAAGTATTCTAAAATTCCAAAGTAGCCCAGAACTCCGAGCCGAATTGTTTGGATTCTCATCTTCAATTTGTACCGGGACTTGATGGTCTCTATTCATCACTCCTACGAAGACAAAAAGATTGCGGGTTGAGATGTTACCTAAAGCTTGTCACAGGTAAAGTGGTACACGACGCAAAATGAAGGGGTCAGGGGCGAAAGAATCGTGATTGAAGCTCGCAAGATCAAACCCCCACAATCCATAAGCGGTGCGACGGGCAGGCACGGCGCTCTGCAGACCGTCGCCAAGCAGAATGCCAAAGCATGATTGAGCTACCCTACGCACCGGACCATCGGTTTCACTTAGAAAAGCGAATCGAGGAACGATCTTTTATTCGGAAGTTCTATCCCTGATGGACCGGATTCTAGTAAACCAAAACTGGCACAAACCCTCAGTTTATGTCGCTAAATGAATCGCGACGGCCACAGTTCGACTGCAAATTTGCGGTGAGGGTCCGGGCGGGCCCACCAAAATTCTTCAGCGAGTCCTCTTTATCTAGCACCGAGACAATCCTAACAGATTGACGGAGCGCAACCTGCACCCCAAGCAGCAGACTGTTCGACCTTTCGCCCGAAGTGGTAGTTCGACCAAGACTGAATCTTGGATCTATCGGCTCGGTTTGCCCATTCATATACCTGGAGTGGTCTTGGCTACTTGTTGGCTTTGGACGGTCGTTTCGTGAATCCTGGATCGGCGAGCAGTCTACTAGCTCTGGTTGGACGAGGTAGCTTTTGGCGTGGACACGGCCGACCCATGAGGTTTCCCTTGGCGCTTTCCCAAAGAGAACACGAGCACTGTGGTAACGAGGAGCATGATTGGCAATGAATAAGGAGAAATGTTGTACAGCGAGAGGTATATGCAACCACCGGAAAGTAGCGCACTAGGATTGCAGGTTGTCCCAAACGGAACGAGAAACACAATAATTATAGCTATCAAGTCTGCAAGGAAGACATAGCGAAGCAGAGGACTAGCTGTCAGTTTATTCAATTGGAACCTAGTTATGCCACCTAATTATGCCAATATAGGGTCGTCGCTGTCGGTCCTGCCCCCACAGCCCAGCCGCAACTGGGCGAACTGACATGTATTTCGGTACCCCACGCATTTTGACTCGGAGTAGAAGCCAGATTACCAAATGTTATTGAGCTGGTGTTCGGTAGTTGATTGCAGGAACTCAGTCGGTATGCTTCCAGCACACCGGGTTCGGCGTTTGGTAGCAACGTGGAATCACACCAGCTAAGGTTCGTCGCCTGGCCCTTCGTGTTGTCCTGAGAAGTTATGCTGTAGAATCCGTTGCTGCAGCCATTCCCCCCACCGCCGCTGTACCACTGGATTTGTCCCCAAAGATCGTCGCCCGGATTTACATTGATCACTGAACTTCTAACGTAGCTGCCAGAATGGACATACCAGCTGGCGAACCACCAATAATGGCCGCCATCTGAACACCACCAGAGAGTGTACTGGGCACAACCCCAAGCAAGCACAGGTTGAATGATAATGTTGCACCTGCACGATTCCTCTAGGCTGTCAAACAAATAGATCAAGGGGTCATTATTATTAGAAGGGGAAGCGGGAACATTCCAGTTATCCTGCAAGTAACTATAACCAGATCCATCGTAATGAATCGAATTTTCGACCCAGCCGTTGATATCTGGCGGATATGCCGACGTGGACCCCGAGCAATTCATCGGCAGGCGATATATCTCGCCATCCGGATATCTTACAGACGTCGCATTTAGGATCGTACTACCGCTTGGTACCGTTGAAACGCAGTCGGAGGCCACAATACCACCGTTTGGGCCGGGGACGAATCCTGCCTGACCCATAGGGAAATTGACGAAAGCACTCGACATCAGGACGGTCAGCGACAACATGACTAGCTCTCTCATGAGCAAGAGAGTGTGCGACCTCTGGTTTGTTAGTTCATACCTAAGATGTATTTAATACTTGTGCAAATGCAAAAATCCGAAGCAAATCATGATGGCATGCAAAGTACATTAATTATTGTAGAACCTTGAAGAGCACCATCGAAGAAGCGATAGCTGAGCGGACGTTCGAGAAAACACATAGGTACACAGCCTCTCCCCACTGAAGTCTTAGTCGAATTTCCGCCTCGGGGAAATGAAAGTGCACCAAGAGAATGTTCGAACTGGGATTGTTTAGGGTAAAAAGGCTCAGACAGAGGGAAGAAGCTTTGAGGAAAGCCAACAAATCCAAAATTAGTCTAGATTGGATCATATTCCCAATAGAACCGCTACCCAAAACCTTCACGACTTCAGTGAGTCCAGAAGGGTTTCGAACTGGAAATGGGCTCGCTTTAATTTTCAAGTGAATCACGGGCGGGCCCGCGATAAGCGCGATTTCTTGGTCAGGAGACTAGAAGAAAGAGGGTTGATTCTAGACGCGGCCATCGTACCCTCTCGTAGGCGCCATACACATGTTGAGTAGAGGTTCGTCGGTTTACCTGTGAGCGTAGTAGACTGTTACACGCTCGTTGTTGATGGTGTCGATTCTGCCCAATCCCAGCCTCACCATCTGGATTATGCTTTCTACATTCTCCTAGCAGATGCCTGACCCACCACTTCTATTCCTTTCCCAAGTTGTTCCGGATCTCTTTGTACAGTTGATCTTCTTCTTATCTGAGTAATTGTCGTAGCTCAGTTCTAGAATTCTGTACCCTTTCTTCCGTAGTAATGCTCTGGTCTCTTCGTCTTTCAGCATCTGCGAGGTCTTGAGATGCACCGGACCGTCAACGAATACGAGTAGTGGTCTTGGTTCTACTGGGAAGTAGAAGTTCGCGGTTGTTATTGGGATTTCGACTTGTGTCCGGTAGCTGATCTGGTCTTGTTGTAGGTTGATAGCTAGTTCTTGTTCCATTCGTGAGGGGTTGGCGTGTAGGCGTTCGCGCCAGTCGCTCCGCTGACCCGACATCTGTAAGGTTGAGCTACCCTTCGGCTATTGCTCAGACACGAGAACGAAAATGTTGAA
>Ga0209801_1001572_pt1 | contig 14068 bp, 18 predicted proteins | sample GraSoiAngelo_127_FD_185884 | JGI IMG/M metagenome (GOLD analysis project Ga0209801, IMG submission 185884) | Grasslands soil microbial communities from the Angelo Coastal Reserve, California, USA - 14_0927_09_40cm (SPAdes) (version 2) | ecosystem: Environmental > Terrestrial > Soil > Grasslands ... | reverse complement strand
TTGCCTTGCTGCTACGGCCTCACTCCTTCGGTAATTGTCGCAATATCGCCATTTCACCAGCAATCCAAATTTGGTTGAAAACCGCTCCTTTTTCCATACAGGCCTGACCGAGCCTGGCCGACAAATTTTACTTCCTCGTGTGACCACCATTAAAGGTGTTGATATTTGACGGAGCGCGGTACTACAGTCAAGGATTGAGTTTTCAGCTCGAAGGCCCCACAACAGAGGCTCTCGGAAGAGTCTCTTTCCTGGCGTATACAGCCATTATGATCTTTTCCATTCAGGAGGCAACATGCTGCTGCTAAGACTCGCCAAAATTGCGCGCGTATGTGTCATTATCGGGGTTATTGGACTGCTTCCCGGCTTTACGCTGGCCCAAACCACTGATCGCTTGGTCGGCAGTTGGAATTTCAATGTGACAGTCACCGGTGGGTGCACGACCAACTGTAAGTACGTCGGCATGATCGCCTTCAACCAAGGCGGTACGGTCGTGGAACAACGCGGTACGGTCGTTGAATACAACGGGTTGGGATACGTTGAGCGCACTGCGTTAGGAACATGGCGATCAACCGGCGCATCTGTCTACAGGTTCAGAATGAAAAACTTCGTCTTTGATTCAACGGGGAAACTCTCTGCGTTTATTGTTGGAATTTCAGATGTAACGCTAAGCGCAACCCTGAATTCCTTTAGCGGTTCGGGAACGGCACAGATTTTCAAGGCTAGTGGCACGCTGATCGGGGCTACAGCTTTCACGATTACCGGAACTCGATTCTGAGCTATACGGGGGCTGGAAGGAGTCCTGCATCATGCCCCAACGCCGATTTACTGTTGGAAAATCGACTTTGCGCTCATTGGCGGGGTTGTGAGTGTAATTAATTACAACAGTCAATCCGACTGTCCGACTTCGTTACAACCGGACATTCCGAGCGAATCCCGCAGGAATCAAGGAAGGTTGAGATCAGTCAGATCATCAGGACCGGGCTGCGGCGAAGACCGCGATGGGAAAGCGTCATAGTCCTCACGGAGTGTCTCCAGATATTCAAGCCGCCGCTGCACGATGGTATGAAGCGTCAGAAAAAACGCCAACCAACCCAAGATCAAGAAGATCTTGTCCCAGCTATAAACAAGCCAGGCTGATTCGCCGGCGATCTTGACATCCGGCCCATTTGGGTCGTGGAGGATTTGCACATGAGAGTTCCTCTGATAGCCATGGCTCAGCCAATCGTAAACCGCATACGGAGAACTCGTGCTACGGGTACGGACGATTCCCCGGCAGGGCATGGAACCTTGTTCGTCAGCAGAAACTGTGCCCGTTTTACATTGATCCGCCGGCACGGCAAATCTCACTTCGTACTCCACCCAATACCTGGTGTGCTTCTCTGTGGTGGTTGCCCCCGGAAGACCTTTTGAATCTTTCTGACTGGCTGAGACTACTTCTCCATCCGCAACCGGCCAGGTGTGGCGCGCATGCAAGTCCCGGTACACATCCCAAATCAAGCTCAATCCTGCAAGCACGCCAACGGCGAGGAATATCCGGATCAATCCTCGGAGAAACGTTACCCTTCCACGATTGGGCAATAATTGGGCGAGGAAGCCAGTGTCGTCTGCGGGCGCGGGTGCCGAGATATTGGTCGACGACATTGGATGAACCTATGCTCATTGTACGGTGCGCACCAAGTCATTCAGGTGTCACGGCGCCAGCAAAGGCGGGTCGGGACAGCAACTTCGGTAACCTACGTCCCGGAGCGCCAATAAGTGCAAAATTCCTGCTTGAACTACTGCTCTGACCACACATGTCGTGGAAAACCGCGTAATGATTGGCATCGTATTCATCGGAGTTATGACCGCCCTGGCAGTGTTCGCTATTTTGGCGAAGACATGCGCAGGTGGGCCCAAAAAGGCGGAAAAGTGGGAAAAGGGAGAAATCATCAAGCAGCTCTTGGCACTATCTGACGGCGAAAACAGCAGTGCGGCAATCGCTTCTCCTCCCGCCAGAAGTCGCTCTGCACCCACTTCAGCCAGACGTACTGACACGTTGCGAAAGGGCACGTCTCGGGAGCGCAATTCGAAGCGAAGGCACTCCCCCATCAGTTCCAAGCCCCTTGTTTCACTCAGACCAAACCGGCGCGATGCCGAAATCGAAGAAAGGACCCGCCAACGCGCGTATGAGTTGTATCAAGAACGCGGCGGCGTGGATGGAAACCCAACAGATGACTGGCTGCAAGCAAAGCAGGAAGTATTGCGCCACAAAGCCAGAGCGGGCACCCCCCCGTCCTAACCAGTTCTCACGTTCTTCTCAGCTGCCCGCCCAGCGCGGATGTTTTCCTTGTAGGCTCGAAAACAGTGGCCCTGCGTACCGTACCAAAAGATAAATCTTTTCGCACAAACCGAGTTGTGTCGCCGCTGTGACGGGAACATGCCTCACACAGCATATCCCCCACGTACTGGACCGTAATTTGCATGTCGCGGAAAACCGCGTCCGACGCACTCAAGAGCAATCAGGAATATTCGATCGTAATCCGATTCCATGCCCTCAAAATCCGCCGAGGTTCACCCCTCGTGGGGGTTCAACTCCCCCTCCCGGCACCAGCACTTTTGGGGTCAGCAGGTTACGGTCGTTACGTAGTGACTCCCCTAGTATTTCGGGATACGTTCCAAGGGCGGAAAGGAATCCGCCCATGAACAGACGCGTGTCCGTCTGGAAGTACGTCCGGCTCAAGAACGGACGATGGAGATACTGCAAACCCGCCGTAGCAAAGAATGGAAAAATCAAGGCTGATTGGGTGATCGTGAAAGGCAAGCACCAGCGCCACCTAGAGGGCACCTTCTACCTCCACCGATACGACCGTAACAAGGAGATTTGGAGAAAGATCGGACCCAAAGCGCAGGAGGCGCTCGACGCCGCCGAGTCCGAGATGACATACCTGCCAAGGGTGTTCCGGTCAAGCCGCTTGATTTCTCCCAATCTCAGCATCGAAGCGGCTTCACACGGATGGCTTGAGGAGGTGAAGCTGTCCACTAGACCGGAAACCTACGAACTCTACGAGCATACCGTACGCGAATTTCGAGCGTGGAATTCGAATGGTGGCCCTCGCCATAGATTCATGGCTGACTTCAGTCGATTGGATTTCCTGACATATTGAAAGTGGCTGATCACTAAAGGTCGGCAACGCCCCGCGGACAGCTGGAAATAAACTCACGAGGATTAGCCAGTGGTACCGGGGACACTTTGAAGAAGCGTGGCGAGGGACCGATCACGACGAAGGACACAATGCTTGGTGTAGCGGAGCGTGATCCCGAGATTTATACCGCGGATGAACTGAAGACATTCTTCAAGGCATGTTGGCCTATGAATATGCGCTATTCAGGACGTTTCTAGTGACCGGTTTCAGAGAAAATGAAGTTCGCTTCCTCTACTGGGAGGACTGCGATTGCAAGAACAGTACGATCAAGGTCAGGCCTAAACCCGAGTATGACTTCACCGGTAAACCGGTTTTCTGCCACCTTCTCATCAGTCCATCCTCTCAGCCAATTTGACTGTGTAGTGAGTTTTGGGTTGTTCAATCCAGAATACGGATTCAAGAAATATTTGCTCTACTCTCGACAGGCTGCCGGGCGTGGTTGCAGTCCGCTGACACCGAAAAAGGTCACCCGAGCCGCTGATCCGGTGAAACTAACCTGAATGAGTCCACGTTACGTTTTCTGGACGCACGCACAATGCTGGCCGCGTCGATCTCAATCATCTTCTACGTCCTTCCTAGATCCTCATCCCGCTTCTTACCGTACCGGAAGGCCATACCGACACCCAGAGTCATGAATCCAACTGGAGGAATCAGCAAAACCAGCACGCCCCGGCTGATGGCACGTTGGCCTTCTTTGGTAGTACCCGTGGCGTTGCTGTAGCACATCGCGCAGCCTTGCGAGAAAGCCGGCGCTGCCCAGAGCAGCAACATCAAACCGAACGTGGCCAATCGCAGCTTCATTTCACTCCCAAATGAATGATTCGATACGCATCGGGAAAGAAAATGCACATGAGTGACAGACAGACTAGCAGGGAAGACATGGTCAGCCATTTCATGCGCGATAATTCAAACTTCATGTGCATGAAGTAAGCGATGATCAGGCCGGCTTTCAGCAGCGACAGCCCCATCAGGATGCTCAACATCCGCACCGGTTCCATGTTCTGATACCCGAGATACACCTCGAAGCCGGTCATCACCAGCAGCGCGCCCCATACCCAGAAAAATTGCGCTTTGCCATGATGCCGATGCTGCTCGGCTACTCGCTGCTCTAGTGCAAATTGGGTCGCATCATTCACGCGATCAACTCCTGATGATTCTAGTGGACATGAGATAAACCAGCGGGAAAATGAACATCCAAACCAGATCGACGAAGTGCCAGTAGAGCCCGGCGACCTCGACGTCGGCGGAATCATAAACTTTCGGCCTTAGCCAGAGAACAATCCCGGCAACCACAGCAGTAAGCAGTAACAGGTGCGCGCCGTAGTGGAACGGGCTATAGGCGGGAGTGGCAAGCCACGCCACCAGCCAAAGCCCCAGGAGAATCGGAATAAACTTCTTCCGCAGCGCGACGATTCCCAGATAAACCACCCCGAGGGTCACGTGCAGCATGTGCATTCCGGTTAGCCCGAAAAATGTCGCCGGGAACTGCGGCACGGTTTCCGCGACGTTTTTATATTCAGCGGCGGCTTCATGGCCAGGGACAGCGGGGAACATCGGCAGCGTGAGCCCCTCCGCGATCAGCTTGCTCCATTCGCGCCCGTGGAGGATGACGAACGCCGTGCCGCATGCCATCGTCGCCAGAAGCCACCAGCGCTGCGCCTTGGCATTGCCAAACACCGCAGCGCGAACCGCCAGCACCATGGTTAAAGAGCTGGTCAGCAGGAACGCCGTCATCAGGGTTGCGTTGCGAATGCTTTCGGAATGGAACGGCGTAGGCCAGTTCGGAGTCGAGATGCGCCCATAGCTATAGGCAAACAGCAGCGCTCCGAACGTCAGTGAGTCGGAGAGCAGAAACAACCACATCCCGATCTTCTTCGAATATGTCCCAAAGAGCGAAGGTTCGTAGACGCCGGTTGCCACTCCGTGCTGCACCGCGACATCGGACATGTTCAGGGTCTCCTTGTGCTCCTGGATCTCGTTAACAGTGTTACTCCGGATATCTCTCTCCTACTTGTCATTCCGAGCGAAGCGAGGAATCTGCTTTCGACCTCTCTCCAAAGTGCTAATTCCTGGTCGCAGCTATCGCGCAAACTCCAGCAAAGCGAAAATATAAATCCACAACAGTGCCATGAAGTGCCAGTACCACACCGTCACGTCCACCACAATGCGACGCGCTTCGACTGGCTTGCGTGTCAGCGACGTGATGGCGGCGTACAGCAACGCCAGCACGCCTCCGGCTAGGTGAACTCCGTGGGTCGCCGTAAGCAAATATACAAACGAACTGCTGGCGCTGGTGGCTAAGGCAAATCCGCGATCCTGCAGCTCGCGCCAAGCGGCCCACTGGCCGAAAAGAAAACCAAGCCCTAGCAGCGCCGTGAGTGGAAGCCAGGGGAAATTACGCTCAGTACCGATGGAAACTCCGGGAATCGATTCAACCGGAACCAAAGCAACTCGCCGCGTGATCTGCCGCCGCGCGAATTCCGCAGTCAGGCTGCTGACCAAGAGTACGAACGTGTTCACCAGCAGCAATGCCGTCGGAAGATTTACCTCCATCCAGTCGCGGACGTAATTGCCGCTGCGGTCATCCATCACCGGCAGCCCTCGGCGGACAACATATGCGCTGGTCAGGGCCACAAAGATCATCACGACCGCGACCAGGGCGATGATCGTGCCAAGTCGCGCACGCCGTAGGCGCGCACCGTAATCGGAAAAGCCGTTATCATCCCGCCCGTCGCCACCGCCATCCACAGTAGGCGGATGGATGCCACTTCCCCCGTGGCCGAGCTTGGGATCCTTAAGCGTGATCGTTGGACTCAAAGTCGCCATACCTGATCTGTGTGGCGCGGGCGCCCTCGCCCGCGATTCCCGCGATTAATGTGATGTCACCGTCGCCGGATCGTTTTGCATGATGTAATCTTTCGCTGCCCCGGGAACACCATACTCGTAAGGGCCGTGGTAAACCACCGGCGTGTGCCCGCCAAAGTTATCGTGCGGAGGCGGTGTCGCGGTCGTCCACTCCAAAGTCGTGGCCTCCCACGGATTGTCGCTCGCCTTCGGCCCCTTAAACATGCTCCAGAACAGATTGAACAGGAACACAAGCTGGACGCCGATCGTTACGAACGCCGCATACGTCATAAAGGTTTGCAGAGGAATCAGCTTGGTTTGATACGCCACTTCGGTGAACTGCGAGTAGCGCCGCGTCTGCCCCGCCAATCCCAGATAATGCATCGGCATAAAAATCGCATACGTGCCGGCGAGCGTGATGAAGAAATGAATTTGCCCCAGCCGCTCGTTCATCATCCGCCCGAACATCTTCGGGAACCAATAATAGGTGGCGGCGAAAATTCCGAAGATCGCCGCCACGCCCATAATCAAATGGAAATGGCCAACCACAAAATAAGTATCGTGCAGCGGAATATCCAGCACCGGCTGAGCCAGGAAAGGCCCGCTAAGTCCGCCCGATACGAACAGCGAAACGAATCCGATCGCAAATAGCATCGGCGTCTGCAGGCGAATGCGTCCACCCCACAAAGTACCGAGCCAGTTGAAAGTCTTAATGGCGGAGGGTACGCCGATGGCCATCGTCATAATCGAAAACGCAAATGCCGAATACGGGCTCATGCCGCTCATGAACATGTGGTGTCCCCACACCATGAAGCCGAGCAGCCCGATGGACATCAGGGCGTAAGCCATCGCCTTATATCCAAAGATCGGTTTGCGCGAGAACGTCGAGATCACCTGCGAGGCCACGCCCATTCCAGGGAGAATCGCAATGTAGACTTCAGGGTGTCCAAAGAACCAGAACAGGTGCTGCCAGAGCAGTGGCGATCCGCCTTTGTGTCCCATCACCTGGCCGTTCACCACCACCAGCGGCACGTAAAAACTCGTCCCAAGATTGCGGTCGAGCAACAGCAGAATTCCCGCGGAGAGCAGCACGCCGAACGCCAGCAGCCCGAGAATAGCGGTGATGAACCACGACCAAACAGTCAGGGGCATGCGCATTAACGTCATGCCCTTAGCCCGCAGATCTAAAGTCGTGGTGATGAAATTCAGCGCGCCCATCAATGAAGCCACGCAAAACAGCGCAATGCTGGTGACCCATAAATCGGCGCCGAGTTGCTCACCGGGACCGGAGTTTGGCAGCGCGCTCAACGGAGCATAGCCAGTCCAGCCGTGAAGCGGCGCGCCGCCAGTTACAAAGAATGCCGCGATGAGGATGACAAACGCGATGAAAGTGGTCCAAAACGAAAGCATGTTGAGGACCGGGAAAGCCATATCCGGCGCGCCGATCTGAATGGGCAAAAAGTAATTCCCGAACCCGCCCTGCGGAGCCGTGGTCAGCACGAAAAACACCATGATGGTGCCGTGCATGGTCAGCAAACTCAGGTAAGTCTCAGGCTTGATATCGCCGACCAGCGGCAGGGAAACGGCTGGCCAGATCAGGTGAATGCGCATCAGCAGGGACAAGAACATTCCCACGAAAACTGCCGTAAGCGCCAGGAAGTAATACTGCAGCCCGATCACCTTGTGATCGAGGCTGAAAATATATTTGCGGATAAAGCCCTGAGGAGCAGCGTGCGCGTGAATTGAAGCCGTGGTCGCCATTACTGTTTATCTGCCTCCCGTTGCGCTAACCACTTGTCGAAATCCGCCTGGCTTATCACCTTCACCATGCCGTGCATCTTGTAGTGGCCAAGGCCGCAAAGCTCAGCGCAGGCAATTTCGTAGTCGCCAATTTCCGTGGGCGTAAAATGCATATGGATGGCGAGGCCGGGAACCGCATCCTGCTTAAAACGGAAGTTCGGAACAAAGAAGCTGTGGATCACGTCTACCGCGCGAAGAGTTAAATCAACTTCGCGATTCACCGGCAAGAACATGGTTCCGGCGACGACGTCATCCTTCGCTGCAGGATCAGACGTATTCAGACCTATCGCAGCCTCGTTGCCTGAAGATGGATCAATCAGCTTGGGATCGGTCGATCCAAATTTCCCATCCGGGCCGGTATACCGGAAGTACCAGGCAAATTGCATACCGGTGACTTCCACTGGAACAGAACCCGCCTTCGCAGGCTCAAAACGCTCGGTTGCCCAGACCGAACTCCCCATCAGGTTCAAGCCAATAAAGAGGATGGCGGTTAGAGCAGTCCAGAGAATCTCAAGCGTAGTGTTTCCGTGAGAATACCGCACCGGTCCCGATGACGGTCGCGCGCGGTACTTCCATACCAAATACCCTAGCGAGACTTGCGCGGCCACGAACACCACGCCCATGACCACAAAAGTAAGGGCGAATTGGTGGTCAATCCATGGCGCCGAGGTTGAAACGCCATGAGGAAGCCACCAGGTTTTCGCGGCGAAGAAGTATGTGCTGAAGAATGTAATCAGCCAGATAAGCACGAGAATAGCCAGGCCCATCTACCAGACCTCCGGGGGGTCGTGGGATTCGCACACCGCAGCCCAAGCAAACTTGCGGATGGCTCAAAAGTTTATCACATTCTCGATTGCGAATTTTCAAATGCCGATTGCCAGTTGGATGCTCGCTCCCAAAATCGGCAAGTGCAGAGGGGCGTTACTCTGTGAACCTCCGTGCCTCTGTGGTTAAATCCAAAAATGCGAAAGAGTTTCACCGGTCGCGGACACGACACCCGCTACGTTCGCCTGCAGAAGAATTTTTGCTTCGCTTGCGGAATGAGCAATCCTGATGGAATGCGGCTGAAGTTTGTCTTTGACGAAGGGCGCGATCGGTTCGTCTGCCGTTTTCGTTTGAGTAAGCGCTACACCGGGCCGCCAGGCCATGCGCACGGCGGAATCATTGCAACGATTCTTGACGAGGCGATGGGAAAGGTAAACAAGCTGCGGCAGGTTGTCGCTTTGACCTCGCAGATCACAGTTGATTATGCAAGACCTGTGCCCTTGAATAAGCCATTGCGCGTCGAATCTTACGAGGTGAGCGTGCGCGGCCGGCGGCACACAAATGCGGCCGAGATCCTGAATCAGAAAGGAGAAATCCTCGCCCGCAGCCGAGGATTGTTCATTGCGATCGACCCGCAACGTATGTTTTCAAAGCAGCACACTCGAAAACCGGCCAGATCTAACTGACAACTGAGAATTTTCAACTGAAAACTTTTTTTTTAAACACCACGCCTCAGTTCATGTCTCCAACTGGCAACTGAGAATTGGTTTTGTGAAAGACCAATTAGTCTTCTGTCATCAGTTCTCAGTTTCTTCGGATTGCTGCATTTACCCGCTTCGCAGCGCACGTGCAAGCTGTTCCGTACCACGCCTAAGTTCGCGGGCGTCGACTGCGGCAAAACCCAAAATCAGACCTTCACGGCCAAAAGCACGCGAGGTATAACGGCTCAGCGGTATGACTTCAACATCGAGCTGCGCAGCCTTGCGAGCTGCTCGTTCAGCATTGATCCCCCCCGCCAGCCAGCCAACGGTCTGCAGGCCGGCTTCGACGCTGGAAATCTCAAGCAGTCCCGCAAGATTCTCTCGAGCTGACTCAATCAACACACCCAGGCGCTCCGCATAGAGCTCTCGCATACGCCGAAGGTGCCGTCCCAGATGACCTTCCTGAATGAAGTCACAGAGAACTGCCTGGTCGAGCAATGGCGCGTAGCGCATGCCGATCGACTGCGCGGCTGCAAATCGGTCGACCATATTGGCCGGAACCACAAGATATGCCAGCCGCAGAGCAGGGAATAGCACCTCATTGAAGCTGCCGGCGTAGATCACTGATCCGGTGCGATCCAACCCCTGAAGGGCGGGGACGGGCCGTCCCGAGTAGCGGTACTCGCTGTCATAATCATCTTCAAAGATCAGGCTATGCGACCGGCGGGCCGAGTCGAGCAACGCCAGTCTGCGCCGCAGGCTCATCGTCATCCCAAGGGGAAACTGGTGGGCCGGTGTCGTGTAAATCAGTTTCGGACCCGGCCACCGCTCTTCGCCGCGCTCAACGTCCAAGCCTTCGGCATCAACCGGCACCGGGCAAATTTTCCCTCCCACCGCCCAGAACACGATCGCGGCGCCCGGATACCCAGGTTCCTCCAACCACACACGATCGTCGCGATCAAGCAGCAAATGCGCCGCGCGTTCCAGCGCCTCCTGCACGCCAGAAATGATGAGTACCTGGTCGGCCGAGCATTTCACTCCCCGTGATGTGTTCAGATACTCAGCAACCGCGTGACGCAACGGTCGGTAGCCCAGAGCGTCGCCTCCGGCCAGCAATTGCGCCGACGCGCGGCGCAACCGCCGCGCAGCGACCTGCGCCCACAGCGAGACGGGAAACGCATCAAGCGCCGCTTGATTCGCCCGAAAGGCACGAGTTCGGCCCAGTGCGCCAGCGGCGAAAAGTTTTAGACGCCGCGCATACGCTGACCATCTGACGCGTTTCGTATGCGCAGTTCCTGCCGGAGCACTTCTTCCGACTTGCAGCAGTTCGTCAGGAAGCACCTCGCTGACGTAAGTTCCCGCGCCGATCTTTCCTTCAACGTAGCCCTCGGACTTTAGCTGCTCGAAAGCGGCAACCACTGTGGACCGTGACAGACGGTATTGCTGGGCAAGATCGCGCGTCGCGGGAAGCCGCGCTGCGGGCTTCAGCCTCCCCTCAAGAATCGCTGAACGCAATTCCTCGTAGAACCATCGGTAGAGCGGAGTTCCCCCCCGGGCCGCGGGTAGACTTAACGGCAGAGCAGTGGCCTGTTTCGGCATAATGAAGTGGTATGGACAGAATAGCGTAAATGGACCTTTTAGCAAGTCCAATCGGAAGTTAGCCTGATAGGGACGTTCTTACCCTTGTCATTCCGAGCGGAGCGAGGAATCTGCCTTTTTCTCAAGCGACTTGCAAATTCTTGGTGTCGCTCTAGAACGAACAAAGGAGGGGAGAAAATCTCATGCAAAACAACGGAAGCCCAACCAGCCTTCGCTTGAAAACTGGATTGGCCGAGATGCTCAAAGGCGGCGTCATCATGGACGTCACCAACGCCGAGCAGGCCACCATCGCCGAAAGAGCCGGTGCAGTCGCCGTCATGGCCCTCGAACGCGTGCCGGCGCAGATTCGCGCCGAAGGCGGTGTGGCCCGTATGGCAGCGCCGAAAAAGATTCGCGAAATTATGGCGGCGGTTTCCATTCCCGTGATGGCTAAATGCCGCATCGGCCATTTTGCGGAAGCCCAAATACTCCAGGAACTCGGCGTCGATTACGTCGACGAATCCGAGGTGCTCACGCCCGCCGACGAAGCCCACCACGTCGACAAGCACGCCTTCAAAGTTCCGTTTGTGTGCGGCGCTCGCAATCTGGGCGAAGCCTTGCGTCGGATCGCCGAAGGCGCCGCCATGATCCGTACTAAGGGCGAAGCTGGCACCGGAGACGTGGTCCACGCCGTCAAGCACATTCGCCAGATCGTACAAGAGATGAAAATTCTCACGGTGCTTGGCGAAGAAGAACTTTACGCCAAAGCCAAAGAGCACCAGGCACCCTACGAACTGGTGAAGATGGTCGCCAAAGAAGGCAAGCTGCCGGTGCCGAATTTCTCCGCGGGCGGAATTGCCACTCCCGCTGATGCTTCGCTCGTGATGCAGCTCGGCGCTGAAGCCGTATTCGTCGGCTCCGGCATCTTCATGAAAGATTCAACTACTTTCGCTCCTCCTGAGGAAGCTGAGAAACGCGCACGGGCCATCGTGAAAGCGGCCACGCACTTCAACGATCCTAAAGTATTACTTGAAGTCAGCGAAGACCTCGCTGGCGCTATGAAAGGCCTGGCCGTCGCCGCTCTGGATGAGGCCCACATGCTGCAAACCAGAGGGTGGTAAAAAATTTCTTACCACAGAGATCACACAGGTAGTCGCGCTGTGCATCCTCTGTGATCCTTTGTGCCCTCTGTGGTCGTTGTTTTATGAAAATCGGTGTCCTAGCCCTGCAAGGAGATTTCGATGCGCACCGCCGCCGGCTCGAAGAGCTAGGCGCCGAAGTTGTGCTCGTCAAGAAACCCGAGCAATTGGACGAGATCGACGGCCTCATCATCCCCGGCGGCGAATCCAGCACCTTCCTCAAGCTGCTCGGAGAAGCTGGATTCGAAAAGCTCAAACAGTTCGTGCGCGTGAAGCCAACCTTCGGCACCTGCGCCGGCGCCATCCTGCTGGCCAGTGAAGTAGAAAATCCCCGGCAAACCGGACTCGGCGCCTTGGACATCAGCATTCGCCGCAACGCCTATGGACGACAGATCGACAGCTCCATTCGTGAAGGCACCTTCGCCGGTTCTCCCACCGAGATGGTTTTCATTCGCGCACCGAAAATTGAACGCGTCGGAAAAGGAGTAGAAATCCTCGCGACCGAGGGCAAAGATAAGGATCCCGTCGCCGTGCGCCAGGGAAAAATCATGGCCGCAACCTTCCATCCGGAACTTTCCGACGATACGCGAGTGCATCGGGCGTTTCTCGACCTGGTCTCGAACGGAAGCCGATCCTAGCGCGATTCTCAAGTATCCTCAGGTGCAGTCGTGCGGCGCGGGCCCCCTTCGACTTCGCTCAGGGCAAGCCTCGCCCGGGAAAAAGTTTCAAACGAAGTATTCTCTTGACAACTTCCGATCCGTAACCGTATAGTTACGCATTATGCGTCACCGTTCGGTTACATATTCCGCCGAAGCAGCTTTTCAGGCTCTCGCCGATCCCACGCGGCGCGCCGTCCTCGAGCTGCTTCGCCGCGGGAGTCAGCCCGCCGGCCAGATCGCCCGCGCATTTCCGGTTTCCCGTCCGGCAATCTCGAAGCATCTCCGCCTGCTGCGGCGCGCGCATTTGGTCCAGGAGAGAAAGGAAGGCCGCCATCGCTTTTACACGCTGAATCCAGAGCCGCTGAAAGCTGTTGACTCCTGGCTGGAACAGTACCGCGTTTTTTGGCGCGCCAATCTGGCCAGCTTGAAAACTTTTGTGGAGACCGAATACGCGAAAGAATCTCCGCGCAGCAAGAAGCACTAAACAACGAGGAGCACATATGCCAACTGCCATCGTCACTCCGGATCTCGACGCAATCGTCAGTGAAATCGATATCGCCGCCCCGCCCGAGCGCGTGTTTCGCGCCTTGACCGACGCCGTCCAGCAAATGCAGTGGTGGAACAACGACGTCTGCAAGGTTTCCGTTTTTGAAATGGACGCGCGCGTCGGCGGCAAGTAGCGCTTCGAGTCCGCCGATCCCACCGGCAAGCTCGAAGTCAATGGCGTGTGCGAATTCAAAGCTCATGGAGAGATCGTTGAACTCAATCCTCCACGCATTTTGGCTTATACATGGATCGCTAACTGGCACGACAAGCCGGAGCGCAGCAGTCTCGTCCGCTGGGAGCTTAGGCTCGCCGGCAGTGGCACACACGTGAAAGTGACGCACAGCGGTCTCAGCGATCAGCCGATCGCGCGCAAAGACTATAGGGGAGGCTGGCCCGGTGTGCTCGATCTGCTGCAGAAATACTGCGAACAGAAATAGTCCGCGCTTGCGATGTATCATCCCGAAATCCGGGATTAGGATCGCGTCTGCCTTGTGCGACCGTCATCGAAATCGGGTAGGTCAGCCGCGTCAGGGGTCATGGGGGTCCGTTGCGGGGCTGCCGTCTTAGGGCCGAAAGTGTCGCCTATTCCGCTGGCAGGCTCGACCGATACGGCGGTACGCCTTTGCAACTCGCCTGAATTTTCTGACATTGTTCGGGAAGAAGTTCCAGGAATTGAAAACCGTAACGGTGCCCCAGGCAATTTTTGACTATCGCGCTCAATTCCAGGGGGCCTGTGGGTAGATCAAGTTCCAGTTCAACCTGCTGTCCCGCCTCAAATTCCCCTCGCAAATAAGCGGAAACTCCACCTTCACTGATTTCCACAGTCATTCCTTGCGAACGGATGACCCGATCTG
>Ga0209801_1001563_pt1 | contig 14083 bp, 25 predicted proteins | sample GraSoiAngelo_127_FD_185884 | JGI IMG/M metagenome (GOLD analysis project Ga0209801, IMG submission 185884) | Grasslands soil microbial communities from the Angelo Coastal Reserve, California, USA - 14_0927_09_40cm (SPAdes) (version 2) | ecosystem: Environmental > Terrestrial > Soil > Grasslands ... | reverse complement strand
ACGGACACGGTCAAGCCACTCAGATCGAGGGTCAGGCTGCCTTGGAGAAACTTTTGAATCCGGGAAGGAACTTCAATGCCATTCACCGGCTGCCATCCAGAAAATTGGATTTCGAGCGGTTGATCTAAGAGGGCATTGGTGTCGGGATGCGTGTTGAAATCGATGGCTACGGGTAGGTTCGTAGCCGAATCAAGATAGAAGTCCACTTGGCTCAAGCGTTGAATCAGCGAAGTTGCTTTGCTGGTTTGTCCTGGCACGACGCGAGAAATTTGGATGTGTTGGACCGTGACGCCTGCCTTCGTGTCTTGGCCGATATAGGAAAAGGAAATCTGAGAGTCATTGAGAGCTGACTGAAGCGTGAGACCGGGGGAAAACCATGTAGGGTCGGCCCAACAGTTATGAAGAGGCATGGTGTGCCAAGTTGCATCCGGTCCAGACCATTTTGCTTGCGGAGGCGCGCCCGATCCGTTGTGGATCTCCGAACGCTGCCCCCCACTCAGCGAGAGCGCGATATTGGCTTCGTACCCCGTATGCGCTAAAAGAGTTGCGCTGCCACTCTCCTGGTCAGAGCCCGCAATGTAGCTTGCCGTTCCCTGGACGGTCGCGTCGGTGATCATAGTGTTGCCGACGAGCGCAGTTACGGCTTGGTTCGCGAGCGACACGGCTTGAGCGTCACGCGCCTTCAGACTGGAAGCCTGCGTGTGTGCATGTGCCTTGGCGCGCCGAGTTACGAAAGTACGGTGAAACCAACTTTCGCTGCGGCCGCTCGTGAAAGACTCCTTCCGCGGAACACCGTAGGCTATGGCGCCCACCAAAATCACCAACACGGTCCCGGGCAGCAACAATCGAACAATTTTACACATGTGCTCCTCCCATCAAATCGTCGTCTAAGTAAACAGCTAATTCCGAGCAGCCATCCACACACACATCCAGCGCTTACATGGAGACGAGAGAAAGTGGTATGGCGACACGCGTCCACACCAAGATCGTTAAATCAAAAAAAGTAGTCAGTTTTCAGACCGTTGTGCAGAGGTTTCTCGCGGTGAGGGGAAATCCGCCTCAGGAACTGCATCAGATCGTGAGACGGTGCTTTGTCACCGGAACCTTCTGCGCATACTCGGTTGGGCGGGCTTGACTACAGGCCGAACTCTAGGAGCGTTGGATTCTCAATGCAAGGCTCAAAACGTAGCCGATTGCGCAATAACGACGCAGTTTGCGCATCTTTACGAACTTGCAGCGACGGCTAACTTGCGTCCGCGCCCTATCCGTGACCAGTTCAGGTGGAGACCTCCATCCGTGCACCCCTTGGCTTGGGCATCCAAAAATTCACGCGCTACACGAATACGCAGGTCCTCCGGAGAGAAACCACTAGCACGCTTAACCGCACGTGCGAAAGAGGTTGCGGACTTGAAGCCTAATCTAAAGCCCAGTTCTTTGATTGGCAGTGTAGGCTGAGATGCGAAAAGGGCCTTGGCTTGGACCAAAAGAATTTCTTCGCGGAGCAGTCTAAAGCTTCCGCCCGTTGACAACCTGATCGCCTTCTCGATTGTTCGTCGGCTGACCTGTAGAGTCTGCGAAAGATCTGCCAACCTCTTGGAAGGACTTTCGTCCAAAGAGGATAATATCCTGTCAAAAAGTAGAGTGGGATCGTAGGACATGACCAATTCTCCCGAGTTGTAGGCCTGACCTTTCCCGCCCGTTCTTTGAGTTGGAGCCCCTTGGTCGTCCATCCAACAGTGAAGGCTCGCTGGAGTGTCTCGCACCCGGGGGACCAATGGCTCTCACTCCTAGCGGGAAATTGCAGTGGAATGGCGAGAGTGAGAGAAAAAGATATAAGACCTCCGGTGGAGCGTCCGCGGCACCTGGGTGGGTTCAGGGCTAGCCATTCTGGGGAAGTGGCTTGGCGGATATCACTTCGAGCGAGAGGGGTTGTAAAGCATATTACTGATGCCGCGCAATCGAGCGAATATCCGAAACGTGGCTCAGGGAAAGTCCTGACAAGCGGGGCGGATCGCGCAAAAATGGGACAGTTTAGGTCATTTTTGGATTGCTCTCGTGTTGGCTGCACGAAGTTTGCGAAATCGCCTTGGTACTTTCGATGCGAGAAGTTCTTTCGCAATACGAGTGCGAAGTTGCTGGGGACTTACGCCGCAGGCACGCCGGACTGCGCGTGCAAAGGCGCGAGGAGACCTGTAACCAGCTTCCAATGAGACTTTTCTAATCGCACTGTTAGGCGCTGACGCAAGAAGATTCTTGATCCTTGCCAGTAGGATTTCCCCTCGCAGGTCCCTGAATGTCTTGCCAGTGACAGAGTGGACGGCATTCTGAATCGTGCGTCTGCTGACGCGCAATTCCCGCGACAATTCTTGGAGAGAAGAGCTTGGGTTCCGCTGCAAGCTTAGAGAAATTCGCTTACACAGCAACCGATGATCGTAGGACACGGCCCACCCTGAGGTTCGAGGGAATTAGGGCTGGGCGTCGCTTGAACACTTTAGGCGACTACGAATTAGTGACCTGAGCTGTTAATTCGTTTCATTTGTTTTCGGCTATGCCCGAAGGAGTGTGGCTCAGGATCCGAAATGGCGTCCAGCCAGCGTGTGCTTGTACGACGGGCGAAAGCCTAATCTGGCGTCTACACTATCAGAAATTTATTTCGGACCGCCGATTACCTGTGGGTTGCTCGGAATACCGAGCACATACCGGGGAAGGCGTGATAGTATCCCGCGCCGGAGGCTCACAGAATGGAGATTGTATCAGCGTTGAAAAAAGAAGCGTCAAAGCTACAAAAGCAGTTGAACAGCATCAACTCAGCCGTCGAAATCTTGGGCGGAAAGACAGCGTCGGTCATGTCAAGCATGGCAAGAAACGGCGCATGTCTGCAAGCGCGAGAGCCAGAATAGCGAAGGCGCAAAGAGCGCGGTGGGCAAGGTTTCGAGCAGCGAAGGCGAAGGGGAAGAGCTATATAGAACAGGCGTTCCGCAAGGCGAATCGGACAAAAAGCCGAAAGTTAAGGTCCGCCTCGGGAAATAATAAGTAGAAAAGCCGTGGCCCGAGCGTAAAGTGTTTGCGTGGCAGACTACGACGACACGATCTTGCAAGAAGACGCGAATGACCTGTATATAGTGTAGGTAAGCGAGGACAGATCGATCTGGGGCACCCGGCCCTGGGCCACCCGTCCAAATTGAATGTGGATGCAGCTTGCAGGTTCGACATAGCGAGCATGGTTCATCACGCACTTCGACTGTGAATATCCAGCGGCTGTACTTTCCATTCCTGACGCTCTCCAGGTACTTTCGACATAGGCGTGCCCGCTGGGTACAGCAGGAGTTTCACTCCTGCAAATCAGTGATTGATCTGGGAGGGTCTCCTGCCACTTGGGCGGGCTTGACTTTCCCCGAGCGAATCACGATTGTGAATCTGAAGGAACGAGCGCCAGATACCGCACTGGATGGCAGGTCGCATTACGTGCGTGCTGACGCTCTTCTCACTCCATTCCCAGATCAAGTTTTCGATCTTGCGTTTGCCAATTCAGTGATTGAGCACGTGGGCGACACGAAACAACAGGAAACTTTCGCGTCCGAAATGTTGCGTTTAGGAAAGCGCGTTTACTGTCAGACACCTAACAGATGGTTTCCCGTAGAACCGCATTATCTGGCATTGCTGGTCCACTGGTTACCCAGTAAATACTTCACTTATTCTGTCCATCGGTACTTTACAGTTCACGGGCTGATCACAAAACCATCGCGGGAAAAGCACGAACGCGTCAAAGCAGGCTTACGACTGTTGAGCCGACGCGAACTGCAACGCCTGTTCCCCGGGTGCAAAATTAAAACCGAACGTTTTCTCGGCATTCCTAAATCTTACGCCGCCTACCGCTAAAGCGATTTGACGATGTCAACGACGGCCCACAGGACCCGCTTCGAAAAAAGCGCGAGACCTGGGGCTCCCAGTTTTTCTGGCTGCCGACAAAAACCCAAACTCAAGTCTAATGAGCGATACGGAGCACCCGATTGGCAGAAAGGAACGGGTGATGTCTGCTGCTGCAAGAGCGAGGATTTCAAAGGCGACGAAAGCTCGGCGCGGCATGCGATGAATTTTGTCCGCATTCCATTGAATGACGAAATGTATAAGATGCTGAAAGATTTGGAGCGGTACTACGGCACCGACTTTGCGGAAATCGCCGCCGTTCCATTCAAGGCTGCGTTGGAAGTCTTTTTGGAAGAGCAGAAAAAAAAGTGTGGCTTGACTGGTATGGATGCTACGAAGAAAAGCGACATACAGGCTGGCCGTTTGACCGCATGATTACCCGACGCCAGAAGGCGCAGTTCTGGGGGAACCGCCGACGCAGGCCTATGCAGCGCGACACGGCTTTCAGCGAAGCCCAGAAAGCCCGCGCACTGGCTTCGTGGCAAAAGCGCCGGGCGCGCCGCAGCGGTCTTCAGTTCACGGTTCATTCCAAACTTGGGCGGGTAGCGTAATTAAGCCGGATGTTGCAGTACCCAACAGTTGCACCACAAACTCAAAAGTACCCCCAGCTTAATTGACTCGACCAAAGCCTATTGGTACGCTCGGCGCAGTCGTGGAACCCTCACAGGGATGTGAATAAGGTCGAGATGAATGACTTTCTCAGCAAAATCTCCTCATACAATCTTTTCAACTACCTATTCCCTGGGATTCTCTTCGCTGTGTTGGCCAAGCAGATTACTCACTATTCTTTCCTTCAGAACGAAATCGTGATTGGCGTGTTTCTGTACTATTTCATTGGCATGGTAATCAGTAGGGTCGGGTCCTTGGTCATTGAACCCGCCCTCAAATGGCTATCATTCGTTAAGTTTGCGGCTTACAGGAATTTCGTTAGCGCATCGAAGAAGGACCCGAAAATTGAAATCCTGTCGGAAGCCAATAACACCTATCGGACGCTGTGTGCGTTGTTCATGTTATTGCTCTTGCTGAAGGCATACGAGAAGTTGGAAGAGAAGTGGGCAATGCTACAGGGTAGGGGTGGTATTGTGCTCGCCTTCCTCCTCCTGGTCATGTTTCTGTTCGCTTACAGGAAGCAGACGCGCTACATCACGAGTCGTATCGAAGCTAACGAGTGACTAGAGCTTCGGTTTAGACCCGAGCAAGCCATACAAGCTATTTGGCAGAACCGCCGGTGCATTAGAGTATAGTTACCGTCGAGTTGAAATCCCTAGTGGTGGATGAATGATACGGTAAAATTTGTTCGATTTGGTCTTCATTTAGAAGAAGCAAGGGTATCCTACCTATGCCCCAAATTCACTTCCTCAATGTCAAAGATGGTGACTGCAATGTGGTCCAGCACTACAGCGGGCACGTCACGGTCATCGACGTTTGCAACGCGTCTGCCACACTTCCACTAGTCATGTCTCCCGGAGCAAGGTCGGTGTTTGCGCCAGCAGGGGCGTCAACTACCGACTTTAGGCAAAAAGACCTCCCCGTGAATCCGATTGAGTACCTGAAGACACATGGAATCACTGAGGTTTTTCGATTCATACTCACCCACCCGGACATGGACCACATGGATGGTGTAAAGGAATTCTTCAGACAATTTTCACCCCTCAATTTTTGGGACTCCGATAACAACAAAACAATCGACTGGAAGAAGGACTCGTCCGGTAAGTACAACGAAGAGGATTGGAAGTTCTACATCAGCTTGAGAGCTGGTGCCAGCGCCGGGGTGAAGCGACTGACGTTATACTCTGGGGCTCATAACAAATACTTCAACGTCGGTGAGGATGGGAGTGCAGGAGGCGACGGCCTGTTCATTCTGGCTCCGACTACGAGTTTAGTAAAGGACGCCAACTCACAAGGCAAGGATTATCATGGCTGTTCCTACGTGATTTTATACAAGACGGACAATCATCGAATCTTGTTTGGCGGTGATTCGCACGATGACACATGGGAGCGCATACTGGCCAACCATAAGGATGACGTGAGCGATGTTGACGTGCTGGTAGCTCCTCATCACGGCCGGTCATCCGACAGGTCGTACGAGTTCTTGGATGTAGTGAATCCGGCGCTTACGTTGTTCGGCAATGCCCCCTCTGAACACCTTGCCTACGGTGCATTCAGCAGCAGAGATTTACCAATCATTACGAACAACCAGGCGGGCTGCGTGCTGCTGGACACGGACAAGACTACGATAAGCGTCTTTGTCACCAATAAGGCATTCGCTCAGCAGAGGGCGGCCGCCTACACTTTCGAGTCGCCACTCCACACGGGCTATCACTATTTGCAGTCCGTGCAGAGAGTAACCAAGCTGAAGCCACCCCCAAGGTTCTGATAGCTGCGGGACGTGAGGTCTTTAGATACTAAGATTACCCAAGACTCTGCGCGTGACACCGGCAATGGCCGCTGGCGTGACTGACCACGTTCGGGATATTCAGGAAATAGTCTGGCTCTTGGACTGACCGGGACAAGTAATGTCCTTTGCAAGTCGCTTGACCATATGGTCGTATTCTTGTGCCGAAATCTTTTTGACCTTCAGGCCATTTTTTTCCATGTTCTGAATCTGCCTATCCACGTATTCCTTGGCTATCTGATAGCGTTCCTGCGCGCTCATGGTTTCCTCCCTATAAGCCCTGTTGCTCAAAATATTTGTCGATAATGTACTCTGCGAAATAATCTCGAAAATGCTTAAACCTTGCTTTGTGGTCCGCTTGATGATTGCGGAGGTCCTCGCTTAGCTCTATTTGCGGCATAAGGGCTTTCAGAACATCGTCACGACGTGGCTGCTTGCCTTTCAATACCTTGGTCTTGGTGTGCTGATATGCATCGTCTACCATCTGAAGCCAAGCGCCTTTGTGTTTCTCGTATAGTTTATCGAACTTCTTGTCCTCAAGGTCGAGTATCTTAGATTCAGTAAGTCCCATATCGGTTACTCCTCAAGGCGAACCCGCAAGTATTCCGACTATAGCGAAAACAGCCGTTATACCCAGCGTCGCCTTGAGAAGTGTTACCAAATGTAGACTAGCCCAATGATTGCCCTCCAATGCCATTGCGCTGACCCAAGCCAAAGCCAGACAAGCCAGCACAGGAACTACGGTTAATTGAGCGACGTACTTGAATTTGTCCCCTCGCCTGGATTCGTATGAAGCGGCCTTCGTGAACAAGAAAGTGGAAAAAATGAGCAGAAGCCCCGCCAGTGCAATCCCGCTAGAAAGCACGGCGAGAATGGTATCGTGTTCTGCCACGGCTGGCGGAGACTATAGCACAAGTCAGTTTTCCTCAAAAATGAGTCACTACCGCGCAATGACGTTGCTTGCTTTTGACACTTGAGAAGGGGTAGGGTTTCGCCTGATTGCCAGCCACCCGGCCCGTTTGAATCCTTCCTGAGTTTTTGGCTCGGCTTCTGGCTACTCTTCTTTCTCGTCGTTTGGATTCTACCGCCGAAATGGGGCGATGCGATTTGCAAGGGTGCCTTTCCTTGGATGCCACGGAGGGGATAACTCCCCCGGCATCCCGCGCGCCGGGGAATCCGGGCCGTTTCTTTCTCAAAAGAGTGCTTCGACAGCCGCACGGGTGAGTCCAGCGACGATGCCATTGCGTTGGTCGAAAGCTGCATGCTCTTGTACCCCCTTGCGGGCCATTGGTGAACCGATAGCGGTACGCATAGCTTCCGGCATTGCTTTGAAAGTAGACGTACAGGAAGATATCCTGACCAGCGGCGCGGGGCCACACTTCTATGTCGGGCATTGCTTCAGCCACCCGTTTCATGCTCGAGAATTACGGTGATGACGATGTGGCCAGTTCCTACTTGTTGAACCATTGCCTGTGTTGTACTCAATTGAACAACCCTCCAGCCACTCATCCCCAACTGATTTAGCTCGCCATTAAGTTGATTGGGATTGTTTGACTGAATTACTTTGTATTCCCTTTTAGTTGCCATGTTGGTCGGCCGCTCCTTCCCGCCAATCCTAGCATATCGGGGGCTCTTTTTGTTCACCTTTTGTTCGCCCCTTCATGTATACTCTGTCCAGAGAGCTAGCCGAAATAGGAGACCAGCAAATGTCTTGGCTTGCCGATTGCCCCGAATGCAGACGTAAAGTCACGGTCGTTACCGTGCTTGGCGGCGATAATCTAGACCGCGCATTGGAAACTGACGGCGATGTAGAAGTGGTGTGCTTCCTGTATGAACACAGATGGAAGCTGAATCGGTGGGACAAGGAAAATCTCCGTAGGCATCTCGCGTGGGAAAAGCAGGTAGTAGCTGGGAATCCCCAGCCCTAGAGAAAGGGTCAGGGACGGTGCGCTTTAACCCCGATCCGAAAGTCCCCGATACTGATTTCCGCGACAGGAATTCAGTAGACACGTATTTGGAGTGTGGACGATTTAGGCGGTGCGCCAATCTCCAATCAATACCGGCGCGTTTGCCGGTGCCGGACGTCACCGTTTATCTACCGGTGTGTACGAAATCTCGATTTAACAGAACGGGTTTTGCGTCACAGATAGAAATGCCCGTTCCGGGGCAAAAGTTGGGGCCATTTACCTATACCACTTTGGGCCAGTGGGCTCCGCTGATTTCCTGCCCGCGTGACTGCCGGGAATACAAGAACCGAAGGCTGGCGAAAGTAGAAGCAGTGACGCGTTCATGCGTGGGTTGGATAGTCGAGCACGTTTTCAAGCCAGCCGAGATTTTGTGGGCGGCTTTTTGGGCATGGGTGATGAAGTAAACGGTGAATGGTAGAATCTGACGAAGGAGGCTGTATGAAAGTTGTCCAAGTAGGTGGCGTATTCTTGTTGGCGTCGGGCCTTGCTATCCGTAACGAATTCCATCTCGATATTCCCGCCTACCACGGCGAACCACAGCCCGCGAATCCGTTTAATGTGGTATCCACGGCAACCGCGACTGCGATGTTTCCGCCGGTGAATGGCTACCTGAGCCGGATACCCCTATGAACGAAGTGAAAGAGCCTTGCGGAAAGTGTAATCATCCTCTTTCATCGCATACTAGGGATGTTCGTGAGGATGCTCTTCGTAAGGCAGGAATAATGTCGGTAGACCCTGCGCTGCTTCCGCCGAGGAAGTATGACTGGCGTTCAGATAGGCCCGCTGGTCGATCTGGATGTACCGAATGCTCTTGCCTCGCATGGGAACCCGCGTAAAGAAACCCCCTGTAACTCCCCTGGCATGCCTGTTCGTCGGTACAGTTTCCCGCGCCGAGCCTTTGCTGGATGATGGCCAGCGGAGGAAACATGGCTGAGTTTCACAGAGGTGATTTCGTCGAGGAAATAGCAACAAAACGCCGGGGCAAACTTGACGAGGCCCCACAGATACCAACTGATGTCCGCCGCTGGCGCGTGCTGTTTTCAGATGGCGCGAAACCACCGCTGAAATACTTTCTCAATGATGCCGACCTTACGCTGATTTCATGTCCGCACGGCGAAGACAAAGACCCCCGATTTGTGCCTGAGCGCGGAATCATGGGAAGGTGAGTAATGCGGCCATTTTTTTTCAGGACATTATGGCAAACATGACATACGCCACTGACCCCAGTGGCCGAAGAGTGCGCATATTGGGAATGGAATGAAATAAAGGAAGAAGTTGAGAAAAATGGGCATGTGCTGACCGTCACGATGGAAAAGCTTCGAAATATTCACGGAAGCAAAAGGGCAGGAGTAACCGTGCGGGCGGAAATTAGCGAAACGCTTGCTGGGATGGGCATAGGGCACGTTCCCCAAGAGTTGCCTTGTAATCAGAATGATTTGGTTCGTTTGTACAAGAAGGGCACGCCCATCGGCAATTTGATAGATACGGTGCTGAAACCGGGCGAACGTAATGATGGAGAGCTGCGCGAGCAAATCAAAGCCGGACGGCGTCGAATGCGCCAAGTACCCATCAAAGGCAAGGCGCTACAGGGTTAGACGGAGAAATACAATCACCCAGAGGTAGGGTATCCAGCCGTAGCCTTTTGGCCGGGCCGGGGCGCGGCAGGGCTGGAAATCCTTGGCCCGGCTTTGATGCAACATTGATACAACTATGCTGAAAATCGCACACACTCCCAGCAAAATTAACACTTCCCCGGCCCTTTCAAGGCCGTGAGGATGGTTGGGGAGTTACTGCCTAGTCTTCTGTTCAAGTCGAATCTATCTCGCCGCGTGATCTGAACCCGGACCCCGATGCCCGGAGCGAATTCCAACGGCAAATTTTCATTCGCAGGGCGGCTAGGTTCAAGGCGATGTATGGGAATTGACTTTTGGGTCCTACGTCGGCAACACTCACGAGAATGGAAACAATCATCACGTGGCTCAGGACGTATGAGTTTATCGCGATTTGGTTGGAGGGGATTGCACTCGTAGCAATCTTTGTTTGGGACCGACTCGATAGCCGCAAGCAGCATGAAGAAACGCTGGCGCAGTTAAAGGTTTCTCAAAAACAGGTTGAAGCATCTCTGGAGCAAGTTGAGGCAACCCACAAACCATTTGTAGCGTTTTCTACGGAACCACGTAACGCGGAGGAGGCTGTTCTGGAGATTGGAGGTGCTGTCGGTGGACTTATCGTGCGGTGCCGTGGAGGAAACGCGGAAATAGGAAATGTCGGTTCCGGTCCAGCTATCAATGTACGCTACCGTGCCACTCACAACATTGAAGAGGCCGCTGAAGAAGGTCCGAGCGGATACTTGGCTGGCATTGTTCCGGGAGAGAAATTCCCGACACCGATTCCGCGAGGAATTCTTCAGGCCGCGAAGTGGGAGATTGTCTTCACCTACGAAAGTCTCAGCGGGAGTAAATATCGGACGGACTGCACTGTTGATAATCTCGTTCTGACTAACCTCAAATTTGAACGGGTATGAAAGGAGCGACAAGAATAGGACAGTGCAAGCTGTGCTTGGAACAGAAGCAGCTTCAGGAAAGCCATCTGATGCCGGACGCATTGTACGCACACGGCAAAAAGGGAATCCAATATGCAACGCGATCACAATCCGGCCAGAATCCACAACACATGAAAGCGCACTTGCTCTGCTCGGATTGCGAACAACGGTTCAACCAACTCGGAGAATCAGAGGTTCTGCGATGGTTAGCTCCCAAGGCGAGAAAGCAATTTCCGTTGCACGACCGACTTCGTGTCTCCCTGCCGTGCGGCGAGATTCCGCCGTATTCTATCTACAAAGGTGCCGATGTCGGCCTGGACACCGAGAAGTTTGCCTACTTCACGCTGAGTGTAGCCTGGCGAAGATCGATTCACGAATGGATGAATTTCGACGGGACACCACTTCCGCCTTGGAATCTTGGAGCGTTCGGGGAAGACATGCGTACATTCTTGTTGGGAGAGACAGGATTTCCACAGGACACTGCAATCATGATTATCGTCTGCTCGGACGCGCACTCCCGCGAGTTTTGGACTAGTCCATCGGGCGATGTAGTTTGCAATTGCCTCGGGATTGAATTCCTCGCTCGCGGAGTCTACTTCCGTGCGCTTATGGGGAGGCATCTGCCGCCGAACACCCATCAAATTAGCTGTGCGCCGCCTTACGGGCGCATTCTTCACGGACATTGTCGTAACATGACAGAGGAAAAGCTTCGGATACTGACAGCTTTTCCGAGTTGACTGTGCCTTTCGTCTTCTGCGATCTGAACTTCATTATTACCGCGCACCAGGAACCGGATCCATACAAGCAGCATCTACAGCAAACCGCCGGGGCCGGAACCGTAACATTTGTGCTCTCCCCAATGCATTGGGTCGAAGCAGCCGAGGACGCGGACCCTGTACGCGCTACAGCTAAGGCCGACTTCATGGATTCTCTGCTCGCTCGCTGGATTTTCGACCGCAGGTCTGTGCAGCGAAAAGAAGCCACGGCTGTGCTCTTTCGATTTCTCAGAATCCAGGCCGACCCACCACAAATGATTGGTAGCGTCGTTGATGTAATTGCTGATCTAGCTGGCGTCCGCGCAGTACGAAATAGCCGAGACTTTGTCGCGCACCTGCGAACCATCGGGCAAAATCATCCTCTTGAACAAAACCTTCAGCAAGCGTTCGATACTAATCGAGTGAACGGCGACCGATTTCGTGCTGGTCAACTCGACGCTAATTTTCTGCGCAGGATTGAGAAGCTCTACATCCAAGGCTTACTCCCTGAGCAAACCCCTGCTGGTCTCGTCATCGACGGAGATAGTAAAAGGCAATTCCTGGATGGTTCCCAACTGACAAACTTCCCGGCATTCGCTGTAGAGTCGTTGGCGACCTACGATTCTTGGCGCGAAAACCGCCAGATGAATCGAAACAACCTCATGGACCAACAACATCTGATGGCCCTGCCGTATGTGGATTTCTTCCTGACAGACGACGCGAAGCTCCGGGCGTTGGTAGGCAGAATATCGCGGGGACTGCCATTTCGAATTGGGACTCTGCTGACGAAGGCGGACTTCGATGCTCGCTATCCAGCGTGATCGATACTGGATTCGAAGCGCATCGGAATGCGGTGTGAATTTGAAATGGTGGGGGCCGGGTGGGAGTTGAGCGGGATTGTTAGCCGGGTTGAGATCACCACGCAATCCGGGACACCATTCTTCCGGCATGCCGCCGTAGCAACGCAGCCAGGGCCATCGCCCAGGCGCGGAACGAACGGGGAGAGCTACCGGGATTTATGAAGAGGAAAAGATGAAAAGACCAAATCTCCCTTGTTTGATATACTGATAGGGCATTCAGACGAGGCTTTAGTTCTACAGCCTCACCAACCGTGCGAAAGCAACGGTGGTAGTCGCCAGACGATGCGCCCGAAGGGAAACGATGAAAAACAAGACCCATCCGACCGCGTACACCTGCGAAGAGATGATGCTCGATATACTCGCGGCAATCAAGGAAATGACGCCTCGTGAGAAAGCGCAAATACGAGTAGAGCTTCAGAAATCATTCGACATGCCTGCGCAGCCGGAACCGGATTTGTGGATGAACTGAGGAGACCGCAGAGGGGAGCGATGCGAGATCAAACATACATCGAGGCGATGTGGATTATGTTTCTACGAGCACCTGGACGACCGACGGCACCGGGCGAAGTGGTGGACCTGGGCGAGATCGGTGCGACGAAAACCAAGGACTGGGAAAGGCTGATGCCGTATTCCCCGGCTGTGAGAATTTGGGGTGTGAAGTTCGAGAACGAAACCCCAAGAATTGCATTTGTGAATGATATGGAAGAACCGGAAAAGCCGCCGTATTTTTGGTAACTATGCGGAAGAACAGAAGGAACTTCATCAAGATCGGGATCGGCGGAGTCGTGGCAACATTCACGGCTCCGTTGGCGTTTGCGCAGCCGGTCGTCCGGCACACCGGATTCTTCCCAAACCCAAACATGATTCACTGCATTTGCGGAAACAAAAGAACTTTCTGGTTCAATCATGACGGACTACGAACTTGGAGATGCGGCGTTTGCGAACAAGAAGACATCAAAGCGTATCTTCGCGGCGACTACGGTGAGGGTTCTTCGAAACAGTTCCAGGCAAATATGCAGCGGTTCTTCCTCAGACTGGCACATCAGGATATTCGGGTTCTGCGTGACGAGGGCTTGGCGGAATGACACATTGCCTTCGCTCGAACGGCACCAGAAGGAAATGGTTCAAGTCCCGCGAGGCCGCAGAAAAATTCTCTGCTGATCCCAAGAATCATCCGGTGTACCTCGGGGACGTTGCGCATCTATGCCCGAAGTGTGGTTACTGGCATCTGTCGAGGCCGGAGTGGTTATTCCCGGAGTGGGAGACGTTGGGGCAGGAAAACGGGACGGTCAACTGATGATACATGGGAAACACCTTTCACCCAAAAATTGTTGCCGATTGTTGCCGAATCGATCGGTCATAACAGGTCATATCGGGACATTGCAGGATATTGATCCCATCCGGTAACCCGTTGAAAACCCTAAAAATACCTGCATTTTGGCTGATTTTCGCAAAGTGCCTGCCGGGAACGGAGCCTTACGGCGCATCTGGTAAATGTACGCGCCGAGCTTTTTTGCGCTTCGCTGTCTTTGTCACAGCCGCAGGGACACCTGGGACGACCCGTTCGTAACTCCGGCGGACTAAACTAAATCCTTCGAGGGCTTCTTGGTCGCGGAAACAATGGGGAGTATTGGTGT